>Ga0209581_1000333_pt1 | contig 119232 bp, 115 predicted proteins | sample Coa_R2_FD_187160 | JGI IMG/M metagenome (GOLD analysis project Ga0209581, IMG submission 187160) | Surface soil microbial communities from Centralia Pennsylvania, which are recovering from an underground coalmine fire - Coalmine... | ecosystem: Environmental > Terrestrial > Soil > Unclassified...
AGGCGATGAAGCGCGTCACCGGCATCGGCGGCATATTCTTCAAATCGGCGGACCCCAAACGCCTCGGCGCCTGGTATCGGGATCACCTCGGCCTGGAGGTGAGCGACTGGGGCGGGGCCATCTTCGAGTGGGGCGGCCCGGACAGCCCGCCGGGCATGACCCTCTGGACGCCGTTCGCGCAGGACACGAAGAAAATGGAGCCGAGCTCCGCGCCGTTCATGATCAACTTCCGCGTGGCGGATCTGGATGCGCTGCTCGCCGCGTTGCGCAGCGAAGGGTGCCACGTCATCGACCGGACCGAGCGCTCGGAATTCGGCAAGTTCGGTTGGGTGATCGACCCCGAGGGCAACAAGGTGGAATTGTGGGAACCGCCGCCGGGTCAGTAGCCCCAAGCAAGGTTCGATCAAATTCCGATGTTCCTGTCTTCGGCTGGGCGCCGCCGAAGATCGCAACGTGCGGACCCGATCCGATCGTCCATGGACCAAGGGCCGCACGCGGAAACCGCGGCGGCCCTTGTTTGTTTCATCTGGCTCCCCGAGACGGACTCGAACCGCCGACCCAGTGATTAACAGTCACTTGCTCTACCGACTGAGCTATCGGGGAAAGGAAGAATCGAGCCGTTTATTTTCGCGGTCGGCGGTTTTCGCGTCAAGCGCCGCTGCCGGCGAGCCCGGCACAGGCCGCGGCCGCCTGGGCGGCGGTCGGCGTTCCCTGGCGCGGTCGGCCGGCGTTGTTGACGACCACGCTGGCGGCGGCGCGCGGTCCGCGGCGGTCGCAGAAGGTGAGCGTGAGATTGGTCCCGGCCGCGCTGCCGTCGGCGCGATAGCTGACGTGGACGCGGCCGGCGCTGCTCGCGATCGCCAGACCGGGTTGCGCCTGCACGACGTCGAGCAGCGGCTCGTCGTCGTCACGACGGCCGTTGCCGTCGCGATCCGCGAACACGATCCAGCCGTGTTGCCACCAGGGCTCGCCCGTACAGTGCTGACCGTCGCGGCTCGGGCACAGCACGACCTCGCCGGCGCGCGCCGACGCGGCGCTGCGGGCGAAGTGGAGCGAGGCAATGAGTGCGTTGCGCGCGCTGCGCGACTGGCCGTCCGGCACGAGTCCGCCGAGCGCGGGCAGGCTGACGGCGCACAGCACCGAAATCACGGCGAGGCAGCACAACAGTTCGATCAGGGTGAAGCCGGTTGCGCGAGGTAGCATGGATAGTTCTCCCATCGACCACGCCAAGCAGGCTACGCCGCAGCCGATGCGGGCAGGATCGGACGGCTGCGCGCCGCGCTGTAGGAAAACGCCGACGCCGCATCACCCCACGTGCGCGCCGTTCGCGGCGCTATAATCGGCGATTCGCCGCGACGCCATGACCACCGATCGTTTCCAGCTCGAAGCGCCCTACGCCCCCGCCGGCGACCAGCCCGAGGCGATCCGGCGCCTGATCGAGGGCTTCGACGCCGGCCTGGCGGCGCAGACCCTGCTCGGCGTCACCGGCTCGGGCAAGACGTTCACCATCGCCAACGTCGTCCAGGCGATCCAGAAACCCACCCTCGTGCTGGCGCCGAACAAGACGCTCGCCGCGCAGCTCTACGGCGAGTTCAAGGAATTCTTCCCGCACAACGCGGTGGAATATTTCGTCAGCTACTACGACTACTACCAGCCGGAAGCGTACGTGCCGTCGAGCGACACGTACATCGAGAAGGACGCCAGCATCAACGAGCACATCGAACAGATGCGGCTGTCGGCGACCAAGGCGCTGATCGAGCGTCGCGACGCGCTGATCGTCTCCACCGTGTCGGCCATCTACGGCCTCGGCGACCCCGGCGAGTACTTCAAGATGGTGCTGCACCTGGTGCGCGGCGATCGCCTCGACCAGCGCGAGCTGCTGCGCCGGCTGACCGAACTGCAATACGAGCGCGGCGACTACGAACTGCGGCGCGGCAGCTACCGCGTGCGCGGCGAGGTGATCGACGTGTTCCCGGCCGAAAACGAGATGGAGGCCGTGCGCATCGAGCTGTTCGACGGCGAGATCGAGAACCTGGCGCTGTTCGACCCGCTCACCGGCAGCGTGTTGCGCCGGATTCCGCGCTTCACCATCTACCCCGGCTCGCATTACGTGACCTCGCGCCGCACCGTGCTGGACGCGGTCGAATCGATCAAGGCCGAGCTCAAGGAACGGCTGGAGCAGTTGCACCGCGCGAACAAGCTGGTCGAGGCGCAGCGGCTGCAGCAACGCACCCAGTTCGACATCGAGATGATGGCCGAGATCGGCTACTGCCAAGGCATCGAGAACTATTCGCGCCACCTCACCGGCCGCGCGCCGGGCGAGCCGCCGCCGTGCCTGTTCGACTACCTGCCGGCCGACGCGTTGCTGGTGGTCGACGAATCGCACGTGACCATTCCGCAGCTCGGCGGCATGTACAAGGGCGACCGCTCGCGCAAGGAGACGCTGGTCGAATTCGGCTTCCGCCTGCCCTCGGCGCTCGACAACCGGCCGCTCAAGTTCGAGGAGTGGGAGCGGCGCGCGCCGCGCACGATCTTTGTCTCCGCCACGCCGGGCAAGTACGAGCTGGAACGCTCGCGCGGTGCCGTCGTCGAACTGGTGGTGCGCCCGACCGGGCTGGTCGATCCCGACATCGAGGTGCGGCCGGTGCGCACCCAGGTGGACGATCTGTTGTCCGAGATCCATGCCCGCGTCGCGCTCGGCGACCGCGTGCTGGTCACCACGCTGACCAAGCGCATGGCCGAGAACCTCACCGACTATCTGCAGGAACACAACGTGCGCGTGCGCTACCTGCATTCCGACATCGAGACCGTCGAGCGCGTCGAGATCATCCGCGACCTGCGCCTCGGCAAGTTCGACGTGCTGGTGGGCATCAACCTGCTGCGCGAGGGCCTCGACATGCCGGAGGTGTCGCTGGTGGCGATCCTCGATGCCGACAAGGAAGGTTTCCTGCGCTCCACCGGCTCGCTGATCCAGACCGTCGGCCGCGCCGCGCGCAACTTGCGCGGCAAGGCGATCATGTACGCCGACACGGTGACCGAATCGATGCGCGCGGCGATCGAGGAAACCGAGCGCCGGCGCAACAAGCAGCTCGCCTACAACGCCGCGCACGGCATCGTGCCGCGGAGCGTGGTCAAGAAGGTCACCGACATCATGGAAGGCGCGCGCGCCGAGGCCGCGGCGGAACGCGAGGGTGGGCGCGGTCGCGCCGCGCGCCGCGTCGCCGAACCGGCGGTGGACTACGCCGTGCTGTCGCCCGAGCGCCTCGCCGCCGAATTGAAACGGCTGGAGGCGAAGATGTACCAGCACGCGCAGAACCTGGAGTTCGAGGAAGCCGCGCGCGTGCGCGACGAACTGAAGCGGGTCAAGGCGCTCGGCCTGATCGGCTGAGCCGGCCACCGCGCGGCGCCGCCGGCTTGTCTGCGGCAGCCGTCTCCGGTAATCTTGCCGCCCCTCCCGGGCGCGTAGCTCAGCGGTAGAGCACTACCTTGACATGGTAGGGGTCACAGGTTCGATCCCTGTCGCGCCCACCAGAAAATCCCCGTTCCTGCGCTGCATCCGGCTCCCCAGTCGGTCAGTCGATGCCGTCGATACACGTCGCTGGCACGACGTGTACCGGCGCTCGCCGGATTCGGTCGCGCCGCTCAGGGTGCGCGCTTCCCGAGCGTTTGCACCATTCGCGTCTGCCATCCGGGGCCGGACGCCCGCCACCGCTTGAGCACGGAAACGGGCACGCGCAAGGAGATCGCCTCCTTGGCCTCGCCAACGACAGGCCGGCCGCGCTTGCGCGCGATCAGTGCGCCGATCGCTCGATCTTCCACCACGACGGTGGGATTCCTGCGCACCTCGCGGCGCACGCGCGCGAAGTCGCTCCTGCTCTCGCCGCGCGCGCGTGCCGCGCGCATCTGCTCACTGGTCATCGAAGTCCGCTTCGAGCCATGCATGGTACCTCTCCCGCTCATTTCTATTTGCCGGACGGAAACTCACGATGCGACAGCGATTCTCGCCCGGCACGAACACCACCGTCAGCACGGTCAGCACCTCGAACACATAGGCGAACGCCTGCATGCGAGCCTGCCCACCGCGCGGGCTGTCCACGAGCAGGACGTACTCGCTTTCGAGTACCGAGTCGGCATCGACGAAATCCAAACCGTGCTTTCTCAGGTTGACCGCACGCTTGGCTTCATCCCCACTCGTAGATCATCGGAATTATTGTATATTGGTATATACAATTCGGCAAGCCCCATCGGAGATCGATCATGCCCCGGACGGGGTCCGCTCCGCTCGATCGCCCGGCGCCGGCGCCGCGCCCGGCTCGCCGCGCTCACGCCGCGCGGTGCGCCTGCGCCTGCTGCGCCCGGTGTACGCGGAAGGCGTCGCGGATCTGCACACGCAGATCGTCGTCGTCCCACGGTTTGGTGAGGAATTTGTAGATCGCGCCCTGGTTGATCGCCTCGGTCACGGCGCCGAGATCGGTGTAGCCGCTCAGCACCATGCGCACCGTGCGCGGATGCATGTCCTTGACCTTGCGCAGCAGCTCGGTGCCGGTGGCGCCGGGCATGCGCTGATCCGAGACGACGACGCCGACCTCCTCGCGCGCGAGGAGGTTCATGGCGTCCTCGGCGGAAGTGGCGGTGAGGATGCGATAGCCGTCGCGACGCAACGCCCGGGTGAGCGCATTGAGCACGTTCGGCTCGTCGTCCACCAGCAGCAGCGCCTGCGCGTCCTGCTCCTGCGCGGCGGCGTCGTGCATCAGATAGCGGTGACGCAGCAGGTCCAGCGCCTGGCTCGCCGACACCGCCTTGCTGAAGTAGAAACCCTGGAACGTGTCGCAGTTGTTGCGCCGCAGGTAGCCGACCTCGGCGCCGGTCTCCACGCCCTCGGCGGTCACCTGCATGCCGAGCTGGTGGCCGAGCTCGATGATGGCGCGGCAGATGCCGGCGGCGCCGGCGTCGGTGGTCACATCGCGCACGAAGGACTGGTCGATCTTGAGGCTGTCGATCGGAAAACGCCGCAGGTAGTTGAGGCTGGAATAGCCGGTGCCGAAATCGTCCAGCGCCAGCCGCACGCCGAGCGCCTTCAGCGCGCGCACGGTGCCGATCATGCGCTCGGCGTTGTCCAGCAGCGCGCTTTCGGTCAGTTCGAGTTCGAGATGCGCCGGCGGCAGACGATGCCGCTCGAGCGCGGCGCGCACGTCGCCGAGGAATTCCGGCCGTTGCAGTTGCAGCGGCGAGACGTTGACGGCGATGGTGAAATCGTGCGCGCCGGCGTCCAGCCACTGGCGCGCCTGGCGGCAGGCGGTGTCGAGCGCGTAGCGGCCGAGATCGATGGCGAGACCGAGTTCCTCCGCGGCCCGGACGAACTGCTGCGGCATGACGAAGCCGAGATCCGGATCCTGCCAGCGCAGCAACGCCTCGAAACCGCGCACCTGCCAGCTCAGCGCGCTGATCTGCGGCTGGTACTGCACCACCAGGTGCCCCTCGCCGATCGCCGCGCGCAGGCGCGTGCCCAGCGCCTGGCGCACGCGCAATTCCTCGTTGCGGTCGGTCGAGAACACATCGACGCTGTTGCGTCCCTCGCGCTTGGCGCGGCTCACCGCCGCCTCGGCCTGGCGCAGCAGCTCCTGCGGGCTCGCGCCATGGTCCGGGAAGCAGCTCGCGCCGACGCTGCAGGTGAGATAGATGCGTTCCTCGCCGAACTGCATCGGTTCGGCGATCGCGCCGCGCACGCGCTCGGCCAGCGCGAACGGATCGTGGCGGCGTGCGACATCGAACGCGATCACGGCGAATTCGTCGCCGGCCACGTGCGCCACGCGGCCGTCGGTGCCGACCAGTTCCGTCAGCCGGCCGGCGACGGTGCGCAGCACTTCGTCGCCGAGCGTCCGGCCGCGGGTCTCGTTGATGGCCTGGAAATAGTCGAGATCCACGTACAGCACGATGACGCGGCCGTGGTTCGCCGTCGCCGCGGCGAGCGCGGTCTGCAGATAGTCCTCGACGCAGGCGAAGCGCGGCAGCCCGGTGACGAGGTCGTGGCTGAGATGGTAGTTGAGCTCGGCCATCACCCGCTTGCGCTCGGTGATGTCCATCATCACGCCGATCATGCGCACCGGCTCGCCGCGCTCGTTGCGCATCACGCAGGCGCGGTCGTAGATGTCGAGGTAGCGGCCGTCGCGATGACGGAAGCGGTATTCGTCGCTCCAGGTCGTGACGCCGGAGGCCAGCGCCGCATCCAGCCCGCAGCGCACCCGCACCCGATCGTCGGGATGGATGCCCCAGAACGCGCCGCCCCTGGCGAGCGTGGCGCGGTCGTAGCCGAGCAGCGTGGTCATGTTCTCGTTCCACCAGCGTTCGTCGGTGACGAGATCCCAGTCCCAGACGATGTCGCTGGTGGCGCGCGCGACCAGCTCGAAGCGTTCGTTGCTCTGGCGCAGCGCGCGTTCGGCGGCGAGCCGTGCGGTGACGTCGTGCGCCAGCACCAGCTTGGCGCGGCGGCCGTCGAAATCGACCAGGTGCGAAGTGATCTCGACCTCGATCGGCGTGCCGTCCTTGCGGCGATGGCGCCAGGTGCCAGCTTCCTCGTGGCCGGCGCCGCGATGCTCTCGCAGGTTCGTCTCCAACCGGCCGAGATCCCCCGCGGGCCGGATGTCGCGAATGGTCATGGCGAGGAATTCCTCGCGGGTGAAGCCGTACTGCCGGATCGCCGCCTGATTGACCGCGAGGAAGGCCAGGGTGTCGAGGTCGTACACCCACATCGGCAGCGGGTTCAGGTCGAACAGGTTCTGGTACAGCTCGCGATTCGCGGCGACCGCGCGCTCGGCGCGCTTGACCTCGGTGAGATCGCGCGCCACGGCGACGACGTACCAGCGGCCGGCGGTTTGCAGCGGGTTGCGGCTGATCTGCACCGGCACGCGCGTGCCGTCCTTGCGGATCAGCTCGGTTTCCCGCACGTCCCAGTGGGCACCCGCGGCGATCAGTGCGCGATAGCGCGCCTGGATCTCGGCGCGCGAGTGCGGGCTGATGTCGGCCGGACCGAGTTCGAGCAGTTCGGCGCGCGCGTAGCCGAGCCGACTCGTGGCGGTGTCGTTGACGTCGACGAAGCGCACCGTCTCGACATCGATCACGAAGATCGCGTCGCTGCTCGCGTCCACCGCCGCGCGCAGGCGCAACAACTCGTCGTGACCGTAGCCGCCGCCCGACCCGGCTGCGCCGGATTCGACGGGGAAACGAAGAATGCTCGCCATGACTTCGGAACGATCGGAAACCTTGTCCAGCTTCTGGGTCATTCAAGTTTCATTCCAACGCGGCGATCAGTCGCTCGCGATCAGGCGCGTGCCGCACCGGGTAGGGCGATCCTGCCCGAAATCCCCGCGCAGGACAGTACGTAGTCGCACGTATTCCACGGCTCCGCGGAACCCGGCCCGCCGCGCGCCGACGGCGCGGTGAGCGGACCGCCGGGAGGGGGGCTTGCAAACGGCCCGCTATCCTGCAATCGTTGGATGCCATCGGCGCACGCGGTCTGGTTTCTCGTCGCACAGACGGTACCCCCGGCGCGCAGGGAAGGGATACAGGGGAAGCATGCGTCGCCAGCAGAAGATCGTCCTGTTCGCCACGCTCGCGGGGGTGCTCGGCGCGATCGTGCTGTTCGTCGGCATCGCCTGGCTGCTGTGGGCGCAATTCGTCGCCGCGGAACAGAACGCCGCCGGCGGCTTGGCCGCCGCGCTCGGCCAGGCCACCGAACGCGTCATCGTCAATGCGCGCGACACGCTCGCCCGGCTCAACGAGCTCACGACGACGCCGTGTTCTCCGGAACATCGCGCGGCGATGCGCGAAGCGGCGATCGCGCGCCCGTACGTGCGCAGCGTGGGCTATTGGCGGGCCGCCGAGCGGTTGTGCGACGTCGGCTTCCTGCCCGAGAGCGGACTCAAGCCGCCGCGCGCGGACCGCATCTACGACAACGGCCTGATCGCGTGGTGGCCGAGCCCGCGCACCGAATCCGGCGGCGTGCAACTGTTCCTGTTGCGCTACGGCGATCACGACCTCGCCATCGACCCGCGCCAGTTGCTCAGCCTCGACGAGTGGCGCAATCGCCAGGCCGTGCTGTACGTGGAAGGCCTGCGCATGGCGGCGGTGCCGGGGGACGTCGAGCTGCCCGCGCCCGGCACCCTGCCGCAAGGCGTGACCATCGACCGCGACCACGGCCGGGTGCTCTCGCATTTCACCCACAGCGAGCTCATCCCGATCGACGTCGTCGCTGCCGAACCGATCGAGAGCCTCGTGAGCCGCCACACCGGCGTGCTCGCCGGTGGCGCCGGCGCGGCGCTGGCGCTGATCGGCGCCTGGCTGTTCGTGGTGCTGCGCGTGTCGCGACGCGAACTGTCGATGGCCAGCGAACTGCGCATCGCGCTGGCGAACAACCGCCTCAGCGTCGCCTACCAGCCGGTGATCGAGCTCGCCAGCGGCCGCTGCGTCGGCGCCGAGGCGCTGGTGCGCTGGACCCGCGAGGACGGCCAGGTCGTCAGTCCGGCGGTGTTCGTGCCGGTCGCCGAGCAGGCCGGCCTGATCCAGGATCTCACCGTCGCCGTGATGCGCATGGCGGTGCGCGATCTCGCTGCGCTGTCCGGCGAGTTCGACGACATCAGCATCAACGTCAATCTTTCGCCCGAGGATCTGCGCAACGATCGCGTCGATCGCGAGCTGCACCGCGCGCTCGAGGCCGCCGGCCTGCCGCCCAAGGCGATCAAGCTCGAGATCACCGAGCGCGCCCTGCTCAACACCGAGCTGTCGCGTTCCATGATCCGCCATTTCCGCCTGCGCGGCCACTCCATCGCGGTGGACGATTTCGGCACCGGCTATTCGAGCCTTTCCTATCTGCAATCCTTCGAACTGGACTTCCTCAAGATCGACAAATCCTTCGTCGACGCCATCGGCACCGGCGCGGCGACCAGCCAGGTGATCGTGCACGTGATCGAGATGGCCAAATCGCTCGGCCTCGACACCGTCGCCGAGGGTGTGGAAACGCGCGAACAGGCCGACTGGCTGCGCGCGCGCGGCGTGCCGTTCGCCCAAGGGTATCTGTTCAGCAAACCGCTCGCCTATGACGCCTACCTCGAATTCCTGCGCACCAACCGCCGCACCGCGTGACGCGGCGCGCCGCCCGTCCGTTGCAGCGCATGCCGCTGTATTGCTCGCCATCCTGCTCGCCGCCTGCACGCAGTCGCCGCCGAAGCCGCCGCCGGCACCGCCGCCGCCGGCCAAGCCGGCAGCGGCGACACCCGCCAAGCCGGCGGCCGCGACGCCGACGCCGCCCCGCGCCGACGAGCCGCGCCGCATCGACGCCGAGAACTTCGCCCGCGAGCGCGACCGCCTGGCGGCGACCCTCGGCCGCGACGAACGCGCCGCGCTGGCCGATACCGAGGTCGGCTACTACATGGACGTGTTGCAGGGGCGTCTGTTGCAGCGCGCCGGCGATCGTCTGACGGTGACGCGCGAGTCCGATCGCCTCATCGTCGCGCTCAACGGCGCGTTCGAATCCGCCGGCGACCGCTGCCAGCCGGCCCGCCCGCTCGGCGAGGCACTGCAAGCGCTGGCGAAGGTGCTCGCCGAGTTCGACAAGACCCTGGTCGCGCTGCGCGTGGAAGCCGACGTGCGCGGCGCGGCGCTCGATCCGGTGCAGGCGCACCGCTACGCCGTCGCCGCGGCGCGCAGTCTGGAGCAGGCCGGCGTCGCCGGCCGGCGCCTGGCCGTCGTCGAACGCGGCGCCGCGGCCAAGGCACCCGCCTCCGCCGGCGCCGCAACCACGACCGCGCACGTCGAAGTGGACATCGACCCGATCCGCCGCCGCGCCGGGAACTGAGCGGCGCCGGATCGGGCATTACGGCAATTCCTTCGATTCGGGTGCGCGCTCGAGCCGGATCGCGTCGGCCGCGGGCACGGTGACGGCCGCCGCGCCGGCCTGGCGGAGCGCCGCGTTGAGCCGCGCGAGTTCGCCCTGCTTGACCTTGTCCCAGCGCGCCAGCGCGCGCTCGAGCCGCGCCTCGGTTGCGGCGAGCACCGCGCGCTGCGGCGCGGTCGGCGCGCGATCGCTGCCCTCGACGTCGGCGGCGAGCGTGGCGAGCAATTCGCCGATCGCATCGAGATTCTCGCTGCGTTCGCCGCTGCCGGAACGCAGCGGCTTGCTCGCTTCGCGCAGCTGCACGAGCGCCGCGGCGACCGGCCCGGCCGGCGTGTGCTGCTCGATCGCCGTGAGCTGATCCTCGACGGCCTTGAGTTCGCCGACGCCGACATAGTCGCGTTCGAGGGCGCGGTCGAGCTCGGTCGCGAAGGCGCGCGCTGCGGCGAGTGCCTGCGCATCGAGCGGCACGCGCGGATCGGCCAGGACCGTGAGCGTGGCGCGCACCTCGCTGCCGTCGACGCCGAGCGACAAAGTATACTCGCCGGGCGGTACCAGCATGCCTTCCGGCACGATCGGCGTGCCCTCGCCGTAGACCGCGGCGATGCTGTAGTCGTAGTGCGCCGCACGCGGCCGCGGCCCGCGCAGGTTCCAGACGAAGCGGTGCGCGCCGGCGTCGGTGGCGAGCGCCGCCGGCGTGCCGATCCAGCTCTCGGCGAAATAGCGTTCGGCGGCGGGCGGCGCCTCCGGCGCGTCGCTGGCGAAGCGACGCACCAGCGTGCCCGACTTGTCGCGCACTTCGAGCGTGATCCGCTGCGCCGCGTGCGGCAGCCAGTAGTCGATGATCGCGCCGGTCGGCGGATTCCGGCCGAGCGCGCTGTCGGCCGGCGGCGGCGTGTCCTTGTTCTGGCTGCCGCGCACGCGTACCGCCGGCGCCGGATCGAACAGCACCGGCGCATCGGCCGCCGCCACGCGCGCGTGCTGGCGCAGCGGCGTCACGTCGTCCAGCACCCAGATCGCGCGCCCTTGCGTCGCGGCGATGAGATCGTCGCCGTGCACCAAGAGATCGCGCACCCACGCCGGCGGCAGATTGCGCTGCAACGACTGCCAGTGGTCGCCGTCGTCGAAGGAGACGAACACGCCGCGATCGGTGCCCGCGTACAACAATCCGCTTTTCACCGGATCGGCGCGGACCACGTCGACGAACGACTCGGCCGGCAGTCCGGCGTCGATCTCGGTCCAGCTCACGCCGTCGTCGCGGCTGCGCAATACGCGCGGGCGGGAATCGTCCTGGCGGTGATTGTCGACCGCGATGTAGACGCTGCCCGGCGTCGGCGCCGAGACCTCCACGCTCGCAATCTTGGCCCAGGCCGGCACGAGCTTGCGCGGCGTCACGTCGTCCCAGTGCGCGCCACCGTCGCGGGTGCGGCGGATCAGGCCGTCGTCGGTGCCGATCCAGATCTCGTCGTTGCCGCGCGGCGACAGGCCGATCGACCAGATCACACCGTAGCCGCAGGCGCGCGCGGCGGCAGGCGCGAGCTCGCCCTCGCAATGCGCCGCCTGCGCCGACTTCGCCGAGAGATCCGGACTGATGGCGGTCCAGCTCGCGCCATGATCGAGCGAGCGGAACAGCACCTGCGCGCCCTGATAGAGTGGAAAAGGCGGCAAAGTGGAAATTGCGATCGGCGTGATCCAGCTGTAGCGATAGGTGAACTCGGTCGGTCGCTGGCCGTAGCTCGACACCGGCCACGGCGTGACGTTCTGCACCTCGCCGGTGCGCGCGTCCCAGCGCGACAGGCGCCCGCCGAGGCCGGAGCCGTAGACGATGTCCGGATCGGCCGGATCGGGGATGTCGTAATCGCGCTCGTCGCCGCCGACCGGATGCCAGTCGCGCGGGCCGAGCGCGCCGTAGTCGCTGCGGCTGGCGATGCCCACCGTGCCGGAGTCCTGCTGGCCGGAATAGATCCAGTACGGGAAGCGCCGGTCCGCGGCGAGATGGTAGAACTGGCCGGTCGGCTGGTTGTACCAGTCGCTCCAGGTCCGGCCGCCGTTGACGCTGACCACCGTGCCCTGGTCGCTCGCCACGACCATGTGGTCGGGATGGCGCGGGTTGATCCACATCTGATGGTAATCGTCGCCGCCCGGCGCGCCCTTGAAGATCGTGCAGCGTGCGCCGCCCTGATCGCAGCGGAAGATCGAACGATTCATCACGTAGACGACGTCGGCGTCGTCCGGCGCGATGGCGAGACTGGCGAAGTAACCGTTCGCCAGCGCCTTGTCCGGATTCACCCGCTGCCAGTGCGCGCCGCCGTCGTCGGAGCGGTACAGCCCGCCCGCCTGCTCGGACGCCACCGCCGCGTACACGCGCGTGGCGCCGCCGACGTGCGCCGCGGCGAGGCCGATGCGACCGAGCTTGCCGGCCGGCCAGCCGCCGCCACGCAGGCGCGTCCAGCTCCGGCCGCCGTCGGTGGATTTGTATACGCCGCTCTGCGCACCCTCCTCGGACATGAAATAGTGCAGCCACGGCCAATAGCGCTGCTGCCACACCGAGGCGAACACGACCTCCGGATCCGCCGGATCGCCGGCGAGATCGACCGCGCCGGTGGTCTCGTCCACGAACAGGGTGCGCGTCCAGCTCGCGCCGCCGTCGGTGGTGCGGAACACGCCGCGCTCCGGATTCGGCCCGAAGGCGTGGCCGAAGGCCGCGGCGAGCACCGTGTTCGGATCGCGCGGATCGACCCGCAGCGCGCCGATCGCGCGCGTCGCGGCGAGGCCGACATGCCGCCAACTGCGGCCGCCGTCGGTGGATTTGTATACGCCGTCGCCGGAGGCGATGTCGTAGCGCGAGGTCACCTGGCCGGTGCCGACGTAGATCACGTTGGCATCGCCCGGCGCGATCGCCAGCGCGCCGATGTTCGCCGCATTCGCCGCATCGAAGATCGGCTGCCAGGTGGCGCCGGCATCGGTGCTCCGCCACACGCCGCCACCGGCCGCGCCGAAATAGAACGTGTCCGGCCGGTCGGGGATGCCCTGCACCGCCGTGCTCCAGCCGCCGCGGAACGGGCCGAGCAGGCGCCATTGCAGGCCGGCGGCGACGTCGTCGGCCGGGGTGGCGGCGGTCGCGCCGCCGCACAGCGCGGCCAGCATCAAACCTACCTTGAGCGATCGCACCACGGTACCGCTTCGCATGCACAGGCCCTCGCAAAAAAAAGTCCGCACACTTTACGCGAAACCGGCGCGCCGAGGCGACTGCAGGAAGTTGGGTGCGCGGCTCACGTGTGCCGCGCCGCAGGCTCAGGCCGCGGCGTCGGCCAGCACGCGGTCGCCGCAGTCGAGCGCGGCCGTGCCGCTGCGCGCGAGTTCGAGGATCTCGGCGACCGCGGCGAGCTCGACGAGGAAGGCGTCGATCTCGGCGCCGCGACCGGCGAACTGCACGGTGCGCGTGTGCTCGCTCTCGTCGAGCAACACGGCGCGCGGATGGCGCCGCACGCAGGCGGCGATGCGCGGCGCCTGTCCCGGCACGGCGCGCAGCTTGACGATCAGCAGCTCGCATTCGAGATGCTCGCGGCCGGTCAGATCGGCGATCTCGATCACTTCGACGAGCTTGCGCGATTGCTTGATGATCTGGTCGATCACGCCATCGTCGCCGTGCGTGACCAGCGTCAGGCGCGACTGCGCCGGATCATGCGTTGCCGCGACGGTGAGCGAATCGATGTTGTAGCCGCGCGCCGCGAACAAGCCCGCTACCCGCGCCAGCGCGCCGGCTTCGTTCTGCAGCAGGATGGAGAGGATGCGGCGCATGGTTCGAGGGTTGGTGTGTGGATGTTGGGAGGGAGTGAGCGGTGAGTGGGAAATGGGAAATCGGAAATGGGAAGAGTCGTGACCCTCAGCCCTCAGAACATCCCGACATCCTCCGTCTCCTCGCCGATCGCCGAAGCGTGCCGCGACGGGATGTGCTCGCCGGTGATCATCTGCGCGTAGCTCATGCCGGGGCCGACCATCGGGTACACGCCCGCGTCCGGATCGATCATCGCCTCGAGGAACGCCGGGCCGGGGAACGCGAGGAACTCGGCGACGGTGCGCGCCAGCTCGTCCGGTTGGTCGATGCGCCGCGCCCATTCGAAGCCGTCGGCCTGCGCGGCCTTGACGAAGTCCTTCTTGTGCAGGCTCTTGTCGCTGGCGGCGAAGCGTCCGGCAAAGAACAGTCTTTGCCACTGCCGCACCATGCCGTCGCCCTGGTTGTTGAGCACGACGATCTTGATCGGCAGGCCGTAGGTGGTGACGGTCTCGAGCTCGCCCAGGTTCATGCGGATGCTGGCGTCGCCGTCGATGTCGATCACCAGCGCATCGGGCCGTGCGAATTGCGCGCCGATCGCCGCGGGCAGGCCGAAGCCCATCGTGCCCATCGAGCCCGAGGTCAGCCACAAACGCGGCGCGCGGAAGTCGAAGTATTGCGCCGCCCACATCTGGTGCTGGCCCACGCCGGTGCTGATCACGGCGCGTCCGCGCGTGTGCCGGTTGATCGCCTCGATCACCGCCTGCGGCTGGATCCGCGCGGCGTCGCGCGCATAGTTCATCGCGTGGCGGCGCTTGAGCTCGGCGATGTGCGCGTGCCAGGCAGCGTAGCGCGCCTTGCCGAAGCTGCGCTCGAGGCCGTGCGCACGCAGGCGTTCGAGGGCGCGCGCGAGGTCGCCGAGGTGATGCCAGTCGGCACGCTTGACCTTGTGGATCTCGGCCGGATCGACGTCGAGATGCGCGATGGTCTTCGCGCGCGCGGCGAACTTGTGCGGCACGCCGACCACGCGGTCGTCGAAACGCGCCCCGACCGCGAGCAGGAAATCGCAGTCTTCCACGGCGTAGTTCGCATACGCGGTGCCGTGCATGCCGAGCATGTGCAGCGCCAGCGGCTCGGTCGTGTCGCAGGCGCCGAGGCCCATCAGCGTGGTCGCGACCGGCAGGCCGAACGCATGCGCGAAGTCGCGCAACGCGCGCGAGGCGTCCGCGGCGATCACGCCGCCGCCGGCATAGATCACCGGCCGCTCAGCGCGACCGAGCAGATCGAAGAACCGCGCGCAGGCCGCGGCGTCGAGCGTCGCCGCCGCCATCGCGCGCAGTCGCGCGCGGTAGCCCGGCACCGGCAGGGTGCACGCACCGTCGAACGCCAGCGTCGCATTCTGGATGTCCTTCGGGATATCGACCACCACCGGCCCCGGCCGGCCGCTGCGCGCGATCTCGAACGCGGTACGCAGCGTCGCCTCGAGCCGGGCCGCCTCGGTCACCAGGAACGCGTGCTTGGCGCAGGCGGCCATGATGTTGCTGACCGGCGCTTCCTGGAACGCGTCGGTGCCGATCGCCGCGGTCGGTACCTGGCCGCAGATCACGACCAGCGGGATCGAATCGGCCATGGCGTCGCGCACCGGCGTGACCGTGTTGGTCGCGCCGGGACCGGACGTCACCAACGCCACGCCGACCTTGCCCGAGGCGCGCGCATAGCCTTGCGCCATGAAGCCTGCGCCCTGCTCGTTGGCCGGCACGATCAGCGGCAGCGCTTCGCGTCCGTCCTCGCGCCGGTGCCGCGCGTTGTAGCGGAACACGGCGTCGTACACCGGCAGGATGGCACCGCCGGAATAGCCGAACACCACCTCGACGCCTTCGTCGATGAGTACCTGCACCACGACCTCGGCACCGGACATGCGCTCGCCGGCGAGCGGGCGCGCGGTGGTGCCGGTGATCGGTTGCCGTTGTGCGTTCATGCGTGATCCTTCTTCGATGCGTTAGCCGCTGTCCCTCCGGGAGAGGGGTTGGGGTGAGGGTTCGGTTATCGGAAACCCTCCCTGGAGTTCACCTCCAGTCGGCGTCCCTGCCTCCTCCTCAGTTGCTGCACGCGATGCCTTTCATGGCATCACGTAGGCGCAGCAACTTCGACCTCATCCGGCGCTTCGCGCCACCTTCTCCCGGCGGGAGAAGGCAACGCTCTTGACGCTTGCCTTCATCCCACCTTCTTCAGCGCCGGCGTCGCCGTGGCCGCTTGCTGCACCTGCAGCCACGGCATCCGCGCGCGCAGCGCCGCGCCGACGATTTCGATCGGATGCTCCAGATCCTTCTGCTTGAGCGCCTGGTAGTTCGGCAGGCCGGCGGCGTATTCGGCGGTCCATTCCTGCGCGAACGTGCCGTCCTGGATCTCCTTCAGCACCGCGCGCATCCGGTCCCTGGTGCCCGCGTCGACCACGCGCGGTCCGCGCGTGTAGTCGCCGTACTGGGCGGTTTCGGACACGAACGCCAGCATCCGGGTCAAGCCGCCCTCGTAGAACAGATCGACGATGAGCTTGAGCTCGTGCATCACCTCGTAGTAGGCGATCTCCGGCCGATAGCCCGCCTCCACCAGCGTCTCGAAACCGTGCCGCACCAGCTCGCTCACGCCGCCGCACAATACGGCCTGTTCGCCGAACAGGTCGGTTTCGGTTTCTTCCCTGAAATCGGTCTGGATCAGCATCGCCCGCGCACCGCCGATTCCGGCGGCGTAGGCCAGCGCTTTCTCGCGCGCCTGGCCGCTGGCATCTTGATGCACCGCGTACAGGCACGGCACGCCGCGGCCGATCTCGAATTCCCTGCGCACCAGCGCCCCCGGGCCCTTCGGCGCGACCAGGATCACGTCGATGTCCGCGCGCGGCTCGATCGTCTTGTAGTGCACGTTGAACCCGTGCGCGAACAGCAGCGCTGCGCCCGGCCTGAGGTTGGGCGCGATCGCTTCGGTATACAGTTTCGGCTGCACCATGTCCGGCGTCAGCACGGCGACGAGCTCGGCGGCTTGCACCGCCTCGGCCGGCTCCTGCACGCGAAAACCGTCCGCCTGCGCCCTGGCCGAGCTCGCGCCGCCGCGGCGCAGGCCGATCACGACGTCGAGGCCGGAATCGCGCAGATTGAGCGCGTGCGCCCGCCCCTGGCTGCCGTAGCCCAGCACGGCGATGCGCTGGTGTTCGAGAGCTTTGGTGGTTGCTTTCGCTTCAGTAGACATTTCCAATTTCTCCACAATGTATCCCTTTCGTCATCCCGGCAGGGTTTGCCGGGATCCAGAGCACAGGGACGTGATGCTCCGCGCCGTCTTGCCGTCCATGGCCCCTGGATTCCGGCAGTCCCTGCCGGAATGACGTACTTGCTAAACCTCGATCACCGCCCCGCGCGCCGCGGAACCCACCGTCTTCGCGTATTTCGCCAGCACGCCGCGCGCGACTCGCGGCGGCGGCGCTTGCCATGCGGCGCGGCGCGCGTCGAGATCGGCGTCCGTTTCGAGCGTGCGTGCGGTGGCGTCGATGACCACGCGATCGCCGTCGGCGAGCAGCGCGAGCGGACCGCCGCGCGCCGCCTCCGGCGCGACATGGCCGACCATGAAACCGTGCGTGGCGCCGCTGAAGCGGCCGTCGGTGACGAGCGCCACCGAACCGCCCAGGCCGCGCCCGACCAACGCCGCGGTGACCGCCAGCATCTCGCGCATGCCGGGCCCGCCGGCCGGCCCTTCGTTGCGGATCACGACGACGTCGCCGGCGGCGATCCTGCCCGCCTGCACCGCGGCGAAGCACGGCTCCTCGCCGTCGAACACGCGCGCCGGGCCTTCGAAGCGGCCGATGCCCTGCCCCGCGAGCTTGAGCACGCAACCTTCCGGCGCCAGATTGCCGTACAGGATCGAATAACCGCCGTGCGGCTTGAGCGGCGCGGACAGCGGCCGCACGACCTGCTGGCCAGCGGGCGCCGGCGGTGCGGCATCGAGCTCCTCGAACAGGCTGCGCCCGGTCAGGGTCGGCGAATTTTCCAACAATCCACCTTTATACAATTCGCGTGCGACCGTGGCGGTGCCGCCGGCGGCGGCCAATTCGACCGCGGTGTAGCGTCCGGCCGGCTTCAAATCGGCGATCACCGGGGTGGTGCGCGACATGCGCTCGAAGATCTCGAGATCGAGCGGCTGCCCGGCCTCGTGCGCGATCGCCAGCAGATGCAGCACCGCGTTGGTCGAACCGGCGGTGGCCGCGGCCAGCCGCGCGGCATTGTGGAACGCCGCCGGCGTGAGCACGTCGCGCGGACGACGGTCGGCGCGCAGGCAGTCCATCACCAGTTCGCCGCAGCGGCGCGCGACCGCACGCTTGTCCGGGTGCGTGGCCGGCACGTCGTTGGCGCCGAGCGGCGACAGGCCGAGCGCGGTCAATACCATCGCCATGGTGTTCGCGGTGAACTGGCCGCCGCAGGCGCCGGCGCCGGGACAGGCGCGCTTTTCCACTTTGCGCAGTTGTTCCGCCGACAGTTTGCCTGCGCCGTGCGCGCCGACCGCCTCGAACACGTCCTGGATCGTGATCGGCTTGCCGTCCAGCGTGCCGTGCGCGATCGAGCCGCCGTACAGCGCGAGACCCGGCAGATTCATGCGCGCCAACGCCATCGCCGCGGCCGGAATGGTCTTGTCGCAGCCGCACAGCACCAGCACCGCGTCCAGGCAATGGCCCTCGACCGCGAGCTCGATCGAATCGGCGATCACCTCGCGGCTGACCAGCGAGGCGCGCATGCCGGGCGTGCCCATGGCGATGCCGTCGGTCACCACGATGGTGTTGAACTCGAACGGCGTGCCGCCGGCCGCGCGCACGCCCGCGCAGGCCGCGGCGGCGAGTTCACGCAGATGGAGATTGCACGGCGACACGTTCGACCAACTGTGCACCACGCCGACCAGCGGGCGCGCGATCGCCGCGTCGTCGAGCCCGGTCGCGCGCAGCATGGCGCGCGCCGGCGCGCGATCCGGGCCGGCCGTGATCCGCGCGCTGCGCAGTTTTCCACTTTTGCCGTTTGTGGACATGTTGGCGCTCACGCCGCCACGCGGCACTCGCCGGTGCCGAGCAGGTCGATCACGGCCGCGGTGACTTCCGCGGTGTTGGCGTCGCCGCCGAGATCGGGGGTCAGCACGCCGCGCTCGATCACCCGGTCGACCGCATATTCGATGTCGGTGGCGGCGTATTCGAGCTCGAGCGAATGGCGCAGCAGCAGCGCCGCGCTCAGGATCGCGCCGAGCGGGTTGGCCAGGCCCTGGCCGGCGATGTCGGGCGCGGAGCCGTGGATCGGCTCGTACAACCCGGCCTTGCCGTCGCCGAGCGAGGCCGACGGCAGCAGGCCGAGCGAGCCCGCCAGCGCCGCCGCCTCGTCGGTGAGGATGTCGCCGAACAGGTTCTCGGTGACGATCACGTCGTAGGCGCTCGGCCGCGTCAGCAGCAGCATCGCCATCGAATCGACCAGTTGGTGCTCGAGCGTGACGTCGGGAAATTCCTGCGCCACGCGCGCGACCGTGCTGCGCCACAGGCGCGAGGTCTCGAGCACGTTCGCCTTGTCGACGTGGGTGACGTGCTTGCGCCGCAGACGCGCCAACGCGAACGCGCGGCGCGCGACACGCTCGATCTCGGCGACGCTGTAGCGGCATTCGTCGCTGGCGTCGTCGGCGCTGCGCGTCTTCGCGCCGAAGTAGGCGCCGCCGGTCAGCTCGCGCAGGAACAGCATGTCGACGTGGTGCAATTTGTCGTTCTTCAGCGGCGACAGCGAGGCCAGTCGCGGATGCACGCGCACCGGGCGCAGATTGGCGTACACGCCGAGCGCCGCGCGCAGCGCCAGCAAGCCTTGCTCCGGGCGTACTTTCGCGTCCGGATCCGACCACTTCGGTCCGCCGACGGCGCCGAGCAGCACCGCGTCGGCGCTCCGGCACGCCGCCAGCGTCTGCGCCGGCAGCGGCTCGCCGCAGGCATCGATCGCCGCGCCGCCGATCGGATGTTCGACGAAGCTGAACTGGTAGCCGCCGTCCTTGCGCGCGACCGCGCGCAGCACCTCGACCGCTGCGCGCGTGACCTCCGGACCGATGCCGTCGCCGGGGAGAACTGCGATGGTTGCTTTCACATCAATTTCCTCCATCCTTCATGCTTGAGTCCCTCTCCCATCGGGAGAGGGATTGGGGTGAGGGTCCGGTTATCGGAAACCCTCCCTGGAGTTCACCTCCGGTCGGCGTCCCTGCCTCCTCCTCAGTTGCTGCACGCGATGCCTTTCATGGCATCACGTAGGCGCAGCAACTTCGACCTCATCCGGCGCTTCGCGCCACCTTCTCCCGACGGGAGAAGGGTTCCACTTGAGCCGCGCGGCGCCGTTCGAACTCCTCGATCTGTTGCTCGTGCTGCAACAGGAACCCGAGCTGATCCACACCGCTGAGCAGACAATGCTTCGCAAACGGCTCCAGCTCGAAGCCGAAGCGACCGCCGTCGGGTAGCTCGATGTAGCCACCGGCGACGTCGATCGCCAGTTCGATGCCGGGATGCCGCAGCAGATAGGTGTGCTCGCCTTCGCTCAGCACCACGGCGAGCACGCCGTTCTTGAGCGCGTTGGCGCGGAAGATGTCGGCGATCCCGCTCGACAGCACGGCGCGGAAGCCGTAGTCGGCCAGCGCCCACGGCGCGTGCTCGCGCGAGGAGCCGCAGCCGAAGTTGCGCCCGGCGACCAGGATCTCGCAACCCCGCGCCTGCGGCTGGTTCAAGGTGAACTCGGGATCGGGCGTGCCGTCGGCGCGGTAGCGCCAGTCGTGAAACAGCGCCTTGCCCAGGCCGGCGCGCTCGGTCGTGGTGAGGAAACGCGCCGGAATGATGCGGTCGGTGTCGATGTTCTCGTGCGCCAGCACGACCGTGCGCGAACGGATGCGGGTGAGCGGTTTCATGCGGCGACCTCGGTGAGCAGTTCGCGCGGATCGGCGATGTATCCGGCCACCGCCGAGGCGGCGGCGACCAGCGGACTGGCCAGCACCGTGCGCACGCCCGGCCCCTGACGGCCTTCGAAATTGCGGTTGCTGGTGCTGACGACGAGCTGCCCCGGCCGGCCGATGTCGCCGTTCATGCCCAGACACATCGAACAACCGGCTTCGCGCCATTCGGCGCCGGCGGCGCGGAACACCTCGTGCAGGCCCTCGCGTTCGGCCTCGCGCTTGATCCGTTCCGAGCCGGGCACCACCAGCATGCGCACGCCTTCGGCCACGCGCCGGCCGCGCAGCACCTCGGCCGCGGCGCGCAGATCGCTCAGGCGCGAATTCGTGCAACTGCCCAGGAACACGACATCCACCGGCGTGCCGGCGAGCGACTGGCCCGCCGCGAAGCGCATGTAGTCGAGCGCGCGCCGTTCTTGTTCGTTGGTCGCGGCCGGAATCGGCGCGTCGAGCGTCGTCACCATGCCCGGATGGGTGCCGTAGGTGACGCTCGGGCGGATCGTGCCCGCATCGATCACGACCTCGCGATCGAAGCGCGCGTCGGGATCGCTCCGGAACGCGCTCCAGCGCGCGACCGCCGCATCGAACGCCGCGCCCCGCGGCGCGAGCGGCCGGTCGCGCAGGTACGCGAACGTGGTCGCGTCGGGCGCGATCAGGCCGGCGCGCGCCCCCGCCTCGATCGACATGTTGCACACCGTCATGCGTTCCTCCATCGACAACGCCTCGATCGCGCTGCCGCGATACTCGAACACGTGGCCGGTGCCACCGTTCACGCCGACCGTGCCGATGATGTGCAGCACCAGATCCTTCGCGGTGACGCCGAACGGCAAGGTTCCGTTCACGGTGACGGCGAACGCTTTCGGCTTGCATTGCAGCAGGCATTGCGTCGCCAGCACGTGACCCACCTCGGTCGTGCCGATGCCGAACGCCAGCGCGCCGAACGCACCGTGCGTGGAGGTGTGGCTGTCGCCGCAGACGATGGTCATGCCCGGCTGGGTCGCGCCGAGTTCGGGGCCGATCACGTGCACGATGCCACGATTTCCACTGTTCCACCCGTACAGTTGTATACCGAATTCGCGCGCGTTCGCCTCGAGCTGGGCGACTTGCGCTTCGGCCTCCGCGCTCACGTAGGCGCGCTTGCCGGAGGCGTCCGCCGGCAGCGTCGGCGTGGAATGGTCGAACGTGGCGAGCACGCGCTCGGGACGGCGCACGCGCAGGCCGCGCGCACGCAGCTCGGCGAACGCCTGCGGCGAGGTGACCTCGTGCACCAGATGCAGATCGACGTACAGGATCGCGGGCGTCGCGTCGGTCTCCGCGCGCACCAGGTGCGCGTCCCAGATCTTGTCGAGCAGGGTCTTGCCGGTCATGCGGCCTCCATCACGGTTGACTCCCCCTCACCCAACCCTCTCCCCCGACGGCAGTGGGGGGAGGGGGCTTGTGGTTGTGCCTGGTCGTTGCCGTGTGCATGCGGCCATCCCTGACGATTGACTCCCTCTCCCCGCACCCGGCTTGCGGGAGAGGGCGGGCGTGAGGGGCGAAGCGCGCCGACGTAACGGGCAACGTCCTGCCAAGACTCGCGCCTGCCGTTGTGCCGGATCAGAGGGGCATGCTTCATCGCGCGGGTCTCAGGCCTGGTTGGCGGCGATCGGCAGCGTGGCCTGGCCGAGGTTCAGGCGTTCGATGCGGTTGACCACTTCGAGCGCGGCCTGCGCCGCGGCTTCGACGATGTCGGTGGAAACGCCGCGCCCGCACAGCTCGCGACCGTTGTGTTGCACGGTCAGCATGGCGCGGCCCTGGGCGTCGGCGCCGTTGCTCAGACTGCGGATCTGGAAATCGTCGATGTCGAGCGCCATGCCGGCGGCGCGCGTGATCGCGCGCAGCACTGCGTGCACCGGCCCGTCGCCGAGCGCCGCTTCCGCGCACAGGCGGCCGTCGCTGTGCTTGAGCTTGACCGAGGCCGAGGCGCCGTTGCCGAGATGCGTGGTCGCGTGCAGATGCTGCAATTTCCACGGCCCGACCGCGTCGGGATCGAGGCCGAGCGCAAGCGCGTCGAGATCGCTGTCGAACACTTCCCGCTTCTTGTCCGCCAGCGCCTTGAAGCGCGTGAACAACTCGCTCAACCGCTCGTCGTCGAACTCATGCCCGAGGCTGGCCAGACGATCGCGCAAGGCGTGCTTGCCCGAATGCTTGCCCAGCACGAGTTGCGTGCGCGAGAAGCCGACGTCCTCCGGGCGCATGATCTCGTAGGTCTCGCGGTGCTTGAGCATGCCGTGCTGATGAATGCCGGATTCGTGCGCGAAGGCGTTCTCGCCGACGATCGCCTTGTTGCGCGGGATCGCCGCGCCGACCACGTCGGCGAGCAGGCGCGCGGTCGGGTACAGCAGCGGCGTGCGGATCGCGGTGTCGAGCCGGAACAACTCGCCGCGCGTGCGCAGCGCCATGACGATCTCCTCGAGCGCGGCATTGCCGGCGCGTTCGCCGATGCCGCCGATCGTGCACTCGACCTGGCGCGCCCCGGCGGCCAGCGCGGCGAGGCTGTTGGCGACCGCGAGCCCGAGATCGTCGTGGCAATGCGCGCTCAGGATCACCTGGTCGATGCCGCGCACCTCGCGCCGAAGCCGCGCGAACAGCGACCCGATTTCCTCCGGCGTGGCGTAGCCGACCGTGTCCGGCACGTTGACTACGGAGGCGCCGGCTTCGATCACGGCCGACAGCACCTCGATCAGGAATTCTGGTTCGGTGCGGATCGCGTCTTCCGCGGAAAACTCCACGTCCTCGCACAGCTCGCGCGCGCGGCGCACCGCCCGGACGGCGGTCTCCAGCACCTGCTCGCGACTCATGTCGAGTTTGTGCCGGCGGTGGATCGGGCTGGTGGCGAGGAAGATGTGGATGCGCGCGCGCTCGGCTGTTTCCGTCGCGCGCGCGACCGCCTCGATGTCGCCGAACTGCGCGCGCGCCAGGCCGCAGATCACCGGCCCGCGGATTTCCGTCGCGACCGCGCGCACCGACTCGAAATCGCCTTCCGACGCCTGCGGAAAGCCGGCTTCGATCACGTCGACGCCGAGATCGGCGAGCGCCTGCGCCATGCGCAGCTTCTGCGCGCGGCTCATCGAGAATCCCGGCGCCTGCTCGCCGTCGCGCAGGGTGGTGTCGAACACCCGCACGCGCTCGCGCGCCACGGGTACCGCTTTCGCTGCTTCGCTGGCTTGGCTCATGGCTCCGCTTGTCGCGGGCTTCGGGCATGAAAAAACCCCGCCTCGGTTTCCCGGTGCGGGGTTTTTGGGATGCTTCGTCCGGTGATTCTAGACGCGCCCTAACCCGCACCTCCGTTGGTAATGAGAAGTACGAGGACGAGGACGACGATCGCAATCTGGCGCGCGTTCACGACACCGGCGACCAGCGCGAGCCGGCGGTTGCGGATCGTGACGTTGGCGCTGTTGCGCTGCGACATGGCGCCGACCTTAAGCGAATCCGCGGAAACCTGTCAACCCCCGTGCAAGAGATTCGCTGCGGTCGCACCGGCGGCAAGCATCGACGGGAACGGTCGGCGGAACGGCCGCTCGATCGCGCGGCACCGCGGAATCTTCCGGGTGTCGCGGGCCGGCCTTGCCCTACGCGAACGGGTCGCGCAGGCTGATCGTGTCGTCGCGATCGGCGCCGGTGGCGACCAGCGCGATGTGGGTCTCGGCCAGCTCCTCGACCGCGCGCAGGTAGGCGCGCGCGGCGGGCGGCAATTTGGAAAATTCCCGAATTCCACAAGTGGATTCCTGCCAGCCCGGGAATTCGAGATACACCGGTTTGCACTCGGCCCAGCCGGCGGCGTCGAGCGGCGCCAGCTCGCGGCGCTTGCCGCGGTATTCGTAGGCGATGCAGACCTTGATCGACGGCAGGCCGTCGAGCACGTCGAGCTTGGTGATGGCCAGCCCGTTGATGCCGTTGATCTGCACCGCGCGCTTGAGCGCGACCAGATCGATCCAGCCGCAGCGGCGCGGCCGGCCGGTGGTGGCGCCGTACTCGTTGCCGCGCTGGCGCAGCGCCTCGCCGGTGGCGTCGGCGAGCTCGGTCGGGAACGGTCCGCCGCCGACGCGCGTGGCGTAGGCCTTGCAGATGCCGAGCACGTAGTCGATGTCGCAGGCGCCGACGCCGGTACCGGCGCAGGCGCCGCCGACGGTGGTGTTCGACGAGGTGACGAACGGATAGGTGCCGTGGTCGATGTCGAGCAGCGCACCCTGCGCGCCCTCGTACAGGATGCTCGCGCCGTCCTTGCGCAACTGGTGCAGGGTCGAGGCGACGTCGTCGATCATCGGCTTGACGTAGTCGCCGAACGCGAGCACCTCGTCGAGCACCTGCCGGTAATCCACCTCCGCCGCGTGCAGCCAGTGCTTGAGCACGAAATTGTGGTAGTCGACGACGCCGCGCAGCTTGTCCGGCAGCTCGGCCGGATACATCAGATCGGCGACGCGCACGCCGCGGCGCGCGACCTTGTCCTCGTAGGCCGGGCCGATGCCGCGGCCGGTGGTGCCGATCGCCTTGTCGCCGGACGCCTTCTCGCGGGCCTGATCGAGCGCGATGTGGTACGGCATGATCAGCGGCGTGGCCGGACTGATCTTCAGGCGCGAGCGCACCTCGACGCCGGTCCGCTCCAGTTCGTCGATCTCCTGGCGCAGCGCCGCCGGCGACAGCACCACGCCGTTGCCGATGAGACAAAGTACATTTTTGCGCAAGATGCCGGACGGGATCAGGTGCAGCACGGTCTTCCTGCCGCCGATCACCAGGGTGTGGCCGGCATTGTGCCCGCCCTGGAAACGCGCCACCGCGCCGACGCGCTCGGTCAGCAGATCGACGATCTTGCCCTTGCCTTCGTCGCCCCATTGGGCGCCGAGGATGACGACGGATTTACCCATGGCTTTCTCGCTGCGAAGTTCCGCGCCGCCCGTGCGCTAGTTGACCAGCTTGAGCGACAGCACACCGACCGCGACCATCACGCCGCCGATCACGCGCAGTTGCCGCGGCTCGAGCTCGCGCATCCGTTCGGCCAGGCGCTGCCAGGCGTGCGGCGCGGCGAACAGGAACAGGCCCTCGAACACGAGCACCAGGCACAGCGCGGCGGCGAGTTCGTGCGACATGTGCACACCGGCCCGCGGCTAGGGCTTGCCCTCGAGCTTGCTCTCGCCGAAATAGCGCAGGAACTCCGACTTCGGATCGAGCACGATCACGCCACCGCTCTTGAACGCCTCGCGGTACGCCTGCAGGCTGCGGTAGAACGCGTAGAACTCGGCGTCCCGGGCGTAGGCCGCGGCGTAGATCTCCGCCGCCTTGGCGTCGCCCTCGCCGCGCAATTGCTGGGCGTCGCGCTCGGCCTCCGCCTTGATCACCAGCACCTGACGATCGGCGTCGGCCTCGATCTTCGCCGCCGCTTCGCGGCCGTTGGAGCGCTGCTCGTTGGCGAGCCGGTTGCGTTCGGCGCTCATGCGCTTGTAGACCGAATCGAGCACCTCGTCGGGGAACTCGATGCGCTTGATGCGCACGTCGACGACGCGGATGCCGAGCGTATCCACGGTCTGCTTGTTGGCCTGTTCCAGCACCCGTTCGGTGATGTCGGAACGTGCGCTCGCGATCAGATCGTTGAGCGAGCGCGAGGTGAACTCGAAGCGCAGCGCGTCCTTGATGATCGGCGCCAGGCGCTGGTTGGCGAGCGTCTGGAACTCGTCGCTGCCGAACGACTGGTAGTAGGTGACCGGATTGTCGATCTTCCACTTCACGTAGAAATCGACCGTGACCGCCTTCTTCTCGGCGGTGAAGTAGCGCTCCGGCGCCGCCTCCAGGTTGAGGATGCGCCGATCGTAGCGCACCACCTGCTGCACCAGCGGCAGCTTGAAATGCAGGCCGGGCTTGTAGTCGGCGCCGCCGCTGCTGCCGACGCCTTCGATGCGGCCGAATTGCAGCAGCAGCGCGCTCTGGCCTTCGCGCACGACGAACGCGCTGTTGGCGATCAGCGCCACCAGCAGCAACGCCAGGATCGGGGGCAGCACGCGCATCAGTCGCTCTCCTTCGCCTTGCGCGCTTCCACCGCGGCCGCCGCCGCGCCGGCATCGCCCTCGGCCTTGATCTTGTCGAGCGGCAGATACAGCAGATTCTTGCCGTTGCTGCCGTCGATCAGCTTGAGATTGCCGGCGAGCACGTTCTGCATGCTCTCCAGATACAGGCGCTTGCGCGTGACCTCGGGCGCGGCCCGGTACTGCGCGGCGAGCAGGCTGAAGCGCTGCGCCTCGCCGGTGGCCTTGGCGATCTGCGCCGCGCGGTAGCCTTCGGCCTCGGCGCGGATGCGCGCCGCCTCGCCGCGCGCCAGCGGCACCACCTTGGCGGCGTACGCCAGCGCCTCGTTGATGAACTGCTGCTGGTTGTTGCCGGCATTGTTGGCGTCGTCGAACGCCTGCTTCACTTCCGGCGGCGGCTGGATCTTCTGGAAGTTGACCGCCTTGACCAGCAGGCCGACGCGATAGCTGTCGAGGGTCTGTTGCAACTGCTTCTCGGTCTCGCCGACGAGCTCGGTGCCGTGGCCGGACAGGATCGTGTCCATCTCGCTGCGGCCGATCACCTGGCGCAGCGCGCTCTCGGCCGCCTGCTTGAGGGTCTCGTCGGGCTGCTTGGCGGCGAACAGGTACTGGCGCGCGTCGGCCACCGTGTACTGCACGTTGAAGTCGATGAGGACGATGTTCTCGTCCTTGGTCAGCATGCGCACTTCGTCCGAGAACGGCCGCACGGTGGTCGCATCGACGCTGATCACCTGCTCGATCGGGCTCGGCCATTTCAGGTTGAGACCGCTGCTCATCAGGCGATCGAACTGGCCGAAGCGCAGCACCACGCCGATCTCGCGCGCGTCGATCATCTTCCACGAGGTCAGCGCGACCCACAGCACGAGCAGGCCGAGCGCGACCAGCACTGCGCCGCCGAACCCGCCGCCGCCCGCGGCCGCGCCGCCGCCACCGCCGCCGAAGATCCGGCCGAAGCGGTCGCGCAGGCGCCGGAACAGGGCGTCGAGGTCGGGCGGCTGCGGCTTGCCCTGCCAGGGATTGCGCCTGCCGCCACCGGGTTCATTCCAGGCCATCGCTCGTCTCCGTCGGATTCGCGGCGCACGGAAAACCGCCGCGCCGTACCGGCAACCACATCGCTTCGGGGGTTGCCGCGGGATTGTAGGGAAAAAACGGCCCAGGGCCTAGGGTCGAGGGAAATCGGGAGTGGGAGTGGAAAAAGCTTTACAGTCCTCAGCCCTTGTGCGTGAGCGGTGAGCGGAAAGAGCTGCACAGCCCTCGGCCCTCAGCCCTCCGCCCCCACCTGTTCCCGCAACCAATCGCCGTCACCGCCCGGCAGGCCGAACAACGGTTCGAGCAGGGCGCGCGGCGCGTCGATCTCGAGCTCCCAGCCGCTGTCGGCCGGCCGCTCGTTGGCCACCAGACCCTGGGCGAACAAGCGCGCGCGCAGCCGGCCGCCGGCCGGCGGCAGGTGCAGCCAGCAGCGCACGCGCTCGCGCGTCAGGCGCTGCGCGATGCCGTCGCGCAGCAGATCGAGGCCCTGTCCACTCACTGCCGACGCCCAGACCCTGAGCTCGCCGCCGTCGCGGCGATCCACGCGCGGCGCGCCGGCGCCGTCGAGCTTGTCGATCTTGTTGTAGACGAGGATCTGCGGCACGTCCTCGGCGCCGATTTCCGCGAGCACGCGCTGCACCTCGACGATGCGGCGCTCGCGTTCCGGATCGGCGGCGTCGACGACGTGCAGCAGCAGATCCGCGTCGCGGGTTTCGGCCAGCGTCGAGCGGAACGCGGCGATCAGATCGTGCGGCAGGTCGCGGATGAAACCGACCGTATCGGCCAGCACCAGCGGCCCGCAGCTCAGCCCCTCGATGCGGCGCAGGGTCGGATCGAGCGTGGCGAACAACTGGTCGGCGGCGTACACGCCGGCGCCGGTCAGGGCGTTGAACAGGGTGGACTTGCCGGCGTTGGTATAGCCCACCAGCGACACCACCGGCACGGCGTTGCGGGTGCGCGCGCGCCGCGCCTGGCCGCGCTGCGTTTCCACTTTCCGCAGGCGCTCGCTGAGTTGCTTGACGCGGCCGGCGATGAGCCGGCGATCGAGCTCGAGCTGGGTTTCGCCGGGGCCGCGCAACCCGATCGCGCCGCCGCGCTGTCGCTCCAGGTGGGTCCAGCCGCGCACCAGGCGCGTGGCCAGGTGCCGCAACTGCGCGAGCTCCACCTGCAGCTTGCCTTCGTGCGAGCGCGCGCGTTGCGCGAAGATGTCGAGGATCAATCCGGTGCGATCGACCACCCGGCATTCGGTGAGCCGCTCGAGATTGCGCTCCTGCGCCGGCGAGAGCGCGTGATTGACCAGGATCAGATCGGCCTCGAGCGAGCGCTTCTGCGTCGCGAGCTCGTCGGCCTTGCCGGTGCCGATGAAGTACTTCGGGTTCGGCCGCTCGATGCGCGCGGTCAACGCGCCGACCACGGTGGCGCCGGCCGAGCGCGCCAGCTCACCGAACTCGACCAGCGCGTCGGGATCGCTCTCGCCCGCCCATTGCGGCTGCAACAGCAGCGCGCGCTCGCCTTTTCGCGATCGTTCGAACAGGGGATCAACCTTCCGCGGTCTCGGCTTCCACCGCGGCTTCGGCGTGATGCTCGCGTTCCGCGCCGACGCGCACGTTGCGGCCCGGCACGATGGTGGAAATGGCGTGCTTGTACACCATCTGGCTGACCGTATTGCGCAACAGCACGACGAACTGGTCGAACGATTCGATCACGCCTTGCAACTTGATGCCGTTGACCAGATAGATCGAAACCGGCACGCGCTCGCGGCGCAGGGCGTTGAGGAACGGATCCTGCAGTGACTGACCTTTCGACATGGTTCTTCTCCGTAGCGCGGCGTGTTGTTGTTCGAATCGGAAAAAGACCGCGCCACGGAACACTAATGGGGCCGCGACGCGCCGATTCAATCCGTTGAAAGTATACGCTTTTCCGGCCGCGGATTGAAGGGTGCGGCGGCCGCCGCGCGGATTCAGTCCCGCGGGCGGGCGAGAAAATCCGCCACCGCATCCTCGACTTGCGCCATGGCGCCGGCGGCGAAGGGATCGAAGGCGCGCGCGTCGAGCTCGCCGCGCAGCCAGGTGAGCTGGCGCTTGGCGAGCTGACGGGTGGCGAAGACCGCGCGGTCGCGGAATTCCGCCTCGTCGAAGGCGCCGTCCAGGAACTGCCACGCCTGCCGGTAGCCGACCGCGCGCAACGCCGGCAGATCCGGCCCGAGATCGCCGCGCGCGTGCAGGCGCCGCACCTCGTCGAGCAAACCGTGCGCCAGCATCGCGGCGAAGCGCTCGGCGATGCGCGCATGCAGCGCCGTGCGCTCGGCGGGGATCAGCGCGAGCTTGAGCACCCGATACGGAAAGCGCCGGCGCGGCGCACCCTGCTGCGCCGACAGCGGCCGGCCGGTGATCGCGATGACTTCCAGCGCCCGCTGGATGCGCTGCGGATCGCTCGCCCGGATACGCGCCGCCGCGGCCGGATCGAGCGCGGCCAGGCGCGCGTGCAGCGCGCCCCAGCCCTGCGTCGCGGCCTCGGCGGCCAGGCGCGCGCGCAACGCCGGATCGGCCTCGGGCAGCTCCGACAATCCCTGCTGCAAGGCGCGAAAGTAGAGGCCGGTGCCACCGACCAGCAACGGCACGCGGCCGCGGGCCGCGACCGCGGCCATCTCGCGCTCGGCATCCGCGGCGAACTCGGCAGCCGAGTACGGCTCGGCCGGATCGCGAATGTCGATCAACCGGTGCGGGAAGCGCGCGCGCGTGGCCGGATCGGGTTTGGCCGTGCCGATGTCGAGGCCGCGATACACCAGCGCCGAATCGACGCTGACGATGTCGAGCGCGAAGCGCTCCGAAAGGGCGCAGGCGAGCGCGGTCTTGCCCGCCGCGGTCGGGCCCATCAGGAAGATCGCCAGCGGACGCGGATCGACGGGCATCGCGCCATTCCGGCGGCGAGTCGGCGGACGCCGCGCGAATGCCGGGCGCGCTAGCCGCGTTTGCCGCCGACGAAAAGCAGCGCGGCGCCGACGATGACCGCGCCGAGTGCGGCCCAGGTCGGGATGTCGATGGTCTTGTTTTCGGTCACCGACAGTTCCACCGGCCCGATCTTCGCCTCGTGATTCTCCTTCGAATACGTAAAGCCACCATATACGAGGCCGAGGGCGCCGCCGACGACCAGGACCAGCGCGATGATGCGTATCGGATTCATGTCCGTCTCCCCGAATGATGCTGCGAAATACCGGCGGTCACGGTGCGATCCCGCCAAACCGCCGGATCCGCGGCCGACCACTATATGCCTATATGCCACGCCCCCGCACCAGGCGCAGCAAGACCATGATCACCGCAATGACGAGCAGGATGTGGATGAAGCCGCCCATGGTTTGGGAACTCACCAGGCCGAGCAGCCACAGAACGATGAGGACAACCGCAATGGTCTCGAGCATCTTGCCACTCCTTTTTGCCGAACGGATTGTGCATGCATCCCGCAGGCTATCGGCACGGAAGTGAATCGAATCTGTACACGGCCGCACGCCGTCGGCCGGTTTCCGGACGGCGGCCGCGAACCGCGCAAACCCCTATAATCCGCAGCCAAGGCTGGTCGGAGAGTTCCATGCAGACAACGATGAAGGCGCTGGTCAAGCGCGAAGCCGCCAGGGGCATCTGGATGGAGCAGGTGCCGATCCCCGAGATCGGCCCGAACGAGGTGCTGATCAAGCTCGAGAAGACCGCGATCTGCGGTACCGATCTGCACATCTACAAATGGGACGAGTGGAGCCAGCGCGTGATCAAGCCCGGCCTCGTCATCGGCCACGAATTCGTCGGCCGCATCGTCGACCTCGGCCCGGGCGTGCGCGGCTACCAGGTCGGCCAGCGCGTCTCCGCCGAAGGGCATCTGGTCTGCGGCGTCTGCCGCAATTGTCGCGCCGGCAAGCAGCACCTGTGTCCGAACACCGTCGGCATCGGCGTCCATCGCAACGGCGCGTTCGCCGAGTACATCGCCATGCCGGCGTCGAACCTGTGGCCGATCCCGGACCAGATCCCGTCCGAGCTCGCCGCGTTCTTCGATCCGTACGGCAACGCCGCGCATTGCGCGCTCGAGTTCGATCTGATCGGCGAGGACGTGCTGATCACCGGCGCCGGGCCGATCGGCATCATCGCCGCCGGCATCGCCAAGCACGTCGGCGCGCGCAACGTCGTGGTCACCGACGTCAACGACTACCGGCTGAAACTCGCCGCCGACATGGGCGCCACGCGCGTGGTCAACGTGTCCAAGCAGTCGCTGCGCGAGGTGGTCAAGGACCTGCACATGCAGGGCTTCGACGTCGGCCTGGAGATGTCCGGCAACCCGCGCGCGTTCAACGACATGCTCGACGGCATGTACCACGGCGGCAGGATCGCGCTGCTCGGCCTGCTGCCGAACGGCGCCGGCATCGACTGGGACAAGGTCATCTTCAAGGGCCTGGTGCTGCACGGCATCTACGGCCGACGCATGTACGAGACCTGGTATAAAATGACGCAAATGCTGCTTTCTGGATTTCCGCTGCAGAAGGTGCTCACCCACCAGATCCACATCGACGACTTCCAGAAGGGCTTCGAGCTGATGGAATCCGGCAACTGCGGCAAGGTGGTGTGTTCATGGAACTAGAACCGGCGGCGGAACGCGACAACGCCACGCCAGTGGTGCCGCGACGCCGCTGGTTTCATCGCGAGTCGATCAGCCTGGCCGAAGTGGCGGTGCAGACGTTCGCCGTCGTGCTCGGCATTCTGCTGGCGCTCGCGATCGGCGAATGGAGCAAGGATCGCGAGGAGCGCCAACAGGTCACAGCCGCCGTGCGCGCATTGCGTGCCGAAGTCGAAAGCAATCGTGCGGAAATCGCAAACGCCCTGAAGCATATTGCGCAAAGCGATGCGGAGATGGCGGACAAGGCCAAGTCGGCAACGTCCTCCGAGCCGCGTCCGTGCACCGAAACCCCCGGCTGGCACGGCCTCGCTTATCCGCTGCTGCTCGATACCGCGTATCAAACCGCGATCGGTACGCAAATCCTGGCGCACATGGATTTCGACCGCGCGCAAATCGTCGCACACGTCTACGGCGAGCAGCACGTTTTCCAGAAGTATCTCGATCACGCGGTCGACTTCACCGCCACCGGAAAGCCGATGACGGTCGAATCCTGCCGCTACGTCATCGCGAGAGAGGAAAAGGCGATGCTCGACAAACTCGACGCCGCCTACACGACGTTTCTCGACAAGACGAAAAGCCCGGCGCTCTGAGGCGTTCATCGCAGATTCTGCACCGTTCTGGCAAACAGTACGGCCTCATGCATTTGATCAACAGAACGGTTGCCGCTCTTGTGCTGGCCTGCACGCTCGCGCACGCGCAGGACAGCGAACCCGAGCCGGTGCTGCCGGCCGCGGCGCTGGTGCAGCCGGCGCTGCTGTCCGGCCCCGACTTCCACGTCGTGCCGGAAGTGGCGGTGCGCGGCTACCTTGCGGATTTCCTGATCGACACGAAATACGGCCCGCTGCATGCCGACAGCGTCGAACTGCTCGCGATCCGCGTCGCCGAACTGCCGGCGCTCGATGCGCTCGAACGCGCCAGCCGCAGCGGCGCATTCGCGCACGCGCTGGCCGAGCGCGGCCGCAAGACCGGGCGTGCGCTGGTCAACGTGTTCGCGCATCCGATCGACACGATCACCGGCCTGCCGGCCGGCGTGGCGCGCTTCCTTGGCCACGAGTGGGAACTGTGGAGCGGCCGTGCGCAGACGCTGGCCGATCGCGGCTCGCGCGAATTCGAGAACAAGGGCGACCCGTATCGCGCACCGCCCGGGCCGATGACCGCCGGCCGCGACGCCGCGCCGGACGCCACCGAACCGCCACCGGAGAAGAAGAACCGCGCCTGGTACGCGCGCGCCGGCGCTGAATCCGCGCGCGAGGCGCGGCGCTATCTCAAGTACGGCCAGCAGCGCCGCGAGATGGCGAAGGTGCTCGGCGTCGATCCGAATTCCACAAATCCACTTTTGAACGAGCGCCTCGACCGGCTCGCCTGGGCAGCGGTGTGGGGCAATTTTTCCGGCGGCGCCGCGCTCGGCGAGATCACCGGCACCGCCGGCCAGGTGCTTTCCTACACCGGCAAGATCGACCAGTACGTCTACGACCTCGAGCCGGAGCAATTGCGCGCGCGCAACGAGCAGCGCCTGCTCGCGCACTGCAGCGATGCCTTCGCGGTGCGCCAGTTCCTGCGCCGTGGCGGCTTCACCGACACGCTGCGCACCGCGCTGATCGACGAATGGGAGAAGCTCAAGCCCGCGGCCGGCTGCAACGAGCTGATCGAGCTCGCCGCCACCACCCAGGGCGAGGTCGAGGCGCGCTATCTCATCGATGCGCTCAAGCTGATCCGCCGCCACGCCGACACCGGCGGCACGCTGCTCGTCACCGGCGCCGGGGTGGCCTGGCGCACGCACGAGGGCAAGCTGCTGCTGCCGCTGCCGGTCGATTACCTGACCTGGAATCGCGAGCTCGCCGCCTTCGTCGATCAGCCGGCGCTCGCCGCTCGCGACCGCACCGCGCTGATCGGCGGCGCGGCCTCGCCGCTCGCGCAGCGCGAACTCACCGCACGCGGCTTCAGCCTGGTGCTGCGCGCGCCGTTCGACGGCGCGCCGGCGTATGCGCAAAGCGATTTCGCGGCGCCGGCACAGGCCGGCCAGGACTGAGGCGAATCCCCGGCGACATCGCCGTGGCGAATCGCCCGCCGCGATCGGCGCGTCGTGGTGTAATCTTCCCTCCCCGCCAAGACCGATCGCCCGACACGCCATGGACTACCCCGCCCACGACCGCCTCCACGCCGAGCTCGATTCGATCCGCGACCAGGGCCTGTACAAGGCCGAGCGGGTGATCACCACGCCGCAGTCGGCGCGGATCCGCACCGACGACGGACGCGAGGTGCTCAACTTCTGCGCCAACAACTATCTCGGCCTGGCCGATCATCCCGAGGTCATCGCCGCCGCCAAGCGCGCGCTCGACACGCACGGCTTCGGCCTCGCCTCGGTGCGCTTCATCTGCGGCACCCAGGATCTGCACAAGCGGCTCGAGGCGACCATCGCGAAATTCTTCGGCACCGACGATGCGATCTTGTATACCAGTTGCTTCGACGCCAACGGCGGCCTGTTCGAGACGATCCTGAACGAGCAGGACGCGGTCATTTCCGACGCGCTCAACCACGCCTCGATCATCGACGGCATCCGGTTGTGCAAGGCCGAGCGGCGGCGCTACGCCAACGGCGACATGGCCGAACTCGAGCGGCATCTGCGCGAAACCCAAGGCAGGCGCACGCGACTGATCGCCACCGACGGCGTGTTCTCGATGGACGGCTACATCGCCAAGCTCGACGAGATCGTGCGGCTGAAGGAGAAGTACGGCGCGCTGCTGATGGTCGACGACTCGCACGCCACCGGCTTCGTCGGGCCGACCGGGCGCGGTTCGGCCGAGCTGCACGGAGTGATGGACAAAGTGGATATTTTCACTTCTACACTCGGCAAGGCGCTCGGCGGCGGGTCCGGCGGCTTCACCACCGGCCGCCGCGAGATCATCGAACTGCTGCGCCAGCGCTCACGCCCGTACCTGTTCTCGAACACCCTGCCGCCGCCGCTCGTCGCCGCCTCGATCCAGGTGTTCGAGATGCTGTCGGCGAGCACGGCGCTGCGCGACCGGCTGATGGACAACGCGCGCCACTTCCGCGAACGCATGACCGCGGCCGGCTTCGACCTCAAGCCCGGTTCGCATCCGATCGTGCCGGTGATGCTGTACGACGCCAAGCTCGCCCAGCAATTCGCGCGCGCGCTGCTCGACCAAGGCATCTACGCGATCGGCTTCTTCTATCCCGTGGTGCCGCAGGGTCAGGCGCGCATCCGCACGCAGATGAGCGCGGCGCACACGCGCGAGCACATCGATCGCGCGGTCGACGCGTTCGTCAAGGTTGGCAAGAAGCTCGGTGTATTGAACTGAGCGTCACCGAAAATACCCCTCCGCAAGGAAATAGACGATGCACAAGATCCCCGCCGGCACGGAGCTGGTACGCCCCTTCCTGCCCACGCGCGACTTCGATCTGTCGAAGCGCTTCTACGAGGCCCTGGGCTTCGAAAAGGTACTGGACGGCGAAGTCGCGATCTTCCGCGCCGGATCGGGCGGATTCATCCTGCAGCGCTTCTGGCAGAAGGAACTGGCCGAGAACCTGCTGATGCAGTTGATGGTCGACGATCTCGACGCCTGGTGGGCGCACCTGGATTCCCTGGACCTGAAGGCGCGCTTCGGCGTGCGGGCGCCGCAACCGCCGGCGATGCAGCCCTGGGGCCTGCGCGTGGCCTATCTGACGGATCCGGCCGGCGTGCTCTGGCACATCGCCGAACGCCGGCCCGGCATGCCGCAGGACTAACCGGTTCGCCGCGCCGCGCGCCGCGCCAGCGATCATTTCCGGTTCGCCTCCCGTTGCGCGGGACTGCGCGCGGGAGTGTCCCGCAAGTTCGCGCGCGCTGCACCCTGCAGGCGTCACGCGGCGCGGCGCAACGGCACGGACGCCAGCAACAACGATCCGCCGAGCACGACGAACACCCAGAAGAAGGGTTTGCCGGTGTAGAACACGGTGGCGAATCCGCTGAGCACGTAGAACGCGCCGATCGCGTCGCTGGCGAAGAACACGTTGCGCTCGCCGCGCCGCGCACGCCACCACACCCACAGACAAATCACGCCGAACACGAACATGCAGCCGCTGCAGAAATGCCACACGACGAGAATGATCGCGACCAGGCTCGCATCGAGCGCGGGGAACTTGCCGAACTCGGCGATCAGCTTGGCGGCGTTGGCATCGTGCCCGAAGGCGCCAAGCGCGATCAGCACGGCGGTGACGAGAAAGACAGTGGAGGCGAGTCGCTGCATGACCGCGCGCCTCACGCCCCCGCCACGCCGGCGAGCGGCTTGCCGGTTTCGAGCAGGGTCTTCAGGCTCGACAGGATCGCGGGCCAGCCGCCCTTGACCTGCGCGGCCGTGAGCGGCGCGTTCTCGACCTCGTGGATCACGGTGAGTTTGCAGTGGTCGCCGTGTTGCTCGATCAGGTAACTCACCTTCGACAGCTCGTGGCGTAGCGCCGGATCCCAGTGCACGCGCCAGGTGTGCACGAGTTTGCGCGGCGGGTCGATTTCCACGAACTCGCCGTCGACCAGCAGCGTGCCGTCCGCGCTCGCCGAACGGTACGGCCCGCCGACTTTCAGCGGCGTGGTGATTGCGCTGCCGTGGAAGTACTGGCGCGTGAATTCCGGATCGGTAATCGCTTTCCAGAGTTTTTCCGGCGTGGTGCGGATGTGGATCTCGAAGATCAGCTTGGTGTCCGGCCTGGCTTCCTCCAGGGCGGTTTTCAGCCGCGACAGCGCCGCGGCCATCGGTTCGGTGTAGCGGCTGACCCAGCGGTCGTGAATGCGCCGGATCGGCACGCGGTTCAGATAGTGCTTCTTCTCGCGTCCGGCGCGCTCGGTCGTGATCAGGCCGGCCTGCTCCAGCACCCGCAGGTGCTTCATCACGCCGAAGCGCGTCATCTGCGCGCGCTCGCACAGCTCCGCCAGCGTCTGCCCGTCGCGCCGGTTCAGGCGGTCGAGCAACTGGCGCCGGAACGGATCGGCCAGCGCCTTGAATACGACATCCATCGGGCGGCGATAATAAGTGACTATTTGGTCACGTGTCAAGCGCTTCGCTAGACTCTGCGGATGCCGATTCGAAATCGTAACGAAATCGCTCGCGCCGGCATGCCTCGGCATCCGCTGACGCAACCCCGGCCATGACCGCAGCCATCGTCGAGCGCTACGGTGACTTCGCGTTCGAGCGTGCCGGCGGCCTGTGCCGCCTGCGCACTGCCGCCGGGCTGACATTCGCGGCATCCGCCGGCGCCGTCGGCAGTGGCATCGCCGGCGTCGACACGCTCGGCGTGCCGGAAGCCGCGGCACCCGCCGGAGTGAGCGAGCAATTCCTGCGCCTGCGGTTTCGCTCGCGCGGATTCTTCACCGCCGAACCGGAGGCACACCTCGCGCTCGGCGTGATGGGGACATGGCGCAAGACGGACCCGTCGTCCGGAGGGGGCGGCCTGCTGATCGGGCACGGGCTGATCATCGGCAACGTTTCCGGTGCGCCCGACGGCTGCCGGGAAGCGCCGGTCGTACAGATCGAATCCTTCCGCGCGACGAGCAATGCGTTGCTCGCCGGCACGTGCAGTCCACGCCTCGAGGAATCGGCGTGGTACCGGTTGCAACTGCGCGCGACGCGCAACGGCGGGATCGCCTATCTGTTGCACGATGCGTCCGGGACGGTGCTGACGAACGTCGCAGGATCGGACCCCGCCGCCGATGTTCCGCCCGGCCTCGGCGGCTGGTGGATCACGCACGTGTTCAGTGACCACCATCCCGAGCGGGACTGGGTTTTCGACATCGCCGATCTCGAGATCGCCTGGCGCTAGTGCGTCCGCGCGCCGCTGCACGACTTGCACGATCCGCCGCCGCCGGGCATCTTGGACCGACATGATCCACTTCCGGCACGCCATCGTCCGCCCGCCGCCCGCGAGCTTCGCCGCGGGTCTGACCCGTGCCGATCTCGGCGCGCCGGATCTCGCCCTGGCGCGCGCGCAGCATGCGCGCTATTGCGCGGCGCTCGAACAGTGCGGGCTCGCGCTGATCCGGCTGCCGCCGGACGAGGCCCATCCGGACTCCTGCTTCGTCGAGGACACCGCGCTGCTCACCGGCCGCGGCGCGATCCTGCTGCGTCCCGGCGCGCCGTCGCGGCAGGGCGAGGTCGCGTCGATCGCCGCGGTGCTACGCGAGCGCTTCGACGAGCTGCCCGCGATCACCGCGCCAGGCACCGTGGACGGCGGCGACGTCTGCCAGGCGGACGGGCACTTTCTCATCGGCCTTTCGGCGCGCACCAACGTCGACGGCGCGCGTCAGTTGCAGGACCTGCTCGCGCGCCAGGGATTCACCTCCGCCACGATCGACCTTGGCGACCACGCCGACTTGCTGCACCTCAAATCCGGGCTGGGCTGGCTCGGCGACGGCCGCATCGCCGCGGTCGCCGCGCTGGCGGCGCATCCGGCCTTGCGCGCGTTCGAAGTGATCCCCGTGGCGCCACAGGAAAGTTACGCCGCCAATTGCATCCGCATCGGTCGCCATGTCATCCTCGCCGCCGGCCATCCCGGATTCGCTGCGGCGGTGCGCGCGCTCGGATACTCGGTCCTGGCGCTCGATCTGTCCGAGTTCCGCAAGATGGACGGCGCGCTGACCTGTCTGTCGCTGCGGTTTTGAACGCAAGCCTCGGAGTCCTCATGTCCTCGGAACACCGGATCGAACTCAACTGGTCGCGCGACGGCGGTCCGTTCGAGCGCGGCAATTACCCGCGCGATCACGTCGTCCGTTTCGCCGGCGGCCAGACCCTGCGCAATTCCGCCGCCGCCGGCGTGTACGGCGGCAATCCGGCGGCGAGCAATCCGGAAGAGCTGCTGCTGGCGGCGCTGTCGTCGTGCCACATGCTGACGTTTCTCGCCGTGGCCGCGAACCGCGGCTATGTGATCGACAGCTACCACGACGAGGCCGTCGCCCTGCTCGACAAGAACGCCGAGGGCAGGATGGCGGTGGTCAAGGCGGTGCTGGCGCCGAAGGTGCGCTTCGCCGGCGACCGCCAACCGGGCGCGGAGGATTACGCCAAGCTGCACGAACGCGCGCACGCGGCCTGCTTCATCGCCAATTCGGTGAAGACCACGGTCGAACTGCGCATTTGACCGGCATGTGACACAGGGAACGTGCAGGCGGGATGAAGATCGGATGGGGAGTTTCTTCACCGCGCGGTCACCGCTTCGCCGCCATACTGTGCGGCGTCGATCCGCCGTGCCCGTTCCATGAGCCGTCCGACCTCCGCCACCACGCCGCGTCGCGCCGTCCTCGCCGCACTCGTGCAATGGTTCGATAGCGGCGCCGTGGCGGTGGGCGATGCGGCCCACGCGGATCGCATCGACTGGCTGCGGGTGGTGCCGTTCATCGGTCTGCATCTGGCCTGTCTCGGCGTGTTCTGCGTCGGCGTCTCCGGCATCGCGCTCGCCGTCGCCGCGGCGCTGTACGCGCTGCGCATGTTCGCGCTCACCGGCTTCTATCACCGCTATTTCTCGCACAAGGCGTTCAAGACCACGCGCGCGCTGCAATTCCTGTTCGCGCTGCTTGGCGCCATGTGTGCGCAGCGCGGACCGCTGTGGTGGGCGGCGCATCATCGCAACCACCATCGCCATGCCGACACCGCCGCGGACCTGCATTCGCCGCTGCACCGCGGCTTCCTGTGGAGCCACATGGGCTGGTTCCTGACGCCGCGCGGTTTCCGCACCGACTGGCAGGCCGTGCCGGACTGGCAGCGCTACCCCGAACTGCGCTGGCTCGACCGCTTCGACGTCGTCGCGCCGACGGCGCTCGCGGTCGCGCTGTTCGCCCTCGGGCGCTGGCTGGAATCCGCGCATCCGGAATTCGGCACCAGCGGGGCGCAGATGCTGGTCTGGGGATTCTTCGTCTCCACCGTGGTGCTGTTCCACGCCACGGTCACGATCAATTCGATCGCCCATCGCTTCGGCTCGCGCCGCTTCGACACCCGCGACAACAGCCGCAACCATTGGCTGCTGGCGCTGCTCACCTTCGGCGAAGGCTGGCACAACAACCACCACCATTTCCCCGGGTCGGCGCGCCAGGGCTTCCGCTGGTGGGAGATCGATCTGACCTACTACGGCCTGCGCGCACTGGCGGCCTGCGGTCTGGTGTGGGACCTGAAGCCCGTGCCGGCGGGCCTGCGGCGGGCGCGCTGAGCGCATGCGCATCGCCGTGGTCGGCGCCGGCATCTCGGGTTTGGCGAGCGCCTGGCTGCTCGCGCGCGCCCACGAGGTGACGCTGTACGAGGCGAACGACTACCTCGGCGGTCATGTGCACACGCACGAGATCGAGCTTGGCGGCGCCCGCGTCGCCGTCGATACCGGTTTCATCGTGTTCAATCCGATGCACTATCCGCTGTTCGACCGGCTGCTGGCCGAACTCGGCGTCGCCACCCAGCCGACGACGATGAGCTTTGCGGTGAAGAACGAGACGAGCGGACTCGAATACAACGCCAGCGATCTCGGCGGGCTGTTCTGCCGCGGCGCCAATCTGGTCTCGCCGCGTTTCTGGCGCATGCTCGGCGACATCCTGCGCTTCTACCGCGAGGCGCCGGCGCTGCTGCAGCAGCCCGATGCCGGCCCCACGCTCGGCGAGTACCTGGCCGCGCAGCGCTATTCCGCAGCGTTCCGCGACGATCACCTGGTACCGATGGCATCCGCGCTGTGGTCGGCGCCCTCGGCGCGGATCCTCGAATTTCCCGCGCAATACCTGGTGCGGTTCCTGGCCAACCATCGCATGTTGCAGGTGCACGGCCGGCCGCCGTGGCGCGTGGTCGCCGGCGGCTCGCAGAGCTACGTGCGCGCGCTGCGCCGGCGCTGGACCGTGCGCGAGCGCATCGGCTGCGCGGTGCGGCGCGTGCGCCGCGACGGCGAGAGCGTGGCGATCGACAGCGCCGCCGGAGGCGAGCGTTACGACCAGGTCGTACTCGCCTGCCACAGCGATCAGGCGCTCGCGCTGCTCGCCGACGCGAGTGCGCGCGAACGCGATATCCTCGGCGCGATTGCGTACCAGGAGAACGACGCCGTGCTGCATACCGACATCCGTCTGCTGCCGCGGCGGCGCAGGGCCTGGGCCGCGTGGAACGCGCTCGTGCCGGGGGACGCCGGCGCGCCGTGCACGGTGAGCTATTGCATGAATCTGCTGCAATCGCTGACGACGCCGGAACCGCTGATCGTCACGCTCAACCGCACCGCGGACATCGCCGCGGACCGGATCCTGCGGCGCATGCGCTATCAACACCCCGTCCACACCGCCGCGAGCGTGGCCGCGCAGGCGCGCAAGGCCGAGATCCAGGGCGCGAACCGCACCTGGTTCGCCGGCGCCTACTGGGGCTTCGGCTTCCACGAGGACGGCATGCAGAGCGCGGTGGACGTCGCGCGCGCCCTCGGCGTGTCCTGGCCATGAACGTACCGCTCGCCAGCGCGATCTACGAGGGCTGGGTGCGGCATCGCCGCCACGCGCCGCATCCGCACGCGTTCCGCTATCGCCTGTACCTGATGTATCTCGATCTCGCCGAACTCGACCGGGTCTTCGCCGGGCGCTGGCTGTGGTCGGTGAACCGGCGCAATCTCGCCGAATTCCGCCGCAGCGACTACCTCGGCGACCCGCGCGTTCCGCTCGACGCCGCGGTGCGCGCGCGTGTGCGCGAGGCGACCGGCCGCGCGCCGGCGGGCCCGATCCGCCTGCTCACGCACCTGCGCACCTTCGGCCATTGCTTCAATCCGGTGAGTTTCTATTACTGCTTCGCCGCGGATGGCGCGACCCTCGACACGATCGTCGCCGAAATCACCAACACGCCGTGGCGGGAACGGCACAGTTACGTGCTGTCAGTGGCCGACGCCGAACGCCACGGCAGCGCCTGGCACTTCGGCTTCCGCAAGGAATTCCACGTTTCGCCGTTCCTGCCGATGCAGCGCGACTACGCCTGGCGCTTCACCACACCGGGCGAGACGCTGCGCGTGCACATGGACGTGCTCGACGGCACACGGCGCGACTTCGACGCCACGCTGGTGCTGGAACGCCGCGCGGCGAGCGGCGCGAATCTGGCGCGCGCGCTCGCCCGCTACCCGGCGATGACCCTGCGCGTGATCGCCGCGATCCACTGGCAGGCGCTCTTGATCTTTCTTCGACGCAACCCCGTGTACGATCATCCGAAATCCGACGCGAGCCCGCCATGAACGAGCACACCGCCCCCTCCGCCGCGCTGCCGGCTGCCGCCGGCTACGACGCGCTGGATCGCCTGCTGCGCGCGCGCCTGCGGCGACAGATGGCCGACTTGCGGGAGTGCCAATTGCGTCTGGTCGATGCGCTCGGCGAGTGCGTGCTCGGCGTGCCGGCGGCGGACCCGGCCGAGACGCTGCACGCCACGATCGAAGTATACGATGCCGCATTTTATCGTCGCCTCGCCGGGCACGGCAGCGTCGGCGCCGGCGAGGCGTATCTGGACGGCGCCTGGCGCTGCGACGATCTGGTGGCGCTGGTGCGCATGCTGGTGCGCAACCGCGCGCATCTGGACGCGCTCGACACCGGACTCGCCCGGCTCGGCGGCCTCGCGCTGCGCGCCTGGCATGCGCTCCGGCGCAACACGCACCGCGGCAGCCGGCGCAACATCGCCGCGCACTACGATCTCGGCAACGACTTCTTCGCGCTGTTCCTCGACGACAACCTGATGTACTCCGCCGCGATCTTCGCCGATCCGGACGAGCCCCTGGAGACCGCCTCGGCGCGCAAGCTCGAGCGCATCTGTCGCAAGCTGGCGCTGGCGCCGCGCGATCGCGTGATCGAGCTCGGCGGCGGCTGGGGCGGTTTCGCCTTGTACGCGGCGCGGCGCTACGGCTGCCACGTGACCACCACGACGATCTCGCGCGAGCAGCACGAGCTCGCCTGCGCGCGCGTACGCGCGGCCGGGCTCGAGGACCGGATCACGGTGCTGTGCGAGGACTACCGCGACCTCACCGGCCGCTACGACAAGCTGGTCTCGATCGAGATGATCGAGGCGATCGGCCATCACTACCTCGAGGACTATTTTTGCAAGGTCGGCGACCTGCTCCGCGCCGACGGCATGGCCTTGATCCAGGCGATCACGATCGAGGACCACCGCTACGCGAAGGCGCTGCGGGCGGTCGACTTCATCAAGCGTCATGTCTTTCCGGGCAGCTTCATCCCGTCGATCAGCGCGATGCTCGGCGCGGCGGCGCGCGCGAGCGATCTCAAGCTGTTTCATCTCGAGGACATCGGCGACAGCTACGCCTGCACGCTCGCCGCCTGGCGCCGCCGCTTCCAGCGCTGCCTGCCGGCGGTGCGCGCGCTCGGCTACGACGAGCGCTTCGTGCGGCTGTGGGATTTCTACCTGGCCTATTGCGAAGGCGGCTTCCGCGAACGTTCGCTCGGCGACGTGCAGATGCTGCTGATCAAGCCCGGCTGCCACCGTCCGCAGTATCTGCCGGATCTGGATGACGCCCTGTGAATTTGTATAGAACTGCGCCAGATCATCGCCGGGCCGACGCCGTCTTCGGCCGAATCCTGCCATGACGCCGTGGCCCATCTTCGAGGTCTGGCTCGCCGCCGCGATCGCGATGCTGATCGGTTGGCTGATCCAGCTGCGCACGCGCAATGCCGGCATCGTCGACGCGATCTGGGCGGCGGGCATGGGCACGAGCGCCCTGTTCTACGCCTCGGTCGGCAGCGGTGGGCTGGCGTCGCGCGTCGCCGTCGCCACGCTCGGCAGCATCTGGGGATTCCGCCTGTGCCTGCACATTCTGGCCCGCGTGCTGAGCGAGCCGGAGGACGGCCGCTACCAGTATCTGCGCGCGTACTGGAACGACCATCAGGGCAAGTTCTTCGTGTTCTTCCAGGCCCAGGCGCTGCTCACCGCGCTGTTCTCGCTGCCGTTCTACGCGGTGGCGGAAAACCCCAAGGATACGCTGACGCTGCCCTGCGCACTGGGATTCGCCACCTGGCTGGTGAGCGTGATCGGCGAATCGGTGGCCGATGCGCAATTGTCCAGTTTTCGCAAAAATCCACAAAATCGCGGCAGGACCTGCCGCGTCGGGCTGTGGCGCTATTCGCGTCATCCCAACTACTTCTTCGAGTGGTTGCACTGGTTCGCCTACGTGTTCCTCGCCGTCGGCGCGCCATTCCCGGCCTGGCTGCTCAGCCTGCTCGGGCCGACGCTGATGCTGGCCTCGCTGGTGTGGATCACCGGCATTCCGTTCACCGAGGCGCAGGCGCTGCGGTCGCGCGGCGAGGACTACCGCGAGTACCAGCGCACGACCAGTATGCTGATTCCATGGTTTCCCAAGGGGAGAGCTGAGGGCTGAGGCTCGGAAACGACCATGGACAATCGGAAATCGGAAGAAGCGAATGGTGCGCGGTCGGCGGTGAGCACAGCGGGACGCTCGCCCTCCGTTCGGGTCGAGCCCATCGGCACGCACAGGACGGACGACTCGGCCGAAGGCGCAATATCGAACTCCACCAGCCCTCGCCGCTCAGCCCTCAGCCCTCTCCGGCTCGCCGAGCGCGGCGTTTTGCCGGACACGCTGATCCGCTTCGGCATCCGCCGGCTGTGCGCGCAACGGCTGCGCGAGGAGGGCGCGGGCGATGTCGCGCGCGCGTGGGCGCGCCGCCAACAGCGCATCGACGAACTCCGCACGAGTCCGGTCGCGATCCACACGGATGCCGCCAACGCCCAGCACTACGAGTTGCCGCCGCGCTTCTTCGAGCTGTGTCTCGGCCCGCGCCTGAAGTACTCGTGTGGCTACTTCGCCAACGGCGGCGCGACGCTCGCCGCGGCCGAGGACGCGATGCTCGCGCTGTACGGCGAGCGCGCCGAGCTGGCCGACGGCCAGGAGATCCTCGAGCTCGGCTGCGGCTGGGGCTCGCTCACCTTGTGGCTCGCCGAGCGCTACCCTCATGCGCGCATCACCGCGGTGTCGAACTCGCGGCCGCAACGCGATTTCATCGAGGCGCGTTGCCGCGAGCGCGCGCTCGCCAACGTGCGCGTGCTCACCGAGGACGTCAATCGTCTGGACTTGCCGGCGGCACGGTTCGACCGCGTGCTGTCGATCGAGATGTTCGAGCACATGCGCAATTACGCGACGCTGCTCGCCCGCATCGCGCGCTGGCTCGCGCCCGGCGGCAAACTGTTCGTGCACATCTTCTGCCACCGCGAGCTGCTCTATTTCTTCGAAACCGAAGACGAAGACGACTGGATGGGACGGCACTTCTTCACCGGCGGGCTGATGCCGGCGGCGGACACGCTCTTGTGGTTCCAGCGCGATCTGGCGATCGAGCGGCAGTGGCGCCTGCCCGGCACGCACTATCAGAACACCGCGAACGCCTGGCTCGCCAATCAGGACGCGCATCGCGACGAAGTGCTGGCCGTGCTGCGCGGCGTCCACGGCGCGCAGGCGCCGCTCTGGTTCCGGCGCTGGCGCATGTTCTGGATGGCCTGCGCGGAGCTGTTCGGCTACCGCGGCGGCAACGAGTGGCTGGTCGCGCACTACCGCTTCGCCAAGCCGTGACCCGACGACGGTGCGCCGCAATCGCGCCAGGCGCCGCTTCGGCAAGCCCGAATGGAAAAAGCCCGGCTTGCGCCGGGCTTTTTCGTCTTGCGTGAGCGACCGAGGGGTCGATCAGTTCTCGACCTTGAACTCCACGCGGCGGTTGCGCTGACGACCGGCCGCCGTGGCGTTGGTGTCGATCGGCTGGGTCTTGCCGTAGCCCTTCGGACCGTCGAGACGGCTGCGATCGATGCCGTGCTCGACCAGATAGTCGTACACGCCCTTGGCGCGGCGCTCGGACAGCTTCTGGTTGTAGGCATCGCTGCCGATCGCGTCGGTGTGACCGGCCACTTCGACGCGGACGTTCGGATAGCGCTTCAACGTATCCACGGCCTGGTCGAGGATGGCGACGGAATCGGCGGTCGGCGCCTTCAGCGACGGGATCAGCTTCTCGCCCGGCTTCGGATGGTCGAACTTGAATTCGACACCGCGCAGGTCGATGGCGACCGACGGCGGCGGCGTGGGCGTTTCACGCGTGGGGGCCGGCGGCGGGGCCGGCGGCGGATTCTCCTGACGCGCGGCGGGCGCCGGCGCGGCGTGGCCGCCACCGAAGCTGTAGGTCAGGCCGACGGTGATGATGCCGTCGGTGAAGCCGCTCTTGCTGTGCGTGAAGCCGGCGCGGGCCGCCGGCGTCGGCGTCGAGCCGTTCTGGCCGATGTAGTCCACATTGAGAGAATTGTTGTCGTGGTCGTAACGCGCGGCGACTTCACCGCGGAACGACAGCCGATCGGAGATGTTGTACTGCACGCCGATGCCGAGCGCGGCCATCGGATCCCAACCGCCGCTGCGCGACTCGAAGGAATCGGCGAGGAACGAGCCGGAGTACGCCTTGTGGCGCACGGCGCCGACCGCGCCCATCACGTACGGACGCCAGCCCGAGCCGATCTCGCCGAAGAAATACCGGCCGGCGACGTCGAGCTGCACGCTCTCCCACTGATGGCCGTTGCGCGGCGAGCTGTTCTTGAAATCCGCGTTATTGATGCCGTACTCGAAATCGAGGGCCAGGTTCGGATTGATCCACGTGCCGATACCGATGCCGGCATACAGCGAGGTCTTCGTGGTACGCGCGCTGTCCGGCACGTCGGCACCGATGCGCGGGGCAAGGTACCAACTGCTGTAGTCTTGGGCTTGCGCCACGCCTACCCCGCCCAATCCGAGGGCGATCAGCGCAAACAAGGTGTTACGTTTCATCGGAGTCTCCTCTGCTTTGGTTCTTGTGGGCGTCCGCTCCACCCATGCGGCACGCATACGCATATCGCCACATCCGGCGAATCCGTGTCGCGTTAATTATATGTTATCACGATGCTAACGCGAGTCCAGCCAGTCTAGCAAAATCAATTTTTTACCTCCAGCACGCCGCGCTCGCGAAGCCGCCCGGCCCTGCTGGCCCGCCGGTTGGCGCAAGTGACTGTTGGCACTGGACTTTCGGCCATGGGAGGGTCTGGTCGCGTCTAGATGGTCCCGGCTTCGGCCGCCGCGCCGCGCCTCCACAACCTCCATCACACCCTTGCCGTGCGAGAGTTCGATTCCCCTCGACAGCCAAAGCTTCCGCTCGGCCGCAGGCCGAGCGGGTCACTTCTTTGCTGGTGCAAAGAAGTAACCAAGAAACACCTCGAAAGCAGAGCCTCCCTAGGAGGACCTGCACAAGGAATCCGCGAAGGGATGAAGACTCCGTATACAACTCGTCCGTGGCAGACTGATACGCCGTTCGCTTCGCTTGCGACAGAAGACCTGCATGCGAAGCGACTGGCGCTTTCGGCCGGAACGACCGAATTGTCCTGGAACATGCATCCGCTTGCAGAGCTTTGTGACCCGCTCGCCGGGCGCGAGCGGAAAACCCCAGGATGCGCTTGAAACAAAGAACAAGATCACTTCCGTGCCGCCCTCACCCGCGCCTTCGGCGCGGCCTCTCCCGCCAACGGGAGAGGCGGCACACTGAATTTCAGCGCCAATCAGGATGGGGCTCAAGGCGCCAGAACTGCTACTCCACTTGTTCCGAGGTGGCTAGAGCGTCCAGAGATCGAGCCATTGCGGCACGGGCAGGGCGGCCAGCCGCTCCGGGTTGCCTACGACCTCCAGGATGCGCGCGACCTGCCGCGCCGGCAAATGTCCGGCGATGGCATCCTCGAATTTGCGCATCAGCACCGGAATGCCTTCGTGACGCCGCTTGCGATGGCCGATCGGATAGTCGATCGACACCTTCTCGGTCTTGCTGCCGTCGCGGAAGAACACCTGCACGGCATTGCCGATGTAGCGCTTGTCCGGATCGAAATAGTCCTTGGTGAATTGCGGGTTCTCCTTCACCGTCATCTTCTCGCGCAACGCGTCGATGCGCGGATCGGCGGCGACCGCGTCGGTGTAGTCCTCCGCGGTCAGACGGCCGAAGATCAGCGGCACCGCGACCATGTACTGCAGGCAATGGTCGCGATCGGCGTAATTGGCGAGCGGCCCGGTCTTGTCGATGATGCGCACGCCGGCTTCCTGGGTCTCGATCTCGATGCGCTCGATCGTCTCGAGCCGATCCTTCACCTGCGGATGCAGCTTCATCGCGCACTCGACCGCGGTCTGGGCGTGGAACTCGGCCGGGTAGGAAATCTTGAACAGCACGTTCTCCATCACGTAGCTGCCGAATGGGCGCTCGAACTCGAACGTCTTGCCCTTGAACGCCACGTCGTAGAAACCCCAGGTCTTCGCCGTCAGCGCCGAGGGATAACCGACGCAGCCCTTGACCGCGTTGAGCGCGTGGATCACCGCGCGCCGGCAGGCATCGCCCGCGGCCCAGCTCTTGCGCGGACCGGTGTTCGGCGCGTGGCGATAGGTGCGCAGCACGCCGTTGTCGATCCAGCTGTGCGATACGGCGTTGATGATGTCCTGCTTGCTGCCGCCGAGCATGTGCGTGGCCACCGCGGTGGAGGCGAGCCGCACCAGGATCACGTGATCGAGACCGACGCGGTTGAACGAATTCCTGAGCGCATACCCGCCCTGGATCTCGTGCGCCTTGATCGCGTAGCCGAGCACATCACGCACGGTGAGCGGCGCGTCGCCCACACGCAGATTCCGGCGCGAAACATAGTCGGCCACGGCGAGGATCGTGCCGAGGTTGTCCGAGGGATGGCCCCACTCGGCGGCGAGCCAGGTGTCGTTGAAATCGAGCCAGCGCACCTGCACGCCGATGTTGTACGCCGCCTGCGCCGGATCGAGTTCCCACGCCGTGCCCGGCACGCGCGCGCCGCCCGGCAGCGTCGCGCCGGGCACCAGCGGCCCGAGGTGCTTGACGCATTCCGGAAACTTCATCGCCAGCATCGCGCAGCCGAGCGAATCGAGCAGCATGTAGCGCGCAGTCTGGTAGGCCTCGGCCGAATCGATGCGGTAGTCGGCAACGTAGTTGGCGATGTCGACCATCGGCGGATCGGGCTCCGGTCGCTTGGCCGAACGGATGTCGTGGTTCATGGATGGTTCCGGCGTTGGAAAATTGGGGGGCGAATTTTGCCAGATTCGTGCGGCGTTCGCCTTGCGGCGCGACGCGAGGCGCGCGCAAAGTCGCCGCGTCGCGGCGGCTGAGACGCTGCTGCCATAGCGTGGTCAGTCATGCAGGCGCAGAATTCGCCCATGGCGCTCGAGCATTTCCATCCCGCCGTCGCCGCCTGGTTCCGCGGCGCGTTCCCGGCACCGACACCGGCGCAGAGCCGGGCGTGGCGTGCGCTCCAGTCCGGCCGGCACGCGCTGATCGCGGCGCCGACTGGTTCCGGCAAGACGCTGGCCGCGTTCCTCGCCGCGATCGACGAGCTCGTGCGGCGCGGCCTCGCCGGGGAACTCGCCGACGAAACCGGCATCGTCTACGTCTCGCCGCTCAAGGCGCTGTCGAACGATGTACGCATCAACCTCGAGGCGCCGCTGTGCGGCATCCGCGACAAGCTGCTGGAGATGGGCTTGCCGGACGTCGCGATCCGCGTGAGCGTGCGCACCGGCGACACGCCGCAGGCCGAACGCGAGGCGATGCGGCGACGGCCGCCGCACATCGTCGTGACCACGCCCGAGTCGCTGTACATCCTGCTCGGTTCGGCCTCCGGCCGGCGCATGCTCGCGAGTACGCGCACGGTGATCGTCGACGAGATCCACGCGCTGGCACCGAACAAGCGCGGCGCGCATCTCGCGTTGTCGCTGGAACGGTTGGAGGCGCTGTGCGAGCGCCGCCTGATCCGCATCGGCCTTTCCGCCACGCAGAAACCGATCGCGGAGGTGGCGAGGTTCCTGCTCGGCTCTTCCCTTCTCCCGCCGGGAGAAGGTGGCCCGGCTTCGGAACAAGCCGGGCCGGATGAGGGTTCGGGAACCATGAGGTGTTACACCGATGCCGAACCCTCGGCCCTCGGCCCTCGGCCCTCCAGCCCCGACATCGAAATCGTCGATGTCGGCTACACACGCGCACGCGATCTCGCGCTCGAGCTGCCGCCGGCGCCGCTGGCCGCGGTGATGTCGGGCGACGTCTGGGAACTCGTCTACGCGCGCCTCGCCGAGTTGATCGAGAGCCACCGCACCACCCTGATCTTCGTCAACACCCGCCGCCTGGCCGAGCGCGTGGCGCGGCATCTGTCCGAGCGGCTCGGCAAGGATGCGGTGACTTCGCACCACGGCAGCCTGGCGCGCGAACAACGGCTCGCCGCCGAGCAGCGCCTGAAACGCGGCGAGCTGCGCGCGCTGGTCGCCACCGCCTCGCTGGAGCTCGGCATCGACATCGGCGAGGTCGATCTGGTCTGCCAGCTCGCCTCGCCGCGCTCGATCGCGGCGTTCCTGCAACGCGCCGGACGCGCCAACCACGCCGTCGGCGGCACACCGAAGGCGCGGCTGTTTCCGTTGTCGCGCGACGACCTGGTCGAATGCACCGCGCTGCTCGATGCGGTGCGCCGCGGCGAGCTCGACACCCTGCATGTCGCACGCAACGCGCGCGACGTGCTGGCGCAGCAGATCGTCGCCGAAGTCGCCTGCCGCGAGTGGCGCGAGGACGAGCTCTTTGCCCTGGTGCGCCGCGCCTACCCGTTCGCGGCGCTGACCAGGGATGCGTTCGGCGCGATCGTGCGCATGCTCGCCGAAGGCTTCACCACGCGGCGCGGGCCGCGTGCGGCGTATCTGCATCGCGACGCGGTGCACGGCGTGCTGCGCGCCCGGCGCGGCGCGCGCCTGACCGCGCTCACCTCCGGCGGCGCGATTCCCGACACCGCCGACTACGAGGTGGTGCTGGAGCCGCAGGGTCTGCGCGTCGGCACGGTGCACGAGGACTTCGCCGTCGAGAGCATCGCCGGCGACATCTTCCAGCTCGGCAACGTTTCCTACCGCATCCTGCGCGTGGAACGCGGCCGCGTGCGCGTGGAGGACGCGCACGGCGCGCCGCCGACGATTCCGTTCTGGCTCGGCGAGGCACCGGGTCGCAGCGACGAGTTGTCGTGCGCGGTGTCGCGCCTGCGCGCGGAGATCGCCGCGCGACTCGAAACCGGCGCGGCCGCGGCGCGAGCCTGGCTGATCGAGGAGGTCGGCCTCGACGAATCCGCCGCGCGGCAGCTGGTCGACTATCTCGGCGCCGCGCAGGCCGCCTTCGGCATGCTGCCGACGCAGACGGCGCTCGCGCTGGAGCGTTTCTTCGACGAATCCGGCGGCATGCAGCTCGTCATCCACTCGCCCTACGGCAGCCGGCTCAATCGCGCCTGGGGCCTGGCGCTGCGCAAGCGCTTCTGCCGCACCTTCAACTTCGAGCTGCAGGCGGCGGCGACCGAGGACGCGATCGTGCTGTCGCTTTCGACCAGCCACAGCTTCCCGCTCGCCGAGGTCACGCGCTATCTGCACGCCGACACGGTGCGCCACGTGCTGATCCAGGCGTTGCTCGATGCGCCGATGTTCGGCGTGCGCTGGCGCTGGAACGCGACCACCGCGCTCGCCCTGCCGCGCTTCGTCGGCGGCGCGAAAGTGGCGCCGCAACTGCAACGCATGAAGGCCGAGGACCTGCTCGCCAGCGTGTTTCCGGATCAGGTGGCCTGTCTCGAGAACCTCGTCGGCGAACGCCAAATCCCCGACCACCCGCTGGTGGCGCAGACCCTCGACGACTGCCTGCACGAGGCGATGGACGTCGCCGGTCTCGAACGTCTACTCGCCAAGCTGCAAAGTGGAGAAATCCACTTTGTCTGCCGCGACCTGACCGCACCGTCACCGCTGGCCAGCGAAGTGCTGAGCGCGCGCCCCTACGCCTTCCTCGACGACGCGCCGCTGGAGGAGCGCCGCACCCAGGCGGTGATCGGTCGCCGCTTCGGCGATCTCGCCTCGACCGACGACTTCGGCCGCCTCGACGCGCAGGCCATCGCCGCGGTGTGCGAAGAAGCCTGGCCGCAGGCGCAGACCGCCGACGAGCTGCACGATGCACTGATGACGCTCGGCTTCCTAACCGACGCCGAGGCGCACGCCGAGGCCGCCTGGCCGAATCTGCTCGCGGAACTCGCGCAGCAACGGCGCGCCGCCCGGTTGGGCCCGCCCCGCACGACGCCGGGCGGTCTGTGGATCGCGGCCGAGCGCCGCCCGCAGTTCGAGCGACTGTTCCCCGACGCAACGTATCCGCCCGAGCTGATCGCGCCGGCGGACTACGCGGCGATGCCATGGACGCGCGAGACCGCGCTGGTCGATCTCGTGCGCGCGCGTCTGACCGGGCTCGGCCCGACCACGGCGACGGCGCTGGCCGCGTCGCTGAACCTGCCGCGGAACGAGATCGACGCCGCGCTGCTGGCGCTCGAAACGGAAGGTTACGTGCTGCGCGGCCGCTTCACCGCCGATGCGTTCTCGCGCCGTCCGGCCGCCGACGGTCGAACCGTCGCGGACGAAGCCGCCGACGAAATCGAATGGTGCGAGCGGCACCTGCTCGCCCGCATCCACCGCTACACCGTGCATCGCCTGCGCCGCGAGATCGAGCCGGTGGCGCCGCGCGACTTCCTGCGCTTCCTGTGCGAATGGCAGCACGTCGCGCCGGGCGCGCAGGTCAGCGGTCCGGACGCGCTCGCCGCGGTGCTGGCGCAGCTCGAGGGCTTCGAGGCGCCGGCGGCGGCGTGGGAGGCGGAGCTCTTGCCTCTGCGCGTCGCCGGCTACGACATTTCCTGGCTCGACGACCTGTGCCTGTCCGGTCGCACGGTGTGGACGCGCCTGCGCGCTCGCGAGGCCGGCGCCGAGCGGGCCGCCGGCCCGGTGCGATCGACGCCGATCGTGCTGCTGCAACGGCGCAATCTCCCGTACTGGAGCCGTCTCGGCGGCACCGCCGCGCAGGAACCCGGCGCGCTGTCCTCGCGCGCGAGCGCGGTGGCCGACTGGCTGCGCGCGCACGGCGCCTCGTTCTTCGACGAGATCGCCGCCGGCACGCGGCTGTTGCAGGTCGAACTCGAGGAGGCGCTGGCCGAACTGGTCGCCGCCGGCCGGATCAACGCCGACAGTTTCGCCGGACTGCGGGCGCTGCTGGTGCCGGCGTCGAAGCGGCCGCCGACCGCGCGACGGCGCGGCCGCCGCGCCGCGCTGCCCGGCATCGCCGAAGCCGGCCGCTGGGCGCTGCTGCACAAGGCCGACGCCGCGCCCGCCGCCACCGGTTCCGGGAAAAAGGACAAAAGTACACAAAACGACAATGTGGAAACCGCCGAGCACGTCGCCCGCACCCTGCTCAAGCGCTACGGCGTGGTCTGCTGGCGGCTGCTCGCACGCGAGGCGCCGTGGCTGCCGCCGTGGCGCGAGCTGCTGCGCTGTCTGCAACGCCTGGAGGCGCGCGGCGAGATTCGCGGTGGGCGCTTCATCGCCGGGCTGTCCGGCGAGCAGTTCGCCCTGCCCGAAGCGGTGGGCCTGCTGCGCAGCGTGCGCCAGCGCCCGGCCGACGGCACGCTGGTGGCGGTCGGCGGCGCCGATCCGCTGAATCTCGTCGGCAGCGTCGTCGCCGGAGCGAAGGTCCCCGCCGTCCTCGGCGCGCGCGTGCTGTATCGCGACGGCGTACCCATCGCCACCCGCATCGCCGGCGAGTTCCGCGCGCTCGAGGCGCTCGATGCCGCGACCGAACGGGCGGCGCAGACGCGGCTGCTGCGCGGCGAGGCGCACCTCGCCGCGCCGACCGATGCCGTCCCGTCTCAGCGCACCCAGTAGCCGGCGCGGAAACACCAGTGCGGGCCGCAGCCGACCCAGCGCGGTCCGACGTAGCGATAGCCGACGCGGACCGGACCCCAGTAACCGCCGACCCAGACGTAGCGGTAGCCGGTCCAGCGCCAGTAGCCGGGAATCCAGACCTGGCCCGGACGCGCCACCGCGACGGTCTCGACGATCGGCGCCGGCGGTGCGTACCACGGCGCGGCGACGGCGACACCGACGACGACACGCGCATCGGCCGTCGGCGCATACATCGTCGCGACCGCTGCGGCGACGCCGAGCGCGAGCGCGAACGCGATCTTATGCAACGACATGATTTCCTCCTCGCCAGTCACAGCCGCACGGGTGCGCGGCTCTCGTGACGCAAACAACGAGCGCCGCCGGGCGTCGTTGACGACGCCGGCGCGGCGTTTAGCGATGATTTGGCAAGCCCCGTGCGCTCGGTCACAATCGCCGCATGACCGCGGTCACCGAGTTGTTCGAGCGCGTGCGTCGCCTGAGCGCCTTCGACGGCGACGCCCGCGCCGCGCTGCCGGCGCTGCACGCGCACTTCGCCGCCGATTTCCCGGATTGCTCGGTCGCGTTGCTGCTGGTGCGCGGCGAGCCGCCGGGCCGCTGCCGGCTCGCCGGACTGATCGGTCCGGACGGCACCGAGCACGTGCCGAACCTCGATCCCAACGGCGAGCGCGGCGAGCTGCCGCTGTTCGACGACGCGCTGGCACGCCGCATTGTGGAAAATGTCGCACCACACGTGATCGCCGTGCCGCCGCCGGAACGCGCCTCGCCGCTCGCCCAGGCGCTGTTCGCGCCGGCCAGCGTGCTCGCGGTGCCGCTCGCCAACGCCGGCGCGCTCAGCCACTGGCTCGCGTTCGGCAGCACGCTGGCGCGGCGCTTCACCGGCACCGATCTCGAGCGCGCGTTGCTGCACGTCAACCTCGCCGCCAGCCTGATCGTGCGGCCGATCGCACTCAAGGAACTCACGCGCGAGAGCGAACGCCGGCGCCACGAGATCGAGAGCCTCGCCGAGATCCAGAAGCGCCTGCTGCCGGACAATCCGCGCATCCGCGGCCTCGCCTATGCCGTGCACTGGCAACCGGCGGCGACCGCGGCCGGCGACTACTACGAGATGACCAACCTCACCGCGGCGCTCGCGCCGCCCGGCTACGACGCGCCGGCGGACCTGTGGGGCGTGATCGTCGCCGACGTCTCCGGCCACGGCGCGGCGGCGGCGATGGAGGCGGTGCAGTTCGACGCGATCCTGCGCACCTACCGCGGCGGCGGCGATCCGCCGGCGGCGGCCATGAGTTATGCGAACCGCTATTTCTTCTCGCGTCGCAGCCGCGGCCACTTCATGACCGTGTTCGCGATGTTGTACCGCCCGGACACGCGCCTGTTGCACTATCTCAGCGCCGGCCATCCGCCCGCGCTGCACCGCCGCGGACGCACGGTGCGACTGCTCGGCGAGGCCGATCAGATCCCGATCGGCGTGCTGCGCGATTACCAATACCACAACCACAGCCTTGCGCTCGCGCCGGGTGATCTGCTGGTGCTGTACACCGACGGCGTGGTGGAGGCGCGCGACGGCCGCGACGCGCCGTTCGGCCTGGATCGTCTGCGCGAACTCGTCGCCGCCGGCCCGGCCGAGCCCGAGGCGTTGCGCGACGACATCGTCGCGGCGCTGCGCGCGCATCAGCAAGGCGCTGTCGGCAGCGACGATCAGACCCTGGTGGTGCTGCGCATCGACGCCTGAGGCGCGGTGCCGGCGCGCGCCGCGACTTGCCGCGGCGTCCGTTCTGCGGCATTGTGCGCGCCTTCAAACACTCGTTCGAATCGCATGTCCGCCACGCCGTATCCGCATCTGTTCGCGCCGCTCGATCTCGGCTTCGTCACGCTGCCGAACCGCGTGCTGATGGGCTCGATGCACACCGGCCTCGAGGACCGCGCGCGCGACTACGACAAGCTCGCCGCGTATTTCGCCGAGCGCGCCCGCGGCGGCGTCGGTCTGATGGTCACCGGCGGCATCGCGCCGAACATCGCGGGTTGGCTGAAGCCGTTCGCCGGGCGGCTGTCGCTGCCGTGGCACGTGGCGCGCCATCGCAAGCTGACCCGCGCGGTGCACGCCGCGGGCGGACGCCTCTGTCTGCAGATCCTGCACGCCGGGCGCTACGCCTACCATCCGTTGGCGGTGGCGCCGTCGCCGATCAAGTCGCCGATCACGCCGTTCACGCCGCGTGCGCTGTCGGCGCGCGGCGTGGAGCGCACGCTCGGCGCCTTCGTGCGCTGCGCGCGGCTGGCGCAGGATGCCGGCTACGACGGCGTCGAGATCATGGGCTCGGAAGGCTATCTCATCAACCAGTTCCTGGTCGCGCGCACCAACCGGCGTACCGACGCCTGGGGCGGCAGCGTCGCGAACCGCCAGCGCTTCGCCATCGAGATCGTGCGGCGCACGCGCGAAGCGGTCGGCCGCGACTTCATTCTGATCTATCGCCTGTCGATGCTCGATCTGGTGGACGAGGCGCAGAGCTGGGACGAGATCGTCGCGCTCGCGCGCGCGGTCGAGGCGGCCGGCGCGACGCTGATCAACACCGGCATCGGCTGGCACGAGGCGCGCGTGCCGACGATTCCGACCAGCGTGCCGCGCGCGGCCTTCGCCTGGGTGACGCGCAAGCTCAAGGGCGAGGTGCGCATCCCGCTGATCGCGACCAACCGCATCAACCTGCCGGAGGTCGCCGAGCGCATCCTCGCCGAAGGCGGCGCCGACATGGTGTCGATGGCACGGCCGCTGCTCGCCGATCCGGCCTGGGTGAACAAGGCGCGTGTTGGACAGCGCGACCGCATCAACACCTGCATCGCCTGCAACCAGGCCTGTCTCGATCACGTGTTCGAGAACCGCCGCGCCTCGTGCCTGGTCAATCCGCGCGCCTGCCACGAGACCGAGCTCGTCATCGCGCCCGCGTCGCGCCGGCGCGATCTCGCCGTGGTCGGTGCCGGACCCGCCGGACTCGCCTGCGCCACCACGCTCGCCGAGCGCGGCCATCGCGTTACCTTGTTCGAGGCGGCCGACGAAATCGGCGGCCAGTTCAATCTGGCGAAACGGATCCCGGGCAAGGAGGAATTCCACGAGACCTTGCGCTATTTCCGCCGGCGCATCGAAGACAGCGGCGTGACGCTGCGCCTGCAGACGACGGCAACCGTGGATGCATTGCGCGACTTCGACGCCATCGTCCTCGCCACCGGCGTCACGCCGCGCGCGCTCGACGTGCCGGGCGCAGATCACCCGAAGGTGCTGAACTACATCGACGCGATCCTGGGCCGTCGGCCGATCGGGCGCCGCGTTGCCATCATCGGTGCCGGCGGCATCGGCTTCGACGTCGCCGAATTCCTCACCCAGCCCGCGCCGTCGCCCAGCACCGACATCGCGCGCTGGTCGCGGGAATGGGGCGTCGATCCGGACTACGCGCGCCGCGGCGGCCTCGCCGAACCGGAGCCGGAGCCGAGCCCGCGCGAAGTCTGGCTGCTGCAGCGCACGCCCGGCGCGCCGGGCAGACGCCTGAACAAGACCACCGGCTGGGTGCACCGCGCCGCGCTGCGCCGCAAGAACGTGAAGATGCAGGGCGGCGTGCACTACCGGCGCATCGACGACGCCGGCCTGCACGTCGTCATCGACGGCGAAGCGCGCCTGCTCGAAGTCGACGACATCGTGGTCTGCGCCGGCCAGGAGCCGCGCCGCGAGCTCGATGCCGATCTCGCCGCGGCGAACCTCGAGGTGCATCGCATCGGCGGCGCGGACGTGGCCGCCGAGCTCGACGCCAAGCGCGCCATCGACCAGGGCACGCGGCTGGCGGCGCGACTGTGATGCGCTATTCGACCAGCCGCCGGCGCATGGCGTAACGCACCAGTTCCGCGCTGTTGCGCAGGCCGAGCTTCTCCAGCACGCGGCAGCGGTGGTTCTCCGCGGTCTTGACGCTGATGCCGAGGCGCGCGGCGATCTCCTTGGTGGTGAGCCCTTCGGCGATCAGATGAAACACCTCGCGTTCGCGCGGCGACAATGCGCCGTACGGATCGTCCGCCGCCACGTGCGGATGCTGCACCTCCTCGGCGAGGACGCGCGCCGCATACGGACCGAAATACACGCCGCCCTGGGCGAGCGTGCGCACCGCGCCGAGCAGCTCGGCCATGGGCGCCTGCTTGAGCAGGTACCCGGACGCACCGGCGCGCACCAGTTGCAAGACGTATTCCTCCTCCTCGTGCATGGTGAGCACCAGCACGCGCGTGCGCGGCAGCTCGGCGACGATGCGCCGGGTGACCTCGATGCCGCTCAGCCGCGGCATGGCGATGTCCACCACCGCCACGTCCGGCCGCAATGCCAGCGCCTGCTCGATCGCACCGACGCCGTCGGCCGCCTCGCCGACGACGACGCAATCGCCACTGGCGCGCAACGCCATGGCCAGGCTCTCGCGCAGCACGGCGTGGTCGTCGGCGAGCAGGATGCGGATCATGCGGAGTCTCCGGCGGCGGGCGCGAGCGGCACCTCGATCGAGATGGCGAACCCGGCGCCGGGCGCCGCTTCGACGCTGAGCTCGCCATCGTACAGCCGCACCCGGTCGCGCATGCCGCCGAGGCCGCCGCCGGCGGCGAGCGCCGCGGCCGGGTCGCCGCCGCGACCGTCGTCGCGCACGGTCAGATGCAGGCGTCCGGCGCGCGTGCGCAAGGTCACCTCGACGCGCCGCGCCGCCGCGTGCCGCGCGGCGTTGGTCAATGCCTCCTGCACGCTGCGGAACACGAGCGTGGCGAGGTCGCCGTCGAGCGCCGCGAGCGTGGCGGGAACGTCCAGGCGGATCGTAAAGCCGTGGCTTTCGGCGAACGTGCGCGCCAGCCACTGCAATGCCGGCACCAGGCCGAGGTCGTCGAGGATCTGCGGACGCAGCAGACGCGACAGCGCGCGCGTGTCGGCGAGCGTCTGCGCGGCGAGCGCGCGCGCCTTGCGCAACGGTTCGGCGGCGGTCGTGGCGGCGGCGGCCTGATCGAGCAGGTGCAGGATCGCGGTCAGATTCTGGCCGATGCCGTCGTGCAGCTCGCGCGCGAGCTTGCGCTGCGCCTCCTCCTGCACGCGCCACACCGAACGCGCCAGGCGCTTGAAACGCTCCTGGCCGCGCGCCAGGCGCGTCAGCAGTTCGCGCTGCTGGTCGAGCATCGCCTCGACCTTGGCCTGCAGCGCGGCGTCCGCCGGCGGGGTCGATCTAGCCGCCATCGTCGCGCCCCGTTTCCTCGCGCCAGCGCCGCGCCAGCGCCGCTTCGAGCGATGCGCGCGATGCCGCCGGCGCGTCGTCGAGCAGCCGGGTGCGCGCCGCCGCGGCGGCCGCGCGCGCGGCTTCCGCCTCGGCGCGATTGCCGGCGAGCGCGAGTTCGCCGAGGCGATGCAGCAGACCGGCGTTCGCGCTCCGTCCCGCCGTGCGCAGCAGCGGCAGTGCCTCGTGATAGCGCGCGATCGCGGCGGCCGCGTTGCCGTTGCGCAGCGCGCCGGCGATCTCGAGCTCGAGCCAGGCGAGCCGCAGCGGTACGTCGTTGAGGCGCGTGCCCTGCTGGCGCACCGCGGCAAGCAGCTTGGCCGCGCGCGCGCGATCGCCGGTGGCGAGCGCGAGCCGCACGCGTTCGAGTTCGACCCGGAGCGCGAGCGCGCCGCCATGCGCCTTGGCCGCCGCGGCGGCCGCGGCATCGAGATTCGCCGCGCGCGCGGCGGCGTCGTCGCGCAGGGCGGCGAGCGCGGCGCTCGCCAGCCGATACTCGGCGTCCTGTTCGGCGTTGCGCGGCGCGCGTTCGACTGCGTCGAGCCGCGTCGCGGCGGTGGCGGCGTCGCCGAGCGCGAGGGCGAGGCGGGCTTCGAGCAACGCCGCCTCGGTCTGTCCGCGCGCGTCGCCGCGCCGCGTGAAGATGCGCGCCGCCTGTTCGGCCGCCGCGGCGGCGTCGCGATAGCGACCCTCGAGCAGGGCGAGTTCGGCCAGCGATACGTTCGCCACCGCCGCCTCGTCGGGCAATTGATGCGCCTCGGCGTCGCCGCGCGCGGCCTCGAGCGCCTGCGCCGCGGCGGCGAAGCGGCCGCGGGCGATGTCGAGCAGGGCAAGGTTCTCGCCGATGTTGAGCGCGCGGCTGCGATCGTCGAGCTTGCGGTACTGTGCCAGCGCCTGGTTCCAGTACGCCGCGGCGTTGTCGAAGTCGCCCATGCGGTAGAAGCAGTAGCCGATGTTGTTGAGACTCTCGGCGATCGGTGCCGGATCGTCGAGCTGCTGGCGCAGCGCATACGCCTGGCGGTAGAACCCCAGCGCCTCGGCGAAGTCCCCGGCCTCCTCGGCGACCACGCCGCGGTCGTTGTACAGATCGGCGATGCTGGCGCGGTCGCCGAGCGCTTCGAGCAGACTGCCGGCGCGGGCGAGGGTCTGCGCCGCCTCCGTGCGCCGGCCCTGCTCGGCCTGGACGATCGCCAGATTGCGCAGGGTCCTGGCCAGCCCGGCGCGATCGTCCTGCTTCTCGCGGATCGCCGCGGCACGCTGGTACTGCTCGGCGGCGGCGTCGAGCTGGCCGAGACGCTCGTAGCCGATACCGATGGCGTTGCGCGTCTCCGCCTCGGCGGCGGCATCGCGGGCGAGCACGTTCAGGGTCTGCGCATGCAGCAGGTAATTCTCGACCGCGGCGCTCGCATCGCCCTGCTCGATGGCGATACGGCCGAGCAGAAACCAGGCGCGGGCGTCGTCGGCGGCGGTGCCGACGTAGTCCTTGAGCCAGGCGAGCGCCGTCGCGCCGTCGCCGTGCGCGCGCAGCGCGTCCGCGGCGGCGACCCGCAACGCCGCATCGTGCGGCCAGGCGCGCACGGCCTCGCTGAGCAGGCGCGTCGCCGCGCCGTCGTCGCCGTTCTCGGCCAGGGCCCGCGCGCGCAGTTCGAGCGCCGTGGGGCTTGTCTCGGCGGCGAAGCGCTGCACGATCGCGACGCGACGTTCCTGCGCCTGCATCGGCTGCTCGGCGCGCGTGGCCGCCTCGAGTTGCGCGGCGGCGACCAGCACGCCGGTCGCCGACAGCGGCGCGAGCTTGCGCATCGCCTCGGCGTAGCGCCCGGCATCGAGATCGCCGAGCGCCGCACCGTAGTCGACGAGCTCCGTGGCGGCGAGCGACGGCGGCGGCCCGGCACGCACCCCGGCCGCCGCGAGAAACCCCGGGACTTCGGCGAGATACGCGGCGTACAAGGCCGCGCCATCGCGGCCGTGCAGCGTCAGCGTCGTCGGCGCCGCCCCCGCCGCTGCATGCCAGGTCAATTGCAAGGTCACGCCGGTGTCCGCGCCGCGCAGCGATCCGGCGAGCCAGTGCGTGGCGTTGGCCGCATCGGCCACGGCCGGCAGCAGACGATCCAGCGCCTCGTCGCGCGCATCCGGCGCCACCCGCGCGAGCGCGTGCAACACGCGCCGGCGCGGAATCACGCCGATGCCGGCATCAGTGCGCAACCAGGCGGCAAGGTGCTCCTCGAGCGCGCGCGCCAGCGGCGCCTGCGCCGGATCCGCGCGGATCGGCAGCAGGGCCAGCCGCGGCACCGGCGGCGGCGCTGCCGGGCTGGCGACGCCGCGTTCGGCGCGCCAGCGCGAGAACCAGTCCGCCGCGCCGAGCACGAGCACCAGCGCGAGGATCGCGAGCAGGACGGTGCGGCGCGCGAGCGGCGCGCGCGGCACGCGGCGGGTCTCGAGCGCGCGCAGCGCGTCGGCGGCCGAGGCGAAACGCTGGCCCGGATGGAGCTTCAGCAGACGATCGACGAAGGCGTACAGCCAGCGCGGCAGGTCCGCGCGATGCCTGGCCAGCGGCGGTGGCGGCCGCACGATGCGCTGGATCACCGTCTCGGCCGGCGTGCCGGCGCGGAACGGCAGCGCGCCGGCGAGCATCTCGTAGAGAATCAGGCCGACGGCGTACAGATCGCTGCGCGCATCGACCGTCTCGCCGCGCGCCTGCTCCGGCGAGAGATACTCCGGCGTGCCGACGATCACGCCGCTGTGCGTCACGCCGGTGGTGCCGAGGCTGCGCGCCACGCCGAAATCCGTGATGTAGGCGCGCCCGGCGCGGTCGATCAAAATGTTCGCGGGCTTGAGGTCGCGGTGGACGACGCCGCGCGCCTGCGCCGCGGCCAGGCCCTCGAGCAGGTCGCGGGTGATGGCGAGCGTCTCCTCCACGGACAGCCGGCCGAGCGCATCGAGACGGCGCTCGAGCGACTCGCCGTCGATGTAGTCCATGCTGATGAACCAGCGGCCGTTGTCCTCGGCGATGTCGTGGATGCGCACCACGTGCGGGCTGGACACCTGGCGCGCGAGCAGCAGTTCCTGGCGGAAGCGCTCGAACGCTTCGGGTCGCCGCGCCAGCTCCGGCCGCAGCAGCTTGATGGCGACATCGACGCCGAGCGATTCGTCGTGCGCGCGATAGACCACGCCCATGCCGCCGACGCCGAGCATGCCCTCGATGCGGAAACGTCCGGCGAGGACGTCGCCGACGCGCAGCTCGTACAGCGCGAGCTGGCCGGTCAGGGTGGCCGCCTCGACCGCGGCGTCGGTCAGGGGAAGTTCGCGGGACATGGCGGCAAGATAGCGCGGAACCGCGGACCGCGACAGCGCCCGCGCGCGGCGCGCCTCACAGTGAGCGCAGCTCGTCCCAGCGCGGCGCGAGCTCGTCCAGACGCTCGTCGCGCAGCAGATCGCGGACTTCGCCCTGCAGATCACCCGCCGCGAGCGCGGCCGCGGCATGTTGCGCCACGCTGTCGATCAGCTCGATGTCGAGCTCGGTCACCGGCGGTCCCGGCTTGTGGCTGTCGAGATAGACCACGCCGCGACCGCCGGTGCCGACTTGCAACGGCACGCACACCAGCGCGCGGATGCCGCCGAGGCGCACGCTCGGACGGAGCCCGAGCCAGGGCGTATCCGCCGTATCGCAACACACCACCGGCGCGCGACTGGCGAGCGCGCGCTCGACCGCGGCGGCGCTGCCGCTGAAGCTAGCCTTGGCGAGATCGTCGATGGCGAGGCCGCGGCAGGCGCGCACGCGCAGCGGTTCCTCGGCCGGCGCGTACAGCACGAAGCCGCGCTCCAGGCCGGAAAGCTCCAGCGCGACGTCGAGCGCCTGCGGAATCAGGGTGCCGAGATCGCGGCTGGCGACGAAGCGCGCCGACAGCTCGCGCGAGGCGGCGCGTCGCCGCACGCTCTGTTCGCGCAACGCCGCCGCGGCGGCCGCGTCGAGCGGCTCCAGCCAGCAGTAGACGTCGCCCACCGCGAACCAGGTCGAGGCGGCGAACTCGACGTTCAGGGCGAGATGCCCCTCGACGCGCAAGCCGTTCTTGCTGCCGGTATCGTGCAGCTTCCAGCGCGGTGCGCCTCCGTCCGCGGAGCCGCGCAATTCGGCGTGGTAGCGCGAAACCGAGGGATGGTCGATGCGCAGCTCGCAGTCGGCGCCGCGGCCGATGCGATAGACGACGCCCTCATCGAGCACCTGCACCAGCGCCGCGCGATCCGGCGGATAGGCGCTGAACCGGGCCGGCATGTTCACCTCACGGTGGCGGTGCCTGGCACAGCGGGCTGTCCTGCAAAACTTGCAGCGTGAAATGCAGGGTTTGTGCGAGGCTCAGCAGCTCGCCGGCGTCGTTGCTCAGGGTGCGGTCGGCGTTCCACTCGTTGGCGATGCCGCCGCCGGCGTTCGCCTGCACCAAGGCGATGAACTGGTCCAGTTTCGCGCTCGCCGTGGCGTAGTCGTTCACCACCAGCGCCTGGGCCACGGCCGTCAGCAGATTGACGAGACTGGCGCGCAGCGGGTCGGCGATCGCGGCGGCGTTGAGCCGGCTCGAGAGATCCGCGAGCTTGTCGATGGCGAGGATCGGCAGACCGAGCATGAGCTCCGGCCGGCTGTCGTTGACGACCAGGAACTGCGAGAACGCGCCGCCGCGACCGCGCGCGCGCACGCTGCCGCTGAAGAGATCGGTGCTCACGTCGGCGAACGCGTCGCTGCCGTGCGGTGCCTTGTACAGCCGGTATGGGCTGGTACTGCTCGCGCAGGCGAGATTCGCGGTATGGATCTCGATGAGGTAGGTGTTGAAGAAATCCAGGTTGCCGTTGCCCGCCTGGCTCGACTCGAAACCGTTCGCGAACAGGGCGACGACCGGTTCGACCGAAATCACCACCGGGAACGCCGGATCGATCGACACCTGCGCCGGCAGCACGGGCGGCTGGGTCGGATCGACGAGGTGCGCGGTGAGATTGAGGCTGTCCGGCGTCAGATTCGACACCGAGTCGAACGTGATCGTCACCGTGGCCGTATACAACGGGCTCGACGCATCCGGCAGTTCCACCAACGCCGTGGCGACGTTGCCGCTCACCGTCACGCTGACGTCGGCGAACGCCGAGCCGGCCGCGATCGGCGACAACAGCACGACGAGCAGAAACGGCGCGATCCGCGGGCGACGTCCGCCAGCCATCACGACCACCCCCTGTGCCGGGACACCGTGCTCATTGGAACCGCCTGCAATGTACGCCAGATTGCCGATGATCCCCTAGCGAATTTCGCGCCAGCGCGCGGTTTTGGGGGAAGAATTCCCCTGTGCCTGAGGGTTTTCCCCGAGTCGGCGACCGTTCCCGGCATGGGGCGACGGCGCCCGTCGACCCGCGCCCGCCGCGGGCCGGATACGGCAATCAACGCAGCCACTGCACGCCGAGGTAGAACAGCCATTGCCTGCGCTCGGCGCTGCGCGGCCCGACGTCTCGTCCCGCCGAGGCGAGCCCGACCAGCGACTCGCTCCACCGCCAGGTCAAACCGAAGTTGACCAATGTCTGGCCGAGATGCGGCGCCTCGGTGCGGCGAATCTCGGCGAGACAATCGACCGCCGCCCCGCAGGAGTGGCCGGCGACGAAACCCAAGGCCCACTGGTCGGGTTCGTGGGCGATGAAGTCGCGGCCGAGTTCGGCGTCGAGGTCGAAGCCGCCGACTTCGGTCGCCACTTCCACCGGCAGGAAGAACTCATCGTTGGGCGAGGCGATGTCGTGCCGGCGGGAGAACGCGGACCACGAGGTGAAGTACTGCGGAAACGTGGACACCGCAAGCGGCGAGCCGTCGTCCCGGTCCAGCCAGCGCCATTTCACGCCGAGGCTCAGCGTGCCCGGTCCGGCGTGTGCGCGTGCGCCGGCGACGTGCACGGAGGTCCACGGCACATCGAGCTTCAATTGCACCCGATCGCCGAGGCCGTAGTTGATGTCGGCGTCGAACCATTCGATTTCGCGGCGCCGCGGGCTCTGGCTGCCGGTCGTCGCCAGGTTGAGCTCCCAATGGCCGTCGCCCGGCGTATGCGGATCGTCGGTCACCATCGGCGGTCCGCCCTGGGCGCAGAGCCAGCGGCTCGCCGCCAACAGCAGCAGAGCAGCGAGCCGCGCGCTGCCAGCCGCCGCAGTTCCACGCCCGACACCCCGCTCGACTGCCTGCACGCCTCGCCTCCCGTTTGCCGAATCCGGGCGCGCAGCATAGAACCTATCGCATAATCGTCGCGAGCGAAGACGGATCGCGCGCCGCCGGAGCGCAGGAACCGGAGTTTACTGACAGTAAATGAGGATTCCTCGGGCGGCACAGCGGTACATCCTTGTACCCGCCCGGTCCGAGCACCGCCGGCGCACGAGCCGTCGAGCGCAGCAGATTTTGAGATAGGTTCTAGCCTAGGCGCCGTCGTCGCGACGTAGTCCCGGAGCGCCCGATGTTCGAGATCCGCATGGTCTGTCTGTTCTGCGCGCTCGCCGGCGCTGCGTCGGCGGCGTCGGAGCTGCCGAAGGTGATCGCGCGTTACCCGCTCGGCGGCAGCGGCGGTTGGGACTACCTCGCCGTCGATGCCGCCACGGCGCGCGTGTTCCTCAGCCGCGGCGATCACGTGCTCGTGGTCGATGCGAACAGCGGCCGCCGCGTCGGCGAGATCGCCGACACTCCCGGCGTGCACAGCATCGTGCTGGTGGCGGAACTGCGGCGCGGCTACACCAGCAATGGCCGCGCGAACACGGTGACCGAATTCGATCTCGGCAGCCTGCGCCCGCTGCGCACGATCGCGCTCGGCGGCCGCACGCCGGACGCGATGATCCACGACCCGCATTCGCGCCACCTGTTCGCCTTCAATGCGCGCAGTCACGACGTGAGCGTGATCGATCCCGTCGCCGGTCGGGAGCTCACGCGCATCGCGCTCGACGGCAAGCCCGAGTTCGCCGTGAGCGACGGCCGCGGCGCGGTGTTCGTCAACATCGAAAACACCGCCGAGCTCGTGCGCATCGACAGCGAACACAACCGCGTCACGGCGCGCTGGCGACTGGCCGACTGCGCCGAGCCGACCGACCTCGCGCTCGATGCCGAACGCCGCCGCCTGTTTTCGGTGTGCCAGAATCAGCGCATGGCGGTGACGGATGCCGACGACGGTCATGCGGTGGCGAGCGTCCGCATCGGTCGCGGGCCGGATGGCGCGATCTACGACGCCGCGCGGCATCTGGTGTTCAGCGCCAACGGCATCGACGGCACGCTGAGCGTGATCCGCCAGGACTCCGCCGACGCCTACCGCGTCCTCGCCGAAATCCCGACGCAGCGCAGCGCGCGCACCATGGCGCTCGACCCGACCACGCACCGCATCTACCTTGCCGCCGCAGGCGCCGACGGCTTCGACCTGCTCGTGGTCGGAGCGGAGCCATGAGCGCGCGTTCCGATCCGCTCGCGTGCGCCCACCATCGCGGCCGGGCGTGGCTGCTGCTCGCGCTCGCCCTGCTCGGCTGCGCCGCGGAGCGTCCGCCCGAGGCGCCGCCGATCTTCCATATCGCGCCGGTCCGGCCGGTGGCCGAACTGCTGCCGCTCGCGCTCGCGGCGACGCCGCCGGCGGAAACCGGCGAATTCCGCGCGCCGGACCTGGTCGAGCTCAACACGCTCGATCCGACCATCAAGCTCGACATCCGCTACGCCAGCGCGCGCAATTTCCTTGGCACACCGGTATACAGCCAGGCGCGCGCGTTCCTGCAGCGTCCCGCGGCGGAGGCTCTGGTGCGCGTCCATCGCGCGCTCGCCAGGGAAGGCTACGGCCTGCTGGTGCACGACGCCTATCGGCCCTGGTACGTGACCAGGCTGTTCTGGGACGCGACACCGGCGGACAAGCACCGCTTCGTCGCCGATCCGGCCACCGGCTCGCGCCACAATCGCGGCTGCGCCGTCGATCTCACCCTGTACGACCTGCGCACCGGCCGCGCGGTCGAGATGCCGAGCCTGTACGACGAGATGTCCGAGCGCGCCTACCCGACCTACACCGGCGGCAGCGACACGGCGCGTCACCTGCGCGACCTGCTGCGCCGACACATGGAGGCCGAAGGCTTCACCGTGTACGAGTACGAATGGTGGCATTTCGACTACCGCGACTGGAAATCGTATGCCATTCAGAACGTTCGCTTCGAGGAGCTCGGCCGCGGCCGCTGACACGTTCCGCCGCGAACCGTCGGCGAAAAGTGTGACGCGCGTCCCAATTTGGCACGCTTGATGCTCCACTTCTCCCGAGCCGATGTTTCGGCGACACCGATGACCGGGCCACGGCAGGCCGGTGGGTTTCGAGGAGGCAGTCATGCGCACCGTTCCCCAAACGAAAATGCACTCGGTCGCCGGCTTCCTGGACCGCGTGGTCGATCGCGTGTTCGGCACCGCCGCGCCGCCTCCGCCGGAGCGCAAGATGCAGAATCTGGCGCAGAAGCAGGCGCACATCCGTGCGGTGAGCGTGCGCCAGGGCTTCCAGACGATCCGCGCGCGCAGCGACGAGATGGCGCAATGCCTCGCCGCGTTCAAGCACCGCCAGGAAAAGCACGGCACGGTGCCGGCCGCGTCCATCGACCCGGTCGAGGAGGTCGAGACCATCGTCCTCTCCTCCGGCGAACCGCGACCGCCGCGCCCCGGCGACGCACTCGCCTGAGGAATCTCTGAACAAACGGAGGATACAGCCTTGGCTTTTTCAGCCCCCTTGAGTCAAGGGGGCGATCAAACCCTTGCGCGCAAGGGTTTGATGGAAGTTGTGGAGGTGCGGCACCGGCAGCCGAAGACAGCAACATGGAGATTGATTCAGCCCTTCCCCGAGCGGCGTTCTTCGCCCGGCGCATTGCCCGGCGCCGGCGAGGATGCGATCCTAGCCGCCGCTGCCGGCGGCGAAAGGGAACGGCGAGATGAAGTTCGCGAGAGCGGTATTCCTGATCGCGGCGATCTGGGGCGTGATCGTTCTGACGCCGCTGTACTTCATGTTCGATCTGATCGGCGAACGCGACCCGCCGCCGATCACGCACCCGGCGTTCTACTACGGTTTCGTCGGCGCGGGGCTCGCCTGGCAGGCGGCGTTTTTCGTCATCGCCCGCGATCCGCTGCGCTTGCGGCTGTTGATGTTGCCGGCGATCCTGGAAAAACTCGGCTATGGCGTACCGGCCGTCATCCTGTACCTGCAAGGACGTCTGCACGCGCAGGACGTGCTGTTCGGCGTGGTCGATCTCGGCTTTGCCGTGCTGTTCGCCGCCGCCTTCGCCGTGACCCGGCCGCGCTTCGTCTAGCCTGGGCACCGGGCGATGGACCAGTTCAGCTATCTGTCGGTGCTGCTGTCGATCATTCTCGGTCTGGCCATCACCCAGATCCTGAAGGGTCTGCGCGGCCTGGTGCTCGCGCGCGTTCGGGTGCGGATGTACTGGTTGCCGGTCACCTGGGCCGTGCTGGTGCTGATCGTCGCCGTGCAATCATGGTGGGCGATGTTCGGCCTGCGCCACGTCGAGAACTGGACGTTCCTCGGTTTCTCCTTCGTGCTGTTGCAGAACGTGCTGCTGTACCTGGTCGCCGCCCTGGTCCTGCCCGATTTCTTCGGCGAAGCGGTGGACCTGCGCGCGCACTATTTCGGTCACCACCGTTTGTTCTTCGGCCTGTTCCTGCTGACTGCGCTCGCCAGTCTGGCCAAGGACCTGGTGCTGAGCGGACACTTGACCGCCCCCGTCAACCTCGCCTTCCACGGCGGCTTCCTCATCATCGCCGCGAGCGCCATGCTGACCGCGCGCGAGACATGGCACCGGCTGCTGCCGTTCCTGACCGGGTTGCTGTTCCTGGCTTATATCGCCGTGCTGTTCGCGCGCCTGCCGTAGGCGCGTCACTTCGCCTCAAGGCAGCGCCGCAGCCGCACCGAGCCCACGCCTTCGCTCGGCGGCGTGCAGATCACCGTGTCGATCACGTAGCCGCCGTGACGCGGCTCGCCGTGGCAGCTCATGCCGGTGGCGATCAGGCCGTAGCGCTTGCGCAAGTCCTCGGCCTTGGCGTTGCCCTGCTCGCGGCGCGCCGGCTCGAGCGCCTGTTCGAGCTTGGCGGCGAGCGAGGTGTAGTCGCTGAAGCTGAACTCCGCGGCGAGCTTGATCCAGGCGTAGCCGGTCAGATCGTCCTTGGCGGTGCCCTGGCCGAGGATGTACATGCCGCCGAGCAGGTACTGGCTGGCCTTGTCGCCGGCGCAGGCCAGACGCTGGAGCTGCGGGAACGCCTGCGCGTAGTCCTTGCGATTGTAGGCGTGCGTCGCGTCGCGCAGCATCGCCGCATAGTCGCCCGCGGACACGCGGTCGAACTCGGCATTCTCCGCCGCCGGCGCGGCCGCCGCCGCGAGCAACAGGGATATCGCCAACGACGCCGGGCATTTCATGGCTTTCACCTCGCAAACGCGATCGCTCGAACGCGGCGGCGCTGAACCCGTGCGCCGCCACCACGACACCGGCATTGTACTCCGGCGCCGGCGCGGTGGCGGCGTGGCGAAAACTCGTGTGGCCGTCAGCGCCGGTCGATCGGCACGAACGGCAGGTTCTCCGGGCCGACGTAGTGCGCGCTCGGCCGGATGATCTTGCCGTCGATGCGCTGCTCGATGACGTGCGCGCTCCAGCCGCTCGTGCGCGAAATCACGAACAGCGGCGTGAACATCGCCGTCGGCACGCCGAGCATGTGATAGCTCACCGCGCTGAACCAGTCGAGATTGGGGAACATCTTCTTGGCGTCCCACATCACCGCTTCCAGGCGCTCGGCGATGGCGAACATCTTCATGTTGTTCTGCGCGGCGGACAGCTCGCGCGCGACTTCCTTGATCACCCGATTGCGCGGATCGCCGGTGGTGTAGACCGGATGGCCGAAGCCGATGATCACTTCCTTGCGTTCGACCCGGGCGCGGATGTCGGCCTCGGCCTCGTCCGGCGAGTCGTAGCGCTTCTGGATCTCGAACGCCGCCTCGTTGGCGCCGCCGTGCTTCGGGCCGCGCAGCGCGCCGATCGCGCCGGCGATGCAGGAATACATGTCGCTGCCGGTGCCGGCGATCACGCGCGCGGCGAAGGTGCTGGCGTTGAACTCGTGCTCGGCGTAGAGGATGAGCGAGGTGTGCATCGCGCGCACCCAGAGCGCGCTCGGCGGCGTGCCGTGCAGCAGGTGCAGGAAATGGCCGCCGATGGAATCGTCGTCGGTCTCGACCTCGATGCGCCTGCCGTTGACCGCGAAGTGATACCAGTACAGCAGCATCGAACCGAGCGAGGCCAGCAGCCGGTCGGCGATGTCGCGCGCGCCGGGATGATTGTGGTCGTCCTTCTCCGGCAGCGCGCAGCCGAGCGCGGACACCGCGGTGCGCATCACGTCCATCGGATGCGACGACGACGGCAATTGCTCCAGTACGGCTTTCACCGCAGCCGGAATGCCGCGCAGCGATTTGAGCCTGGCCTTGTACGCCGTGAGCTCGGCGCGATTCGGCAGCTTGCCGTGCACGAGCAGATAGGCGATCTCCTCGAATTCGGCGGTGGTGGCGAAGTCGAGGATGTCGTAGCCGCGGTAGTGCAGGTCGTTGCCGGTGCGGCCGACCGTGCACAACGCGGTGTTGCCGGCGGCGACGCCGGAGAGCGCGACGGATTTCTTGGCCTTGGGAAGGATCTGGGCGGGTTCGTTCATGGGATCACGGTTTCCGGAAAAGGGCGTCGAGCCTGCGTTCGTAGTCGTGGTAGCCGATGCGGTCGTACAGTTCCTCGCGCGTCTGCATCGTGTCGAGCACGTTCTTCTGGTGGCCGTCGCGGCGGATCGCCGTGTATACATTTTCCGCCGCCTTGTTCATGGCCCGGAACGCCGACAGCGGATACAGCGCGATCGCCACGCCGACGCCGCGCAATTCCTCGATCGAGAACAGCGGCGTCTGGCCGAACTCGGTGAGGTTGGCGAGCACCGGCACGCGCACCGCCGCGACGAATCGGCGGTAGGTCTCGAGGTCCTGCGCCGCCTCGGCGAAGATGCCGTCCGCGCCGGCCGCGACGCAGGCGAGCGCGCGCTCGATCGCCGCGTCCACGCCTTCCGCCGCGATCGCGTCGGTGCGCGCGATCAGGAAGAAATCGGCATCGGTCTTCGCGTCCACCGCCGCTTTCACCCGGTCGGCCATTTCCTGTTGCGAGACGATTTCCTTGCCGGGCCGGTGGCCGCAGCGCTTGGCGCCGACCTGGTCCTCGATGTGGCAGGCCGCCGCGCCGAACTTGATCAGCGACTTCACCGTGCGCGCGATGTTGAACGCGCTCGGGCCGAAGCCGGTGTCGATGTCGACCAGGAGCGGCAGCTCGCAGACGTCGGTGATGCGGCGCACGTCGGTGAGCACGTCGTCGAGCGTGTTGATGCCGAGATCCGGCAGACCGAGCGAGCCGGCCGCGACGCCGCCGCCGGACAGGTAGATCGCGCGATAGCCGGCGCGCCGGGCAAGCAGCGCGTGATTGGCGTTGATCGTGCCGACGATCTGCAGCGGCCGCTCGGCGGCGAGCGCGGCGCGGAAGCGCGCGCCGGGCGAGTGTTGACTCATGCGACCTCCGGGAAAAGCCGCATTTTAGCGCACCGCGAAATCGTGCGCGCTGCCTGAACCGCCGCTGCACGTGCCGCCGCGCCGGGTCAACAGGCGCGACTGCGCCGCGTTGTTCCGGGCCAGTCGTCCACCGAGGAGAAGACCATGCGACGCACCGTGAACGCTCTGCTGCTGGCCATCGTCCTGATCGCGCCGCTCGCCGCCGGCGGCTGCGTCTACTATCCGGCGCGGCCGTACTACGGCGCGGTCTGGGTGCCCGGCCACTGGGGCGGCCCGTACGGCAACGTCTGGATCCCCGGCCACTGGCGCTGAGCCGCGCGGCTCAGCGCTTGCGCGCCGCCTCCAGCTCCTTCGCCAGGCGCTCGGCCTTGTATACTTTGTGCAGCGCCTCGAGGATCGCGCCGGAGTGCACCGCGACGGTGCGATTGACGCGCTCGTCGAACCAGAAGTCGCCGCCGAGCGATTCGATGTTGCCGTCGAACACGAGGCCGACGATCTCGCCGTCGCGGTTGATCATCGGACTGCCGGAGTTGCCGCCGATGATGTCGTTGGTGGTGACGAAGTTGAAGCGCTGCGCGAGGTTCAGGCGCTCCCTGGCGTCGAGCCAGCTCTGCGGCAGCTTGAACGGATCGAAGCCGGTGGCGCGCGCGAAGGCGCCGCCGAGCGTGGTGAACGGCTCGATCCATTTGCCGTGCTCCTCCCAGCCCTTCACCTCGCCGAACGAGAAGCGCTGGGTGAAGGTGGCATCGGGATAGACGCTGGTGCCGTACTTCTCGAACCGCGCCGCGGCGATCAGTTCGGAGTTCTTGTCGATCACGGACTCGACCTCGTTCTCGTAGCGCTTGCGGATGGCGCGCGCCTCGCCGTCGATGCGGCGCGCCAGCGCGATGAACGGGTCGTCCGATTTGGCGACGGCGTCGCCGCCGTCGTTCCACAACGCGCGGCGCACGGTCGGATCGCCGAGCTTGGTACCGGCGATCAGGCGTCCGGCCAGCGCCTCCGGCGATTCCTTGCCGAGCACCTCGCGCACGAACGGATCGTCCGCACCGAGCCACTCGCGCAGCTTGGTGAGCGACCAGGCGAGCTTGACCTTCTCGAATTCCGGATACACCGGCGCGGTCGAGAACAGCCGCTGCTCCACGCTCGGCAGCGCCGAATCGGTGAACTCGCGCAGGCGTTCGGCGTTCGGCTTGCGCCGCTCCTCGGCGCCACGCACCAGCGCGCGCGCATAGCCGAAATACTTCGAGCCGAAGCCGAGGCCGCGCTCGATGAAGCTGTACGGCACGCTGAGGTTGCGCCAGGTGAGCTGGGCGCGGGCGATCTCGTCCCAGGCCGCGCCGTACTTGGCCTTGCGCGCGGGATCGGCATCGACCCAGGCGCGCAGCTCCGCTTCCTGCTTGCGCTTGAAGTTGAACACCTCCGGATCCTGCAATGCCTCGAGCCGGCCCTTGAGCGCCTTGAACGAGTTCTCGACGAAGAACAGATCGCTCTCGGCGATGCGCCACGGCTCGGCACCCTGTGAGCGGAACTGCTCGAGCACGCCGCGTTCCTCGGCCAGCAGCAGCAGGCGATGCAGGGTATCGACGTCGCGCGTGGTTTCGAGCTGGGCGATGGTGAGCTGGCGATCGGTGCCGCCGGGATTGCCGACGGTGATGGTGAGTTCGCCCTCGGCCGCGCCGTTTCGCGAGAACGGGAAATAGTCCTTCACCTGCGCCGGTTTGTCGTTCTCCCAGGCGCGCAGCACACCCATGTCGAGGTCGTAACGCGGGAAATTGAAATTGTCCGGGTCGCCGCCGAAGAACGCCATCGCCAGTTCCGGCGCGAACACCAGGCGCACGTCCTGGTAGCGGTGGTACTTGTATACATCGTACACGCCGCCGTGGTAGAGGCTGACCACGTCGCAGCGGGTGTGCGCGGCGTCGCCGCCGACGCATTCCTTCTCGATCTCGGACTTGACCGCCTTCTCGGCCTTGCTGTAGTCCTCGCCGCTCTTGCCCGCGGTCGCCTGCTTCACCCGCGCGGTGACGTCGGTGATCGTGTCGAGCCGGTTGAGCTCGATCTCGGGGCACTTGATCTCGTCCTTCTCCTCGCGCGCGTAGAAGCCGCTCTGGATGAAATCGTGCTCGGCGCTGGAGAGCTGCTGGACACAGGAATTGACGCAGTGGTGATTGGTCAGCACCAGCCCGTTCGGCGACACGAACGAACCGGAGCAGCCGCCGGCCAGGCGCAGCGCGGCATGCTGGGCGTGGGCAATCCACGCCGCAGTCGGCGCGAAGTGGTAGCGCGCCTTGAGCTCGGCGAGCGGCAGGTTGTCCGGCGTCCACATGCCTTCGGCGGCATGGGCGGAGACGGCGCCGAGCAGCAGGCCGGCGGCAAGTGCGAGTCGGTTCATCGTGGCTCCCCTATTTGAGGAAGGTCTGATCAAATCCCGATGTTGCTGTTTTCGGCTGTGGCGACGCACCTCCACAACCCCATCAAACCCTTGCTGCGCAAGGGTTTGATCGCCCCTTGACGTAAGGGGGCTCAAAGAACCACGGCTGCATCCTCCGTTTGTTCAGAGATTCCTTGAGTCAACGAATGTGCGAGTTTGGCCGGGCGGCATGCAGCCGCCCTGTACCGGAAGTCATGCCGGACGGCACCGGTGCTCAGCGCCGGCCGAGCAGCTGCTCGACGCCGGCGCGCTCCTCGCGCAGTTCCTTGTCGGTGGCGTCCATGCGCTGGCGCGAGAAGGAATTGATGTCGAGGCCGGTCACGATGCGGAATTGTCCATTCTTGCACGTGACCGGATAGCCGTAGATCACGCCTGGCCGGATACCGTAGCTGCCGTCGGCCGGCACCGCCATCGACACCCAGTCGCCGTCGGCAGTGCCGTGCACCCAGGTGCGCATGTGGTCGATCGCGGCGGAGGCCGCCGAGGCCGCGCTGGAGGCGCCGCGCGCCTTGATGATCGCCGCGCCGCGCTGCTGCACCGTCGGTATAAAAGTTTCCTTGTACCATTTTTCGTCCACCAGTCCGAGCGCCGGCTTGCCGTTCACGGTGGCGTGGTGCAGATCGGGATATTGCGTGGAGGAATGATTGCCCCAGATCGTCACCTTGCGGATGTCGGTGGTGCGCGCGCCGGTCTTCTCGGCGAGCTGGCCGAGCGCGCGGTTGTGGTCCAGCCGCACCATCGCCGTGAAGCAGTTCGGATCGAGCTCGGGGGCGTTGGCTTGCGCGATCAGCGCGTTGGTGTTCGCCGGATTGCCGACCACCAGCACCTTGACCGAACGCTTGGCGTGCGCGTTCAGCGCCCGGCCCTGTGGCGCGAAGATCGCGCCGTTGGCCTCGAGCAGGTCCTTGCGCTCCATGCCCGGACCGCGCGGCCGCGCGCCGACCAGCAGGGCGAAATCGACGTCCTTCGCCGCGACGTTGACGTCGTCGGTGGCGACGACGCCGGCGAGCAGCGGAAAGGCGCAGTCGTTGAGCTCCATCACCACGCCGTTCAGCGCCGGCAATGCCGGCGTGATCTCGAGCAGGTGCAGGATCACCGGCTGGTCGGGCCCGAGCATGTCGCCGGCGGCGATGCGGAACAGCAGCGCGTAGCCGATCTGGCCGGCGGCGCCGGTGACGAGAATGCGGACGGGGGGTTTCATGGCCAAGCTCCTTGCAGTCAATTCGTTTCAAACAGGTTGCGCGGAACTCCGGACTGCCGAATGATCGACAGCAGCGGACCGGAGTTCCTTGTGATCGGGAACCGGAACCGTCGTCGTGCCGCTCGCCTCGCGCCGCTGCATGACGACGTGGCTGCCACGATGGCGCACCTCCACGAAGCCATGCTCGGCCAGCAGCGCGCAAACCTCGCGCCCGGAGAGCACACGCAATCTAGAACCTATCTCAAAATCTGCTGCGCTCGACGGCTCACGCGCCGGCGGTGCTCGGAATCCTCATTTACTACCAGTAAACTCCGGTTCCTGCGCTCCGGCGGCGCGCAATCCGTCCTCGCTCGCGACGATTTTGAGATAGGTTCTAGGCAACGGCGACCTCGATCTTGGTCACATACACTTCGTCGTGCAGCCGGCGCCGCACTTCTTCGCGCGATGCCGACTCGAAGAACAACTCCAACGCCTCGCGCAGATTGCTGCGCGCCTCCTCGATCGAGTCGCCCTGGCTCGCGATGTCCACTTCCGGGCAGAGCGCCACGTAGCCTTCGCCTTCGCGCTCGATGATGGCGGTCAATTGCAGATTCATCGCCCGGACCTCGCTACGTCAGTTCCGCGAAGAATTGCTGCACACGCCGCAGCCCCTCGGTCAACTCCGCCGGTTTGCAGGTGTACGAGATGCGGATCGCGCGCGGTTCGCCGAACGCCGAGCCCGGCACGCAGGCCACGCCCTTGGCATCGAGCAGCGCGTTGCAGAAATCGACGTCGTTGCGGATCGGCGTCGCGCCGTGCTCCTTGCCGAAGGCGACGGAAACGTCGGGGAACGCATAGAACGCGCCCTGCGGCCGCGGACAGCGCACGCCGGGAATGGCGGCGAGCGCGGCCAGCACCTCGTCGCGACGGCGGGCGAAATCGGCGCACTTCTGGCGCGGGATGTCCTGCGGTCCGTTCAACGCCGCGACCGCGGCGGCGGTCACGACCTCGGGCAGATTGGTGATGTGATTCGAGTTGAGCGTCACCATCGCCTGGGCGATGTCCTCCGGTCCGGCGATCAGGCCGACGCGCCAGCCGGGCATGCCGTAGGTCTTGGAGATCGAATCGATGATGACCACGCGATCGCGCAGCTCCGGCCGCGCCTTGACCAGGTGCGCGTAGGGCAGGCCGTCGAAGATCATGCGGTTGTAGATGTCGTCCGACAGCACCCACAGGTCCGGATGCTTCGCCAGCACGTCGGCGATGGCGCGGATTTCCTCCGGCGCGTACACCATGCCGGTCGGATTCGACGGATTGTTGAACAGCAGCACCTTGCTGGTCGGCCGGATCGCCGCGTCGAGCTGCGCCGCGGTGAGCTTGTAGTTCTGCTCCGGCGGACACGGCAGCAGCGTGATCCGGGCGCCGAGGATCTCGGCGATATCGACGTAGCTCGTCCAGTACGGCGTCGGGATCAGGATCTCGTCGCCCTCGTCGAGCAGCGCGTACAGGAGATTGAACAGCACCTGTTTGGCACCGACGCCGGCGGCCACGTGGCGACGCTCGTAGCCCTCGAAACCGCCCTCGCGCAGGTGCGTGAGGAACGCATCCAGCAGCGCATCGGCGCCGCGATTGGAGCCGTACTGGCCGCTGTCGTGCTCGAGCGCCGCGTGCGCCGCGGCGTAGACGTGTTCGCCGGGCAGGAAATTCGGCACGCCGATGGAAAAGCTGATGATGTCGCGGCCGGCGGCCTTGAGCTGCTTCGCCTTGTCGGCGACCACCATGATCGCGCTCGGTCGGGCGCGGCCCATGCGCTCGGCTAGCTTCCGCATCGGGGATTCCTTGGCGTGTGCAAAGGGAGCGCGGAATTTTAGCACAGTGCTGCAGCGCAACCATCCGGCGGCGCGGTTTCTGCTACGCTGCCGCGCGGCGGAGGCAGCCGCCCCAACCACATGCGGAGGCAACCATGCTGCATCTGATCTGGTCCGTGCTCGTCGGTTTCGTCGTCGGCTTGATCGCCCGCGCGTTCTATCCCGGCGTGCAGCACCTGGGATTCTTCATGACCGCCCTGCTCGGCATCGGCGGCTCGCTGGTCGGCGGCGTGATCGGCAGCCTGCTCCAGCGCCCGGCCGACGGCAGCCTGTTCCACCCGGCGGGTTTCGTGCTGTCCATCGTCGGCGCGGTGATTCTGCTGTGGCTGCTCGCGCACTTCCACGTGGCACTGTGATCAGCCGCGCGCATCGAGCGTGTGATTCCAGCGCTCGATGCGCGCGTGCAGTTTCTTGAACAGCGCCGCGTAGTCGCCCTTGATCGTGATCGAGCCGATCTTGTCGCCCTGGCGCACGCTGTTGACCACGACCTGATCCTCCGGGCCGATCACCTCGCCGAACACGGTGTGCTTGCCGTCCAGCCACGGCGTGGCCACGTGGGTGATGAAAAACTGGCTGCCGTTCGTGCCGGGACCCGCGTTCGCCATCGACAGCACGCCCGGCTTGGCGTGCTTGAGCACGGGCACGATCTCGTCCTCGAAGTGGTAGCCGGGTCCGCCGCGACCGGTGCCCTGCGGACAGCCGCCCTGGATCATGAAATTCGGAATGACGCGGTGGAAGCTTCCGCCGTCGTAGAACTTGCGCAGCGCGAGGTTGACGAAATTCGCGACCGTGAGCGGCGTCTGCTCGGGAAACAGGCGCAGATGGATCGTGCCGCGGCCGGTGACGATGTGGGCTTGCAATTCGGTGGTGGCGGTCATCATGCGCCTGCGCTCCGTGGTATGGCATCAGGCATGATAGCGGAACGGTGCTCGCCTCTCCCACCGCGAGCGGTCGGCGCGCAAGGCGCCCGCCTTCTTCCGATCGGACAAAGCCACCGCGTGCTGCGCTGCGGAAACCGCGGCGATTTTCCGTTATAATCAACTGATTCCCCTCTGCCCGAGCCCGCCCGCGGTGGGCCGTTCGTCATGTCCATCGAAACCCTGCGCAACATCGCCATCGTGGCCCACGTGGACCACGGCAAGACCACCCTCGTCGACCAACTGCTGAAGCAGTCGGGCACGCTGTCCGAGCGCGCGGTGGTGCCGGAGCGCGTGATGGACAGCAACGATCAGGAACGCGAGCGCGGCATCACCATCCTCGCCAAGAACACGGCGATCTCCTGGCGCGGCAACCGCATCAACATCGTCGATACGCCGGGCCACGCCGATTTCGGCGGCGAGGTCGAGCGCGTGCTGTCGATGGTCGATTCCGTGCTGCTGCTGGTCGATGCGCTGGACGGCCCCATGCCGCAGACGCGCTTCGTCACGCAGAAGGCGTTCCAGATGGGTTTCAAGCCGATCGTGGTGATCAACAAGATCGACCGCCCCGGCGCGCGGCCGGACTGGGTGCTGAACCAGACCTTCGACCTGTTCGACCGCCTCGGCGCGACCGACGAGCAGCTCGATTTCCCGGTGGTCTACGCCTCCGCGCTGCACGGCTACGCCAGCCTCGACGCGAACGCGCGCGCAGGCGACATGGTGCCGCTGTACGAGGCGATCCTGCGCCACGTGCCGGCGCCGAAGGTCGATCCGGACGGCCCGTTCCAGATGCGCATCAGCCAGCTCGACTACAACGCCTACGTCGGCCTGATCGGCATCGGCCGTATACAACGCGGCAAAGTGCGCACCGCCATGCCGGTCGCGGTGATCGATCGCGAGGGCCGCAAGCGCAACGGCAAGGTGCTGCAGGTGCTCGGCTTCCTCGGCCTGGAGCGCAAGGAAGTGGCCGAAGCCGAGGCCGGTGACATCGTCGCCATCTCCGGCATCGAGGGCCTCGGCATCTCCGACACCGTGTGCGCGCCCGAGGCGCCGGAACAACTGCCGGTGCTGACGGTGGACGAGCCGACCATCAGCATGACCTTCGGTGTCAACAACTCGCCGTTCGCCGGCCACAAGGATCACTCCGGCGGCAAGTTCCTGACCAGCCGCCAGATCCGCGAACGCCTGCTGCGCGAGGCGCTGCACAACGTCGCCTTGCGCGTGGAGGAAACCGACGACGCCGACAAGTTCAAGGTCTCCGGTCGCGGCGAACTGCACCTGTCGGTGCTGATCGAGACCATGCGCCGCGAAGGCTACGAGCTCGCGGTGTCGCGGCCCGAGGTGATCGTCAAGCAGATCGACGGCGTGCCGCACGAGCCGTGGGAGCAGCTCGTCGTCGACATGGAGGAACCATACCAGGGCGGCGTGATGGAACGCCTGGGCGCGCGGCGCGGCCAGCTCAGGAACATGGAGCCCGACGGCAAGGGCCGCGTGCGCCTGGAGTATCTGATCCCGGCGCGCGGACTGATCGGCTTCCAGACCGAATTCCGCACCGTCACCGCCGGCACCGGTCTGCTGTTCCACGTGTTCGATCACTACGGCCCGCTCGCCGAGGGCACCATCGCCAAGCGTCCGAACGGCGTGTTGGTCTCCAATGGCCAGGGCGAGGCGCCCGCCTATGCCCTGTTCGGCCTGCAGGAACGCGGCCGCCTGCTGATCGAGGCCGGCGCGCCGATCTACGAAGGCCAGATCGTCGGCATCCACGCCAAGGACAACGACCTCACCGTCAACGCCCTGCGCGAGAAGCAGCTCACCAACATCCGCGCCGCCGGCAAGGACGACAACATCCTGCTCACCCCGCCGCTCAAGCTGTCGCTGGAGCAGGCGCTGGAATTCATCGAGGACGACGAACTCGTCGAAGTCACGCCCAAGGCCATCCGCCTGCGCAAGAAACTGCTCACCGAAAGCGAGCGCAAACGCGCCTCGCGGCAGGCGGCATAGTCCGGCTACGCCATCGCCCACGCCGCCGACAGCGCTTCGGCCTGTTCGAGCACGGTCTCCGTCGCCCTCTCCCGCTTGTCCGGCGGATAGCCGTGCTTGCGCAGGATGCGTCTGACCAGCACTCGTAGCTGCGCGCGAACGTTCTCGCGCAAGGTCCAGTCGATCGTCACGTTCGCACGCACGGTTTTCACGAGCTCCTGCGCAATCGCGCGCAAGGTGGGTTCGCCGAGCACCCTGACGGCGCTGTCGTTGGTTTCCAGCGCGTCGTAGAAGGCCAGCTCGTCCTCGGACAGGCCCAGCGCCTCGCCGCGGGCATTCGCCGCGCGCATGTCCTTGGCCAGCGCGATCAGTTCCTCGATCACCTGTGCGGCTTCAATGGCCCGGCTCTGGTAGCGACGGATGGTCTGCTCCAGCATTTCGGAGAATGAACGCGCCTGCACCACGTTCTTGCACTGGCGTTGTCGGATCTCGCCCTTCAGCAGCTTCTGCAGCAGTTCCACCGCAAGGTTTCGCTGCGGCATGCCGCGCACCTCGGCCAGGAACTGGTCCGACAGAATCGAGATGTCGGGTTTCTGTAACCCCGCGGCGGCGAAGATGTCGATCACGCCCTCGGGGGCCACCGCGCGCGAAATGATCTGGCGCACGGCATGGTCGAGCTCCTCTTCCGGTCGCGCCTCTCCCAGTGCGCGCTTCGCGAGCACCGCCTGCACGGCCTGGAAGAACGCGACGTCGTCGCGGATGCGCAGCGCCTCTTCGTGCGGCACGGCGAGCGCAAAGGCCCGCGACAACTCGCGCACCGCGCTCACGCAGCGCTCCTTGCCACGCTCCTGCGCCAGGATGTGCTCCTGTGCGGCCGGCAGCAGACCAAGACGCTCCGGTGGTGTGCCGGCGGTCCACTTCGACCAGTCGAAGCCGTGGAAGAGGCCGCGGCAGATCTCATGCTTCTCCAGCATCACGGCGACGGCTTCGTCCTGATTCAGCGCCGTGCGTCCGGTGCCGCCGCTTTCGGTGTAGGTGGCCAGCGCCTGCTTCAATTCGTGCGCCAGCCCCAGATAGTCCACCACCAGCCCACCCGGCTTGTCCCGGAACACGCGATTCACCCGCGCGATCGCCTGCATCAGCCCATGCCCGCGCATCGGCTTGTCCACGTACATGGTGTGCAGACTCGGCGCGTCGAAGCCGGTCAGCCACATGTCGCGCACAATCACGACCTTGAACGGATCCTTCGGGTCGCGGAAACGATTCGCCAGCGTCTCGCGCCGCGGCTTGTTGCGGATGTGCGGCTGCCAGTCGAGCGGATCCGAGGCGGAACCGGTCATCACGACCTTGAGCGCGCCGTGCTCGTCGTCGGTGCCGTCCCATGGCGGGCGCAGTTTCACGATCTCGCGGTAGAGCTCCACGCAGATGCGCCGGCTCATGCAGACGATCATGGCCTTGCCGTCCATGGCCTCGAGCCGTTTCTCGAAATGCTCGACGATGTCGCGCGCAACGACGGCGAGCCGCTTGTCGGCGCCGACCACGGCTTCGAGCTGCGCCCACCTCGTCTTGAGCTTCTCCTTGCGCTCGACCTCCTCGCCCTCGGTGGCTTCCTCGAAGTCCGGGTCGATCTTCGGCCGTTCGGCTTCGTCGAGCGCGAGCTTGGCGAGGCGGCTCTCGTAGTAGATCGGCACCGTCGCGCCGTCCTGCACGGCGCGCTGGATGTCGTACACGCTGATGTAGTCGCCAAACACCGCGCGCGTGTTGGCATCCGCGAGCTCGATCGGCGTGCCGGTGAAGCCGATGAACGAGGCGCGCGGCAGTGCGTCGCGCATGTGCCGCGCGAAGCCGTCAACAAAGTCGTACTGGCTCCGGTGCGCCTCGTCGGCGATGACCACGATGTTGCGGCGGTCGGAGAGCGCCGGGTATTTGTCGCCTCGCTCGTCCGGGAAGAACTTGTGGATGGTGGTGAACACCACACCGCCGGCCTCCACGGAGAGCAGCTTGCGCAAGTCGGCGCGGCTCTCTGCCTGCACCGGCGGCTGGCGCAGCAGGTCCTTGCAGCGCCAGAACGTGGCGAACAGTTGGTCGTCGAGGTCGTTGCGGTCGGTCAGCACGACGAGTGTCGGGTTGCCCATCGCCGGCTCGCGGATGATGCGGCCGGCGTAGAACGCCATCGTCAGGCTCTTGCCGGAGCCTTGTGTATGCCAGACCACGCCGATGCGCCGGTCGCCCGCCTCACCGCCAGGCCGCAGGCCGGTTTCATAGCGGCCGCGTTCCTCCGCGGCGCGTTGCAGCTTCGCGGCGCGCAGGGTTTCCCCCAGCGCCGCGTTCACCGCGTGGAACTGGTGATAGCCGGCCATCTTCTTGACCGGCTCGTCGCCGCCGGTGTGCTCGAACACGATAAAGTAGCGCAAAATATCCAGCAAACGCCGCTGCTCGAACGCGCCTTCCAGCAACACCTGGATTTGCGGCAGGCGATCGTCCGCCAGCGTCGCGCCCTCGATCGTGCGCCAAGGCTTGAACCATTCGCGTCCTGCGGTCAACGTGCCGATCCGCGCCTGCACGCCATCGGAAATCACCAGCACGCCGTTGTAGTGCAGCAGCGAGGGGATCTCGCGCTTGTAGGTCTGGAGCTGCCGGAACGCCGCATCCACGTCGGCGTGCTCGTCAGCGGCGTTCTTCAGCTCCAGCACCGCCAGCGGCAACCCATTGACGAACGCCACGATGTCGGGCCGGCGGTTGTTGCGGTTCTCGACCACCGTGAACTGGTTGACCGCCAGCCAGTCGTTGTTTTCCGGATCATCGAAGTCCAGCACACGCACCTGTGCGCCGCCGATGGTTCCATCTTCGCGCTGGTATTCGACCGGCACGCCATCCACCAGGAAACGGTGGAAGCGGTGGTTTTGCGCGATCAGGCTCTGGTGTTCCGGGCGCGTCAGCTTGCGGAAGGCGTCTTCCAGCGCCTCGTAAGGCATGCCGGGGTTGAGTCGCGCCAGCGCCTCGCGCAGGCGCTGTGCCAGCAACACTTCGCCGTAGTCGCGCCGCTCCGCGCCCGGCGTATCCGGCGCAATGTCCGGCCCGTACGCGACACGCCACCCGAGCGCCTCCAGCCACGCCAGCGCGGCTTGCTCGACGTGCGATTCGTTGAAGCGGTTCATGCGATCCAGTGCGACACCGGCCGGCCGAGAAACTCGCCCACGCCGATGCCGTCTCCTCCCACGAGCAGAGTCCGCCGGGCCTTGAAGGCTTGCGCAAAGGCGGCGCTGCCGGTGTGCGCGCGCGGCGCGGGCCCGCTCTTGACCTCGATGGCCGTCAGCCTGCGCCCGCGCTCGACCACGAAATCCACCTCGTGATGGCGTTCGCGCCAGTAATACAGCGCGCACTCGCCCGTCGCCGCGGCATTGGCCAGGTGCGCCCCGACCGCCGATTCCGTCAGCCGTCCCCACAGCGTCGCGTCGGCCCGTGCCTGCTTCAAAGTCAAACCCGTCTGTGCGCTCAGCAAGGCCGTGTTCATTACCTGAAATTTCGGACTGCTGCCGCGCTGACGCGCAACATCGCCCGCGTACTTCGGCAGCGCGCGCACCATGCCCGCCCCCGCCAGCAAGTCCACATAGTGCGCCAGCGTCGTCACGTTGCCCGCGTCCTGCAACTGGCCCAGCATCTTGGTGTACGACAGCACCTGCCCCGAATAGCGGCAGGCCAGTTCGAACACGCGGCGCAACAGCGCCGGCTTGTCCACCCGCGAAAGCAGCAGCACGTCGCGCGAAATCGAGGTTTCGACCAGCGAATCCATGATGTAGCGCGCCCAGCGCCGGGGCTCGCGGATCAAGGGCGCCGCGCCGGGATAACCGCCGTAAAAGACGAATTCGTCCAGCGCCCAATCGAACGCCTCGCGCATTTCCGCGAACGACCAGTGCGGCAGGTGCAAGATCTCGAAGCGCCCGGCCAGACTCTCCGTCAGGCCGCGCGCGATCAAGAGCGGCGCCGATCCCAGCACCACCACCTTCAGCCGGACGCGGGCGGCGGCATCTTCGTCCCACAGGCGTTTGACCGTTTCCGACCAGCCCGGAATCTTCTGGATTTCATCCAGCACCAGCACCGCACCGCGCCTGCCGCCATCCTTCGCGGCAAGGCGCGCGGCTTCCCATTGCTGCGCAATCCAATCCGCGCCGCGCAGGGTCGGCTCGTCGGCGCTGGCAAAGCGCGCCGGCAGACCGGCACCACCCACCACCTGCCGCACGAGCGTGGTCTTGCCCACCTGCCGGGGACCCGCCACCACCTGCAGGAAACGCCGCGGCTCGCGCAGACGCGCGGCCAGGATCGCCGCCTGGGAACGCTGGTAGGCCATGACGAATTACTCAATACGCTGAGTAATTTTACTCAATGCCCTGCGCAAGGCAACCGGCCGTGGTCTCGATCCGCGGCTGTGTCAAGGCGCTGCGCGAGAACCTCGTCGCCGTAGTCACGCCGCTCGGCCCCGATCGTGTCGGGCGCGATGTCGGGTCCGTGTGCAACGCGCCAGCCGATGGACTCCAGCCAGGCGAGGGCAGCCTGTTCGACGACGGACTCGGTGAAGGCGCCCAATGTGCAGGCCCGCCTACGTCAGATGAACGATGTCCACGTCACCCCAACGCTCCTTGAGGTACTCCGCCACGAGTCTGCGGTGACAGTGATGGGGCTTGTCTTCGCTGCAAAGCAGGCAACCATCAGCAACCACCTCCTTCGAGATCTTCTCTTCGATCCGGCGCTGGCGCATCAGATCGAGGAACTGCCGCTCGTAATCCAGCCAGTCGCCGCCTTCCTTCTTGTAGCGGTCCAGCATCTCCTGCGTGGGCGCCAGCGCCGGCACATGCAGGTAGTCGATTCCGCAGACTTCCTTGGCAAAGTAGGCTAGATCGTCCTTCTTGGCGAAGCCGGCCAGCTGGGAGACGTTGTTGAGCCGTACATCCACGAGGCGCCTCGCACCCGACGACCGAAGCAGCTCGAAGAACCGGCGCGCGGACTTCTTCGTGAATCCGATCGTGAACAGCTTCATCCCGCTCCTCCTTTCTCCTCGGCCGCCACCGTCTCGTCCACGTACGCCACCTTGTCCTCCTGCCTTGCCAGCGCCTCCGCGATCAACTCCGCCCGCGAGCGAAACAGGTCCTCGTGAGGCAACCCAGTCACATCCAGCAGTCGGTCCATTGCAGCACGATGCGATTCCAGCCGCCCATCGCCGAGGATGTGGGTGACCTCGACGCCCTGTTCGTCCAGCGCACGCGCTACCAGCAGCGTGCGATGGCACTCCAGAGGCTCCTTCTCCGCGCACATCAGGGCGATGCGGTGCTCCCCGGCGCCTTTCATCACTCGCTCAATGCCCTGCCTGAACAGCTCCGTGCGGGCGAGCCGTCCGTATTGAACACGTCCGTTCTGGTAGCAGGAAGGATCGTCAGAACGCGCCCCAAGCTCGCGCCCGAGGAAAACGTACTTAATCCCGTTTGCCTTTAGATCACGGGCGAGCGCGTCCTTGTTGAACTGCGGGTTAAAGCGACTGAAGGGCGCCGAGCGCACGTCAGCAAGCGCCGTGACGGCGTGCTGCTTGAGCAGGGCCATGAACTCGTCCAAGGGGTGCGTCGAGTGGCCGATGGTGAACACAACGATGGGTCGCGAGGCGGTCATGGCTTCGGCCCTCCAGCGCGCTCCATGATCGCCGCGATGAGCTTGTAGCAGTAGCCGTTGTGTGGCTCGCCCAGGCTCACCGTGAGGAAGCTCTCGCCGATCTGGTAGTCGCCGTCCTGCTTCGCGAGGTATGCCCGTTCGTAGATCGGGTCCGTGACCCATAGGTGATAGTCCCCGCCGGCATGTTTGAAGCGGCCCTGAACGCGCCGCTTGGGGTTGCCAAAGGCCTCGCCCGGCTTGAAGACAGACAGGGTCATGCGATCGACGCGAACCAGGCGCAACGAACTCCGAATGCTGCTGGCCTGGGCAAAGGCAATACGATCGTTAAGCCCGTTGTAGGTGCTGTCGCCGTCCACCCACAACCGACCGATCGGGTCTGCCAATGCGCCGAGGTCACTCCACTTCAGTTGCGCGACGCGCTGCCAGTAGTGATCGGGGTCCAGGAGCCAGTTCTCCTGTTGGTAGTCCTTGGGCTTCGGCGCGATGAGGGGCACGTCCATGACATCGAGCAGCCGAGGGTCGCTGCCGTCCGCGTACTGGCGCTCGTACTCCGAAACCTCCTCGTGCTCCCGCGCACTCACCGGTCGGATCCAGCCGACGCGTTTGTCAGCGGAAAGCTCGACGCCAGCAACGCAGCGGCCGTTGAGCTTGCGCGAGTTAGCAAGGCACACAATGCGCTTGACTACAGGCACGGTCCACTCCTCTTGTCTATCCGAATAGGGTACCCGGTCGGCGCACAGCGCAATACACACACACCCAGTGGCATTGGGCAGAGTTCACCCTCCACCAACTGCTTCGGGTATGTACCGAACTCGGCGCGGGTGCACCAGTCGTTTGTCATGTCTTACCCCTACCGACGCGCCGGTTCTCCCAGATGCCGTCCAAGCTCTCGGTCTTGAGTCTGTCGCGGATAACGTCCAACGCCTTCGGTGAATACCGCTTGTGCAACTGGCTCCCGAGCTTGAACTCCTTGTAGCAGTCCGTCATGCCCCGTACACCGAAGTGGTCCACTGCCGCGAGCGCCTTCGGCATCGACACGCTTAGCTTGTCAGCCAATTGCTTTGCGCCGAGGTTATAGAAGTCCAACTCATTGACGCGCTTGATGGCGACGACGGATGAACCGGGCGTGCCCTCGGCGACAAGCTGAATCGGGATACCCTCTTTCTTGGTCAGCCGCAGCGAGAGGCTCGGACCCGCCCCCTCGGCCGCGATCTCCACCGCCGACGCTCCCTTGAATGCATCGGCCCAAGACTTTCCGGACACGACTTCCTTGCCGATGCGCCGCAGGTCTGCGTCGCTCGGCTGGCCCTTCTCGCCTTGGATCGTGGCGTCCAGAATCGCCAACGGCCGCAAGCGCGCCATTGCCTCGATCTGTCTGCGCTTGCCAGGTCTGAGAAGCTTCTTGATCTCGTCGACCTCGGAGTCGAACAGGGTCGCCAGTGTCGTAGGCGGTGACGTCGACACCGGTAAGACACGCGTGGGCAGATGCGTGACCAGCTCCTGCTTGAAGACGGACTTCAGCAAGTCGCGGAAGAGCGTTACACCGGACTGCACATGAACGTAGAGCTGTCCTTCGGATATGTCGAGCAGATGATGCTGTGCGGCATCGCGGAGCCCGTTGATGGTCTGGAGCACCAGCGCCTGCTCGTCGGTCAGGAACTTGATGTGCCCGTCGCTAAGCGCCCTGCGGACACAGGCGTCGAAGCCGATCGTCTCTTTTGCCCGCTTCTCCCGAATGCGTCCGCCGCGGTGGAGGATGGCGCCCTTGAGCAACATCTCGAACGCGTGGTCGAGCTGAATCAGCGTGCTGCTGACACGCCCGCGGTCGTTCGGGCGGTTGAACAGCTCAATGCTCAAAACGAGCGAGTCGCACGCCTTTGCAAGTAGCAGCCTCGGTTCGCGCTTCACTCGACGACCTCGGTCACGATGCGCTCCGCGTCCCGCACGCGCAGCTCGCCGGAGATGAGCTTGGGCAGCAAGGCGTCGCGCAGAGTGGCGAGGGTACGGGATTCCTGCTTCGCCGTGACGATGCGGTCGTACCAAGGCTGACATATCCTGTTGAAACGGTCCGCCACGTCTGAGCGAGACAGAACAACCCTGAACCGATCAATATCAGCCTTGCCGAGATGGATGACCGTTGTCGCGGTTTCGGTCGCCTCGACGTCCGCCAGCCGCTGGACAATCGCGTTCCGCACGAATGCTGCGCTCGATTCCGGCTTCGGCTTGAACACGCATACTCGTTGATTGAGCCACCCTTCGGGTCCTCCCCATAGATACGCGCGGAACTCACCGTCCATACCGACAACGATGTCGCCGGGACGCACCTTGTAGCCCTTGAGGTGTACCTCCGGGGTCCGCACGCTCGGAGATTCACTCGGAAGATCGCGAATGCGAATCAACGGTTCGCCAACTTCCCCATTGGTGAACCAAGCCGATGAATAGGGCGCACCGTAGATGACATCAGCAACCTCGTAGACGCTGCCCACCTCCCACCCCTCCGGAATCTCCCCGAGTTCAGAGTCGACGAGGCGCGCGGGGAAGAGGTCGGCGATTTCCTTCGGCAAGCCGGGGTCGCGGCCCTCCATCTTGGCGCGCACGGGATCGAAGTCCACGAACCACGACTGGAACAGTGCCCGCGCCATCGCCTCCAGCGTCTCGCTCATGCGCCGATTCAGCTCAATCTTGTCGTCCAGCGTGCCGAGGATGTGGGCGATGGCGCGTTGTTCGGCGAGAGGCGGGGCGAGCAGGGGAATCCGGTTCATGTTCCCCTGCGTCAGCTTCGGCATCGTGGAGCCGGTCAGGTATCCGCTGATGTCCGCCGCCGCGAGCGAGTACATGAGGAAGCGCGTGTCGGCTTCGTCGTTGCCGCGCACGATGTGAGCGTGGTTGTTCACCCAGAACTTGCCGCGCGCCATGAAAGCAACAGGCGTGGTCCGCGTGCGCAGGTTCTCGCCGTCCTCTGCAATCAGCAGGTACTCGCCGTCGAACAGAAAGCCATCGACATGGTCAACGACGCCCGACGCCCCGTAGTACGGGTATGGGCCACTCCGACGGTCGGCCTCCTTCACCGGGACTCGGACACCGTCGAAGTTCTCGGTCAGCTCGCCGAGGGTTCGCTCGCGCCACTCACCCGCCATACCCGAGCTCCTTCAGGTTAGCGGCAATCGCGGCATCGAGCTTCGCAGCCTCAGCCCACGCGCAAAGTACGGAATGCGCCGTCACTTCCCGCCCTCCTTCTGGTTTTCGAAAAGCCGCAGGTAAGGTTCGAAGCGGAAGCGCCGGTTGCGGGCGTAGCCGGTGAACTCGCGCAGGATCTGCAAGCGCTCCAGCCGCGCGACGAGATTGTTGGCGCCGGCCTGGGTCACCTTGAGCCAGCCGCGCACGTCGGCAACGCTGACGATCGGCTGGTCGAAGAGCTTTTCGAGCACGCGGTGGCCGTTGCCCGCCGCACGGCCCAGGCTGTCGGCGATGCGGCTGCGGGCGTCTTCGCGCATGAGCAGGATGCGGCGCGCGGTGTCGGCCGCTTCCTGCGAGACTTCGACCACGCCGCGCAGAAAAAACGCGAGCCAGCCTTCCCAGTCCCCGGAGTCGCGCACGGCTTGCAACTTGTCGTAGTAGGTCTGGCGATGGCGCTTGAAGTAGTGCGACAGATACAAGACCGGCTTGGACAGCAGCTCGTGCTCGGTGAGCAGGAAGGTGATCAGCAGCCGGCCGATGCGTCCGTTGCCGTCCAGAAAGGGATGGATGGTTTCAAACTGGGCGTGCGCAAGACCGACCTTGATCAGCAGCGGCAGCGAATCTTCGGCGTGCAGGAAACGTTCGAGCTGCGACAGCGCTTCGGGCACGACGTGAGGCGGCGGCGGGACGAAGCTCGCTTCGTTCAGCGTGGCGCCGCCGGGGCCGATCCAGTTCTGGCTGCGGCGCAACTCACCGGGCGTCAGGCGGCCGCCGCGCACGCCATGCATCAGGACTTCGTGAATCTCGCGGACGAGCCGCACGGAAACCGGCAGCGACTGCAGCCGCTTCAATCCGTGGTTCATGGCACGGACGTAGTTGAGGACTTCGTCCACGTCGCGCGGCCGATGGGGGTCCAGGATGGCCGCTTCCGCGGCGAGCAGGTCCTGCAGCGAGCTTTGCGTGCCTTCGATCTGGCTGGAGAGCACCGCCTCCTTGCGCACGTACATGAAGACGAAGAGGTCGGGATTCGGCAGCGTCAGCACCGCGCCGTCCAGGCGGCCGAGCGCATGGTCGGCCTTCGAGAGCAGTGTCTGGAGTTCGGCGTCCAGCCGCACGGCGGGGCGCGGTGGCAAAGCGGCCGGGATGAAGGCTCGATAGCCGCTGGGCTGGCGCTCGTAGCGACCGGCGCGGGCTGCTGATGCTACGTTGACCATGGAGCGCGGATTTTCTGTAATAAACGTTACGTTTAGCATACGGTCGGTGCGCCGCCATGGTCAACGCAGCGTGAATTCGCTACGGAGACCCGAAGCCAAGCGCCTCCAGGTTGGCGGCGATCGTGGCATCGAGCCTCAAAGCCTCCGCCTGCTGCTCACGCAGCGTCGCGACGAGCCGTTTCATCTTCTCGTCGAACGGCTCGCCGTCGTCTTGTTGCGCCTCGGCGCCGACATAGCGGCCGGGCGTAAGCACGTGGCCGTGCTTGCGCACCTCATCGAGTGGCGCGCTCTTGCAGAAGCCCGGCACGTCGGCGTACTCGCCCGCTTCCTTCTCGCCACGCCAGGCGTGGTAGGTGTTGGCAATGCGCGCGACGTCCTCGTCGGTCAGCTCGCGGTGGGTGCGGTCCACCATGCGGCCGAGCTTGCGGGCGTCGATGAAGAGAATGTGGCCGCGGCGGTCGGCAGCGTTGAGGCGAGCCGGACCCTCACCCCCGACCCCTCTCCCGAAGGGCGAGGGGAGCTTGGACTTGTCACGGCGCAGGAACCACAGACACGCGGGGATCTGCGTCGAGTAGAAGAGCTGGCCCGGCAGCGCGACCATGCAGTCGACGAGGTCGGCTTCGATGAGCTTCTTGCGGATCTCGCCCTCGCCCGACTGGTTGGACGACATCGAACCGTTGGCCAGCACGAAGCCGGCCACGCCTGCGGGCGCGAGGTGATGCACGATGTGCTGCACCCAGGCGAAGTTGGCGTTGCCGACCGGCGGCACGCCGAATCGCCAGCGCTTGTCGTCGCGCATTCGCTCGCCGCCCCAGTCGGAGACATTGAACGGCGGATTGGCGAGGATGAAGTCGGCCTTGAGGTCGGGGTGGCGGTCGTTGTGGAAGGTGTCGCCGTGCGCGATCTGGCCGCTGTCGATGCCGCGGATGGCGAGGTTCATGCGCGCCAGGCGCCAAGTGGTGTAGTTCGACTCCTGGCCGTAGATCGAGATGTCGGCCTTGGCCTTGCCGCCGTTGCCGTTGCCGTTCGCGTGTGCACGGATGAACTCGACGGACTGCACGAACATGCCCGATGAGCCACAGCACGGGTCGTACACGCGCCCACGGTACGGTTCCAGCATCTCGACGAGCAGCTTCACCACGCAGCGTGGCGTGTAGAACTCGCCGCCCTTCTTGCCCTCGGCGCTCGCGAACTGCGAGAGGAAGTACTCGTAGACGCGGCCGAGCACGTCCTTGGCGCGGCTCGCTTCGTCGCCGACCCTGATGTTGCTGATCATGTCGATCAACTGGCCGAGGCGGGTCTTGTCGAGTGCGGGGCGGGCGTAGTCCTTGGGCAGCACGCCCTTCAACGCCGGGTTGTCGCGCTCGATACCGGCCATCGCGTCGTCAACCAGCTGGCCTATGGTCGGCTGTCGTGCCTGCGCCTTGAGGTGCTGCCAGCGCGCCTCGGGCGGTACCCAGAAGATGTTGACGGCGCGGTACTCGTCGGGGTCTTCCGGATCGGCACAGCTCGCTTGTTCGGCGACGAGTTTCGCGTGCTGTTCCTCGAAGGCGTCGGAGATGTACTTGAGGAAGATTAGGCCAAGGACGACATGCTTGTACTCGGCGGCGTCCATCGAGCCGCGCAGCGCGTCGGCCATCTGCCAGAGCTCGGCCTCGTAGCCGACGGTGGCGGCGCTGTCGATGGATCGTTTCGGTCGTCTCGGCATGGCTGGAGCGGTTCAACCGCGCATTCCAGGAAAGCCGCCGCAGTGTATCGCGCCCATTCCGCCGCGCCAACGCATCGCGACCGTCGGTGCTAAGCTTCGCCTCCCAACCGCACCGAGGGGGCCGCCATGCCGTTCATGCCGATCGTCGTCATCGTCGTGATCCTCGCCGTGAGCGGCATCCGCGTCGTGCAGCAGTACCAGCGCGGCCTGGTGTTCCGGTTCGGCCGCTATCGCGGCACGCGCGCGCCGGGGCTGCGCTGGATCATCCCGGTGGTCGAGCGCATGCACATCGTCGACGTGCGCGTGGTCACGCTCAATGTCGAGCCGCAGGAGACGATGACCAAGGACAACGTGCCGGTGAAGGTGAAGGCGGTGGTGTGGTATCGCGTGACCAATCCGCAACATGCCGTGATCGAGGTGGCCGACTACGACGGCGCGATCGCGCAGACCTCGCTCACCACGCTGCGCACGGTGATGGGCCAGCATTCGCTCGACGAGCTGTTGAAGGAGCAGGACAAGCTCTCGGCGATGCTGAAGACGACGATCGACGAGGTGACCGAGCCGTGGGGCATCCAGGTGGAACGGGTCGAGATCAAGGACGTGGAGATTCCCGAATCGATGCAGCGCGCGATGGCACAGGAGGCCGAGGCGCTGCGCGAGAAGCGCGCGCGCATCATCAAGGCCGAGGCCGAGCTCGAGGCCGCACGCAAGCTGCGCGAGGCGGCGGACGAGATGCAGAAGTCGCGCACTTCGCTGGAGCTGCGCCGCATGCAGATGATGACCGAGATCGGCGCCGAGCAGAACACGATGATGGTGGTGATGATGCCGTCCGAATTCGTGCGCGCGGCCGAGGGCATCGCGCAACTCGCGCAGAACCGGGATCGCGCGCCGTGAGCGCGGCGCGGAGCATCGCCGCGCGCGGGCTCGTGCTCGCCCTGCTGCCGTTCGTCGCGATCGCGGCCGAGCCGGCAGCGTTCGCGCTGGAGGAAACCACCATCGCCGAGTTGCAGCAGCGCATGGCGAGCGGCGAGCTGACCTCGCATGCGATCGTGCAGCAGTATCTCGATCGCATCGCCGCGATCGACCGGGCCGGACCGGCGCTCCATGCGATCATCGAACTCAATCCGGATGCGCTCGCGATCGCCGATGCGCTGGACGCCGAGCGCAAAAGTGGAAAAGTGCGCGGGCCGTTGCACGGCATTCCGGTGCTGCTCAAGGACAACCTCGACACCGCCGACCACATGCACACCACGGCGGGCTCGCTCGCGCTGGCCGAGTCGATCGCCGCGCAGGACGCCACCGTCGCCGCCCGACTGCGCGCGGCCGGGGCGGTGCTGCTCGGCAAGACCAATCTGAGCGAGTGGGCGAATTTCCGTTCGGCGCATTCGACCAGCGGCTGGAGCGGTCGCGGCGGGCAGACCAAGAATCCCTACGCGCTCGATCGCAATCCCTGCGGCTCGAGCTCCGGCACCGGCGCCGCGATCGCGGCCAATCTGGCGGCGGCCGGCATCGGCACCGAGACCGACGGCTCGATCGTGTGTCCGGCGGCGGCGAACGGGCTGGTCGGCATCAAGCCGACGCTCGGCCTGGTCAGCCGCGCCGGCATCATCCCGATCGCGCACAGCCAGGACACCGCCGGGCCGATGGCGCGCAGTGTGGCCGACGCCGTTCTGCTGCTCGAGGCGATCGCCGGCGCCGACGCGCGCGACCCGGCGACCCGCGACGCCGATGCGCACCGCGCGGAGTACGCGCGATTCCTCGACGCGAACGGCCTGCGCGGCGTGCGCCTCGGCGTGGTGCGCAAGCTCGCCGGCTTCCATCCCGACGTGGACGCGCGGCTCGACGCCGCGATCGCCGCGCTGCGCGCGGCCGGCGCCACGGTGCTCGATCCGGTGGAGCTGCCCAACCTCGGCCAGTACGACGAGGCCGAGCTGACCGTGCTGGAATTCGAGTTCAAGCACGATCTCGACGCCTATCTCGCCGCGCTGCCGGCGACGGCGCGGGCACCGCGCTCGCTCGCCGAGCTGATCGCCTACGACGAGCGCGAACGCGCGCGCGAAATGCCGTGGTTCGGCCAGGAGCTGTTCGAACAGGCGCAGCGGCGCGGCGAGCTCGCCGATCCGACCTACCGCGCGGCGCTGGCGAAGGCCAAACGGCTGGCCGGCGCACGCGGCATCGACGCCGCTCTGAAAAAGTATACTCTCGACGCGCTGATCGCGCCGACCGGCGGCCCGGCCTGGGTCACCGATCCGGTCAACGGCGATCACACCAGCGGCGGCAGCTCCACACCGGCCGCGGTCGCCGGCGATCCGCATGTGACGGTGCCGATGGGTTTCGTGCACGATCTGCCGGTGGGCCTGAGCTTCTTCGGCGCGGCCTGGAGCGAGCCGAAGCTGATCCGCTACGCCTACGCCTTCGAGCAGGTCACCCACGCGCGCCGGCCGCCGCGATTCCCGGCGCGGATCGACGCGCCCGCAGCCGTCGCGACGCCGTAACCGAACGGCGACAAGCTGTTCGCTGCCGCCATGTCCCTGCGCCTGTGTCCGCTCCTGCTTGCCGCACTCGCCGGCGTCGCCAACGCCGATGAGCCCGTGTACTTCCTGCCGCAACTGCTCGGCGCGCAGTATACTTTTGTCGATCAGCACCAGGACGCGCTGCGCTCACCCTATCGCGGCCCGTTGAGCCTCGAGCCGCGCGGCGACACCGAGCAATCGCACACCTTCGGCGCCTACTTCGGCGTGCCGTTCACGGCGCGACTCGCGTTCTACTTCGACGTCGAGATGTTCAAGGGCGAGGGCGTGAGCAACGCCACCGGCCTCGGCGGTCTCACCAACGGCGACGTGATCCGCTCCGGCACGGTGTCGCTCGGCAAGCGCGCCTACGTCGCGCGCCGCTATCTGCGCTGGCTGCTGCCGCTCGGCGACGCCCGCCACGCCGTTGCCGCGGCGCAGGACCAGCTCGGCGGCGAGGAGCCCGATCGGCGCGTCGAGTTCAAGCTCGGCCGATTCGCCGCGAGCGACGACTTCGACAAGAACCGCTACGCCAATGCCACGCGCACGCAGTTCATGAACTGGTCGCTGTTCAACAACACCGCCTGGGACTTCGCCGCCGACACGCGCGGCTACACGAACGGCGCGCTGGTCGCCTGGGCGGAGCCGAGCTGGTCGCTGCGCTACGGCGTGTTCCAGATGCCGACCGAAGCCAACGGCCAGACGCTGGAATGGCCGCTGACGCGCGCGCGCGGCGAACAGCTCGAGCTGACCTTGCAACCGGCACCGGATGCGTGGGCGCTGCGCCTGCTCACCTTCCGCAACCTCGCCCGCATGGGCGTGTACCGCGCGGCGATCGCGCATGCCGAGGCCGCGCACACACCGCCCGACATCCGCGCCGATGACCACGACGGCCGGCGCAAGTACGGCTTCGGCGCGAACCTGGAACTGCCGCTCGCCGACGGCGGCGAAACCGGTCTGTTCGCGCGCGCCGGTTGGAACGACGGCCGCACCGAGTCGTTCGCGTTCACCGAAGTCGATCGCACGCTGAGCGTCGGCGCGCAGCTCGCCGGCACGCGCTGGCGGCGCGCGCAGGATCGCCTCGGCGTCGCCTTGGCAGTGAATGCGCTGGCGCGCGATCACCGCGACTACCTCGCGCTCGGCGGCAATGGGTTCGTGCTCGGCGACGGGCGGCTCGACTACGCGCGCGAGCAAATCGCCGAGGCCTACTACCGCTGGCGCGTCGTCGCCCACGCGGACCTGGGTCCGGACCTGCAATTCATCCGCAACCCCGGCTACAACCGCGACCGCGGCCCGGCGCGGTTCCTCGGCCTGCGCCTGCATCTGGAGTTGTGACACCGTCACCGGCGGCTTGAACCCGTCTCGATCGCGGCTTAACATTTGTGAATGCAGAACTCACATGTGTTAGCCCTGCTCGAAGAGGCCCGCCTTTCGCCCGAGGCGCTCGGTGCGGCGATCGGCGTATCCGGCATGACCGTGCGGCGCTGGTTGAAGAGGCCGAAACAGCCCGTGCCGCGCGTCTACCTCGCCGCGATCCGCGACGCCTGCTACGCGCTGATCTCACAAGGCCGCCTGCGCGCCGAATCCGCCACCGTGCGGACTCTGCTGGCGCGGACGCTGTCGAACGAGTACCACGCCGCGCTCTGTAATCTCGGCCTGCCGCAGGGCTTCGACACGCGTCACGCCATGTCGCAGGACGACGTGCTGCTCGGCCTGTCGCGCATCGGCACGCAGAGCCAGAAGCAGCACGACGTGGACGGCAATCGACGCAAGATTTTTTCGTTCAAGAAACTCGGCCGCGAGTGGTCGCAACGCATCGGCGCGCTGTGGCAGGTGATCCGCTCGAAGAAAATCGGTCGGCTGGAAAAAGCTGTCGCCTACGGCGCGCTGTTCTATCTGCTCACGCCGATCGACTTCATTCCCGATCACATCCCGTTCTTCGGCCTGCTCGACGATTTCGGCGTGCTCGGCATTGCCGCGGCGTACTACAGCCGCCGCTCGCACGGTCGGCTCTGACTCGGCACGTTGTTCCCTTCTTCACCGGCGCCCTGCGATCATGTCCGAGACGCTTCCGCTCCCGCCGCCGCGCGCGTTTCCCCGCCGCACGCAGCTCTTGCTGCTCGGCCTCGGCGCCGCCGCATTGCTCGGCCTCGCCGGTGTGCGCGCGCTGCTTTCGCACTGGCAGACGCGACCGCCGGCCACCACCACGTCCCCGGCACCGGGAACGTTTCGGCCGAGCAAGGAGCAATGGGCGAGCCTCGCGTTCGCCACCGTCGAGAGCGCCACCTTCCGCAGCGAGATCGTCGTCGACGGCGGCATTGCCTACAACGAGGACCGGCTGACGCCGGTGTTCTCGCCCTATTCCGGCCGCGTCACGCGCCTCATCGCCAAGCCCGGCGACACGGTCAAACCGGGTGCGCCGCTGCTCGCGATCGAGGCGAGCGAGTTCGCCCAGGCGCAGAGCGATGTCGGCACGGCGCACGCGCAGCTTGCGCTCGCCGAAGCGAACGAGCGGCGCCAGCACGAGCTGTATCTCGCCAAGGCCGGCGCGCTCAAGGACTGGTTGCAGGCGCAAGCCGACGCCACCGCGGCGCGCAACGCGCTCGACGCCGCGCGCAATCGCCTGCGCATCCTCGGCACGTCCGACGCCGAGATCGCTGCCATCGAGGCGGGCGCGGACCGGACCGGCAAGGCCGCGGAAACGCTGGTGCGCGCACCGATCGCCGGAACCGTCACCCAGCGGCAGGTCGGCCTCGGCCAGTACCTCACCGCCGGTGCGGCGACACCGGTCTACACCATCGGCGATCTTTCCAGCGTGTGGCTGGTGGCGAACGTGCGCGAGAGCGACGCGCCGCGCGTGCACGTCGGCCAAGCCGTCGAGGTGCGCGCGCTCGCACTTCCCGAGCGCAGTTTCCACGCGCGCATCGCCTGGGTGGCGCCAGCGCTCGATCCGACCACGCACCGTCTGCCGGTGCGCGCCGAGGTGGACAACCGGGATGGCCTGCTGAAACCGCTGATGTTCGCGAGCTTCCACATCGATGCCGGCGATGAGGCGACGGCGCCGGCGGTGCCGAAGCGCGCGGTCGTCTACGAAGGGGACGAGGCGCACGTGTTCGTCGCGCTGGACGACGGCAGCATCGCGCTGCGGCCGATCCGCACCGGCCGCACCAGCGGCGATCGCATCGAGGTGCTCGCCGGACTCGCGGCCGGCGAGAAGGTAGTCAGCGGCGGGACTCTGTTCATCGATCGCGCCACGGACAGCGGCGGGCCATGAATCGCCTCATCGAGTTCGCGCTGCGCCGGCGCCTGCTGGTCGTCCTCCTCATGCTCGTCGTCTTCGCCGCCGGCGCGGCGAGTTACCTCAAGCTCAACATTGAGGCATACCCCGATCCGGTGCCGCCGCTGGTCGACATCGTCACCCAGTCGAGCGGCCAGTCGGCCGAGGAGATCGAACGCTACATCACCATCCCGATCGAAGTGCAGATGGCCGGGATTCCGCACGTGACCACGGTGCGCACGATCTCGCTGTTCGGTCTGTCCGACGTCAAGGTGCAATTCACCTACGACTTCACCTACGAACAGGCCGAGCAGTGGGTGATCAACCGGCTGGCGCAACTGCCGCCGCTGCCGAATGGCGCGCAGCCGCAGATCTCGCCGACGAGTCCGATCGGCGAAATCTACCGCTATCGCGTGGTCGGCCCGCCCGGCTATTCGGTGACCGACCTCAAGACCATCCAGGACTGGATTCTGGAACGGCGCTTCAAGGCGGTCCCCGGCGTGATCGACGTGACCGGCTGGGGCGGCAAGACCAAGACCTACGACGTCGTCATCGATCAGAACCGTTTGCTGGCCCACGGCCTCACCCTGGCGCAGGTGCTGCAAGCGCTCGCCAACAGCAATGGCAACGTCGGCGGCCAGACCGTCAGCCTCGGCCCGCAGGCGGCGGTCGTGCGCGGCGTCGGCGCGATCCGCGGCATGGACGATCTGCGCCGCACGATGATCGCGGCCAACAACGGCGCGCCGGTGTTCCTCTCGGACATCGCCGAGATTTCGGTCGGCCACCAGCCGCGGCTCGGTATCGCCGGCCGCGACGACGCCGACGACATCGTCCAGGGCATCGTGCTGATGCGCCGCGGCGAGCAGAGCGCGCCGACGATCGCCCGCGTCGAGGCCGAGGTGGACCGGATCAATCGCAGCGACATCCTGCCGCCCGGCGTGCATCTGGAGAAGATCTACGACCGCAGCGAACTGATCGCGACGACGACGCGCACGGTGCTGCACAACATGCTGTTCGGTATCGTCCTGATCTTTCTGCTGCAGTGGGCCTTCCTCGGCAACCTGCGCAGCGCGCTGATCGTCGCCGCCACCATACCGTTCGCCCTCGCCTTCGCCATCGTGCTGATGGTCTGGCGCGGCGAGTCGGCGAATCTGCTCTCGGTCGGCGCGATCGACTTCGGTCTGATCGTCGATGCCACCGTGATCATGGTCGAGAACATCTTCCGCCATCTCGCCGAGGGGCCGCAGGCGCGGCGCGCCGCGTTCACCACGCTCGATCACGCGCGCGCGCATTTCGGCGTGCAGGGTCGACTCGCCACGATCGCATATTCCGCCGCCGAGGTGACCAAGCCGATCCTGTTCTCGGCCGGCATCATTGTCGCCGGCTTCCTGCCGCTGTTCACGTTGTCCGGCATCGAGGGGCACATTTTCGGGCCGATGGCCAAGACCTACGCCTACGCCATTGCCGGCGGGCTGATCGCCACCTTCACCGTCGCCCCGGCGCTGAGCGCATTCCTGTTCCGGGGCGAACTGCGCGAGACCGAGACCTTCGCGCTGCGCTTCATCCGCCGCCTCAACACGCCGCTGCTGCGCTTCGCCCTGGCCAACCGCTACCTCACGCTGGGCGGCGCCCTGCTGCTCGCCGGCGTCGCCGGCCTCGCCGCGCGCAATCTCGGTCTCGAGTTCCTGCCCAAGCTCGAGGAAGGCAATCTGTGGATTCGCGCCACGTTGCCGCAATCGATCTCGCTCGAGGAAGGCAATGCCTACGTCAATCGCATGCGCAAGCTGATCAAGAGCTTTCCCGAGGTGGAAACGGCAGTCTCGCAACACGGCCGTCCGGACGACGGCACCGATGCCACCGGCTTCTTCAACGCCGAATTCTTCGTGCCGCTGAAGCCGTTCGACGCCTGGCCGCACGGCATGGACAAGGAACAGCTCACCGAGCGGATGACGCGCGCGCTGGAGGATCACTTTCCGGGCGTGGAGTTCAATTTCTCGCAGTACATCGAGGACAACGTCGAGGAGGCCGCCTCCGGCGTGAAGGGCGAGAATTCGATCAAGCTGATCGGCAACGATCTGGCAACGCTGGAGAAGACCGCCAACCGGATCCGGGACGTCCTCGCGACGGTTCCCGGCGTGACCGATCTCGCCGTGTTCCGCTCGCTCGGCCAGCCGACCATCCGCATCGACGTCGATCGCGAACGCGCCGCGCGTTACGGCCTCGCGCCGGGCGACGTCAACGCCGTGGTGCAGGCGGCGATCGGCGGTGCCGCCGCCGGCGAGGTGTTCGAGGAAGGCGGCGACCGGCACTTCCCGATCATCGTGCGTCTCGCGCCGGAGTATCGCACGAGCCTCGACGCCATCCGCCGCATCGCTGTCGGCGTACCGAATCCGAACGGCTCCGGCGTGCTGCAGGTGCCGCTCGCCGACGTGGCCGACATCCAGCTCGTTTCCGGCGCCTCGTTCATCTACCGCGAACAGCAGCAGCGCTACATCCCGATCAAGTTCAGCGTGCGCGGCCGCGATCTCGGCACCGCCGTGCTCGAGGCGCAGCGCCGGGTCGCCGAGGAGGTGCACCTGCCGGGCGGCTATCGCCTCGAATGGGTCGGCGAATTCGGCAATCTCAAGGATGCACTGCAGCGGCTCGCCGTCTCGGTGCCGCTCAGCCTGCTCGTGATCTGCATCCTGCTGTACGTCAACTTCGGTTCGCTGATCGACGTACTGCTCGCGCTCAGCGTGATCCCGATGGCGCTGATCGGCGGCGTGTTCGCGCTGTATCTCACCGGCACGCCATTCAGCGTCTCGGCCGCGATCGGCTTCATCGCCCTGTTCGGCATCGCGACGATGGACGGGATTCTCGTACTGGCCCATTTCAACCGGCACATCGAATCCGGCGTCAGCCGGGCCAGTGCGATGTACCACACCTGCCAGGTGCAGATGCGTCCGGTCATGCTCACCTGCATCGTCGCCTGCGTCGGCCTGGTGCCGGCGGCGGTTTCGACCGGCATCGGCTCGCAGGTACAGAAGCCGTTGGCGCTGGTCGTCGTCGGCGGCATCCTGCTGGCGCCGGCGCTGATCCTGTTCGTGCTGCCGGTATTGATCGAGCGTTTCTCCCGGCGTGGCAGCGCCGACGGCGCGCTCGCCGAACCGCAACCGGCGGATGCGTGAGATGCGCGCGCGGCCGGTCTTCATCGCACGCACGATCGCCGCCAGCCTGGCGCTCGCCGCCGCCGGTGGCTGCACGGTCGGCCCCGATTTCGCACGCCCCGCCCCGCCGGATGCCGCGCGTTACACCACGACACCGCTACCCGAGACGACCGCGACCGCCCCGAGCGCGCACGGCGAAGCACAACGCTTCGCGTCCGATGCCGACGTCGCCGCGAACTGGTGGACCCGATTCGGTTGCGCCGAACTCGATCGGCTGGTGAGGCAGGCACTCGCCACCAATCCGTCGTTGCAGGCGGCGCAGGCGACGTTGCGCGTGGCACAGGAGAACGTGGCTGCGCAGCGGGGCGCGTTCTGGCCATCGCTCACCGCCGACCTCGATGCGTCACGCCAGAAGACCGCACCGGTGCTGTCGCCGACGCTGAATTCCGCCGTCAATCCGTACAGTTTGCGCACCGCGCAGGTGTTGGTGAGCTACAGCCTCGACGTGTTCGGCGGCAACCGCCGCCAGGTCGAGTCGCTCGCGGCGCAGGCGGAAGCGCAACGCTTCCAGTGGCAGGCGGCACGGGTGACGCTCGCGGCCAATGTCGTCGTGGCGGTGGTACAGGCGGCTGCACTGCGCGATCAGCTCGACGAACTCGGTCACATCGTCGAATTGCAGGCCGAACAGCTCGGCCTGATGCGCCGACAGCTCGAACTCGGCGCCATCGCCGAGGCGGCAGTCGTCGCGCAGGAATCCGCGCTCGCGCAGACCCGGGCGCAGTTGCCGGCACTGGAGAAGCAACTCGCGCAGCAGAACGACCTGCTTGCCGCACTCAGCGGGCGCCTGCCCGCGGAGCAGGCGCCGCCGACGCTTTCGCTCGCATCGCTGCATCTGCCCGAGGAACTGCCGCTCAGCCTGCCGTCGAAACTCGTCGAACAGCGTCCCGACGTGCGCGCCGCGGAAGCGCAACTGCACGCCGCGAGCGCGCAGATCGGCGTGGCGATCGCGAACCGGCTGCCGCAAATCACGCTGACCGCGGCGGGAGGCAGCACGGCGACGCACTTCGCGGATCTGTTCGCCGCCGGCACCGGCTTCTTCGGCGCCGCGACGGACGTGGCGCAGCCGATCTTCCAGGGCGGCACACTCCAACATCGACAACGCGCCGCGCAGGCGGCCTACGCGCAGGCCGCAGCGCAATACCGCAGCACGGTGATCGCAGCCTTCCAGAACGTCGCCGATACGCTGGAAGCCCTGCGCTACGACGCACAGACGCTGCATGCGGCGGTGGAGGCGGAGCGCACGGCTCGGCGCAGCTTCGAGCTGGCTCGTCGGCAGATGGAGCTTGGCGATGTCAGTGCGCTCGCCCTGCTTGCCGCCGAACAAAACTACCGCCAAGCGGTCATCGCCCGCGTACAAGCCGAAGCCGCGCGCCTGGCGGACACCGTGGCGCTGTTCCAGGCACTCGGCGGCGGCTGGTGGAACGCGACGGAAGCGGTCGATGCGCGTCGCTAGGACGCCGACCGTACCACCCCGCCGCACTTGCGCACGATCCGCATGGCCAGTTCCAGCGACTGCTCGTAGTTGAGTCGCGGATCGACCGTGGACTTGTATGCGCGCGCGAGGTCGGACTCGGTGAGATCGCGCGCGCCGCCGAGGCATTCGGTGACGTTCTCGCCGGTGAGCTCGAGGTGCACGCCGCCCAGCCGCGTGCCGCAGGCGGCATGGATGTCGAAGGCCTGATCGAGTTCGGCGAGGATGTTGGCGAAGCGCCGGGTCTTGACGCCGTTGGCGAGCGTTTCGGTGTTGCCGTGCATCGGATCGCAGCACCACAGCACGCGCCGACCTTCGCTCCTGACCGCGTGCAGCAGCGGTGGCAGGGCGGTGGCGATCTGCACCGCGCCCATGCGATGGATCAACGTCAGGCGTCCGGGTTCGTTGTCGGGATTGAGCAGATCGATCAGGCGCAGCAGCGACGCCGGCGTCGTCTGCGGTCCGACCTTGAGCCCGATCGGATTGCGAATGCCGCGGCAGTATTCGACGTGCGCGCCGTCGGCGGTGGCGGTGCGCATGCCGATCCACGGGAAATGCGTGGCCAGGTTGAACCAGCCCCAGTGGCGCGGCACCTGGCGCGTCTGCGCCTGCTCGTAGTGCAGCAGCAGCGCCTCGTGCGAAGTATAGAAATCCACCCGGCTGAAGTTGCCGATCGCCTCGCCGGCGAGGGTTTCCATGAAGCGCACCGAGGCGCCGATCGCCTCGACCATGCGCTGGTACTCCTCCTGCAACGGCGCGTGCTGGACCCAGCCGAGATCCCAGTATTCCGGATGGTGCAGGTCGGCGAAACCGCCGTCGATCAACGAGCGGATGAAGTTGATGGTGAGCGCCGACTTGGCGTGCCCTTCGAGCAGCCGGCGCGGATCCGGCGTGCGTGCCGCAGCGGTGAACTCGGCGCCATTGACGAGATCGCCGCGATAGCTTGGCAGGGTGAGGCCGTCGCGCGTCTCGCTGTCGGCCGAACGCGGCTTGGCGTATTGCCCGGCGAAGCGGCCCACGCGCACCACCGGCAACTGCAGGCCGTGCACCAGCACCACGCTCATCTGCAGCAGCACCTTCAGGCGATTGGTGATCACCGAGGCGTTGCAGTCGGCGAAGCTCTCGGCGCAGTCGCCGCCTTGCAGCAGGAAGCAGCGGCCTTCGGCGGCGTCGGCGAGCTTGCGCTTGAGGGCGAGCACTTCCCACGAGGTGACGAGCGGCGGCAACTCGCGCAATTCCGTGAGCGCGCGCCGCAACGCATCGTCGTCGGGATACGCCGGCTGCTGCGCAGCGGGCTTGCGCTGCCAGGAATCCGGCGCCCAGTCGCGCACCTCGCGGACGGGGCTCAATGGCTGTTTCTCGAGCGGCATGGCGGGGCCGTATTGCTGCGCTGCGGCATGCCATGATGCCACAGCCGCGGCGCGCCGCAAGTGTGCTCAGCCGCGCCGGCGGAAGCCGGCCCAGAGCGCCCCGACGCCGAGCAGGACGTAGCACACCAGAGTCCAGAACGGCATCGACAGGCCGAGGAAGGTCCAGCTCACCTGCGAGCAGTCGGCCGAGCCGGTGAAGGCCAGCTTCAGCGTCTTGCTGAGTGGAAAATTCTCGATCATGTAATTCCAGCCGGGCGCGCAGCCGGCCATCGGATCGGGCGGCAGGTGCTGCACCCAGAGGTGTCGCGCGGCGATGCCGACGCCCGCGGCGGCGCCGAGCAGCAGCAGCAGCGCATAGACGCGCCGGCCGGTCGCGCGCGGCCCGTGGATCGCGCCGATCAGGAACACGAGGCCCATGGCGATGAAGGCGATGCGCTGGAAGATGCACATCGGGCAGGGTTCGACGCCGAGCGCGAACTGCACGTAGTAGGCGTAGGCGAGCAGCGCCGCGCAGACCAGGAAACCGGCGAAGTACTGCAGGCGGAACGGCCAGCGGAAGGGGTTCAACATGGCGTCCTCGATTCGGCGAACATGGCGCTGTGACCGCAGGCAAAGGGTTGTGTTCCCGAAACCGCGGCTCGCCGTCCCGCCGCCAACGCAAACGGCCCCGGCGGTTGCCCGCCGAGGCCGCGACGAAACGCGCGCTCGGTGCGGCTTACTCGGCGGACGCCTCAGCCTCGACGCGCGGACGATCGACCAGCTCGACGTAGGCCATCGGCGCGTTGTCACCTGGGCGCGTGCCGCACTTGAGGATGCGCAGGTAGCCGCCCTTGCGTTCGCGGTAGCGCGGACCGAGTTCGACGAACAGCTTGCCCACCGCGACCTTGTCGCGCAGGCGCGCGAAGGCGAGGCGGCGGTTGGCCACGCCGTCGGTCTTGGCGAGCGTGATCAACGGCTCGGCGACGCGGCGCAGCTCCTTCGCCTTCGGCAGCGTGGTGCGGATCAGCTCGTGCTTGATGAGCGAGGCCGCCATGTTGCGGAACATCGCCTGGCGATGGCTGCTGGTGCGGTTGAATTTGCGTCCGGAATTGCGGTGGCGCATGGTGAAACCCTCAGGTTCGCTTGTTATGGATACCCGTTCGCCTGGAACCGGGCTCCGCGGAAACTCCGCTTATATTTGTATACTATTTCGTTTGTACACTACTTCGTTCGCCCGGGGCGACCCCGGTTCCGTCGCCGGACGCCGGCATCCGCACGGCGATCGATCCTGCCGCCACGCGGCGCGGGCGTCTTACGACAACTGCATGCCGTGCTGCAGTCCCGGCGGCGGCCAGTTCTCCAGCTTCATGCCGAGCGACAACCCGCGCGCGCCGAGCACGTCCTTGATCTCGGTGAGCGACTTCTTGCCGAGATTCGGCGTCTTCAGCAGCTCCACCTCGGTCTTCTGCACCAGATCGCCGATGTAGTAGATGCTCTCGGCCTTGAGGCAGTTGGCGGAACGCACGGTGAGTTCCAGATCGTCGATCGGCCGCAGCAGGATCGGATCGACGGCGGCCTTCTCCGCCTTCGCCTCGGCGCTCTCGCGCCGGGTGAAGTCGCCGAACACGCTCAACTGGTCCTGCAGGATCTCGGCGGCCTTGCGCACGGCTTCCTCGGCGTCGATCGCACCGTTGGTCTCGATGTCGAGCACGAGCTTGTCGAGGTCGGTGCGCTGCTCCACGCGCGCGTGATCCACCTCGTAGGCGACCCGGCGCACCGGGCAGAACGAGGCATCGAGCTGCAACCGGCCGATCGGGCGCGATTCCTCGTCCGGACGGCGGCGCGAGGTGGCCGGCTGGTAGCCGACGCCGCGCGCGACCTTGATGCGCATGTTGAGCGCGATGTCCTTGGTGAGATGGCAGATCACGTGATCGGGATTGATGATCTCGACGTTGTGATCGACCTTGATGTCGCCGGCGGTGACCACGCCCTTGCCCTTCTTCGACAGGGTCAAGGTGGTTTCGTCCAGATTGTGCAGGCGGATGGCGACGTCCTTGAAGTTGAGCAGGACCTCGATCACGTCCTCCTGCAGGCCTTCGAGCGTGGTGTACTCGTGCAGCACGCCGTCGATCTCCACCTCGGTGACCGCGGCGCCGGGAATCGACGACAGCAGCACGCGGCGCAGGGCGTTGCCCAGGGTATGACCGAAGCCGCGCTCGAGCGGCTCGACCACCACCTTGGCACGATTGGCACCGATGCGTTCCACATGAAGACCACGGGGACGCAGGATGGTAGTAGGCGACTGTGCCATGAACTACACTCCCGATAAAAGTATAAATCGATACTTTGCCAGGCGACGGCCGCCGCGCCGTGCGCGGGGCGTCGCCGCCGCGCGCACCGGAGCGCGCGCGGCCGCAGATGACCTTACTTGCTGTACAACTCGACGATCAGGCTTTCGTTGATGTCGCTCGGCAGGTCGGAGCGCTCCGGCAGCGCCTTCAGGGTGCCCGCGAACTTCTTCGGATCGACCTCGATCCACGCCGGCACCAGATCCATCTCCTGCGACAGGTTCAACGCCTCCTGGATGCGCAGTTGGCTGCGCGCCTTCTCGGTCACGGCGATCTGATCGCCGGGCTTGACCTGGTAGGACGGCAGGTTGACCTTCCTGCCGTTGACCTCGATCGACTTGTGCGACACGAGCTGGCGCGCCTGCGCGCGCGTCACCGCAAAACCCATTCGGTAGACGACGTTGTCGAGCCGGCTTTCCAGCATGCGCAGCAGGTTCTCGCCGGTGTTGCCCTTCAGGCGCGACGCCTTGCTGTAGTAGTTGCTGAACTGGCGTTCGAGCAAGCCGTAGATGCGCTTGACCTTCTGCTTCTCGCGCAACTGCACGGCGTAGTCGGACAGGCGCGTCTTCTTGCCGCCGGCGCCATGCTGCCCCGGCTTCTGCTCGAGCTTGCACTTCGAATCGATCGCGCGCGCCGGGCTCTTCAGGTTGAGGTCCGCGCCTTCGCGACGCGCCAGCTTCAGTTTGGGACCGAGATAACGTGCCATGGTCACACTCTCCGGCGCTTGGGCGGACGGCAGCCGTTGTGCGGAATCGGCGTGACGTCGATGATGTTGGTGATCTTCAAACCCAGCGCGTTCAGCGAGCGCACCGCCGACTCGCGGCCGGGACCGGGGCCCTTGATGCGCACTTCCAGCGTTTTCACGCCGCACTCCTGCGCGGCGCGCCCGGCCTGCTCGGCCGCGACCTGCGCCGCGAACGGCGTGGACTTGCGCGAGCCGCGGAAACCGGCGCCGCCCGCGGTCGCCCACGACAGCGCATTGCCCTGGCGATCGGTGATCGTCACCACGGTATTGTTGAACGAGGCCTGCACGTGGGCGACGGCGTCCGTCACCACGCGCTTGGCTTTCTTCTTGGTCTTGACAGCGACCGGTTTGTTCATGAGTCAGGACTTCCGGGCAGGCAGTAGTGGCAAAAAATCAACTCTTCTTGATCGCGCGGCGCGGACCCTTGCGGGTGCGGGCGTTGGTCCGCGTGCGCTGGCCGCGCACCGGCAGGCCGCGACGGTGACGCAGACCGCGGTAGGTGCCGAGATCGATCAGGCGCTTGATGCTCATGCCGACCTCGCGGCGCAGATCGCCCTCGACGGTATACTTCGCCACTTCCTGACGCAGCTTCTCGATTTCGCCTTCGCTCAGGCTCTTGATCGGCGTGGCCGGATCGACGCCGGCGGCGGCGCACACTTTCCGCGAGCGCGAGCGGCCGATGCCGAAGATGCTCTGCAGGCCGATCACGACGTGCTTGTGAACCGGCAGGTTGACTCCCGCAATGCGCGCCATCTCACTCTTCTCCGATCAATTCCGTACCGCAGTGAACATTGAATTATATCGCGACTCGCCCCGGCCGAGAAGCCCGGCGACGTCGCGGCCCCGCGCCGCCGGCCGGCTCAACGCTGACCGCCGCGACCGTATCCCCTCAGGTTGGCTTTCTTGAGCAGGCTCTCGTACTGGTGCGAGACCAGGTGCGCCTGCACCTGGGCGGTGAAATCCATCACCACCACGACCACGATCAGCAACGAGGTGCCGCCGAAATAGAACGGCACGTGCCAGCCCTGGCTGAGCAGGGTCGGCACCAGACAGATGCCGACCAGGTACAGCGCGCCGGCGCCGGTCAGGCGCGTGAGCACGCCGTCGATGTATTCGGCGGTCGCCCGTCCCGGCCGGATGCCGGGGATGAGCGCGCCGGACTTCTTCAGGTTCTCCGCGGTCTCGTTCGAGTTGAACACGAGCGCGGTGTAGAAGAAGGCGAAGACGATGATCAGCAGCGCGTACAGCACCTCATACAGCGGCTCGCCAGGACTCAGCGCGGCGGTGAGCTGCTGCAGCCAGCGGATCTCGCTGCTGCCGGCGAACCAGGACGACGCCGTCGCCGGAAACAGGATCAGCGACGAGGCGAAGATCGCCGGGATCACGCCCGACATGTTGAGCTTGAGCGGCAGGTGCGAGCTCTGGTTCATGTAGGCGCGCGCGCCGCCCTGGCGCCGCGCGTAATTCACCGTGATGCGGCGCTGGCCGCGCTCGACGAACACGACGATCGCGGTCACGGCGAGCACGATCAGCAGCACCGCGAGCACGCGCAGCGGGCTGAGTTCGCCCTCCTGCGACATCTGCAGCGTGCGCACCACCGCGCTCGGCAGGCCAGCGACGATGCCGGCGAAGATCAGCAGCGAGATGCCATTGCCCACGCCGCGCTCGGTGATCTGCTCGCCGAGCCACATCAGGAACATGGTGCCGGCGGTGAGTCCCACCATGGTGGTGAAGACGAAGCCCGGACCGGGCGCGTAGGCCACCGGCGTGCCGCCGGAAACCTGGGTCTGCAACCAGGTGGCGATGCCGAACGCCTGGAACGCCGCCAGACCGACGGTGCCGAGGCGGGTGTACTGGGTGAGCTTGCGCCGACCGGATTCGCCTTCCTTGCGCAGCGCCTGCCAGGTCGGGATCACCGAGGCGAACATCTGCACGATGATCGAGGCGGAGATGTACGGCACGACGCCGAGCGCGAACAGCGAAAACCGCTTGAGCGCGCCGCCGGAGAACATGTTGAACATGTCCGCCAGGCCGCCGCCCTGACGCTCGATCAGCGAGGCCATGGCGTCGGGATTCACGCCCGGCACGGGCACGAACGAGCCCAGGCGATAGACGATGAGCGCGCCGATCACGAACAGGATGCGCTGCTTGAGCTCGGTGAGCTTGCCCAAGCTCGCGAGCATGTTGGCCTGGGATGCCGCCACGAGTTACTCCACGCTGCCGCCGGCCGCCTCGATCGCCGCGCGCGCGCCGGCGGTCGCCGCCACGCCTTTGAGCTTGATCGGACGCTTGATTTCGCCCTTCTTCACGATCTTGGCCCGCACCGCGCGGGTTTCCACGAGGCCGGCGTTCCTGAGCGCGGCGAAATCGATCACGTCACCCGCCACCGAGTCGAGCTTGTACAACAGCACCTCGCACACCTCGTGCGCGGTGCGCGAACGGAAACCGACCTTCGGCAGACGCCGCTGCAGCGGCATCTGGCCGCCCTCGAAGCCGGGCTTGACCTTGCCCTTGCCGGTACGCGCGTACTGGCCCTTGTGGCCGCGACCGGCGGTCTTGCCGAGGCCGGAGCCGATGCCGCGGCCGACGCGCACGCGCGCGCGGCGCGCGCCCTTGGCCGGTTTCAGTGTGTTCAGACGCATGTTCGTATGCCCAATGAATGTGATGACTGCCATCCGGCAGTGGAATCCGGAGCGCTTGCTCTTCAGCCCTCGGCCCTCAGCCCTCGATCCGCACCAGATAGCCGACCTGCTTGATCAACCCGCGCACCTGCGGGCTGTCCTTCAGTTCGCGCACGTCGTTGAGCTTGTTCAAGCCGAGCGCCTTCACGCTCAGGCGATGCTTCCACTGGCAACTGTTCATGCTCTTGTACAGGCGCACGCGGATCGTGCCCGTCGCGTTCGCCTTGCTCTCAGTCTTGGCCATGGCCGCTCACCTCGCTCACCTTCTTGCCGCGCTTGGCCGCGATGCGTTCCGGCGTGGCCATCGCTTGCAGACCCTTGATCGTGGCGCGCACCAGATTCACCGGATTGCGCGAACCCACCGCCTTCGCCAGCACGTTCTTGACGCCGACCACTTCGAGCACGGCGCGCATCGCGCCGCCGGCGATCACGCCGGTGCCCTCGGATGCGGGCTGCATGTAGACCCGCGCGGCGCCGTGGCTGGCCTTGACCGCATGCCACAGCGTGCCGTTGTTGAGCTTGACCGTGGTCATGCCGCGGCGCGCGCGCTCCATCGCCTTGGAGATGGCGACCGGCACCTCACGCGCCTTGCCGTAGCCGAAGCCGACCTTGCCGTCGCCGTCGCCGACCACGGTCAGCGCGGTGAAGCTCATCTGCCGGCCGCCCTTGACCGTCTTGGCCACGCGGTTGACCGCGATCAGCTTCTCCAGCATGCCGTCGGTGTTTTCACGTTCGCTGGTTGTCATTTCTCTTCACCTGTCTGCCGCCGGACGACCGGCGGACTTTGCTTGCGGCCGTGCCGCTTGGAGTTGTTCATTGCAGAGCTGAGGGCCAAGGGCCGAGGGCTGAAAAGAACCAACGGCGTTGCTTTTGATCTTCAGCCCTCAGCCCTCGCCATCAGAACTTCAACCCCGCCTCGCGCGCCGCGTCCGCGAGCGCGGCGATGCGGCCGTGATAGCGGAACCCGGAACGGTCGAACGCGACGCTTTCCACGCCCGCCGCGCGGGCCTTGGCCGCGATCGCCCGGCCCACCGCCGCGGCCGCCGCCTTGTTCTTGGTGCCCTTGAGATCCTTGGCGATCTCCTGCTGCAGCGTGGACGCCGCCGCCAGCACCCGCGCGCCGTCGGCGGAAATCACCTGGGCGTAGAGGTGCTGGTCGCTGCGGTGCACGGTCAGGCGCGGCACGCCGAGCTTGCGGATGTGCAGGCGCGTGGCCTTGGCACGACGCAGTCTTGCGAGTTTCTTTTCCATCTTCGTTCTCCCGGAGTCGAAGCCGGCGCTTACGCCTTCTTCGCTTCCTTCAAGCTGATCTTCTCGCCGGCGTAACGCACGCCCTTGCCCTTGTACGGCTCGGGCGGACGGAACGCGCGGATCTTCGCGGCCACTTCACCCACGCGCTGCTTGTCCGGGCCGGCGACGACGACCTCGGTCTGGCTCGGCACGCTGAGCGTGATGCCCTCGGGCGCCTTGAACACGATCGGATGCGAGAACCCGAGCGAGAGGTTCAGGTCCTTGCCCTGCAGCGCGGCGCGGTAGCCGACGCCGACCAGCTCGAGCTTGCGCTCGTAGCCCTGGCTCACGCCCTTGACCATGTTCGCGACCAGCGCGCGCGCCGTGCCGGCCATGCGCGTGTTGGCGTCCTTCGTCGTGAATTGCACCTCGGCGCCCTGCACACCGATCTCCACGCCCGCCGGCGTCGGCAGCTTGAGCGTGCCCTTCGGGCCCTTCACCGTGATCGTGTCCCGGGTGACATTGCACTCGACTCCTTTGGGGAGCGCGATCGGCTTCTTGGCGACTCGTGACATCAGTCTTCTCCCGAATCTGTCAGGCGACGGTGGCGATCACTTCGCCGCCCACGCCCTTGGCCCGCGCCTGCGCGTCGGTCATGATGCCGGCCGGCGTGGAAATGATCGCCACACCGAGACCGCCCATTACCTTCGGCAGCTTGTCCTTGCCGCGATAGACGCGCAGCCCGGAGCGGCTGACGCGATCGAGACGCTCGATCGCCGGCCGCCCCTCGAAATACTTGAGCGCGATCTCGAGCACCGACTTGTTGCGGTCGAGCTTGCTCACCTGGAAATCGCGCACATAGCCTTCGTCCTTGAGCAACTGGACGATGGCCACCTTCATCTTCGACGCCGGCATGCGCACCGTCGCCTTCGCCGACGCCTGGGCGTTGCGGATGCGGGTGAACATGTCGGCGATGGGATCAGTCATGCTCATGGTTCAATTCCTGTAAGTAGCATCGATATCCAAGTCGGATGACAGAGGACAGAAGGCAGAGGAAAGAAGGGGTATTCTGTCGACTGTGCACTGATCACCTTTCTGTCATCTGTCCTCAGTCTTCGGTCTTCTGGTTACCAACTCGCCTTGCGCAGCCCCGGCACGTCGCCGCGCATGGTCGCCTCGCGCAGCTTGTGCCGACCGAGCGCGAACTTGCGGTACACGCCGCGCGAACGGCCGGTGAGCTCGCAGCGGTTGCGCTGGCGCACCGGGCTGGCGTCGCGCGGCAGCTTCTGCAGCCTGGCCTGCGCCGCCATCTTCTCCTCGTACGAGGACTTCGGGCTGAGCACGATCGCCTTCAGCTCCTTGCGCTTGGCGGCGTACTTCTTCACCAGTTTGGCGCGTTTCTTCTCGCGCTCGACCATGCAAGTCTTGGCCATGCCGGTACTCTCTCGCTGAAATCAGTTGCGGAACGGGAAGTTGAACGCCTCGAGCAGCGCCTTGGCTTCCTCGTCGCTGCGCGCCGTCGTGGTGATGGCGATGTCCATGCCGCGGATCGCGTCGACCTGGTCGAAATCGATCTCGGGGAAGATGATCTGTTCCTTGATCCCCAGGTTGTAGTTGCCGCGACCGTCGAAGGCGCGGCCGGAGATGCCGCGGAAGTCGCGCACGCGCGGCAGCGCGATGTTGATCAGGCGATCGAGGAATTCGTACATGCGCGCGCGGCGCAGCGTGACCTTGCAACCGATCGGCCAGCCGTCGCGGATCTTGAACGTGGCGATCGACTTGCGCGACAGCGTCGCCACGGCCTTCTGCCCGGCGATCTTGGTCATGTCGGCCTGCGCGTTCTCCAGCACCTTCTTGTTCGCCGCCGCCTCGCCCACGCCCATGTTGAGCGTGACCTTGACCAAGCGCGGCACCTGCATCGGATTCTGGTAACCGAAGCGCTGCATCAGCTTCGGCACGATCTGCTCTTTGTATACTTTTTCCAATCGCGTCGTCATGGCGGGCTCCTTCACGCGTCGACCACTTCGCCGCTGCCGCGGAACACGCGCACCTTGCGGCCGTCGTCGAGGGTCTTGAAGCCGACGCGCTCGCCCTTGCCGGTGACACGGTTGAGCAGCATCACGTTGGAGATGTGGATCGACGCCTCGCGTTCGATGATGCCGCCCGGCTGGTTGGCCTGCGGATTCGGCTTGGTGTGGCGCTTGACCAGATTGACGTTCTGCACGAACACGCGATCGTCGGCGACGCGCAGCACCTCGCCCTTCTGGCCCTTGTATTTGCCGGTGATCACGATGACTTGATCACCTTTGCGAATTCGGTTCATGACGTCAATTCCAATCGGTTGATTCTCTAGGGCTGAGGGCTGAGGGCTGAGGGCTGAAAAGAACCAGCGGCGTTGCTTTTGATCTTCAGCCCTCAGCCCTAGCTCTTCTTCTCAGCCCTCAGCCCGTGGCCCTCAGCCCTTCTCTCTTCAAAGTACTTCCGGCGCGAGCGAAACGATCTTCATGAAGCGCTCGCTGCGCAGCTCGCGCGTGACCGGCCCGAAGATGCGCGTGCCGATCGGTTCGAGCTTGTTGTTGAGCAGCACCGCGGCGTTGCCGTCGAAGCGGATCAGCGAGCCGTCGGCGCGGCGCACACCTTTCTTGGTGCGTACGACCACGGCGTCGTAGACCTCGCCCTTCTTCACCTTGCCGCGCGGAATCGCATCGCGCACCGACACCTTGATGACGTCGCCGATGCCGGCGTAGCGGCGCTTGCTGCCACCGAGCACCTTGATGCACATCAGTTCCTTGGCACCGCTGTTGTCGGCGGCGGCGAGCGTGGTCTGCATCTGGATCATGACACGATTCTCCCTGGCTCCACGTTACTGCGCGGCACGCGCGACGATCTCGACCACGCGGAAGTGCTTGGTCTTCGACAAGGGCCGGCACTCGGCGATGCGCACGGTGTCGCCTTCCTTGCACTCGCCCTTCTCGTCGTGCGCATGCACCTTGGTGGAGCGGCGCACGATCTTGCCGTACAGCGGATGCGCGACCTGGCGCTCGAGCAGGACGGTCACCGTCTTCTGCATCTTGTTGCTGATCACGCGCCCTTCGATGGTGCGCTGGCTCTTGCGGTTCTCGTTCATCGGCGTCGTCCTCAGTGCTTCGCGGCCAGCTGGCCGAGCAGCGTCTTGATCTGCGCGATCTCGCGCTTGACGCGCTGGAAGTGGTGCGTGTGCGTCTGCGCGCCCGCACCCTTCTGCATGCGCAGGTTGAACTGCTCGCGACGCAGCTCCGCGAGCTGGTCGTTGAGTTCCTGCGCCGACAGTTTGCGTAGCTCGTTCAGTTCCATCACAGCACCGTGCGGTTGACGAATTGGGTCTGCACCGACAGCTTGGCCGCGGCCAGCCGGAACGCCTCGCGCGCGTCGGCCTCCGACACGCCTTCGATCTCGTACAGCACGCGCCCGGGCTGCACCACGGCCACCCAGTACTCGACGTTGCCCTTGCCGTTGCCCATGCGCACTTCGATCGGCTTCTTGGTGATCGGCTTGTCCGGAAACACGCGGATCCACAGCTTGCCGCCGCGCTTGACGAAGCGCGTGACGCAGCGGCGCGCGGCCTCGATCTGGCGCGAGGTGAGCAGGCCGTGGGTGGTCGCCTTCAGGCCGTACTCGCCGAAGCTGACCTTGTTGCCGACGTGGCTCAGGCCACGGTTGCGGCTCTTCTGGACCTTGCGGTATTTGGTTCGGGTCGGTTGCAGCATGGTTGCGATCCCTTATGGCTTGGCCGCCGCGCGCGCTTCCCGCGGCTCGCGGCTCTCGCGCGCCTCGCGGCGTTCCCGCGCCGGGGCCGATGCGGCCTCGCGCGCCTCGTCCTTCGCCTCCTGGCCGGCGGCGTGCAGGTCGAACACCTCGCCCTTGTAGACCCACACCTTGACGCCGATCACCCCGTAGGTGGTCTTGGCCTCGGCGAAACCGTAATCGATGTCGGCACGCAGCGTGTGCAGCGGCACGCGCCCTTCGCGGTACCACTCCGAGCGCGCGATCTCGGCGCCGTTCAGGCGGCCGGCGACGTTGACCTTGATGCCGAGCGCGCCCAGGCGCATGGCGTTGCCGACCGCACGCTTCATCGCGCGGCGGAACATGATGCGGCGCTCGAGCTGCTGCGCGATCGACTCGGCCACCAGTTGCGCGTCGAGCTCGGGCTTGCGCACTTCCGACACGTTGATGTGCGCCGGCACGCCCATCATCGCCGTGACTTCCTTGCGCAGCTTCTCGATGTCCTCGCCCTTCTTGCCGATCACCACGCCCGGCCGCGCCGTGTGGATGGTGATGCGCGCGGTCTTGGCCGGACGCTCGATCTGGATGCGCGACACGCCCGCCTGGGCGAGCTTCTCGCGCAGCAACTGCCGCACCTTGAGGTCGGCGGCGAGGTACTGTGCGTACTCGCGCTTGTTGGCGTACCACTTGGAATTCCAGTCCTTGGAGATCCCCAGGCGAATGCCGATCGGATGTACTTTATGACCCATGAGTGCGTTCCGTTAGTTGCCGACGACCACGGTGATGTGGCTGGTGCGCTTGAGGATGCGCGTGCCGCGACCCTTGGCGCGCGCGTGCATGCGCTTCAGGCGCGGACCCTCGTCCACGGTGATGGTGGCCACCTTCAATTCGTCGACGTCGGCGCCGAGGTTGTTCTCGGCGTTGGCCACCGCCGACAACAGCAGCTTCTTCACCAGGTGCGCGGCGCGCTTGTCGCTGAAGGCGAGCAGATCGGTGGCGCGCCCGACCGGCAGGCCGCGCACCTGATCGGCGACCAGGCGCGCCTTCTGCGGCGAGATGCGCGCGCCGCGCAGGATCGCCTTCGCGCGCAGTGCGTTGGGTTGACTGGCTTTGGCTTGCATCGTCATGTCCTCGTCGCTTGCGCCCGCTTACTTCTTCGCCTCGGCCGGCGCCGCCGCCTTCTTGTCGCCGGAATGGCCCTTGAAGGTGCGCGTGACCGCGAACTCGCCGAGCTTGTGGCCGACCATGTTCTCGTTGACGAGCACCGGCACGTGCGCCTTGCCGTTGTGCACGGCGATGGTCAGACCCACCATCTCCGGCACGATCATCGACCGCCGCGACCAGGTCTTGATCGGACGCTTGTTGTTGCTGGCGACGGCCGCCTCCACCTTCTTCAGCAGATGAAGGTCGACGAACGGGCCTTTCTTCAGTGAACGTGCCATGGCTTAGCCTCTGCGATCGCGCACGATGAACTGGTTGGTGCGCTTGTTCTTGCGCGTCTTGTATCCCTTGGTCGGCTGGCCCCACGGCGACACCGGGTGCGGATTGCCCTGTCCCGCGCGCCCCTCGCCGCCGCCGTGCGGGTGATCCACCGGGTTCATCGCCGCGCCGCGCACCGTCGGGCGGATGCCGCGCCAGCGGCTGGCGCCGGCCTTGCCGAGCTTGCGCAGATTGTGCTCGGCGTTGCCCACTTCGCCGATGGTGGCGCGGCAGTCGGCCGGCACCTTGCGCATCTCGCCCGAGCGCAGACGCAGCGTCGCGTAGCCGCCCTCGCGCGCCACCAGTTGCGCCGAGGCGCCGGCGCTGCGCGCGAGCTGCGCGCCCTTGCCCGGCTTCATCTCGACGCAGTGCACGGTCGCGCCGATCGGGATGTTGCGCAGCGGCAGCGCGTTGCCGGTCTTGATCGGTGCCTCGTGACCGGCGATCAACTGATCGCCAACGCTGATGCCCTTCGGCGCGATGATGTAGCGGCGCTCACCGTCGGCGTAACACAGGAGCGCGATGTGCGCGGTGCGGTTCGGATCGTACTCCAGCCGCTCCACGCGGCAGGCGACGCCTTCCTTGTCGCGCTTGAAGTCGATGATGCGATAGTGCTGCTTGGAACCACCGCCCTTGTGGCGCGTGGTGATGCGGCCGTAGTGGTTGCGGCCGCCGGTCTTGCCCTGCGGCTCGGTGAGCGGCGCATATGGACCGCCCTTGTGCAGGCCGGGCGTGACCACGCGCACCATCGCGCGGCGTCCGGGGGAAGTTGGCTTGAGTGTGATCAGTGCCATGTGGATTCCTACTCTCAGGGACGGCCACGCCGCCCAAGATCGCCTCAGGGCTTGGCCGTGACGTCGATGCTCTGGCCTTCCTGGAGACGCACGTACGCCTTGCGCCAGCCGCGCCGACGACCGGGACGGAAGCGGAACGACTTCGCCTTGCCCTTCACGTTCACCAGATTGACCGACTCGACCTTGACGTTGAACATCGCCTCGACCGCGGCCTTGACCGTCGCCTTGTCGGCGTCCGGCGCCACCTCGAACACGTACTGGTTGTGCTCCTGCACGCGCGCGCTCTTCTCCGACACGTGCGGCGCGCGCAGCACGCCGTACAGGCGCTCGTTCTTGATTTCCGCGCTCATGCCAGCCACTCCTCGATCTTCTTCACCGACTCGACCGTCATCAGCACGTGGTCGGCATCCACCAGACTCACCGGATCCAGCGCGGCGACGTCCAGCACCGCCACGCGCGGCAGGTTGCGCGCGGACAGATACAGGTTCTGGTCCACGTTCTCGGTCACGATCAGGGTGCGGCCGCTGAAATCCTTGAGCTTGGCGAGCAGGCCCTTCGTGCTCGGCTTGTCGACCGTGATCGACTCGAGCACCTTGAGGCGGCCCTGCCGGTTCAACTCCGACAGGATCGCGCGGATCGCGCCGCGATACATCTTCTTGTTGACCTTCTGCGCGAAGCTGCGCGGACGCGCGGCGAAGGCGCGGCCGCCGCCGACGAAGATCGGCGCGCGGTAGTCGCCGTGGCGGGCACCGCCACCCTTCTGACGCTTGAACTTCTTGGTCGTGCCGGAAAGGTCCGAGCGCGACTTCTGCGCCTTGGTGCCGGCGCGGCCGGCGTTGCGGTACGCCACCACGACCTGGTGCACCAGGCTCTCGGAGAATTCGCGACCGAACACGGCGTCGGACACCGACAGCGGCTTGTTCGCGCCAACGATCTGCAATTCCATGGGGATGCTCCTCACGCCTTCGCGGCCGGACGGATGATCACGTCGCCGCCGGGCGCACCCGGCACCGAGCCGCGAATCGCGATCAGGTGACGCTCGGCGTCGATCTTCACCACTTCGAGATTGATCGACGAGCGGCGCACGTGGCCCATGTGGCCGGACATGCGCTTGCCGGGAAACACGCGGCCGGGCGTCTGGCGCTGACCGATCGAGCCCGGCGCACGGTGCGACAACGAGTTGCCGTGCGAGGCATCGCCCATGGTGAAGTTGTGACGCTTGATCGTGCCCTGGAAGCCCTTGCCCTTGCTGATCCCGGCGACATCGACCTTCTGGCCGACCTTGAACACCTGGTCGAGCTTGATCTCGCCGCCGACGTTGTACTTGCCGAGCTCGTTCGCCTCGACGCGGAATTCCCACAACCCGCGGCCGGCCTCGACCTTGGCCTTGGCATAGTGGCCGGCGAGCGGCTTGTTCACGAGCGCCGCGCGCTTGCTGCCGGCCGTCACCTGCACTGCGCTGTAGCCGTCGTGCTCCGGCGTCTTCACCTGGGTGATGCGATTCGGCGTCGCCTCGATCAGCGTCACCGGCACCGCCTCACCGGCTTCGGTGAAGATCCGCGTCATGCCGCATTTTTTGCCTACCAGACCGATACTCATGTTCGTGTCCTGACTTGTCTCTGATCGGGGCTGAAGATCAGCAGCGTCACCCGCTTCCTGCTTTTCAGCCCTCAGCCCTCGCCCTTCAGTACAACTTGATCTGCACGTCCACGCCCGCGGCGAGGTCGAGCTTCATCAGCGCGTCGACGGTCTTGTCGTTCGGATCGACGATGTCGAGCACGCGCTTGTGCGTGCGCGTCTCGTACTGGTCGCGCGCGTCCTTGTCGACGTGCGGCGACACCAGCACGGTGTAGCGCTCGATCTTCGTCGGCAACGGAATCGGACCGCGTACCTGCGCGCCGGTGCGCTTGGCCGTTTCCACGATCTCGCTCGCGGAACGGTCGATCAGCCGGTGATCGAACGCCTTGAGCCGAATACGAATCTTCTGGTCCGCCATTGCCTTTTCCTCAAAGAACGTTGTTGTTCGACATCGAGGCGATTTTTCATCGCCTCGCGCTTTCTCTGCTCGTCATTCCCGCGAAAGCGGGAATCCAGTTCTTGATCTTGTTGCGCCTCGAAGCGCCGGATCCCGGATCAGCGTACTTCCCTGTACTGTCCGGGATGGCCGCATCCTGCGGTTACTTGATGATCTTCGCCACCACGCCCGCGCCCACCGTGCGGCCGCCCTCGCGGATCGCAAACCGCA
>Ga0209581_1000336_pt1 | contig 118213 bp, 115 predicted proteins | sample Coa_R2_FD_187160 | JGI IMG/M metagenome (GOLD analysis project Ga0209581, IMG submission 187160) | Surface soil microbial communities from Centralia Pennsylvania, which are recovering from an underground coalmine fire - Coalmine... | ecosystem: Environmental > Terrestrial > Soil > Unclassified...
ATCCGATGCTCCCCGACGTGCTTGTCCCCTGCCGCAAACGCGCCTAACCAATCACCGGAATGCTCGCCTATTATCTGCACAATCTCGATCCGATCATTTTTCGGATCTATGACAACGTCGGGCCGCGCTGGTATGGCCTGGCCTATGTGCTGGCGTTCGTGGCCAGCTATTTCTTTTTGCTCTGGCTGGCCAGACGCGGTTACGCGGACCTGCCGCCGCAGCGCGTCGGCGATTTCATTACCGGCTGCGCGCTCTTCGGCGTGATCATCGGCGGCCGGCTCGGCTACGTTTTCTTTTACAAACCGGAAATGCTGCGCGAACCGCTGTCGATCCTACGGGTATGGGAAGGAGGCATGTCGAGTCACGGCGGGATGCTGGGGGTATTGTTGTTCACCCTTTATTACGCGCACCGGCACAAAATCTCGTGGACCAACCTGGGCGACAACCTTGTGGTCACCGCGCCGATCGGCTTGTTCTTCGGACGCTGCGCCAATTTTATCAACGGCGAGCTGTACGGCCGGATCACGAAAGTCCCCTGGGCGATGCAATTTCCCAAGGAATTGTTCGATCATCCGCAGGAAACGGAACGGGCCGCAGCCGCGTGCGCGCACATCGATCCATCGCTGACCACGCCCGAGGCGATCGTGAGCGCCGCGCGCAGCCAGCCGCAGGTCGTCAATGCGTTGCGCCCGATTTTGTCGCCGCGTCATCCCTCGCAGTTGTATGAGGCATTTTTCGAAGGAGTCGTCCTGTTTGCGATTTTGTGGTGGGTGCGCACGCGCGCGCGCCAGCCCAACGGCGTTCTGACCGGACTCTTCTTTATTTGCTACGCCGTTTTCCGGATCGTGATTGAAAATTTCCGCGAACCCGACGCCGAATTGATCGGGCCGTTTACGCGCGGCCAGTTCTTTTCATTTTTCCTGATCGCGATCGGCGCGGCGTTCATTGTCGCGGCCAGGATGAAGCCGGCGTATCCCAAAAACATTCGCGCATAGGCATTCCGGGTGCGCGCCTCAACCGGTTCGCAAGCTGGGTCAAAACAGCGCGGCACTGAGCCACTCCGCGCGACGCCTGCGTTCGTCGCCGGCTTTTGCGAATCGCGCTTTCACTTTTGCAAATCGGCGGTATAAGTCTCGCAGGTGAAACGGGCATGCTCGAAATCGTAGCGGCCGGCGGCGGTTTGCTCTTTGCGTTCGATCACGCAACGATCGCGGGAAAACTCGTCCTCATTCTTCTGGCCGTCGCCTCCATCTTCAGCTGGTCGATCATGATCACGAAACTGCGCGTGATCCGGTTCGCCCGAAAACAAAACGCGCGGTTCCTCGCCGCGTTTCACCAGGACCGGCAGCCGCTGCGCTTGTTTGAAAAAAACGCCCGTTTTCCCGGCTCGCCGGTTTTCAACGTCTATCGCGCCGGCTGCCAGGAAATGACGTTTCACCTTCTGGGTTCATCCGAAGTGGACGAAACCTTCCGCGCGCGGCTGGAGATCGCGGAGAAAATTTCCCCAGCGCAAATGGGCGCGGTGAACGCCGCCATGGAACGCGCGGTAGGCGAAACGGCCCTTTCCCTGGAATCGCAGATGATTTTGCTCGCGACAGCGGTGAGCGGGTCGCCCTTTCTGGGCTTGCTCGGCACAGTCTGGGGTGTGATGGACGCGTTCACCGGCGTGGCCGAGGCCGGCGCGCCAAATCTGGTGGCGATGGCGCCCGGCGTCTCCGGCGCGCTCATCACCACAGTCACCGCGCTCTGCGTCGCCATTCCCGCCATGTTCGGCTACAATTTTCTCGTCACCAGCATTCGCGGGATCATCGTGGAGATGGATAATTTCGCCGCCGAACTGGCGTCCGAGTTCGAGCATAAGTACGTCGATCACACCGCGCGTGAGTCGGCGTTTCGCAGATGAGACGGTACTCGCAACGCCAGAACCTTTCCACGCTGAGCGAGATCAACGTCACGCCGCTGCTCGATCTGGCGTTTGTGCTGCTGATCATTTTCATGATCACCACGCCGCTGCTGGAAAGCAGCGTGAACCTGGTGATTCCATCCAGCGGCGCGACCAATCCGCCGATCAATAAATCGCAGGTGCAAACGGTCTCGATCGACCGCGCGGAGACGATCCGGTTTAACAATCAGGCGATGGATCTGGAAACGCTCACCGGGCAATTGACCGAACTGAAGCAGACTCGTCCGGATGTCGCCATCGTGATTCGGCCTGATCGCGATTTGCCGGTGCAGAAATTAATTGGCGTGATGGACGCGGTGCAGCGCGCGGGGATCACCAGGGTGGGCATCGCCACAAGGGCAACCACGAATGAGCGCGAATAATCGGCGTGATTCGTTCCATCGTCACATCGTTACACGATCCCACATTGGGACTCACGATCTGACGATTCAACGATTTAACAATTTAACGGGTTAACGGTTTACCGATTCAACGATTCAACGTGACGAAGCCGGCGAAGTCCTTTTGGCGGAACGTTATCCTCATCGCGCTGGCGCACGTCGCTCTGATTGCAGGACTGATTCGCTGGAGCGCGGCAGCCCGCGCCTCGTCCAACCCGGAGGACATCGTTTGGCTCGGCAGCGTTGAAAATCTCGCGGCTGCCGAACAACAAAACGACGCAACCCCCGCCCAAAAGCGTTCGGGGCAAAATCCTGCCTCGGAACCGTTGAAAGACGACGAAACCGATGAGAAAAAAACTGTCGCAACCCCGAAAGCTTTCGAGGTGAAAAGCGAAATTGAGCTGCCATCGCCAACCCCCAAGCCCACACCCCGGGCGACGCCCTCTTCAAGACCAACGGCAACGCCCTCTCCAAAAACAAGGCCGACACCGAAACCGATCTCCAAACCCAGAAAAACTTCCGCGGCCAAAGCTTCGCCTTCGCCCTGGCGCAAAAGCAAGCCGCAGTCTCACAAGGAGCAGCGGTCTCCCGATCACCCCGCGACGGTGACAACGAAAACCGCGCCGCCGTCGCACGGGACCGCAAAAGCGACCTCATCCGGCAAAAACGGAAGCGCAGGCGGCGGAAGCGCTCCATCCGAATTTGCCTGGTACGGCGACATGCTGCACGACCGTTTTTATCGCGCCTGGATCCAGCCGACAACCTCGGCCGCTCGCGGCGCAAAGATTTCCACGCTCGTAAAAGTCAGGATCGAAAAGGATGGCCGGGTTTCCAAATTCGAAATCATCAAGCCCTCCGGAAACGCCGCGGTCAATGAATCGGTCAGAATGGTGGGCAAGCAGGTGACCCAGGTCGATGCCCCGCCCGCCGGCCTCATCAAAGGCGACCATTACGACGTGAAAATCAATTTCGAATTGAACACTGGCGAACAATAACCACGAAGCGTTGTGGGAGTGCGCTGCATCTCTTTACGCGACGCTCTGGCGTCGTGACTCCGGGTTACCGGGCGAACTTTTCTTCGATCAGCCGGCGCAGATGATCACTGATCGCCGGGTGATTGAGCCGCTGGATCACTTCGTCGAGAAAACCGGTGACCAGCAGTTGTTGCGCAGTTTTCGTCGGGATGCCGCGCGACCGCAGATAAAATAGCTGGTCTTCCTCGATTTGTCCCGAGGTTGCGCCGTGGGTGCAGCGGACGTTGTCGGCAAGAATTTCCAGGCCGGGCATGGAGTTGGCTTCGGCGTCGTCGCTCAAGAGCAGGTTGCGCACTTTTTGATAGGCGTCGGCGAAATGGGCGTGCGGTTCTACCCGGATCAGGCCGCCGAAAATGGTGCGGGCGCGATCGTCGAGCGCATTTTTATAAAGGAGATCGCTGGCGGTGCGCGGCGAAATGTGGTCCTGCAACGTGCGCGCGTCGAATTCCTGCTGAGCTTTAGCCACGGCGACGGCCAGCAGATCGCTTCGACCGCCTTCGCCGATGAGCCGGCTCAGGCTTTCAAACCGCGAATAGCGCGAACCGACATGCAGGTTCATGCTCAGGGCCGAGGCGTCGTGATCGACCACGGTCGAGTTCATTTGCAAGGCGATCACGTTCTCCGCCCATTCTTGCGCGCACACGTACGTCACCTTCGCCCCGGGCCCTGCGATGAGATCGTTCACGCCGCACGCAAAGCCTGGCGCGCGTTCATTTGCCGAGCGGAAATGCTCGATCACGGTCACCTTTGCCAGCTCGTCGGTGACCAGAAGCAAGTGCGGAAAGACCGACTCGTTTTCGCCGGTGAGCCAGTGGAAAATTTCGATGGGCAACTCGATCTCCACGCCGCGCGGCACGAACAGAAATGTTCCCGAAGACACGAGCGCCTGGTGCAGCGCGGCGAATTTTGCCGACCCGAGAATGGCCGGCTGCGACATGAAATGTTTCCGGAACAGATCGGGGTGCTCGACCATGGCGCGCTCGAGCGGTTGAAAAATCACGCCGCGCTTGTTGAGCTGATCGGAGATCAATTCGCGTTCGATCAGCTGGTTGCCGGCGAAAATCATGCGCCCGGCAACTGCATCCAGGCCGCGGGAGCGTTCCAGGATCGCCGCGCGCTGGTCGTCACTCAGTGCGGCGCCGAATTTGAACGGCGCAAGGTCGAGCACATTGACGCTGGCAAATCGCCACGCCTGATCCTTGCGCGTGGGCATGGGCAGCGCCTGGAACTGTTTCCATGCCGCGCGCTGCTGATCGCGGAACCAGATGGGAAATTCGCGCGACTCAATCGGGCCGGACAGAATCGACCCGGTCTGCTCGCCAGTCATCGTCTGGTTTCCAGTCATTGCCTCTGGTTGAAAATTGCGAATTTCTTACGCTTCCTCCTGCTGCTGCGGGGAGAGCTTTGCAAAGCCCCGCCAAAACGCGCGCGTGGCGCGAAACTTCACTTCCTGTCGTCCGGATACGGCTCGCTCAATGCTGTATCAAGATCGACGAATCGCCCCGCTTCCGCGTCTGTCATTCCTTCGCGAAATGCTTCGGGAACCCATGAGTCCTCACGTTCGACAATAAATTTCGCGACTTGTGCGCGTTCGTTTTGCGGCAGGGCTTTGAATTGTTCGATAAATTCCATCGCGCTCATTGAATATCGACCTTTACCCGACCGAGCCTTCCATCTCCAGCTCGATCAGGCGTTTGAGCTCGACGCTGTACTCCATGGGGAACTGGCGGACCAGATCGTTGACGAATCCGTTCACGCTCAAGCTCATGGCCTGCGCTTCGGTCAGGCCGCGCTGTTGCATGTAGAAAATCTGCTCGGCGCTCACCTGGCTGACGCTGGCCTCGTGTTGCACGGCGTTGCCGGTGCCGCGCACGGTGATGGCCGGATACGTGTCGGTGCGCGACGTGGCGTTGATCAACAGCGCGTCGCATTCGGTGTTGTTCTTGCAATGTTTCAAATGCCTGGGCACATGCACCAGGCCGCGGTACGTGGCGCGCCCTTTGCCGATGGAGATCGATTTGGAAATGATGTTGCTGGTGGTTTCATCGGCAGCGTGGATCATCTTCGCCCCGGTGTCCTGGTGCTGGCCGTCGTTGGCCAGCGCGATGGAAAGCACTTCGCCGCGCGCCTTGCGACCCTTCATGATCACGCACGGATATTTCATCGTGAGGCGCGAACCGATGTTGCAATCGATCCATTTCACCTCGGCGTCTTCGTGAGCGACGCCCCGCTTGGTGACCAGGTTGAACACGTTGGGCGCCCAGTTCTGCACGGTGATGTACTGAATCTTGGCGCCTTTCAGGGCGACTAATTCCACCACGGCGCTGTGTAAGGTTGGCGTGTTGAATCTCGGCGCAGTGCAGCCTTCCATGTAGGTCACTTCCGAGCCTTCGTCCGCGATGATAAGCGTGCGCTCGAACTGCCCGAAGCTCTCGGCATTGATGCGGAAATAAGCCTGCAACGGGTGCTTCACCTTCACCCCGGGCGGGACATAGATGAACGAGCCGCCGCTGAAGACCGCAGAGTTCAGGGCGCTGAATTTGTTGTCGCCGACGGGAATGACTTTGCCAAACCAGGGTCGGAAAATTTCCGGGTAATCCTTCAAGCCTTCGCGCGAGCCGACGAAAATTACGCCCTGTTCGCCGACAGCCTTTTTGATGTTCGAATAGACCGCTTCGCTGTCGTACTGGGCTTCCACGCCGGCGAGAAATTTTTGTTCCTGCTCGGGAATGCCGAGCCGTTCAAATGTGCGCTTGATGTCCTCGGGCACTTCCTCCCAGCTTCGCCGCGGTTCGGTGCCGGGCGCGAGGTAGTAACGGATTTTGCCAAAATCAATCGTTTCGAGGTCTTTGCTGGCCCAATGGGTGGGGAGCGGTTTTTCCCAGAATGTTTTCAAGGCGCGCAGGCGAAAGTCGCGCACCCAATCCGGGTCGCCTTTGACGTCGGCGATGTAATGGACAGTGCGCTCGCTCAAGCCCACGCCGGCGTCAGCCACGTGGGCTTCCGGATAATAGAAATCGCCCTTGCCCCTGTCGATGTCGATGGCGGGTGTCTCGGTTTTCATGATGAATGATTCACCTGGCAAAAGCCGCTGCTGCCGGAGCTCCTTCGCGCGCCCAGTCGTAACCTCGTTCCTCCAACTCGAGAGCGAGCTCTTTACGCCCGCTTCTGACGATTCGCCCCGCTACCATCACATGGACGTAATCGGGGACGATGTAATTGAGGATCCGCTGGTAGTGCGTAATCAACAATACGCCCAGATCGGGGCCGCGCAAAGAATTTACCCCGTGCGCCACGGTCTTGAGCGCGTCGATGTCCAAGCCGCTGTCGGTCTCGTCCAGCACGGCATATTTGGGCTCGAGCATGGCCATTTGCAGAATCTCGGTCCGTTTCTTTTCGCCGCCGGAAAAGCCTTCATTCACCGAGCGCGAGGTGAACGAGCGATCCATCCCCAGTAGTTCCATTTTCTCGTAGAGCCTTGCGTAATAGTCGGTGGCCTCCAGCTCTTCGCCTTCCGGCAGACGCGCCTGCAACGCCGCCCGGAGAAAATTGGCGATGCTAACCCCCGGAATCTCGCTCGGATACTGGAAGGCCAGAAACAGACCGCGTCGAGCCCGCTCGTCGGGTTCCAGTTCCAGCAGATTTTCGCCATCCATCAGCACCTTGCCCGCGACGACCTGATAATCGGGATGGCCGGCCAAAACCTTGGCCAGGGTGCTTTTACCGGAGCCGTTTGGTCCCATTAAGGCGTGCACTTCGCCGCGCGGCACGCGCAAAGTTAATCCCCGCACAATTTCCTGGTCGCCAACGGCCACGCGCAGGTTTTCCACATACAGTTCCTTCATAAGCTGGAATACAAACTATACGCGGGATTGCCACAATTGCGAACTCTACCGGCCTTGGGCAACAACTTTGCCAATTGCGCTTCGGTGGAAAATCGCCAATCTAAAATTCGGCAGCTTTGCTACCCCGTGGTGTAATCGGTAACACAGCGCCCTTTGGAGGCGTTATTCTTGGTTCGAATCCAAGCGGGGTAGCCAGCGCATTTTGCCCGGACCGGCTGAACCGGGATGAAAGCGCGACTCGCGGCGAAAATCGAGGTTGAATCCTTAAATCACGGTTCGAAGATGAGATGCAACCCGGCGCAAAAGAGATGGCCCTCGATCGCACGACATTTCTGCAACATTACCGCCTGAGTCTCGCCCCGGACGGCGCGCCGCGCGAATTGCGCTCCGGCGGCGCGCCTGCCTACGAAGCCGCGGATGAACGAACAGGAGAAAAAGTTCGTCTGGTCCTGATCCCGGTGGAAAGTATTCCCTCGGAAACGCGGGAACAATTTGAGCAACAGTTGAGCGCCGCCTCCAAGCTTCGCCATGCCAATGTGGCCAGGGTGCTGGACTTCGGGCGGGATGGCGCCGATTACGTTTACGTGGCGGAGCATTTGTCCGGCGACAGCCTCGCTGCGTGGGTTGCCGAACACGGCCCGATGCCGGCCGACGCCACCCTGCGCGTGGCTGAACAAATCGTCAGCGTGTTGTCGTCGGCCAATTTTCACAAGCTGCCCTATCCCGACATTGAGCCGCGCAACATTCTGATTGTGCCGGGACAGACTGCCGAAGGCGGTTGGCCGCTGATCAAGTTGATCAATTTCGGTCTGCCTGCTTCGCCTTCCGATGCCGCGTATTCGGCTCGCGCGCACGAAGCCGACCAATCGCCAGTGGATTCTGCCGCCGGGCTGGCGCCGGAGATTTACTCGCTCGGCGCGACCCTCTATTTCCTTCTTACCGGCGCTGAGCTTTCGGGCGAACGCCCGAAGTTTTCCGGATTTCCCAAACCGCTGCGCCGGTTGCTCGGCCAACTGCTGCACCCGGAGGCCGCCTGCCGGCCCAAGGATCTTGTCGTCCTAGCGGAACTGGTTCGCGGCTGCCTGTCGAAAATTGAACGGCGACGGACGCTCGCGGAGCGCTACGGCCTGCCATTGAAAACCAGAGTTGCCCCGCGGCAGGAAAAGCGAGCGAATTTCTGGCGACGCCCCTTGACTGTTGGCGCGGTGCTGATCGCGCTGGCCTTGGTTGCGGCGGCGCTGTTCTCCGGGCCGGTTGGCAAAATCGCAAGAAGCAATCGCGGCGCCAAAACGATCGGAGTCCTGGTAGGCGTCCCCGAGTCATCGCCCGTGCCCGCTCCGCAGGATGCTTCGAGCGTCGCAGCTCCTGCGGCAGCGCTGTCACAGGCTGCGAATGGGATTTTGCCGGCTGCGAACGAGGCGCCGGCTGGCGGCAACACAACCTCGAATTCGCCCCAACCAATTTCCCCCAATGAGCCGCAAACTTTTGTTGCCCACACGGACACGACCGCTCCGCCCGACGCGTCTGCCGTGCCTCAAACGGCTGCTCCCGCAAACCCCGGCCAGACCGGAACGAATTTCTCGGCGCCGACCGACAGCACAACCGCCCAGACGCAAAAGGCAGCTTCCGAGGGTTCGCGCGCCGGGGAAAAACGGACTGTCTCAAAATCGAAACGCGCAAGTCGGGCCGGCGGTTTGGCTGAAGGCAGGCCACGGCGTCGGGCAAATTCAATAGGCGCGCGCACGATTGGCATCACTTCGGACGGCAGACTCATTCTTCGGTTGCGCTCCGGCCGCATCGCCATCGTAGCGCCGGACGCCGACGAGGAACAATTCGTTCCGCGCTATCGCCGCAGGGTTTTCATTCCGCGCGACGAGACGTTCGCGCCGCCGCCGCAATTTTGGCCGGATGATTATCCCTAAATTGGCGGCAGCGGTCGCATGATGACCGGCCGACATTTCGCGCACCGCCGGCACTGCGGTCTCGGAATTTTTTCCACCTCAGGTCCCGGCACTGCGTTGCTCTAAGCAGGCGAAGGGCCGAAGTTCCGCCCCGCAGCAGCGCGACTTTCGATTGCCGCGCGTTTGATTTCCTCCAGCGACCCCGGGTTCTCCAGAGCGGATATGTCGCCCGGGTTTTCGCCCAGATAGGCAGCACGCACGATGCGGCGCATCACTTTTGCGTTGCGCGTTTTCGGGATGTCACCCACGAAAAGCACCTCGCGCGGCGCGAGCGCCTTGCCCAGGTCGCGCGCGACATTGTTCTTCAATTCGGCGGCGAGCGCGGCGTCGGCTGTGGCGCCTTTTTTCAAAACACAAAAACAAATCAGTGTTTCGCCCTTGATTGAATCGGGGACGCCGATCGCCGCCGCTTCGCTCACCTGCGGATGCGCGACAAGAACAGATTCCACTTCCGCCGGGCCGACGCGTTTTCCCCCAATTTTAATAGTGTCGTCGCTGCGTCCCAGAATGTACCAGAGCCCGTCCTCATCCACGGCAGCCCAGTCACCGTGCACCCAGACATCGGGGAATCGCGACCAGTACGTGTCGAGGTAACGCTGGCGGTCCTTCCAAAAACCGCGCGTCATTCCAATCCACGGCTCGCGAATGACCAACTCGCCCACCTCGCCGCGCACTGAGTTTCCCTTTTCGTCAACCACGTCCGCCGCCATCCCGGGAAGCGGTCCGGAGAAGGCGCACGGTTTCATCGGTGTAAGCACGTTGCCCATCACGATGCCGCCCGAAATTTCCGTGCCTCCGGAATAATTGATGATCGGCAGTTTGCCGCGTCCCACATTTTTGAAAAGCCACATCCACGGATCGGGATTCCACGGTTCGCCCGTGGAGGCGAATTTGCGCAGCGACGAGAGATCGTGGCGATGCACAATCTCATCGCCGTGGCGGCGCAGCGCGCGGATCAATGTCGGCGAAACGCCCAGGGCCGTCACTTTATGCCGCTCCACCAGGGACCAGACCCGGTCCGGCTCCGGAAAATCGGGCGCGCCGTCGTAAAGCATCATGGTCGCGCCGAGCAGCAGTGTGCCGAAAACTTCCCACGGTCCCATCATCCAGCCCATGTCTGTCATCCAGAAAAGCGTCTCCTCCGGGTGCAGATCGAGCCCCATCCAGATATCTTGAGCGGATTTGACCGGGAATCCGCAATGCGTGTGCACAGCGCCTTTTGGGCGACCCGTGGTGCCCGAGGTGTAGATGATCATCATCGGATCCTCGGCCGAGGTGTGAACCGTCGCCTCTTGATCGGTTGACACCGAGAGACTCATCAACTGCCCCCACGAATGCGTTTCGAAACCTGCGCGGCTTTCTTCCGGCTCGGGACGCGAAACCGCTGTCGCGTTTTCCAGCACGATCAGATGTCTCAACGTCGGGATTTGTGAAGCGGCTTCCGCGGCGACGCGTTTCATCGCGCAGAATTTTCCGCGCCGCCAGGTCCCATCGGCAGTGAAGAGAGCTCTGGCCTCGGCGTCTTTAAGGCGCGAAACGATTGCCGCTGTGCCGAACCCGGAGAAGAGGGGCAAAAAAATTCCGCCGATTTTAATGATCGCCAGCATGGCCACGACGATCTCGGGCGTCATTGGCATGAACACGCCGATGGCGTCGCCTTTGCCGAGGCCCAACAAACGAAGCGCGCCAGCCATCTGGTTGGTTTGCCGGCGCAATTCGCGGTAGGTGATGGCGCGGGCCGAGCCGTCTTCGGTTTCCGATTTAATGGCCGGGCGCTGATCGACCTCCGTGCCCGCATATTTATCGAGCAGGTTGTGAACGATGTTCATTTGGCCGCCCAAGCACCAGCGCGGCCACGGTTTGCCCTCGCTCAAGTCGAGCACGCGCGAGTAGGGTTGGTAAAACTGAATGTCGAGCTCGCGCAGCACGATCTCCCAAAACCAGGCGATGTCGGCGGTCGATCGTTGCAGCAGCTCGCCGTAGGAGTTTAACCCGTGCTTCTGGATGAAACGCTGAAGATTCGACTGTGCGATGAGCTCCGGCGCAGGATGCCAGACAAAGTCGCCCCCAAATTGAAATTCGCTCACGGAAAGATTGTGCGCGTTCTTTAGTTCGGGGGCAAACGCTCCGGTCGCCCGGCAGGAATTCCAAGACGCAGCGCGCAAAGCGCGCGGAGTCTCCCGATTTGCTCGCGCGCCATTCGTCGGCAGATTGGGAACGCAATTTTTCCCATGAAAACAACGCTTGCTCATCAACTTGCCAATTACGCTTCGTCATTTCAGTTTGAGGATCTTTCCCGGGAAGTCGTGCACGAAGTAAAGCGGCGGGTGCTTGATTCGCTCGGCTGCGCCCTCGGGGCCTGGAACGAAGAGCCTTGCGCCATCGCGCGAAACGTAGCGCTGGATTTTTCGGCCAGACACGGAGCGACAATCCTCGGCACTGACCACAAAGCTCCGCCGGACTGGACAGCGTTCGCCAACGGCTGTTGTATCCGCTATTTCGACTACAACGACACTTATCTGTCAAAGGAACCGGCGCATCCCAGCGACAATATCTCCGCGGCGCTGGCTGCGGCGGAAAGCGTGGGCGCCGACGGACGCGAGTTGATCGCCGCCATTGCGCTGGCCTATGAAGTGCAATGCCGGTTCTGCGACGCCGCCAGTATTCGCGCCCGCGGCTGGGACCACGTGACCTACGGCGCGTTCTCCACCGCGCTGGCATGCGCGCGACTCATGAAACTTGATCCCGAGAAAACGCGACACGCGGTAAACATCGCCGGAGTGGCGTGCGCCGCCATGCGCCAGGCGCGCGTGGGCGAACTGTCGCACTGGAAAGGCGTCGCGTTCGCCGATGCCGCGCGGCGCGGTGTGTATGCGGCGCTGCTGGCGCGCGCCGGAATGACCGGCCCCGCGCCAATTTTCGAGGGACAAATGGGGTTCGAAAAAGAATTGGGCGTGTCGCTGGGCAACGTGGGCGAGAAATTCAAGGGCCCGCCGGAGATGATCCTGAAAACCAGCATCAAATTCTGGCCCGCGGAATATCACAGCCAGAGCGCCGTGGAAGCGGCGCTTGCTTTACGCAAAGAGATTGGCGATCCGGCTAAAGTAAAATCGGTGACCATCGAAAGCCATGACGCGTCGGTGGACATCATCGGCAGCGAACCGGAGAAATGGAAACCCGAGACGCGGGAGACGGCGGACCACAGCCTGCCGTACATCACCGCCATTGCGTTGATCGATGGCGAAATCACGGAAAAACAGTTCGCTCCGGAGCGTTTCGCTCATCCCGAGATTTGGAAATTCCTGGAGAACGTGAAGGTGACGCGTCACCCGGAGCTAAGCGCCATGTATCCGGAAGCCGTCGCCAACATCGTCCATGTCGATCTGGTCGATGGAACGCGGCTCAGCAAGCGCGTGAATTATCCCAAGGGCCACGCCAAAAATCGGCTCACCGACTCCGAAGTGGAGGAGAAATTCTTTGCGCTCGTCGAACCGGCGATGGGAAAAGCGCGCGCCAGAAAAATCGCGGACATTGTCTGGAAGCTCGATGAAGCCAGGAACATGGATGAACTGATGCTGGCGTTGAGAATGATGAACGACAAATGAAGGTTCCAAATCTCCAGCGGGCGCAAAAAGGCGCGCGACACTTGCCACGCTGCAAGCCTGACTCGGCCAGCGTACCGGTTGCCGCTCGGCCGGTCGAATTCGTGATTTAACATGAACAAGAGCAAGGCGAGGAAGCTGCGCGAGTTGATTGCAAAAGGCGCGGTGCTGCTGCCCGGCGTTCCGAACGCGGCCATCGCGCGGCAGGTGGCGCGCGCCGGGTTCGACGCGGTGTACATCAGCGGTGCAGGAATGGCCAACGCCACTGCCGGCGTGCCGGATGTGGGATTGCTGACGATGACAGAAGTGGTCAGGCTGGCCGGTTACGTCGCCAGCGCGGTCAGTATCCCGGCGATTGTGGATGCCGATACCGGCTTCGGCGGCGCGGAGAATGTCGCCCGCACCATTCGCGAGTTGGAAGCCGCGGGCCTGGCCGGCTGTCATATCGAAGACCAGGAATTTCCCAAACGCTGCGGACATGTGGCCGGCAAATCGGTGATCGACCCGGAGGAGATGACGAGCAGAATCAAAGCGGCGATTCGCGCCCGGCGCGACGAAAATTTTATGATTATCGCCCGGACAGATGCCCGGGCCGTGGAAAGCCTCGATGGCGCGCTGCAACGGGCGCAGCGTTACCTCCAGGCGGGCGCAGACGCCATTTTTCCCGAGGCGTTGCAAAGCGCGGATGAATTCAGGACATTCGCCCGCGAGATTAAGGCGCCGCTGCTGGCGAATATGACCGAGTTCGGCAAAAGCCCGCTTCTCTCGTTTCGAGAACTGGCGGAATTCGGATACAGAATGGTCATTTTCCCTCAGAGCGCGTTCCGCGTTTCGATGAAAGCGAGCGAGGAATTTCTGCGCGCTCTCAAGGCGCAAGGCACGCAGGCGGATTGGATCGGAAAAATGCAGACGCGGGACGAGCTTTACCGACTGCTCGACTACGATCCAAAGGCGGAAGCGTGGTGGGGAATGCGCGATTGACCGCGAAAACTTTCGGGCTTGATCATTTGTCGGCGCGAATATCGCAGTTAACTTGCATGGAGAAAATGAGCACCGAAACCAAACCAGAGTACAGCCCGGGACTTGCGGGAGTGATTGCGGGGGAAACGGCAATCTGCTGGGTCGATCCCAATGCCGGATTGATGTACCGCGGCTACGACATTCACGACATGGCGCAGAAGGCGAGCTTTGAGGAGGTCGCTTATTTGCTGCTCAACGGAGAATTGCCGGATGCAAAACAACTGGCCGAGTTCAGACAACAGCTGGCCGCCGAGCGCGCCTTGCCAGGGCCGGTCATGGACATGCTCCGGCTCCTGCCGCGCGGCTCCCACCCGATGGACATGCTGCGCACCGGCGTGTCGATGCTCGGCGCGTTCGACAAAGACCTCAACGATCACTCACACGACGCAAATGTCCGCAAATCCATTCGCCTGATCGCGCGAGTCTCCACCTTGATCACGGACGGCTGGCGCATCCTGCACGGCCAGGAACCTGTGCCGGAAAAACCGGATCTCACCCAGGCAGCCAATTTCTTTTACAAACTGGAAGGCAAAGTGCCGCAGACCTGGCAAATCCGGATGCTCGACACAATTTTCAATCTTTATGCCGACCATGAGTTTAACGCCTCCACTTTCACGGCTCGGGTCGTCGCCTCGACCTTGTCGGATATTTACGCGGCCGTCACCGCGGCATGCGCGGCCCTGAAAGGACCGTTGCACGGCGGCGCCAATGAAGAATCGATGAAGATGCTCGAGGAAATCGGCGTCCCGGAGCGCGCAGAAGCCTGGCTCAAGAAGAAGCTGGCGAACAAGGAAAAGATCATGGGCTTTGGTCATCGCGTCTATAAAAAAGGCGATTCCCGCGTGCCCGCCATGCGTGAGATCGGACGCGAACTGGGCAGGCGCACCGGCAAAGAACAATGGATCCCGATCTGCGAAAAACTGGAGGAAATCATGGATCGCGAGAAACATCTGTGCGCAAACGTTGATCTCTATGCCGCGCCCGTGTTCGCGATGCTCGGGTTTTCACCGGAGTTGAACACGCCGCTGTTTGCCGCGTCGCGAGTGGCCGGCTGGTGCGCCCACGTCGTCGAACAACAGGATCACAATCGTCTCATCCGACCGCGCTCCCTTTACGTGGGTCCCCAGATGCGCCCCTATCCAGGCCCCGCTCAAGCAGCGGCGGTTCCCTGACCGCAGCGGGGCGCGCCTGAAGGAAAAAGCCCTCCCTGTTACTGTCGCAATGGGCGAATCCCAGTCACTCCAGGAAAAATACGCGCCAAACAACGCCTGTTTCGGTTGCGGTCCGGCAAACCCGCATGGGTTACACGTTCGCAGTTTTCCCAGCAACGGCGAAGTCGTTGCGGAGTGGAAACCAGAGAAAAAATACGAAGCGTTCGAGGGCGTGTTGAATGGCGGGATCATTGGCGCCTTGCTGGATTGCCATTGCAATTGGACGGCGGCGTATCACTTGATGAAACGCGCCGGCGCGGATCGTCCGCCGTGCACTGTCACCGCCGAATACTCGATCAAGCTGCTCCGGCCAACGCCGACGAATAACTCCGTGTTTCTTTCAGCGAGGGTTGTCGATCTAACGGACGATCGCGCGACCATCGAAGGAACGCTGACCGCTGCAGGGAAAGTATGCGCCACATGTCGCGGCGTTTTCGTTGCGGTAAAAGAAGGCCACCCCGCGTATCACCGCTGGTAGGCAACGCGCGCCGAACCCCGAAAGCTTTCGGGGCTGGCGATGCGAACCCGGAACCGTTGCCTTCGGAATTTGACGCCTGAATTTCGTCGATGCGCGCGGGCGAGGGCGCGCGTAACCTCCAGACATGAAAACTCTCGAGCTGCTTCCGCCGGCTGAGACCATGTATCGCGCATTCGTCAATCGCGACGCAACTTTCGAAGGAATTTTTTATGTCGGCGTGCGGACCACGGGGATTTTCTGTAGGCCCACGTGCGTGGCAAAGAGGCCCGCGCGCGAGAACGTGGAATTCTTTTCCACGCCTGGCGAGGCTTTGCAGAACGGATATCGACCCTGCCTGCGTTGTCATCCTTTGGAATGGAATGGGCGCGCGCCGGAATTGGTGGAACGATTGCGCGCAGAAGTTGAACGCGCCCCGGGCGGACGGTTGACCGACAAAGAGCTGGCCGCGATGTCTGTGGATCCTTCCACGGCGCGACGGCAGTTCAAACGCTATTACGGGATGACGTTTCAGGCTTACCACCGCGCCCGCCGCCTCGGTTCGGCCCTCCGCGAAGTGAGAATGGGCAAACCTCTCCAGCAAGTGCGCAACGGCAGCGGGTTCGAATCCCAGAGCGGCTTTCGCGAAGCGTTTGGCAAAATTTTTGGGACGGCGCCCGCCAATGCGAAAACGCGCGCACCCTTGTTTGCGGAACGAATTGACACGCCGCTGGGAGCAATGATCGCCGTGGCCGATGATGAAGGTTTACGTTTTCTGGAATTCATAAATTCGCGCGCAACAGAGCGCGAACTGCTGATCTTGCGTCGGCGCTTGCAAACGAACGTCGTGCCGGGAGAACATCCATACCTTGACGCCGCGCGCCGGCAGCTCGCCGATTACTTCTCAGGCAAAAAACTCGAATTCGACATTTCGCTGGCGCCGGTTGGCACCCCGTTTCAGCTGCGAGCCTGGAAGATTTTGCAGTCAATCCCCGCGGGGGAAACGCGCTCGTACTCGTGGATGGCCAGGCGTCTGGGAGACGCAAACGCGCGACGCGCTGTGGGCCGCGCCAACGGTACAAACCGGATTTGCATCATTATTCCGTGCCACCGCGTGATCCGCGCCGATGGTGCCCTGTGCGGATATGGCGGCGGTTTGTGGCGCAAGAAATGGCTGCTCGAGCACGAGCGGCGCTGCAAACGCGGATGACACCTGCGACCGCGGAGCGCATGTGACGCCGCCCGCAGAGTCCCCGGCGCCAGAGTGCGAACCTGACTGGCGACCTCTCAAGCAGCCGCGAGGCCGATTCGAATCACCGAGCAGAGCAGGATCGCAGCCAGGGCGGTTTCGCTGCGGCGATGAGTTCCAAGTTGGTGTCGCGCACTCTTAAATGCTTCGCGCGTTAACACAACGGCCTGCCGATGATCATCCGTGAATCGAGACGCAAAACTGTAAACCGCCGGATAATAGCGAGCCACCAAACGGTCAAAACGCGAGGTGTTTATTTTCGCCGGCAGTTTTCTCTCCGAAAGAGTGGCGGTTGGTTTGGCTCTTCTTACCGGTCTGCTTCGAAACGCGGCGCAGCGCAGGCGTCTATTCATTGATTCCCGACTTCTCCTTTCTTTTCTCACCTGCTTCTACGGAAATGCCGAAGTCGAGTTTTCGAACTATTCGGGCGCTCCAACAAAAAGCGCGCGCCCGGGGTGACTCGAACACCCGACCCGCGGATTAGAAATCCGCTGCTCTATCCGGCTGAGCTACGGGCGCACCAGAGGGGACATATAGCGCGTTTCTCAGTCGGATGAAAGGGAGCGACGCTCGCCCGTCGCCTTCCGCCGGATTCGCCATAAGGCTGCGACCGTTTAATTGTTAATTGTTTTTTTCGAGATCAGCAGCAGCTGGATCACCCATCGGCACGCGTATTTTGGCGGATCTTGCGCCAGAGCGGATCGCAGTTTCTGTGAGAACAGGTCGATTATTTGCTGCCGGCTCTCCGGAGTGCGTTTGTCACTCAAACTCACAAACAGGCATGGTTCGAAGGCCGCCTTAAAAAATCCGGTGTAAGCCTGAGCGAAACGGCGGGCATCGCCATCCCGCTCGAACTGCTCCAAGTAAACGTCGGGCAGCGCGAATTCTTCAAAATGCTCCAGCGAAAGTGCAAAATCCGCGTCTTTAATGAAAGGTTCTTTCCATTCCTCCGCGGTGCGATAATAAGTGGGGATCGCCATGGCCTCGTATTCGCCGGCCTGCAGAGTGCCGTCCTGAACCAACTCCTGCAGGACGGCATTGGCCAGATCCATCAGGCCTTCGGCGCCGCTTTTGCCCTGCCGGTCCGCCCCGCTGCCAACGATCAAAAGCCGCGCCGTGGGCAGCATTTCCGTTGCTCGATATTGCAAAAAGGCGCTCCAGTCGGCTCTGGCTTGTGCCGCCCAAGTCTCCCGGACTTTTCCCCTCGCGCGGGTTGACCAGATCTGGTTGGGAATCGTGCACGGCTTGCCACTCAGCCAGTGCTCAGTTATCGCTGAATAACCGAATGCGATGTGATTGGGCGGAAAGATCTGCCGATAAATCGACGTGCCACTGGCGAAACAATGGACATTGTCCTGGCCAACGAGATAGCTCTCGGGCGAAAAAAGGACAGTCTGAAAGAGGCTCGTCCAATCATTCGTCGGCAGGTCCGTGTGCGTAACGCTGATGGGCATCTTCGTCCTGGCGGATTTCGCCGCTCTCGTTTTGATCTGCGTGATCGCTGTTTTCATCGGCAACAGCGAGTTTTGCCCTTGTGCTGAGCCGTAATCCGCGATCCGGAACTCGCCGCCGATCTGCTCAAGATCAATGCGATTGATGGCTTCGCCGATTAATGACAAGCCGCATGTGTTGGCCTTCGCCTGCGCGTGCGAATGCTTGTTGTAAAAACCATGGCCGAGCATGTGCTCATCCGCGAGCGGCGCCGAAAAATTCTGTTCGCGTTCGCTCATCTGCTCAGCTTAAGCTTGGAAAATTGGCCTGTGGTCGGTCGTTATCGAATCATTCCCGAGCGCGCGAGTACGCAGAGAGCGGCCCGCCAGTTTCCAGATTCTTAATCACCGTGCTGAGATAGACCGACTTGGGGTAAATGGCCTTGTATTTGGTGATCTCGGCCCGGTTGAGGACCTTGAATCCGTAGCGTTCGAAAAGTTTCTCGCCGCGACGGCTTTCGAAAGTAACGATCTGGCCGCAAACGCGTTTCTCGCCGCAGCGGTAGAGATAACTCAGATACGCGCTCATCAGGGCGCGGGTGGTGGACACTTTTCGCGCTTCGGGCAAAAGATTGATGTGAAAATGCGGCACTCGCCGGGGACGGGCCGGCACTTCGCGCCAGCCATACATCAGGACCCAGCGGACGAAACGACGGGAGCGATCGTTGTAGCGAAAATATCGCGCCAGCGCCCGGAAAAAGAGCCACACATTCTGGTAGAGCGCGTAGAGCTGGTTGCGCAACGGCCGGCGGCAACCGAGCAGGTAACCGCGGATTTCGCCCTCCACCTCCAGAAGAAAACACGAGTCCGGCTCGTGATCGGTGTAATAAGTGGTAAGAAAGTCGGCAAACAATTCGCGATCTTCATACACCGGATCAATCGGATCGCCGAGAAATCCGGTGTCGCAGCAGAGTTTTCTCACCGCGTCGCGGTCCGACCTGCGGTAGCCACGGATGAGGAACGGTTTCTGGAGATCGCTCGCCATTTAAAACCGGCGGTATTTTGAGCGAACCTCACCGTAAATGCAAAACAGTTCCTCAAAGACGCGCGTCCAGCTGTAGAGATTTCGCGCCGTCTGCGCGGCGCGTTTCCCCAGAAGGGATAACTTTCTCGCGCTCGCCTGCTCGATGGCGCGCGCGAGCGCTTCGGGCGTGTTTTCCCGCGCCCATGCTTCCTGCTCGTGGCAAATGATGCGGTCCATGTAACTGCCGCGAATCCCCACTACCGGCGTTCCACAGGCCTGGCTCTCCAGCGCGACCAGCCCAAAGGTCTCCTGAACCCCGGGGTGAACAAAAAGATCGGCGGCGCGAAAATAACGCGCCAGATCGATCGAGTCCGCGCAATAGGGAATCCAGGAAAGGTTGGTCATCTGCCGCTGCAGCCTTTGCACTCTGCGCCGTTGCGGCCCGTCGCCGATGATGAGCAGGTGAAAGCGACCGGGATTTTGGCGCTCCAGCAGCTGGAATGCGCGCAGCAGCGTCTGGGTGTTCTTTTCCCTGGCCAATCGGCCCACATAGAGAAGCAGGGTCCCGGCCTGGCCAACACCCAGGGAGCGACGCGTGGCAGCAGCGTCGTCGGGGATGGGCTTGAAAATTTCCGTGTTCACGCCCAGGCGCACGCTGCGCACGTTGCGCACGCCCCATTCGGCAAGGAGCTGCGCCAGCGCGTCGCACGGTACCAGCGTCGCTTCAAAAGAATTGTAAAGTTTGCGCACGTACGCGCGCGTCAGTTTCATGGCGCGTTGCGCGGCGCGCTTGCCCAGCAATTTCGCTCCTCCGCGCAGGTACGCTTCCGGGAAATGCGAATGGTAAAAGCCAACCACGGGAACATTCAACGCGCGGCCGGCGGCCACCGCCTTCCATCCGATCTGATACGGGTCGCTGGATTCGATGAGGTCGGGCCGCTCGCGCTCCAGAATTTCTTCGATCGCCCGCAGATTCAGTAACGCCCGGTACCGCGAAGTGCGTGAAACCAATGGCGAGCGGATGGAATAAATGCGCGAACGGCCGTTCGCCGTCAGTTCAGTCTTTGGCCCGGGAACGACGAGCACGTGCTCGTCTTCGGGGCAATATTTTTTGATGTAGGCGACCTTCTCGTGAACGTAGCGTTTTACGCCGCCGCTCACGGGAGAATAAAACTGAGTCAGATCGCAGAGCTTCATCGAGCTGCCGATTGCCAATTGCCAACTGTCATTCGGAAATTCAGCGGCTCTCCAGTTCGCTCAGATATCTCTCCGCATCGATGGCCGCAGCGCAACCGGCCGCGGCGGCGGTGACGGCCTGTTTATAAACGCGATCCGCCACGTCGCCGGCCACAAACACGCCGGGATATTTGCTTTCCACGAGGTTCTTGGTGATCAGATAACCGTCGGCATCCATGTCGAGTTTGCCGCGATAGGGTTGCGTGTTCGGGTCGTGCCCAATCGCCACAAACACGCATTTTACTTCCAGCTCGCGTTCCTCGGCGGTTTTCACATTGCGCAGGCGCACCGCGCGCATTTCGCCTTGCTCATCGGGAATGTACTGGATGACGACCGTGTTCCAGATCGGCTCGATCTTCTTGTTCGCAAACACGCGGTCCTGCATGATTCTGGACGCCCGCATTTTGTCGCGGCGATGGATCAGATACACCTTCGAAGCGAACCGGGTGAGAAACAGCGATTCTTCGGCGGCCGAATCGCCGCCGCCCACCACACACACCGGCACATTCTTGTAAAATGCCCCGTCGCACGTCGCGCAGGTGGTCAGCCCATGGCCGATGAGTTTTTGCTCGTTTTCCAAGCCAAGATAACGGGCTGAAGCGCCGGTAGCGATGATGAACGCCTGCGTCTCCAGCCATTCATCGTCGGCCTTGACGCGGATGATTCCGTTGCTGCCGCCGGCGTCGAAATCTGTCACCTCGGCGTAGGAGAATCGGGCGCCAAATTTTTCCGCCTGCCTGTGCATTCTGAGAATCAATTCCGGTCCGTCGATTCCATCGGGAAAGCCGGGGTAATTTTCCACAAGCGTGGTCGTCGAAAGTTGGCCGCCCGGCTGGCGGCCCTCCAGCACCAGCGGCTTCAGGTCGGCCCGAGCCGCGTAAATCGCGGCTGTCAACCCGGCGCAGCCGCTTCCAGCAATGATCACTTTTTCCATCAATAAAATTTAGCACAGCGCGCAAGTGCCATCCGCCGCCCCGGTCGCTCTTTCAGGAGTTGATGCGCACTACGATTTCGTGAAATCCGGTCACACCAGAAAAGAAGCTGCGGTCTTCCTGGAATTCCTGCACATCTCCGCGGCCGTCGGTGGCGCGGACGATCAGCGTATAATCTCCCGGCGCCTCGGGGAGCCAGTCACTTTTCCACAGCGACCATGCCAGCTTGCCGCCGGAATAATAAATCGCCGCGTCGCGCCATGATTTGCCGCCATCAAAACTGACTTCCACCCGGGAGACGCCGCGGTCGCCGCCGTACGCGATCCCTTTGACTTCGATCGGAGAACGCAATTTGCCGAGCGAAAAGGAGGACCACGCATCCGGCACGTCGATTCTCGAGCGTGTGGGCGCGATAAAATCCGGTCCCCATCCCTGGCTTTCGTAAAAGCCCTTTGCGCCCGCATCCGCCACTTCGATGCGCGTCAGCCATTTAACGTGTTTCTCGCCGAAGTAGCCGGGCACGATCAGGCGCAAAGGATAACCGTGCCGATGTGGCAATTCGACGCCGTTCATTTCGTAAGCCAGCAGTGTGCTGCGCTCCAGGGCTTTCTCCAGCGGAATCGTGTCGGTGTAATTATCCACGCCGTAAAACCGCACGCGCGCGGCGGTGGGAAGCGGCGCCGCCTGATCCAGCAGATCGCGCAACGGCAACCCTCTCCAGACGGCGTTGCTGATCAGCCCGGCGTCCAGCCCGTTGCTGATGCACATGAGTGTGGTTTCCTGCTCCGTGGGGTCAAAGCCCCGCAGATCGTCCAGCCGCCAAACCGCGCGATTCTTTACCAGCCCGCCGACTTCCAGACGCCAGACATCGACATTCACACGGGGATCGACCACGTTTTTGGTGACGCAATAAAACAACTCGTTAGGCGTAATCGGCTGGACGATGCGGCCCTTGTACTGAAGACCGTCGTAACGGAATGTCGCGGCGCGATACAGTTTGCGCGCCAGAGCCACTCCGCCTCCGGTCACAGCCAATCCCACCGCGCCGAGCACAAACGCGCGGCGGCCGATCACCGGCGTAAACTCATCCTCGCGCGTCGCAGCTTTTCGTGGCGCAAGGAAGCGAAAGCTCCCAACCAGCGTTCGCTCGAACAGAAAGACACACAGGGCAAACCCAACCAGTGTAACCAGGCGCGCGACGCCGATGGGCAGCCCGACGTAGCTGGTGCCCAGAACCGGCCACAGCGCGACCGCAAACAAAATGACCGGCAGCGCAACGAAAAAGAACAGCGTCAAGCCCGCAAGCGAGCGGGCCGGGTTTCGACGCATTAACATCCCAAAGACGGCGCCACCGAGTCCGCCCACGAAAATTTGACCTGCGATCGTCGATCCAACTCCCAGCTGCTTGAGATGATTGTAACCACCAACCCTGCCCATCAGCGAAAGAAACGGACCGGGTGGAATAAAAACCGAGAGGCGATCGCCGATAATTGTGAGTGGCGTCGCCACACCGAGAGTGGCCAGCAGCAACATCGCCGCGGTCATGACAAGCGCCGCCAGCAGTCCGGCAAACAACCCGGCGACAAACGCTCCTGTTTTGCTCACAACAAGCTTCGATCTTACGAGCTTCGCAACGCAAGGGAATCAAATTGCGCGTCCCAGAGAGATTCGAGGCGGCCCACCGGCCTATAGCTGCTGGTCGGATGGTGTTTTGAAGTTCCCGATAATTTTCCCGGCCCGCTCCAGCACCATTGCGGAGGTGACCTGTTTCATGCAGGCGTGGTCGAAGGGGCACTGACTCAACCGCCGGTAATTGCAGGGCGAACAGGCGAGGTTCACACGCACCACCGATTCCGGCCGCTGATACGGGCCGATGTGAACCGGATTGGTCGGACCAAAGACGCTGACCATCGGTTTGCCCAGCGACGCAGCCAGATGCATCGAGCCGGAATCATTGGTCACCGCCACTTCCGCCCGGCGAATCAGCGCCGCCAGGTCTGCCGGCGTCGTTTTTCCCGAAAGATCGCAGGCGCCGGGCGCCGCAGCCGCAATTTGCCGGCAGCGAGGCTGATCGCGTTTGGTCCCCGCAAGAACAACCGCGAAGCCGTCGCGGAGAAACTGGCGGGCGACACCCGCGAAACCTTCAATGGTCCAATGCTTGGTCTCCCAGATTGTCCCCGGCACGAGCACAACGAGCGGCTGCCCGGGGCGGACGCCGTTTTCCTTCAGCAACTTCTCCGCGTTGCGCACGGTATCGGCCGAAAGATGGATGGTCAGGTCCGGTGGCAGATCGTCGAATCCGAGCAGGTCGCCCACCCAGAGGTACCGGTCGATTGCATGCACATCGAGCGTGGGAATCGCAATGCGATGCGTGTACGCGAGCCAGGAACCTTCACGCGCGCCGCGCCAGCCGTGATTGGGCACGTTCTTGAGGTCGTGCTCCGCGGATACCGTCCGCGAAAATTTTATGGGCCGATCAAATCCGATCCGCACCCGCGCCCCGCTGATCAGGCAAAAAAAGGCCGAGCGCATCTGGCCGTGCATGTCGATGACCAGATCGTATTTGGCGCGGCGAATCTGCCGAAGCAAATCGAGGAACGCCAGCACCGCCCGCCATCGCCGGCCGCGTTTGGAAAAATCGCGCCGGGCGAACAGCACGACGTTGGAGAGCGCCGGATGCGAGCGCACGATCTCGGCGTTCTCGGGCGTGATCAACCAGTCAATCTGCGCATGTGGATAACGCGCGCGCAATTTCACAAGCACCGGGATGGTGTGAACCACGTCGCCGAGCGCGGAGGGTTTGATTAACAGAATGCGGGAGAATTCGGCGGCGCGCAGGCCCGATGCGGCTGCGGCGTCTGGCCAGTCGTTGTCGCGCTGGGTGGGCTGTCTGGCAGCGAGCGGTTGCAACGGCAAACGCTCAACGCTCAACGCCGGACGTCAAATGGAACAAATGGCCGCTAGGCCGCTTGTTTCTCCCCCGAAAGCGCGCCGCGAAGTTTCTTCAGCCACGCGGAAAACCGGTGGCGATTTTGCTCGCGTCGCACCACCGCTTCGCTGGTGACCCAGTTGAACTGAATCACGCGGCGCGGACCGGCGAAGGGCTTGTGACCATGCCAGGAGTTGTTGCTGCGGCGAAAGGCCAGCAGTGTGCCCTCGGTCGGCGGCACTTCCGCAATCACATCATCCAGATCGTGACCGGAGCGCAGCAAGCGCAACCGGCCTCCGGGCGCTTCCCATCCGGAGTTCATGTAAATCAGGATCGTGATGATCTTGGTTTCCGAATCGGTGTGAATTTTGCCGTCCTTTTCGCTGCAACGGCCGCGCACCGTGATCATGTCGGGCCGATTGCTCAGATCGATTTTGAATTTCTCTTCGAACGCCTTGCGAAACTCGTCGCTGCGCATCTCTTCAATCAGCCGCGCAAACGCGGGGCCGTAATGCACTTCGGCCAGGGGAAAACTGCCGGGCTTGTTCACCTCCGGATAATCTTTCCCGATCGCCGCGCGCGCCTCCGGCTTCACGAACTCCGGCACGATCAAAAACTCGAACGGCTCGCGCGTGAGCGGCGTCGCGCGCAACCGATCCATGTCCAGCATCGAAACCATGCGCGACGCTACACGAACAGGCGCGATTGGCCAGATGGAATTTGCGCTTCGGTTTTTATACACAGGCGCCCGGCCCCGGTTCTGATTGGCGGCGTGGGAAAGCGCCGTGAAGCGCCCTACTCCAGCGCGACCCGGGCAAGCGTCACGATGATGCGCGCGCCGGCCACGAACGTTCCGCGCAATGTGCCCGAGACTTTTGATTCACCGCCGGCGCGCCGCCGATGGTTGACCGGGATCTCGAGAATGCGCAGGCCAGCACGTGCGGCTTTCATCTGCATTTCCAAATTCCAGCCGTATGTTTCTTCGCGCAGGTTCAATTTTTCGAGCGCGTCGCGCCGAATGGCGCGAAACGGGCACATGTCCGTGTAACGGATCCCGTAGAGCAGTCGCATGATGCACCCGGCGATTCGCCCCGATAAAAGCTGCTGGAAATTCATGCTGCCGGGCTCGCGCTGCCCGCGCGTGCGCGAGCCGATGACAAAATCGTGTGTGCCGCGCGCGATCGGTTCAACAAGCGATCCCATAAACGCCGGCACGTCGCTGCCATCGCCATCGAGAAACACCACGATCCCGCACTCGGGCGAGAGAGCGCGCACGCCCGCCGCGCAGGCGCGCCCGTAACCGCGTGGCGCAGTCACGACGCGCGCGCCGGCTTCACGCGCACGCTCGGCCGTGCGATCGGAGCTGCCATTATCAACCACGATCACTTCTCGCGGAACGCTCGTGGCCAGACATTCGCGCACGACGCCGGCGATCGCTTCCTCTTCGTTCAACGCAGGGATGACCACCGAGACGTTGCTCATCGCAACACCAGCCATGCAGTGGTGAAGTAAATCACCAGGGCGATAAAATCGGCCAGGGCAAGGGTGACTGGCCCGGCGGCAATTTTTGGATCCAGTTGCAATCGGTGCAGCAACGAAGGGATCCCCAGGCCAAGAACGCAGGAGGTGACCAGCGATAAGGCGATGCTGCCGCCAATCACTAATGCCGCGGCCGGCTCGCTTCGCCAGACCAGAACAATGGCGCCAACGATCAGGCCGCACGCCGCGCCGAGGAGCAAAGCCGTCAGCACTTCGCGCCGCAACGCGGTCGCCAGCCATCCCGTTGTGTCCGCCGTCGAGCGCAGCGCGTGGATGGTCACGCTCATCGATTGCATGCTGACACTTTCATTTAACGCCAGCACCATGGTCAGAAAAAATGCCAGCACCAGGCTCCGCGACAGTGTCGGCTCGAAAAAGTGCGCCAGAATCGCAGAAAGCGTTCCGCCGCTCACCGTCACCAGCAGCCACGGGAAGCGAAACCGAAACGTTCGCAACGGCGACGCTCCGCGCAGCTGCTCAATGCGAAAACCAAGCGCCTCGAAGAATTCCGGGCCCGCCACTTCGCGGCTGCGAGGGCGCGATTCGTCCTCGCTTTCGCCCGCTTCGAGAATTTCCTCCGCAAACAGGTTGACATCGATAACGCCGATCACCCGGCGCTGTTCGTCCACCACCGGGAAAGCCAGAAACTTGTAGAGGACAAAAAATTCGCACGCGTCGAGGATGGTGGCCGTTTTGGGAACCGCCACCACACGACGCACCATGATTTCGCCCAGCGCCGTTTCCAACGGCGCGGTGAGGAGCCGTCGCGTGGGCACAACGCCTGCCAGCCGTTTGTCTGCATCGACCACGTAAAAGTAGATTACACGTTCGCCGAGGCCTTCGCGCCGGATGCGCTCCAGCGCCTGGCCCACGGTCATTGCCGCTTCCAACAGGGGAAAATCCCTCCGCGCATGTTCCGTGACCGGCTCATTAAAATCAGGAATGCCACTGGCGATGTTCATCTTTTCACCCGATGAACAATCCCCTTGTTTTTCAAAATTTCGCTGGCTGTGCCAAAGTAATCGCGAATATCGGTTTGGGTGCGGATCCAGCGGATATAGCGGGCGATGCCTTCGTTGAGATCCACCGTCGGTTCGTAGCCGGCAGAACGAGCCAGCGTGATGTCGCTGGTGAGATGACGCATTTCGCCGGGACGAAATTCACCGTTGATCTCCGGCGCGATGCGAACATCTAACAGCGCGCCAAGTTGCTCGGCGATTTCGCGGATCGGCGTGCCGCGGCCGCTGCCGATATTGACGGCCAGGCCGTCCAGCCGGTCGCTCTGCGCGGCCAGCAAATTCGCGCGCGCGATGTCTTCTACGAATGAAAAATCACGCGTTTGCTCGCCGTCCTCATACAGAACCGGTGGCAGATTGTTCAACAGCCGGGTGCAAAAAATCGCGATGACCCCCGTGTAGGGATTGAAGATGGACTGGCGCGGACCGTATGTGCACGAATAACGCAAAGCGACCGTGGGAATGCCGACCTGTTTACCCCAAAGCAACACGAGCCGTTCCTGATCGACTTTGGTCAGGCCGTAAACGGTTTCGCCCCCGACCGGGGCGTTTTCAGGCGTCGGAACGCTCCTTGTGATCGCGCCGCAAACCGGGCAGTGAACCTGCCAATCGCCCGCGCGCAGTTGCTCAATCGGACGCACGCTCGGAAAAACCACGCCGTGCCCTGGACATTCGCCCGCCCCTTCGCTGTAAACGGCCTGCGAACTGGCAGCGACGATTTTCTTGATCGGCAGATTGTTCTCCCGGATTACTTCGAGCATTTGCGCGGTGCCGAACGAATTCACGTGCACAAATTTTGCGATCTCGGGCATGTAACCGCCGTACGCCGCCTGGTGAAAAACGATGTCGATGTTTTCAAGCGCGGCTGCGATGACAGCGCGATCGCGCAGATCGCCGTGGATGAATTCGGCACTCTCGTTGATCCAGGCCGGCTTGCCGCGGCGATGCGTCTGCGGCTCCAGATTATCCAGAACGCGCACCCGCCAGCCTTCCCGCACCAGCAGATCAACCACGTGCGAGCCGATCAGGCCTGCTCCACCGGTTACTAACGCACGCTTCGCCATTCGCTGGAAGGACGGGCGATCGGCCCGTCCCGTAAGAGATGCTGCCAGCATCTCGAAGGATCGGCAAGCCACCCAGGCGCGGCACGGGTCAGCTTGCCCGGCTCAAAGGCAATCAGTGACGCGCCGGCGGTCTGATCTCCGGACGCAGCGCTTCTAGAAATCTCCGCGTGTGCGGGGCGATGTCGTCGTTTGCGCGCTTGCGCAAAAGTTCGTCGCAGAGCCTGTGCAAACCCACGGCGTCATCAACGTCGTATCCTCGCGGCAGAATCTTCACTTCCAGACCGACCCGGGCAGCGCGCTGCAATGTTTGCTCGAATACATGGCGGGTGCTCCAGTCGATGCGCTGGAACAGCTCGCGATGCGGCGCTTTCAACCCTATCAAATAGTAGCCGCCGTCCTCACACGGGCCGAGAACAACGCGGTCGCCGGGCTGTTTCAATTGACGAATTGCCTCAGAAAAACTCGAGCTTGGAATGGTTGGACTATCTGAATCGATCAAGCACAGAGATGCAAAACCGCACTGAAACAGGTCGCTGGCAGCAAAAGCGAGTCGAGCGCCAAAAGTTTTTCCCCGTTGCGGCAACAAACTGAAACCTCTCGGCAGAACGCCAGCGTACGCGAGCTCGGCTCCGACCGGGGTGTAAACCGCGATGCCGCGCGCTGGCTGGCCGGTAATCGCCTGCATGATTGTTCTGGCCGTGTCGCGCAAAAAATTTTTATTTAAATCCGCAGCTTCCTCAGCGGTAAGCGGCGGGACAAGGCGCGTTTTTACCTCTCCGGCAAGCGGTGCCTTGGTCATCACAGCGAGTGCGCACAGACCCCTGCCACTCGGCAGGCGACTGTTTGGTTGGAGAACGGGAACGGGTTTCACGGGCTAAAGTTTTTCACAATGAATGGATAGGATTTCCGTTTTGCTTTTCCCAAATCACTTCTTCTCATGGAAGTGAATAACGCGGTTAACGCCGAAAAATTTTCGAGGTCGAGCCACGCGGCGTGATCGGCCAGCCATGAAGCTGTTGATAACATCCCTGCTCTGCGCCAACAAATGTTCGTTGCTCGAAAAGGACGAGAGTTGTTCGCGCTTATTCAAACTTATTGGCCAGTTGCTCAAAGATGTTTTAACAGAGCGGCATGGACGCCATGATTCTCGAGGGTCGCTTGCGGCCCCGAAAGCAGTCGGGTCGCGTGTCTGCGACCGCGCTCCTTTTGTGTCTCATCACAGCGGGCTCCTTCGCCGACGACCTTTCGCTTTGGAAAATCCAGAGACGACTTGCTTCGAAAAAGTACGTCGATCTTACGCACCGGTTTGAGCCGGGCATCCCACACTGGCCCGGCTTTCCGGATGAGACGCGCAAAATCGTCTATTGGTACGACAAACGGCCCGACACCATGGGGGCCGGCTTTTTCGCGGAACTATTCACGCATGTTGGCCAGTGGGGCACGCATGTCGATCCGCCGGCGCATTTCATCAAAGGCCTGCGCACTGTGGACGAGATTGATCTCAAGGAGATGCTTCTGCCTCTGGTGGTGATCGATGTTCACGAGCAATGCGCAAAGAACGCCGATTACACGCTGACGCTGGATCGAGTGAAAAAATGGGAAAACGACCACGGCCAAATCCCAGCCGGGGCGTTTGTGGCCATGCGTACCGATTGGTCCAAACGCTGGCCGGACCCGGTGCGAATGCAGAACAGAGACGCCAACGGCGTGGCGCATTATCCCGGGTGGAGTTTGCCGGCGCTCAAGTTTCTTTACGAACAGCGCCGGATCACCGCATCGGGGCACGAAACCACCGACACCGATCCTGGCGTGGCTGCGAGCAGGGACGATTACTCGCTGGAAAAATATGTTTTGAGCACCAACCATTATCAGATTGAATTGCTCACCAATCTCGATCAGGTGCCCGAGGCCGGCGCGCTGGTGGTGGTCAGTTTCCCCAAACCAAAAGCAGGCTCAGGTTTCCCTGCGCGGCTATTTGCGATTTTGCCCTGAGGCAGCTTCTGAGAGCGTTGACGTTGCATCCCTCAAAAGCATTCGGGACAGCCGTTTTCATAGCGGACCCCGCGTGCTGCAATTATTCCTGTTTAGAAACGCGACTGAGGCACCAGTTTCGATTGTATTAAGTATGATGAATCCGAATGAAGAGGAAGCTACAAGCGATAAACCGCTGCCGACCGACGCTGCGGGCGAGCAACAGACAGGCCTGAGCGGGCGCGAGCAGTTGCGGCGGGCAACAAACAAAATTTCCAGCGCCGTGAGCCAGACCTGGGACGAAACAAAACACACCGCAGGCCGTGTCCGCGAACGCACCGAGTATCTAATGCGCGAAAACCCGGTGCCGACCATTCTCGGCGCATTTGGCGTGGGGATCGCCATTGGCTTGGCAATTCGCTATGCTTCGGGCAGCGAACGCAAGGCGCAAGTCCCGCCGAAATCGTCCTGGGAAAAGCTGGATTGGAGCGTTCTTTCGCTGCCCTTTCTCTGGCCGTTTTTCAAATCGCTCCGGAAACAATATGAACGTTCGGCTGACGCGGTCGCCGACGCCATGCGCGGCGGCGTGAAACGGTTGAGGAAGATCGACGTGGAGCGTTATGCCAAACCGGTTCGCAAACGCTGGAAAGCCTGGACGCGTTGATCCCTCCGCGAGAGCGGGAAGAGGCGCGCCTTGAAGAGGGCATTTTCCTCGCGGAAGGTGTCGCTCTGGCATGGCGAAAACAAGTTCATCCGGGCAACCGGCGTGGCAGCGCAATCCTGTCTTTGAATTTTTTGCGTCGCTTAAGCTGGCGGTGGTGCTGCTGGCCGTAATCATCATTGCGGCCATTGCGGGCACTGTTTACGAGTCGAGTTTTGACGCAAAAGTTGCGCGCGCCTATGTGTATGGCGCGCCGTGGTTCAATCTCTGGCTGGTGTTGCTCGGGGCGAACTTGGCCTGTTCCGCGCTATCGCGCTGGCCCTGGCGCAAACATCACCTGGCGTTTCTCATCACGCACTTGGGCATCATTACGCTGCTGATCGGGGCGTTGATCGGTCGCATCTGGGGTGTGGAAGGAACCATCACCCTTTTCAAGGGCGAAGCGGCAACCAACCGCCTGCTGGTCGATGAACGGCAACTGCGCGTTCACGACATCGATGGAATCGTGAAAGGCTATCGCGCCGAATTTTTGCATCATCCGCCGACGCCGGCACGTCCCCGCGATTTGGGGCTGCTGGCCAGCGGCGCGCGCCTGAGCATTGTCGATTACGCGCCGGCGATGGAGGCAAAGCTGAACGTTGATCCGCTCGGCGACGGTGGCGCGCCGGCGCTCCATTTTTCCGTCGCGACGGCAATGATGAACCAGCGCCTGGAGGGTTGGTTGCTGGCCGACGATCCGGAGCGCGGAGATTTTTCCATGGGACTCGCGAACATCGAATTTAAACGCGGCGTCGCCAGCGCCGCCAGTGAGACAATTGCGACGCCGGCGGCGCGGCCCGCGGAGACCCTCACGGAAATGGAAGAATCAATTTTCGCGTTCAGCAAAGCGCCGGATGAACAGATCGGTCGCGTTCTCAAAGGGGGAAACACAGGCGCAAAAGTGCGTCTGGAACCTCCGCAAAACGGCGACAAGGGGCGCCTTCTGGTTTCGTTAGGCGGACAGGAGATCCGTTTCGATGTGGCGGAAAACATGGGCCGAGCCATCCCGCTTGAGAACACTCCCTTCACGCTCACCATCGAGAATTACTGGCCCGATTTCCGAATCGAGAACGGCAAACCGCGTTCGTTGAGCGACGAGCCGAACAATCCCGCCGTGCTGGTGACCATCCGCGGCAGAGGAATTCCGGCCGCGGAGCCTGCGACGAATCCGCACGGCGCCACGGTTGGAACGTCCTCCTCCAGCGTGGGCGGTCCGCCCTCAATGCCCCGGCCGGGCGAACCTGCGCCAAATCATCTTACGCTGTTTATCGCCGATGATGGGGCGCTGACTTATGAGCTGGTGTCGCGCACGAAAGGCAAATCGCGCGGCCCAATCAATCTGAACCAACCGCTTTCGACCGGTTGGGCTGACTGGCAGTTTGTCGCAGACAAGGTCGTCCCGCACGCACAGGCGCGAATGGATTTTACGCCGGCCGATCCAGACGGATCATCCTTGTCTCTTGCAGCCGCGGATCTGCCGGACGGCGTGCGCGTTCGTATCGAGCAAAATGGCAAAACCGTCGAGCAATGGGTTCCTGCCGGCTGGCGGATCGCGCTTCCCACTTCGCCCCGCCAAACGCTGGTAGCTTATGGCTGGAAAACGGTTGCGCTGCCGATCGCTCTGGAGTTGCTCGACTTCGAAGTGAAACGCAACGAAGGCAGCGACAGCCCCGCGGGGTTCAAGAGCGTTCTGCGAATCACCACCGCAGACGGCCAGGCGGTTACCGGCGCGTGTTGGATGAATCATCCCTTCAGTTTCCCCGGGCATTGGTTCAACACCTGGACCGGATTCACATACAAGATTTCGCAGGCGTCCTGGAATCCGCAGAACCTGAGCCAAAGCACGGTTCAAATTTTGCGCGATCCCGGCTGGCTGTTGAAATGGGTGGGTTCGCTGCTGGTGGTGCTGGGCGTTTTCATGATGTTTTATCTTCAGCCGTATCGGAAACAAACCGCAGGCGAACCGATTACGCCGCTGGCCCCAAGCCAAGGTTCCCACGCTCGGGAAACCGTCGAGGAGATCGCTCGATTAACCTGACGCGCGCGCCTTGGTTTTCGTTGAAAATTGAGCGCGCGCAAGTTGAACCGCGCCCCATTACCGATGAAAATTTTGCGAGTCGCTTTTTTTGGGGACCGGGAATGAGAGTGTTTGTTTTCGTCGGCTTGCTTGCAGTTCTTGCCGGGTGCGCTTCGAGCGACAAAGCGGGCGAAGAATCGAGCGCGAACCAGATTGTGCCCGGAGCAACCAAATGGGGCTACTTTAGCGGCGAGCCGGTCACCAAGTGGAATCCGGACGGGCGCACGATGACGCTGCTGACCGAGCTGCGTTACACCGATCCGCATGGCCAGGTGTGGATTGCCCCGGCCGGGTCGGTAGTCGATGGCGCGTCCATTCCGCGCTATCTCTGGTCCCTCATGGGCGGGCCGTTCGAGGGCAAATACCGCAACGCTTCCGTGCTGCACGATGTGGCTTATGGCGAAAAGAAACGGCCGTGGCAGGATTGCGACCGCATGTTTTACTACGCCATGCGTTGCAGCGGGGTGAGCGCCGTGGAAGCCAAGACCATGTATTACGCGCTCTACAAGTTTGGGCATCATTGGAAGTTCCCGATCAAACGCGGAAAACCAGTGGAATATGAGGGCCAGACGGTGGCGCGTGCCGTTGCGCGCGCGGAGCCGGTTCCACGCGCGATTCCAGTGAATCCGGCCGAGATCAACGAGGCGCGCGACTGGATTCGCCATACCGATCCCAGCCTCGAACAGATCGAGCAGCGCGCAGAGGCTGGGACGCAGTAGCATCGTCGAGCCGGTGCGGGTCGCCAGCGTGCCCGGAATCGGCTTTAGCTCGTTCCCGAATTTGAGGAAGCTTCCGTTGCGCCGTTTTTCTCCAGCGCCACGGCCAAAACTTCATCAACGGTTTCCACAGGAACAAATTTCAGTTTTTGTCTCGCTTCCTCGGGAACGTCCACCAAATCCTTTTCGTTGAGCTTTGGGATGATGACCGTAGAAATGCCGGCGCGCATGGCGGCGAGACTTTTCTCTTTCAGTCCGCCGATGGGCAGGACGAGTCCGCGCAAAGTGATTTCGCCGGTCATGGCCACATCGGGACGCACCGGTTTATTGGCGAAGAGGGACGCGAGGGCGGTGAACATGGCGATGCCAGCCGACGGCCCGTCCTTGGGCACGGCTCCGGCCGGGACGTGCACGTGCACATCGATGTCGCGGAAGTCTTCCGCCTTTGCGCCGAGCTCGCTGTTACGGCTGCGCACCAGACTAAACGCAGCCTGAGCCGATTCCTTCATCACTTCGCCGATATGTCCCGTGAGAATGATGTTGCCCTTGCCTGGGTAGCGGGTTGCTTCGATGTGCAACACCTCGCCGCCAGTGGGGGTGTAAGCAAGGCCGGTTACGACACCCGGTTTGCTGGTCTTGAGCCGCGTTTCGCGCACGTACTTCACCGGGCCGAGCATTTCGCCCACCACCTCCGGCGTGACGGTGACGCGCCCGGTTTTTCCGCGCGCCACCTGCGCCGCAATACCGCGACAGACGGCGGCAATTTGCCGCTCGAGTTCGCGCACGCCTGCCTCGTGTGTGTAATCGTTGATGATTCGGCGAAGCGCTTCTTCCTCAAACTCGCATTGCTCCGGCTTGAGACCGTTCTCTTCGAGCTGCCGCCTCACCAGGTAACGTTTGGCGATTTCGAGTTTCTCCCGCTCGGTGTACCCGGGCAGCGAAATCACTTCGATGCGGTCGCGCAGCGGTTCGGGGATGCCCTCGATGTAGTTGGCCGTGCCGATGAAAATCACGTCCGACAGATCGAAGGGAACGTCCAGATAACGATCCACAAACGCGTTGTTTTGTCGCGGGTCGAGCACTTCCAGCAACGCGCTGGCGGGGTCGCCGCGAAAATCTGCGCCGATTTTATCGATCTCGTCGAGCATGAACACCGGGTTGCGCGTGCCGCAGCGGCGCAGTTCCTGAATGATTCGCCCCGGCATGGAGCCGATGTACGTGCGGCGATGCCCGCGGATCTCCGCCTCATCACGCATTCCGCCCAGGCTGATCCGGACAAATTTGCGGCCCAACGCGTCGGCAATCGATTGGCCGAGGCTGGTTTTGCCCACTCCCGGCGGGCCAAGGAAACAGAGAATCGCGCCGTGCCCATGGGGGTTGAGCTTACGCACTGCGAGATACTCGATCAGGCGTTTCTTGACTTTTTCCAGATCGTAATGGTCGCGATCGAGGATGCGCTGCGCCTGATCGAGGTCGAGATTGTCTTCGCTCAATTTGTTCCAGGGCAAATCGGCGAGGATTTCGACGTAACTGACGATTACTGAAAATTCCGGGCTGGCGGGGGGGATAAAGTCGAGCCGTTTCAACTCGCGCTCGGCCTGTTTCATCACCGCTTCGGGCGGCTTGGCTTCCTCGAGTCGGGCGCGCAATTGCCGGGCCTGTTCTTCGCTGCCGCCTTCGGCCTCGCCCAATTCGTGCTGGATCGCCTTGAGCTGCGAGCGCAGATACGCGCGCCGCTGGGCGTCGGTAAACTGCGAGGCCACATCTTTTTGAAGCTTTTGTTGAATCTGCGCGATCTCCAGTTGCGCCGAGACGTGTTTCTGCACGGCGCGCACCCGCTTTTCGACGTCCAACTCTTCAAGCACGGCCTGTTTTTGGGCCACGTCGATGTTGAGAGTCGGCGCCAGAAAATCAGCAAGCTGTTCCGGACCTTCGATGTTCAGAATCATGAGGCGCGCCTGTTCCGGCGCATCCGGCGTCAGTTCGAATAATTTCATGGCCGAATCGCGCAGATTGCGAAAGGTCGCTTCCCATTCTTTGCTCTGCGGCGGCAGGATTGATCGGGGCAGATCGATCTCGGCGCGCAGAAACGGCGAGGTCGCCACAATTTTGCGCAGCGAGAAACGCCGCAAACCCTGGACGACGATGAGCACGTTGTCTTCTGCCTGACGCAAAAGCTTCAGGATGAGCGCCGCTGTGCCAACGCTGTAAAGATCCTGTGGCGCCGGCTCTTCGATGGTTTCATCGCGCTGCGTCAGCAGGCCGATCACTTTTGTCCGCGGCAGGGTATCGTCCAGCAGCTTCAGCGAAGCCGGGCGCTGAATGTTGAGCGGAACAATCATCCCCGGAAAGACCACCAGCCCGCGCACCGGCAGGATTGATAATTCCTCTGGAATCCGGGGCGTTTGTCCGGCGTCCAGACCCAAACCAGCCGCGCCCGGGCCACTCTGTTCCGGCTCTGTCCCTGCGCGCAAAGCGACGCGCTTTTCCGTGTTCATGGTCCTTTTAGCGGAAGCGAAATCCAAAGCAGCCCGTTGCGTTGCTCGGCATGCACCCGATCGATGTCCACTTCGGCGGGAAGCGCGATTTCCCGCAGAAACGGTCCGTAATCGATTTCCATCGCGAGCCATTGCAACGCGCATCCCTCGTCCTCGGTTGGCTCCGGCAGATCACGCGTGCCGCGGATGATCACGCGCCGCGGTTCCACCCTCAGATCGATCAGCGCGCGATCCACGCCGGCCAGCTCGACGCAAATCCGAATACACATTTCGCAGCGATACGCGTTGATCGCCGGTTCCCAGGCGTGCGACGCCACGCCGGAAAAGTGCAGGCGCGACAGTTCGTACGTGAGGTCCTGCAACGCGCCGTGCACCCAGCGCAACTTCAAATTTCTGATCGAATCCATCGGAGGATAAACGTCGGCCCCGGCGGTGTGTTTTTCAACCGGCGGTGCGGTGTTTCCCCGGACAAGTCGCGCCTGCCAGGCAGGCCGCGTTCCCCCACCGGCGCAGGCGATGGAATCTTCTTCCCACTTCGGCTGGAAGATCAATGGCCGGCTCGAACGAACCGCAGCTGCGTTCCATTCGACAGCGACCGTTCTCGTCTATTTTATTTTTCCAGGTCCCCAGAGGGCGTGGCCGGGTGTGGCGCCGGTGTGTTCGCCATCTTTAAGCACCTGCACGCCGTTGACGAAGACGTGCTGGACGCCTACGGCATATTGATGCGGGTTTTCGAACGTGGCCCGATCGGCAATTTTCGCCGGATCAAACACCACCACGTCGGCAAACATGCCTTCCTGCAAAAAGCCGCGATGATCCAGGCCGAGATTCGTCGCCGGCAATCCGCTCAATCGCCGTATCGCTTCGCTTAAAGGTATGATTTTTTCGTCGCGGACATATTTGCCCAACAGCCGCGCGAAATTTCCGTACGCGCGCGGGTGCGGATTCGATTTCAGAAAGAGGCCTTCGGGCGCCTGAGAGGCTTCGTCGGAACCGAACGAGATCCAGGGCCTGGCCAGTTCCTTCCGCAGATTCTCCTCCGACATCAAGAAATAGACCGAGTCGATCCGCGACTTGTCTTCCGCGATCAAATCCATAATGGCCGTAATCGGGTCGGTGCCGCGCATTCTGGCGACTTCGGCCAGCGATTTGCCGGTAAGCGGTTTTAGCGTCTCGGACTTGAAACCGGAGAGCAAAATGCGCTCCGGCGATCCCGCTCCAACGTACAGGTTTTCCCATTGATCGCTGTCTTTGCTCACTTCGGCGGCGATCTTTTTGCGGGTGCTCGGATCGCGGAGTCGCTGGAACAACGCCGGGTAACCGCCATCCTCGGTCCAGGGCGGCAGGCAGGCGTCGAGTCCGGTGCCGGCGGCGGTGTACGTGTACATGTCGGCGGTGATTTTGAGCCCTTGTTTTCGCGCGGCTTCAATTCGTGACAGCAACGCATCCAGTTTGGGCCAGTTCTGTTTCCCGGCGGCTTTGATGTGATAGATCTCCGCCGGGATTTGCGCTTCCCGGCTGATCCGGATCAATTCATCGGCCGCTTCAAGCAGCCGGTTCCCCTCGCTGCGCATGTGCGAGATGTATTTGCCCTTGTATTTCGCGGCGACCTTGCAGAGCTCGATCAATTCTTCCGTTTTCGCGTAAAAGGCGGGCGGATAAATCAGCGATGTGCCAATGCCCAGCGCGCCGGCTTCCATTTCCTTGCGCACGAGTTCGCGCATCTGGTCGAGCTGCTCCGGAGTGGGCTGTTTGTCTTCGAAACCGATCACGTACTCGCGGAGCGTGGTCGCTCCGATGAACGAGGCCACGTTGCACGACACGCCGCGTTTTTCCAGATAGCGCAGATACTCCGCGAGCGTGTTCCATTTGATATCGTATTTGATGTCGCCCTGCTGGCGGATCATGTGCTCGCGCACGCGATCGTTCACCGGCCCCATTGATTCGCCTTCGCCCATGATTTCAGTGGTTACTCCCTGACGAATCTCGCTCTGCGAGCGACCATCGTGAATCAGGGAGACCGTGGACCAGGAGAGCATGTTGATGAAACCGGGCGCCACAGCGAGTCCCTTCGCGTCAATCACCCTCTTTGCTCTGGCTTGTTCGAGGTCGCCCACACGAGCAATGCGGTCGCCGCGGATGGCCACGTCGGCTTTTCGCGGTTCGCCGCCTGTGCCGTCATAGACGGTTCCACCTCGGATGATCACGTCGAACTCTTCGGGCGCCGAGATGGGAGACTGCTCTTGAGCAAACGCCGCGCACATCATTGCCAAAAACGCGCCGAAGACGCAGAGCTTCAACTTCATTGCGCCGACTCTAGATGGGAGCGTTGCCCTTTTCAAAGTGATAGCAAAATCTCGGCTGTCCGGCCGACGCGGCAGCCCAAAGAAATTGTCACCGAATTTGGCTTTAACCACGGGGGCTGCCGTCGTTAAATGAGCAAATGAAACGACCCATTACACGAATGGCGCGCGCAGCGTTTTCGCTGCTGTTGGGATTATGCGCCGCGCTGCCGGCGCTTTTGATCAGCGGATGCGCGGAAAATTACTACGCCGAAGCCTACCGCGCACCGGAAGCGCGCTACAATACGTATTACGGACCGTGGTACTATCCCTATTATCCGTGGTACAGTTACTATGGCGGGGCCTATTACTACGAGTATTAAGGAAGCGAACTAGGCTTCGCTCTGCCTCAGCAAATTTGCGAGTTGGTCTTTCCACAGTGCGGCCAGTGTGTGGCTGCCGTGGCCGCGCGTTTTGTCGCTGAACGGAATCACGAGCGCGCGGCCGTGTGGGACACGCTTGATCTCGCGCTCGAGAATGCCCAGCTCGGGCGGGTTGATCAGGTCGTCGGCGAAATTGATCGCCAGCAGCGGAGCGCGGATTTTTTCCAGATTCGGTCCCGGGTCGTAATCGTGTGAGGCTTCCAATGCGTAGAGCACATCGTTTGCGTCGTCGGCTTTAGTGATTTGTGCGACAAATTTGTCCAGAACTTCGTCAGTCTTCGCAAGTGTGGGCGCTTCCTGTTGGCGCAGGACGGGGTTGCTGCTCATAAACCAAAGCATTTCGGCGGCGGTGCGCAGGCTGGGCGGCTGCGTTTTATAATCGCCGTCGTTCCACGCCGGATCGTTGCGGATCGCGTCGATAATGATGCGCCGCCAGGCGCGGTTGCGTCCGGAGATCTGGGTGGGCAGACAGGCCAGAGGCATCAGGGCATCCATGAAATCGGGGTGCAACTCGCCCCAGAGCCAGGTGTGCATTCCGCCCATGGACGTTCCCATAATCAGCCGGGCGTGATTGACCCCAAGACCGTCCGTCAGCAGCCGATATTGCGCCTCGATCATGTCGCGGTATCCGTAGCGCGGGAATTTCGCGTGCAGTCCGTCGCTGGGTTTGGATGATTTGCCGTGGCCAATTCCATCCGGCAACACGATAAAAAATTTCGTTGCGTCCAGCGGCTGATCTTTGCCGAAAAGTTCCCCGGCAAACGCGGGCCGGATAAATTGCGCGCCGCTGCCGGTGGTCCCGTGCAGGATGAGGACAGCATTCGTCGTTTTGCCCTGAGCGTCTTTCCGCGGTTTGCCAATGGTCCGGTAATGGATGCGCAACTCCGGCAATGTTCCACCGGATTGAAATTTGAAATCGCGGATGGTGTAATCGCCTTCGGTCGGCGCGGGATAATCAGCCGCGGGCAACAGACTCTCGGCGCCTAACGAAATCAAAAACGCCAATGATCGAATGAACTTGTGCATGATGTCGATCTTACACCCGCTCGTTAATTCAGCTACTGTGCTAGTGCGCTGTAACACGAAAAATAGGATCCACGTGGAATCACCAATCACGCTTCTTTTGCCTGGCAAGCGGCGGGCTTGCTCCACAACGGGTTTCCTTGCGAACAGAAACTGTAGGGCAGGCACCCTGCCTGCCACGATCTCGATTTACTTGTTGCAGTGCACTAGTTCCCGAAACTGGATGTCAACGGATTGAGCTTTTTACGGTCTTTGAAGCGCGGCTTGGCTGGCTACCGCCCACTGCGCCTGCGTTTGCGCTCGGGCGGGCGAATGAATTTCCTCAGCCGCGCAGTCGTTTCCACGCGATCAATCCGGCTGGCCGCAACATCGAGCACCAGATTTTCCCAATCGCGCACCGGCAAGACCTCCCGGGGCAGCAGCTCGTTCTCAGCGAGAAAAGTCAGGCAACAAGCCAAGGCCGTGCGCTTGTTGCCGTCCACAAACGGATGATTCCCGCAGATATAAAAGAGGTAGGCGGCAGCGATTTCGATTGGATCGGTGATTAGCTGCTGTCCCATCATCGTTGCCTGAGGCGCCGCGACGGCGGATTCGAGCAACGCCAAGTCGCGGATCCCCGGCGACCCGCCATGCGCCTTCAAAACCTCGGCATGGATCTTCCGGACGGCCGAAACGGTGAGATACGCAAGCGATTCGCTCACGCCAAACGCCTGAAGAGCTTCGCGTTTTTGCGGATCAACCGCCGCGCTGTTTTGGAAGCCCTGTCGTCGGTGATGTTGCGTCTTAGCGGCAAGAGCACAATGGCGCCGCCTTCATGGAGCGATACGCTGAGTTCATCTCCCACTTTCAATCGCGCCAGGTCCATGAACGCGGCGTCGAAAACGATTCCCTGCGAATTGCCGATCTTGGTGATGGTCTTGGTCATTTTGTAATACTTTGTTTTACGCCGCTGCCAGTGTCAACCCAGAAAGCTTTCGGGGTCAAGGTTGCCGTTGCCGTTCGGCTTGGATTCGTTTGAGCAGTTCGCTGTGGGTTCGTTCGAGGTCGTTAGCGAATTTCAGCGTGGCTTGCACAGCTTCGGGATACATCTCGACCCGTTTTCGCAATTTCCTGGCAGCCGGATCGTAAAAGAAGGATGTGTCATCGTCCAGACTCGGCACGATCAACTCATCGCTCAACTTTGGTACCACGCCATGCGACTCAATTCCCGGCGGACAACTGATTCATCATTACGGATCGGCATTGAGCGTCTGCACGTCGAGCAACTCAGCCACCAGCGCCGAAACGCGCGAAGCGAGAGCGTTTTTCAGTTGTTTGGCTCATGATTTAAAAGGACAATTCAATCAATGGGACAATCGTGGTCAGTCAACAGATTGGCCGATTTCCTCACGGAATCCGTCCGAATGGCGCGCGCGGATGACGCGCCATTTTATCACTTGGAATTCCGGCGCGTGTTCCCGGAAGATTTTTACGCGGAAATGCTGGCGGCGATGCCGGACGCGACTGATTACCGCGCCATGTCGGGCAAGAGCAAAATGGGCAGCGTTCGACCGGACGGTAAACCGACCCGGACCAAGATCGATCTTTTCCCCGAGTACATTCGGCATTTGCCGCAGGAGAAGCGCGCGGTCTGGGAGGTGGCCGGAGGAGCGCTGCGTTCCGGGGGATTGCAGAAGGCGTTTATCGAGCGGCTGGCACCGGGCCTGGAGCGGAGGTTCGGCGCAGATTACGCGAAGGTGGCAATGTATCCGGTGCCGATTTTAACTCGCGACATTCCCGGCTACCGCATCTACAAGCACACCGACAGCCTTTGGAAGGGAATCACTGTGCAATTCTATCTTCCGCCTGATCACTCCACGCCGCACATCGGCACGATCTTTCACGAGGTGCTTCCCAACGGGCGCAAGCCGAAAAAGGCGCAGATGCCCTTTCTGCCCAACAGTGGATACGCGTTTGCGGTGGCCGATAACACCTGGCATTCCGCTGATCCCGTAGGGCCGGAAGTCAAAACACGCGACAGTATTTTGCTCACCTACTTCGTTGATGCCGGGCCATTGCGATTTGTGCGCAATCGCGGCCGGCGCTTGCAGAATTGTTTGCTTAACGAGGCGCGCAATTTGGCGCGCACATTTCGCGGGTAAATCTCACTTTTCCACGCTCAGAAAGCGCAGAACAGCCGTCGCGAACTCACGGGGAGACTCCACCTGCGGCATGTGGCCGCAGTTGTCGATCACCAGGAGCTGCGAACCAGTGATTTCTTGATGAAACTGTTCGCCGAAGCCAAGCGGAATGAGTTTGTCCTCGCGACCCCACAGGATAAGTGTGGGTCGATGGATTGTCTGAAGCCTGTGGTCCAACGCGTCTTCACCGCGGATCATCGAATCGATCAGTTGACCGACGGTGTAGCTGTCACCCGCTGTCACTCGTTCTTTAAAGGCCAGATCGATATCCTGGTAATATCGTTTGTCGTGAAATGTAAGCGGACCCAAATACGCAATGTCTTCGCGGCTGGCTAACCGGAGCGCTGCCAACGCGCGTGGGTCCATGGTTTTTGCCAAAGCCGAATAGCCCGCGGCGTCAGATAGAACAAGGCGTTCGACTCGCTCCGGATGCGCCGCGGCGAAAGCCGCCGCGACCCAACCTCCCAATGAATTGCCAACCAATGAGGCGCGCTGGATTTTTAGTTCGTTCAGAAATCCATCGAGAAAATCAACGAGAGTGCTTACGCGATAACTGAGCAGCGGTTTTTCGGAACGGCCAAAGCCGATCTGATCAAATGCGACAACGCGAAAGCGTGAAGCCAGCAACGGAATCACCGAATCCCAAACTTTGACATTGTCTGCCAGCCCATGGATCAAGATCACGGGCGCGCCGCTGCCCGCTTCCACGTAGTGGATCTTGGCGCCATAGACGGTTACAAACCTGTCGTTCTTCTGCGCCTGTGCCAGAGAGTGTGGCAGAGAGAATGCGCTTGCGATCAGGCCTGATAAAATAAACCTCAACATTCCAGTTTAGCGGGGCAATGATTGCTCCGCATTGGCCAGGGCGTAGGCAAGCACTGCGACAACGGCCGCGTTTTCCGCCAACTCTTTTGGCACAATCTTGTCCAGCGTGTCTGCCGCCGTGTGATGATAGTTGAAATAGAAACGGTTGTCCTGGATCGGGCTGAAAGCAGGGACACCGGCTTGTTCCAGCGGCGCGATGTCGGCGCCGCAATGTTCGGCCGGCTCCAGGATGCCTGCGCCTGATTCGTGTAAGATTCCGGCCACCGGGGCCAGCATTTTTCTCACGTCCGGTTTCGCCTTGACGTTAAGGCCCAGGGGATGGCCGGCGCCGTTGTCGGTTTCCACGGCGGCGAAATGATTCTGAAATTCTTTTCCGAAATCCTTTGCGTACTGTTTCGAGCCGGCGAGGCCATTTTCTTCGTTCATCCAGGCGATCACACGAATGGTGCGCTTCGGTTTGAGGCGCAGTTGCTGGACGAGGTTTGCCGCTCCCATCGAAACGGCGACGCCGGCGGCATCGTCAATGGCGCCTGTGCCCAGATCCCACGAGTCGAGATGGCCGGAAACGATGATGATTTGTTCGGGATGTTCCCTGCCTTTGATGTCGGCGATCACGTTTGCGCTTTCGGCATCGGGAAGCGTTTGCGGCGTGAGAACTAATTTCATTCTCACCGGTCCCTCTGAAACCAGATTCGCAATCAGATCTGCGTCCTCGGCCGTGACCGCGGCGGCGGGAATTCTCGGCGCGTCAGGCGCGTAATGGGTGTAGCCCGTATGCGGCAGCCGGTAGTCGGCGCCGCCCGCGGAGCGAACCAGACAGGCCGCAGCGCCCAGTCGCGCGGCGGCGCTGGGGCCGTCGCTGCGATAGAGAACCGCCTCGCCGTACGCGTCACCGCCCCGGCCCTGGGCGGCCATTTGTTTGTCGAACGGATAATTGAACAGCACGATTTTGCCCGCGATTTTCAAGCGGCCTAACGAGTTCAGCTCATCGAAATTCTTTACTGCGATCACCTCAGCGGTGATTCCCTCCGCAGGAGTTGCGACGCTCGGCCCAAGAGCGGTGAGCACAATCTTCTGCGTCGTTCCGGCCGCCATGCCGGGAAATTCCACCAGCGCCCCCGTTTCCTCTCCCCGTATCCAGTGCGGCACCATCACTTTCTCCAGGCGCACATCGCAGCCGAGCTTTCGCAGTTCGCCCGCAACATATTCCACCGCTTTGGCCGCCTGCGCCGAGCCGCTCAAGCGCGGCCCGATGTTGTTCGCCAGATGCGCCGCCTGCCGATAAGCGTAATCGCTTTGCAGAGCCGCCCTTTGCAATTGCTTCAGTTCGGCGAGCGTCTGTGAAGAAAAAACCGCCGGAGTTGGCGATACGGATGGGTTGGCGCTTGATGCGGGGAGACGTGTTTCTTGTGCCAGCCCTTGCTGAGAAGAGACAAGTAAAAAGAGCGCCAGCAGTCCAATCAGGCGAAGTTGGTCAACAGACATTTCGAACGCGCTACACTATCTTGTCGCGATGCGCCAGCATTGACTCAGCCGAACCGGCAGCTATTTCTGCTTCTTAAACTCGATCTGCTCGCCAAACAGTTCGGGGTTGCGGGCATTTTTGGTCAACAATGCCACTACCGTGGCTCTGTCCTTGGTCTCTCTTGGGACCACTTTGTCATTGACGCTTCGCAAGCTCAAGCTCTCCTCGTCGTTCGGCGCAGTGTGATGAGATGTCCGCAGGAGGCGATCGACTGGGTGCATCAATTTTCCGCGCGGGCGAGCGCGCTTAGTTGACAGGACCGCGGCTGGCGACCGTTGGGATCGGATCTGGTGTCGAACCAGGTTCGAGGCGCAGCCTGGTCAGGTAGTCTTCGTGTTAGTCAGCGCCAGAATCCGCTGCTTTTTCTCGGAGTAATCGAGGGAATGAAAACAGCGGATTTCATCGAGGCGACGGGCGGCGTTCAGGGTGTCGAGATACCGGGTGTAACTGGAAGCCAGCTGCGTGGTCTCCAGGTAACGGCCGCGCAGGTTTGCGTCGCGGAATGCCTCCGGACATTGGCGCGCGAACAGGTGGAAGCGCAACCAGCGCCGGTCAGTTTGCGAGACGCGCTGGGATTTGCGGAAAAACGCCACGAACAACAGCAGCACAAGATAGGTGTCCACCTGGGCCTGGAGCTCCAGATTGCGGGCGAAATCCTCCGAGCAAATCTCGCGCACTCCACGTTTGAACTGCAGCGCGGCGTGCAGGGCATGGTTCAATTCCTCCACGAACGCAATGAGCGATCGAATGTTGCAATCGCCCAGCCCGGCGCGCGGATCGTGTTGTTCGAGCTGTTCAATCAGCCAGCGCGAATAGTAAATGCCAATGTACAGCCGGTCTCCGGCTTTGCGGAGAAAGGTGCGGGCCAGCTCGCTTAATTCGCGCGCGGATTTGCCGGCAAGCCGCGACAACTGTGCGCAGCGGGTGCGGTCGATGAGGCAATCCTCCAGATTGATTCCCACTTGCGCGTAGGTGCGTTCAAACAATCTCTGGATTTGGCTAAAGAGCGTCTCGTTCACAGGCAGCTAAAATCCCCCGGCCATGTCTGGATTCGCCATCCAGGTTGAGCAGAACGTTGGCTTGCCGTTTCATTTACAGCGAGAGCGACGGCCGAGCGGACTCGTCCAGATTCAGCAACCGATCCGACAACTCATTGAGTGCCACCCGGACTTCGTGGAATTGGCCTGCCAGACCCTCAAATACGTCATCCAATTCGCAACGACGAGCCACGGCGTGGGAGGCGACAATTTGATAATTGGCGCGACCAATCTGTTCGTAGAACTCAATGTCCGGTCCGCCGCGCCGCCGGCGTCGTTGAGTGTTTTCGTGAAAAATGCCGCTGATGAACAGCGAGTAATTGCCGATGTGAGCCCGGAGCAAAAATGCCTGCTCTGGCGTGGCGCGGTTGAGCGCGATCAACATGTCGGAAATGTATTGCTCCGCCAGCTGATGCGTTTCGTCGGAGAGCTGCAGCCGGCTGGCGCGCGAAAACGCTTCGAGCAACGAGGCCACATAATCGCAAAGCTTGCGGTCGCCGATGCCGCCCTGCCGCAGGACGTGTCGGGCGAGCACGTAAAAGTAGAAGTGAGACGAGATCCGCAGCTGGCCGCAATGATTCAAAATGGCGTCCACCAGGCGTGGATGATCCAGAATGGAATCGCGCGTCTGAGCGTCGCTTAAGAGATCCACGAGCGACACCTGGTCGGTTGGCGAACGCGAAAGCGTGCGCACGATGAAGTCGAAATCGGCGGCCGTAAACCGGGCCCGACAATTCGCCCTAATCATCGGTACTTCACAATGTGCAATGAGCGCGCATCTGGCAAGAGAGACTTTTGAAGCCTCAACGAAATGAAGTTGCGCACACATTCTCGAATCTGGAAAAAGCGGCTGCCGGCGATGGGCTTTTCGTTTGTTGCTGATTGGGCGCAGCGGGTGATCTCGATCATGAACAGAAAACGCCGCAGCGACGTTGATCGAGCGGACGGTTCCATCCGAGCATTGGCTGCCTCGGCCGGAATTGCATGGCTGCCCTTTTGTATCCGCGCTTCCGCAGCGCGTGCGACTAAAGAGCGTTCGGCTTGAACGCGGCCAGCGTCGCTGTATCGCTCAAGGTTTTGGGGGCGGCGGAAAACCAAACAGCCGGACCCTTTCGAGTCCGGCTGTTCGAATTCGTATATTGTTTCGGCTTAGCCCCGAAATTCTGCGGGGTTTCGTCCGAGACGGCTCAATAATCCATGTCGCCCATGCCGCCGCGAGGCATTGGAGGATTTTTTTCCTTTTCCGGAATTTCCGTGACCAATGCTTCGGTGGTGAGCAACAGGCCGGCGATGGAGGCTGCGTTCTGCAGCGCGCTGCGGGTAACCTTTGTGGGATCGACGATCCCCGCCTTCACCAGGTCGGTGTACTCGCCGGTGGAGACGTCGTACCCTTCGTTGCCCTTGCGCTTCTTCACTTCCTCGACAACGAGCGCGCCTTCGGCGCCGGCGTTATCGGCCAACTGCCGGGTGGGTTCCTCGATGGCGCGGCGGACGATCTGCACGCCAATTTTCTCGTCGCCTTCGAGGTCTTTGAGGTTGTCGAGGGCTTTCTGCGCGCGCAACAGCGCTACGCCGCCGCCTGCCACGATGCCTTCCTCGACTGCAGCACGCGTAGCATGCAAGGCGTCTTCGACTCGAGCCTTTTTCTCCTTCATCTCGGTCTCAGTAGCGGCGCCCACGTTGATGACTGCAACGCCTCCGGCGAGTTTTGCCAGACGTTCCTGAAGTTTCTCCTTATCGTAATCGCTGGTGGTCTCTTCGATCTGGCGTTTGATCTGGGCGACGCGTCCCTGGATATCGGCCGGTTTGCCTTCGCCTTCCACGATGGTGGTGTTTTCCTTGTCCACCGTGACGCGTTTGGCGCGACCGAGATCCTCAAGCTTGATGTTCTCCAGCTTGATGCCCAGATCTTCGGTGATGCACTTGCCGCCGGTAAGAACGGCGATGTCCTCCAGCATTGCCTTCCGACGATCGCCGAAACCAGGCGCTTTAACTGCACAACATTGCAGTGTGCCGCGCAGTTTGTTCACGACCAGGGTTGCCAGCGCTTCGCCTTCCACATCCTCGGCAATAATGAGGAGCGGACGTCCGGCCTTGGCGACTTTCTCCAGCAACGGAAGCAGATCTTTGAGACTGGAGATTTTCTTTTCGTGGATGAGGATGTAGGCGTTTTCGAGCACCGCTTCCATCGCTTCCGCGTTGGTCACGAAATAGGGCGAGAGATAGCCTTTGTCGAATTGCATGCCCTCGACCACTTCCAGCGTGGTTTCGATGCCCTTGGCTTCCTCCACGGTAATGGTGCCATCCTTGCCAACCTTGTCCATGGCGTCCGCAATGATCTCGCCGATCTGCTTGTCCCAGTTGGCCGAGACGGTCGCCACCTGCGCGATTTCGGTGCGGTCGCTGACTTTCTTGGAGAGTTTCTTCAACTCTTCAACGATGGCATCGACTCCTTTCATGATGCCGCGTTGCAAGGAAGTCGGGTTCGCTCCCGCGGTGACGTTGCGCAGACCTTCGCGGTAAATGGATTCCGCGAGGATGGTCGCCGTGGTGGTGCCGTCGCCCGCCACATCGGAGGTTTTGGAGGCGACTTCACGCACGAGCTGGGCGCCCATGTTCTCGTAGGGATCCTCCAGCTCGATCTCCTTTGCCACCGTCACGCCGTCTTTGGTGATGGTGGGGCTGCCGAATTTCTTGTCGAGAATCACGTTCCGGCCGGCAGGACCGAGCGTGGCCTTGACGGCCTTGGACAGTTTCTCGACGCCGCGCAGCAGCGTTTGCCGCGCCGTTTCATCGAATTGTAGTTGTTTCGCTGCCATAAGCTGTTTCTCCTCCTTTTATCCGATGATGCCGAGGATGTCGTCCTCGCGCATGATGAGATAATTTTTGTCGTCGATTTTGATCTCGGTGCCGCCGTATTTGGAGATCAGCACCCGGTCGCCCTTTTTCACCGTGAAATCAATCTTCTTGCCTTCCTCGGTGATTTTCCCGGTGCCCAGGGCGACGACTTCCCCTTCCTGTGGTTTTTCCTTGGCGGTATCGGGGATAATGATCCCGCCTTTTTTTACTTCCTCCTCTTCGATCGGTTGCACCAGCACGCGATCTCCGAGTGGTCTCACATTAACTGCTGCCATAAGTTGTTTATCACTCCTTCTGGTTTTGTTTGGTTGCGCCAGCGGCCCCGACACCTGTCGGGGTCGCCGGCAAAATTGGCTTTGGCAGAATTCGCAGGCGACGCGCCGTTATTTCTTTTTGTTTTCATCCACAACCTCGAACTCCGCATCGACGACGTCGCCTTCGCGTCTGGCGTCCTTCTCCGGTTGCGGGCGCGGGCCGGCTTCGCCTCCCGGAGGCGGCCCGGCCTGAGCGGAAGCCTGCTTGTAGAGATCGGCGCTGACCTCCTGGAACTTGCTCTGCAAATCGTCGTAGGCACGCCGGATCGCGTCGGTGTCGTTGCGATTGATCGCGTCGCGGACCGCGGCGATGGCGTCCTCGACCCTTTTGCGTTTGTCGCCCGGGATCTTTTCGCCGATTTCTTTAAGTTGCTTCTCGCACTGGTAGGCGAGCATGTCGGCGTTGTTTTTGATCTCTACGGCTTCCTTGGCCTTTCGGTCTTCTTCGGCGTGCAGCTCGGCCTCCTTGCGCATCCGCTCGACCTCCTCCTTGGTCAATCCGCTGGAACCGGTGATGGAAATCTTCTGTTCCCGGCCGGTGCCGAGATCCTTTGCGCTAACGTGCAGGATGCCGTTGGCGTCGATGTCGAAAGTGACTTCGATCTGGGGCACGCCGCGCGGAGCTGGAGGAATTCCATCGAGATGGAATACGCCCAGCTGCTTGTTGTCGCGCGACAGCGGTCGCTCGCCCTGGAGCACCTTAATCTCGACGCCGGGCTGATTATCGCTGTAGGTAGTAAAGATCTGCGATTTCCGAGTGGGGATTGTGGTATTGCGCGGAATCATGGGCGTAGCTACGCCGCCAGCGGTCTCGATCGCCAGCGTCAGCGGCGTCACGTCCAGCAGAAGCACGTCCCTGACTTCGCCCTTGAGGACGCCACCCTGGATCGCCGCGCCGACAGCCACAACCTCGTCCGGATTCACTCCTTTGTGCGGCTCTTTGCCGATGAGATTGCGGGCGGTTTCAATGACTTTGGGCATGCGCGTCATGCCGCCGACCAGAACGAGCTCGTTCACGTCGCGCTCAGTGAGTTTCGCATCGCTGAGGCAGGCCTTTACAGGTGGAATGGTTCGCTGAATCAGGTCGTCGGTTAGCTGCTCGAGCTTGGCGCGGGTTAGTTTTTTCTGGATATGTTTGGGCCCCGACGCGTCTGCCGTGATAAAGGGCAGATTGATTTCGTACTCCTGCGCACTGGAGAGCGCAATCTTGGCTTTCTCAGCTTCTTCCTTGATGCGCTGGATGGCGTCGGGTTGTTTGGTCAGGTCGATGCCGGTGTCCTTTTTGAACTCCTGCACGATCCAATCCATCACCCGCGCGTCCCAGTCGTCCCCCCCGAGGTGCGTGTCGCCGTTGGTCGCCTTGACCTCAAACACGCCGTCGCCGATCTCGAGCACGGAAATATCGAATGTTCCGCCGCCAAGATCATAAACGGCGATCTTCTCGTCCTTCTTTTTGTCCAGGCCGTACGCTAACGACGCCGCAGTCGGTTCGTTGATGATGCGCAAGACTTCCAGACCGGCGATTTCTCCGGCCGCTTTGGTCGCGTTACGCTGGGAATCGTTAAAATACGCTGGCACGGTGATGACGGCTTGCGTGATTTTCTCACCGAGTTTCGCCTCCGCGTCGGCTTTGAGCTTCGACAAAATCATGGCCGAAATTTCCGGCGGTGAGAAGGTCTTGAGCTGTCCATTGACTTCCACTTGGACATGTGCGTCGCCATTGGCCGCCTTTACGATCTTGTACGGCACCCGCTTCTGTTCCTCGAACACTTCGTCGTACTTGCGGCCCATGAAGCGCTTGATCGAGAAAATGGTGTTTTGCGGGTTGGTGATGGCTTGCCGCTTCGCGGCTTGGCCGACCAGCCGCTCGCCGCTCTTGGTAAACGCCACGACCGAGGGCGTCGTGCGCGCGCCTTCGCTGTTTTCCAACACTACCGGGTCGCCACCCTCCATGACGGCCATGCAGGAGTTGGTGGTTCCCAAATCAATACCTAAAATCTTAGCCATAAAAATTTTCCTTTCCTGCTTGAGACTTCAAGCGGCGCGTTTCCACAGCAACTGATGGGCCAACCCTGCCGGTCGCGCTTAAGGCGCTGCAAAAAATAAACTTATGTTGATTACTGACAGGGATCGCGAGCGCGAGCTGCGACGATTCGACTCAATGCGCAGCGTATCGCAGCTGTCCAGCGAGTCATGCCGACACTGCCAAAACGTTAGCGTTCCCTCTTCGAACAACGCCGCCTGCCTAGATTAAGCTAAGTAGCGCCGTTTAATTTCGTTTCACGTTATTCGCCGCGTTGGTATTTTTTTTGATGTGCAGCAATATCACGACCTTCTACAGCTTGTCTTGGAAAAGGGCCGGCCGCGCGCGGATCGCACTGGTACGGGCACGCTGTCCATTTTCGGCGTGCAGACGCGGTTTGATCTGCGGCCGAGCGGGCCGGGTTTTCCGCTGGTCACGACAAAGAAGCTTCACATCAAATCGATCATTTACGAGCTGCTTTGGTTTTTACGCGGCGATACCAACATTGCGTACCTGAACGAGCATGGCGTGACGATCTGGGATGAATGGGCGGATAGGGATGGAAACCTTGGCCGGGTTTACGGCGCGCAGTGGCGGGATTGGCGGGGCGCAAATGGAGTGCGAGTCGATCAAATCGACAAGGTGATTGGGCAACTTAAATCAAATCCACAAAGCCGACGGCTTATAGTCAGCGCATGGAACCCGGCCGAGCTCGATCAGATGGCGTTACCGCCGTGTCACGTGCTGTTCCAGTTCTATGTGCAGGACGGTGAGTTAAGCTGCCAGCTTTATCAGCGCAGCGCCGATCTTTTCCTCGGCGTGCCGTTCAACATCGCTTCGTATTCGCTACTCACCATGATGGTCGCCCAGGTTGTGAATCTTACGCCCGGCGATTTCATCCATACGTTTGGAGATCTCCATCTCTACTCCAATCATCTCGAGCAAGCCCGCCAACAGCTGGCGCGCGAATGCCGACCGCTGCCCCGAATGAAGTTAAATGCCGCGATTAAAAACCTTCACGATTTCAGATATGAAGATTTTGAGCTGATTGGATACGACCCGCATCCTGCCATCAAGGCGCCGATCGCGGTGTAGCTCGTCCTTGTGACGCGCGAACGATGCGGCTCAGCTGCTTGCCTCCGGGGAAAGGAGCCGCACGGGAATCAGTTTTTGGAATGATCGGCGGCGGCGGTTTTCGGCCCGCGCGAAAGATCGATCAAATCGGCCAGAATATTCAAAGTCTCATCGCGCTCGGGATCTATGACCGGGTCCTTTGTATCGTCATCAGTCCCGTTCCCGCCCCCCAAATCCGAATCGCTGTCGGAGGCTGCTTCCGATTCTACTTTTGGGAATGTGCCTTTCTTCTTCATCTCGGCGAGTTTTCCCGGATACATCACCAGCTGTAGATTTGGCTGGTCAACCGTATCGAGCGTTAACCGGTAAATTTCCGGTTCCTCCTGGTTTCGCGCGAGCCGCTCCTTCGAGCGCAATTCCTTGCGCAATTTGTCGTCCTGCAGCTCTTTCTTGCGCACGTCTTCGTTGAGCGAGATTCGGTTCTCGTCAATTTTGTGCCGCAGCCGTTCCATGTCTTCCATCACGTAGTGAAACTCCGGATTGTTTTTGACCCGTTCCTCGGAGCGCCTGCGCAATTGATCAACGAACAGGGAGTGCGTGTCGGACCATTTCGTGTATCTCGCCTTTGGCACCTCGTCGTAGGGCAGGGCGTTCTTTAAAGCGCTTTCCCCAAACTCCGGCAGATCGGTCAGACTCGGTAACACGATATCGGAGGCCACGCCGTGCAGTTGTGTCGAGCCGCCGGCAACGCGATAGAACTTCTGGATCGTCAATTTGAGCGCGCCGTCTTCATCGGAATGGCTGCCCAGAAGCGAAGCAAATCGGCCGATTGGCAGAATGGTTTGCACGGTTCCTTTGCCAAAAGTGTTTTTGTCGCCCACGATCACTGCTCGGCCATAATCCTGGAGGGCAGCGGCGAAAATTTCGCTGGCCGACGCGCTTTGCCGGCTGGTCAAAACAACCAGCGGCCCCGTGTAAGCGATTGACGCATCCGGATTGGGCGAAACTCTGATCTGACCGTTATAATCCTTCGTCTGGACAATGGGTCCGGATTTCAAGAACAAGCCCGTGAGGGCCAGCGCTTCCTCGAGGGAGCCGCCCCCGTTTCGGCGCAGGTCAATGACCAAACCGGCGATGTTTTCTTTCTTGAGTCGTTTCAGTAAAGCCAGCACATCGCGGGTGGTGCTCTTTTGATGTTTGTCCATGTCCGCGTAGAAGGACGGAAGGGTGATCCAACCCAGCTTGAGCGGATTACCGTTTTCATCCTTTTTGATGATGATATCGGCGCGCGCTTCCTGGTCCTTGAGTTTAATTTCGTCCCGCACCAGCTCGACACTCTTGCGTCGGGAAGGGTCGGTGGCGTCGGCCGGAATTACCAGCAAGCGGACGCGCGTGCCTTTCTTGCCGCGAATCATTTCGACAACCTTGTCCAGCCGCATTTCACGAACATCGACGAAATCACCCTGGCCCTGTGCCACGGCCGTGATTCGGTCGCCTACTTTCAGGCGCCCATCGACCTGGGCAGGTCCGCCGGGAACCAGGCTTTCGATTTTGGCGTAGCCATCTTCCGAGCGAAGCAGGGCGCCGATGCCCACGAGCGACAGGCCCATGTTGATGCTGAAATTTTTCATGTCAGCCTTGCTGAGATATTCCGAGTGCGGGTCGTAGGTTTGGGCCAGCGCGTACAGATACAATTTCATTTGCTCGTCCTTGTCTTGTTCGTGGACGTTGCGCGCGAGTCGCTCGTAACGACGCGCCACCAGTTGAGCGGGCGGCTCGATGGGATGTTCGCTCAGGCGTTCCTGCAACAGCTCATTCATGATGCGGCCTCGCCAGAGTTGATCGGCCTCCTCCTCGTCTTTTGGCCATGGCGCCTTTTGCCGGTTTAACTCGACGGTGGCATTGGTTTTAAAGTCCAGCGGCTGCTTGAGCAGTTGCTTAATTTTCGCCACGCGTTCATCGACGCGCCTGGCATAAAGCGCGTAGATATCGTAGGCGGGCTTCAGATTTCCCAGAAGGACTTCGCCGGCCATCGAGCTGCCGTATTTGGAGTTTAGGTCATCGACATCTTTCTGGGTGAAAAAGAGATGGCTGTAATCGAGCGTCTCCAGATAGGTTTGAAGAAATTTTCGCGACAGGTCGGCATTGAGTTTCTGACGTGTATAGTGGCCCTCCTCAAGGAGGCGCCCGACAGACATCGCAATTGTTTCCCTCGAAGAAGCCAGGACCGACGGGGATACGGAGGAAACTGTCAAGAGGATGGCGCCGAGCGCCAGCGACCGTCGCAGAGATGCTTTCATTAGTGAAAAAGAAAAGTTAAGTACTTTTGCAGAGTTCCGGGTGAAGCGCAAGATGATCAGGGGAAGTTCAGCATCTGAGAAGTGAGACAATCACCGCCCGCAAACATTCAATCGAGGCAAAATTTCCGGGGAACCCTGCGGGGCGCGGGCGGGCAGGGGCGTGTTCAAACGAGTTTTCAGTGGGCGAAGGTTTTTGCTATTGCTCGGCGCCGCCGGCGGGATTCAGCGTTCGTGATTCGTCGATTGTTGGTGTAAATGCAGTGCGTGATCAAGCGATTTTGCGGCGGTATCTTCGAGACGAATTGTTATCTGTTTCACGCCACGCAGGGCTGGATTCTCTTTGACGCTCCTGACGGCACCTGCCAATGGCTTATCTCTTTGGGAATCCGTCCGAAGCTTTTGCTTCTGACCCATGGCCACATCGATCACGTCCAGGATGCGGCGAAGATCCAGCGCCAGTTCGATTGCCAGATCGGTTGCCACCCGCTCACCGTGCCAATGATTTCGGACCGCGATTTCTTTCGCAATTTCGGTTTTGGACTGGAGATAGAACCGGCGCGTGCAGACTTTACCATTGAGGAAACAGCCAGCCAAAGTTTCCTGGGCACGGAATTTCAAGTGATCGAGCTACCGGGTCATTGCCCGGGCAGCCTCTGCTTTTTCCAGCGCAGCGAGGAATTGCTGATCGGCGGCGACGTGCTCTTTGCCGGCAGCATCGGCCGGGGAGATTTGCCCGGGGGGGATATGGACCTTTTGATTACCGGGATTCGGCGAAAATTATTCCCGCTGGGCGACAATGTGACCGTGCTTCCGGGCCACGGACCACCAACCACAATCGGCGCGGAACGCACGAGCAATCCCTTCCTAAGCTAGAGGCTCCGGGATCCGTTTGGGTAACTTTTCAAGCGTCTGCGCCAAGTCCGCAGTTCCCTCGATCTCGGCGAGGATGTGGCGAAGCGATTGCAGCGCCGCCGGCACAAATTTCAAAAAGTGCCTGTGACCTTTGACTAGGCCAAGAAAACCATACGCCCCCAGCGCCTGCATGAGGCGCTGCATCGCGCATAATCGGATGGTCTCGCTAAAGTCCCCAGTTGGTTGCCCGCCACAGTAATATTGGAGCAATTCGGCACGTTCCGTCCGCCGGAGCTGCACATACGGATCGTAGAGCAAAGAGGCGAGATCGTACTGGGCGAGCCCGGTGCGCATCCCCTGGAAGTCGATCAGGTAAGCCTGCCCGTTGCGCACGATGATGTTTTGCGATTGAAAATCGCGGTGGATCAGATTTCGCTCCAGGGCGCCGAGCCGTTCCGCGATTTCAGCGAGCGCTGGCAATGCGGCAAGTGTCTCAAGCGTGCGCTTGTCGATCCTGAAAAGCCGGCCCAGACAATTTTCGAAAAAATAATTTTGTTCCCACTGGTACAACGCGGCATTGAACTCAACCGCGAGACTTGGGCGAATCGATTCCGCTTCGCTCAACGGGAGACGATGCAGCTTGGCAATTTCCTCCAGCGCAGATTCGTAGAGGGCGCGCCGGACCAGCCAGCTGTCGCGACGGTAACTGTAGAGATCGCGCTCTCCCAGGTCCTCGATCCAGATGAGCCCTTCCGCCGGATCGTGAAAATAGATCTTGGGTACTCGAATCCCGCGCGACTCAAGAAACTGCGCGATCTCGACGTAATGCCGGTTTTCTTCCCGCTGGAGATTGTACTTCACCAGGATCAAAGCCTGGTGCTGGGGGCAAACGATGCGATAAAACTTTCGATCCGAGCCTCCCTTTTCAATCGGCCTGATTCTGATCTGACCAACGTCCAGTCGTGGAAAACGAATGCGCGTCTGCTTGAGAAGAAGGGCGGTCTTCATGACGACTCGATCAGATGTCCGCATTGGAATGGATGCCGCTGGCCGTTTTGTGGGAACGAACAATACAACTTCGCAAGCGGCTCTTGGAAGCAATTTGTGCGCCCGGCCACAAAATGGTGTCCTCCAGTACGGCATCTGCTCCCACTTCACAGTCGGCGCCCACGACCGTGCAACCGCGCAATTGCGCGCTGGGATGGACCCTGGCCGTTTGCGCCACGCTCTCGGGCCATCGGCCGTTCCGAATGTAATATGGCCTCCAGCGTTCCCGAAGAATTACGCGGTGCACATCGAGATACTCCCCGCGCGAGCCGATGTTGAACCACTTCCCGCCATTCAATACCAACCCGCCCACTTTGCCGCCATCGCCAATCCAATCGGAGAGAATCGGGATGAACGAGATTTTCAGGCCAGGTGGGATTCGCCGAAAAATTTCGGAGTTCCAGACGGCGATGTTGGCGAAGTCGAGGGTTCCTGGAATTCCGTAGCGTTTGGCAATATCAACCACACGGTTGCCGCGAAGTGCCATGTCGGTGCCCAGGCCGGTCGCGCGCAGAGCCAGGGTGACATCATTCCCGCGGGCGAAATGTTCCTCGATCAACGGTCGCAGATCGATGTCCGTCAGAATATCGCCGCTGTAAGTGATGAATGCCCCGTCGCCGAGCGAAAGCTGGGCATTTTTGATGCCGCCGCCGGTTTCAAGCAGCTCCGGCTCATAAATGAGCGCAACCGAACAACCGGCATAGCTGTTCCCCGGAAAAAATGCCCGAAACGTTTCCGGGAATCGATGCATGTTGATGACGAATTTGCCCACCCCTGCCGCGATCAGGTGATCCAAGGCGAAAGTAATCAGCGGCTTTTGGAAAATAGGGATAAGCGGCTTGGGGATTTCATCGGTCAAAGGTCGCAGGCGCGTGCCAAGTCCCGCGCTGAGAACGAAAGCCTGTGTGATGGTGCTCATGGCAAGGGCGCCGCGCACAACGGCGGAACAAACTGTGCGGCGCAGAGCATCCCGGCAACGGGAAATTTCGACGCCCAACGAATCGGCGCTCAGCCAAATCTGCTTGGTGTTTGCGCAGTCAGATCAGGGGTCTGATGCGCATGCGGTTGCCGCATATTGCCCCGCCCTCGACGAGTGGATTTGTCACCAGCGCCTGAGATAGAGGGTACGCGTGCCGAAGTCGATAATGCCATGGTGCCGCCGCAACGTTTCAGCGCCCAGAAGCCCGGCCACCGGCGACCCTTCTAGCGATCCGTCGTGGATCAGCCCGTCGAGATCAACAACGCCCACTTCCTTATTGATGAGGTCCACCGAACCCACTCTTAGCTTGCGAATGCGCGCTACGCGAACATCCCGCTCCCTGAGGTTTACGGCGGCAGAGCTGAAAGGCGTTCGCCGGGTCGCAATTCGCATTTTGCGCACAAAGGAACGATGCAGCAGCGTCGTGAATGAGCCGGTATCGACCATTAATGTGGCCGGTCTTCCGTTAATGGAACCCTTCACATACAGATTGAAATCATCGCTCACCTGGATGGGGACGGCCTGCAGACCGCGCAGATCAAAACCGGGCATCTTGCCCGGGAGGCCGGGATTAGTTCTGAGGATCAACAACTGCCGCTGGCAATCGAGCACCGCTTGCGTAGGGAAAAGGATATCCGCACCGATCACGCCATCGATTTCCCGTTCATGAGCGCGCCGCGCCGCACGGGCCGGCTCGCCAAGATCCACGGTAACCACGGGTTCATCGACGAGTGTCAATCCGCCCAGCCGCAGTTCGCGCGCGATCGCCACATTGTTGAATGTGCCGTTAATTTGGACGCGCGTCGGAAGGTTCGAATCGGCAGAGACCGGGCCCAGGCGAAAATATTTTTGGCGCTGCAAAGCAATGGCGCTCACCGGCGCGCCGCTGTCAATGGTCAGCCACGCCGGTTTGCCGTTGATAAGGGCGCGGACCATCAAATGATTTTGCCGCGAGCGCACCAGAGGCAACGCTTCGAAGCGCGCGTTGCCCCGAGCGTGCAACATTGGGGGCAAAGCGACGAAAGCGACGGCCAGCGCAGCTGCCGCGCGCACGACCGATGGAAACCTCCGCCGAATCTGACGATGGTCCGCAAAAGTCACGGCGGCGGAGAGATTAGCATGGTTCTTTTTCTGCAAAAGAATTTTCGCGTTTTCCGGTAATGGCGACCGTGTGAAAAAACATGGAATCTTTGGCGTTGCCTCATCCGCGCCTCTGATGGTTAACTCTCCGCCAAAACGCGACTCATCCAATGACCACCGCCATCGCTGAAGCGCCTGCAACCGACCAGAAATTCGTCCGCGGATTAGGGCTGCTTGATTCCACCATGTTGGTGGCGGGTTCAATGATTGGCTCGGGAATTTTCATCGTCTCCGCCGATATCGCGCGTTTGGTGGGTTCGCCGGGATGGCTTCTGGTGGTTTGGGCCGTGACTGGCGTGCTCACAATGGTCGCCGCGCTCTCTTATGGCGAACTGGCCGCGATGATGCCCCGAGCCGGCGGCCAATACGTCTATCTGCGCGAGGCGTACAGCCCGCTGTGGGGGTTTCTCTATGGCTGGACGTTGTTCCTCGTAATTCAAACGGGAACGATCGCCGCGGTAGCGGTGGCCTTTGCGCGATTTCTCGGAGTTTTTACCGATGCCGTCTCGCCGACGCGATGGATCGTGCCGCCGATCCTGCTCTCCCAGCGTTATGCGCTCAGCCTTTCCGCACAGCAACTGGCGGCGATCCTGATCATTTTGTTTCTCACCATCCTGAACACGCGCGGCTTGCAACTTGGGAAATTGATCCAGAACGTTTTTACGTCGGCAAAAACGTTGTCCCTGTTTGCGTTGGTTGTGCTGGGAATATTTGTGGGGCGCAATGCCGATGCGTTACGGGCGAACCTGGCGAATTTCTGGACGCCGTCCTCGCCTTCATTGATCACGTCGGACCTTCCGTTTGTAACCCCGGTTTCGGCTGCGGGAAGCGTGCTTGGGATGTTAATCGCGATTTGCGTGGCCCAGGTCGGCTCGCTGTTTTCCGCAGACGCATGGAACAACATTACCTTTACGGCTGGCGAAGTGCGCGAGCCGCGCCGAAACATTCCGCTGTCGCTTTTGTTTGGCACAGGATTGGTAATCGCTCTGTACCTGTTTGCTAATGTTGCTTACCTTTGCGTGTTGCCATTGGACAAAATCCAGCACGCGCCCGATGACCGCGTGGGGACTGCGGCCATGCAGGTCATGTTCGGCAATGCGGGCGCCGGGATTATGGCGATCGCGATCATGGTTTCCACGTTCGGATGCTGTAACGGACTCATCCTGGCTGGGGCGCGCGTCTATTACGCCATGGCGCAGGACGGTTTGTTTTTCCAAGCCACCGGCCGACTCAATTCAAAGCATGTGCCCGCCGTGGCGCTGATCCTCCAGGGCGTCTGGACAGCGTTGCTCGTGTTGCCGCGCACCCGCAACATTGACCCCGCAACCGGGGCGGTGACCTATGGGAATCTGTACAGCAATCTTCTGGATTACATCATCTTTGCGGCCCTGATTTTTTATGTGCTGACGATTGCCGGAGTATTCGTGCTTCGAAAGAAGCGACCGGAAGTGGAACGGCCTTATCGCGCGTTGGGTTACCCGGTTCTTCCGGCGCTTTACATGGTGGGCGCCATCGCCATCATGCTTGCCTTGCTGGCGTATCGAGCCCAGACGACGTGGCCCGGCCTGGTCATTGTGCTCACGGGTGTGCCCATTTATTTTCTTTGGAAATTTGCGCGGCCAAAATCACGCTCGGCTTGACTTGGTTGTGCGGCGCCGGTTAGCAAGACCAGAAACAATTGCACTTCATGAACCTGGTTCGACGGAAAAGCGTCACTCAACTGCAGGCTGATGCCTTAACGGACCAGCGGCTGAAGCGCGCCTTGGGAGCGACCAACCTGACGGCGCTCGGCATTGGCGCAATCATTGGCACAGGCATCTTTGTGTTGACGGGCACGGTGGCGGCGCAAAACGCCGGGCCGGCGGTAATCCTGTCGTTTGTGCTGGCCGGTGTGGCCTCCATTTTCGCCGCGCTATGCTACAGCGAGTTTGCATCGCTGGTGCCTATGGCGGGCAGCGCTTACACCTACGGATACGCCACACTGGGGGAACTCTTCGCGTGGATCATCGGTTGGGATCTAATTTTGGAATACGCGCTCGGCGCGGTGACGGTTTCCATCGGATGGTCCGGCTACGTCGTCTCGTTTTTGCGCGACATCGGCATTGAAATTCCACCGCAATTCTCCGCCGCGCGCGGCACGCTCATTACCCTGGCGGATGGAACGCAGGTCACTGCGATCTTCAATCTGCCTGCGGTAATTATTATCGCCATTGTGACTGTTCTGCTGGTCATCGGGATTCGGGAATCGGCGACGGTCAACAACGTCATCGTGTTTGTGAAGGTCGCTGTGGTATTGCTGTTCATCTTTGGCGCTGCGCATGCGGTGAACCCCGCCAACTGGCATCCGTTTATCCCGCCCAGCAGCGGCGTGCGCGGGCAATTTGGGTGGAGCGGCGTGATGCAGGGCGCGGGCATTGTTTTTTTCGCCTACATCGGTTTTGACGCCGTCAGCACTGCGGCGCAGGAAGCCAAAAATCCGCAGCGCGACATGCCGATCGGGATCATCGGCTCTCTGTTGATTTGCACCGTGCTGTACATCGCTGTATCCGCAGTGGCTACGGGAATTGTTCCCTACCGCCAGCTTGACATACCCGACCCGATCGCGGTGGCTGCAGACCACGCCGGCCTGGGCTGGATGTCTTCCCTGATCAAGTTGGGCGCAATTGCGGGTCTGAGCTCGGTAATTCTGGTGATGTTGCTGGGTCAGTCGCGCATTTTCTGGACGATGGCCGACGACGGTTTGCTGCCGCCCTTTGTCAGCAAGGTTCACCCGAAGTTCTGCACGCCCTGGATCACCACGATTGTGACGGGAATTGTGGTGGCCTTCTTTGCGGCACTGTTTACTGTGCGCGAAGCGGGCAGCCTCGTGTCCATCGGCACGCTGCTGGCGTTTGTGATCGTTTCGATCGGTGTGCTTGTGCTGCGTATTCGCGAACCGAAATTGCCGCGCAAGTTCAAGACCCCTGCGGTATGGTTCGTTGCGCCGATGGGAGCGATCTCAGCGCTTTATCTCATGGTGTCGCTGCCGTGGCTGACGTGGGAGCGCTTGATTTACTGGTTTGCTATCGGCCTGGTGGTCTATTTTGGCTACGGAGTTTACAACGCCCGGCTTGCTCCACGGAGAATCGCCGGCGAAACCGGCTGGTCCCGCACTCTGAAAATTGCCGGAGTGATCTGGATTGTTTTCGGATCGCTTGGCTCGATTCTGTGGTTGGCGCGTTATCGCATGGACTACATTCCTGGACCGCTGGGCATTGTGATCGGTGCAGGCGGTTTTCTGCTCGCTTGGAGTCTGGGCGCTCTATTGAATCTCATCGCGCAGGTTTCCGATCATACGCATGCCCGGCACTTGATGATGGAAGAGCCGGGTAACGCGGGCAAGCTGCCTTGAATCGCGGAGCTTTTGCGCTACGGATTGCTCGCGTGAACATCCAATGGCGCGGCGGTCAAAGCCCTATAGCCCGCCTGATGGCCAGCCGCGTCCCAGCCGCTGTGACAGGCTGGTGAGATTGAATCCGAGCAGAGCGGCGTCGCGCCGCGCCATCTTCTCTTTGTCGATTTCGCTGGCTGCACGCCAATCTGTAACGATCGAGGAGAGCGACAGATTGATTGCTTTCAAAATTTCCATTTCCCGGGCCGTTAATTGAGCGCCTCGGGCGACCGCGCGGCGCTGAAGTCGCGAGATTATTCCAACGAGGTTTTCGGCAGAGCCTCCATAGAGATTCAGGAGGCGCTCAAAGCTGAGATGAAGGGGGAGAGTTGCCAGATCGGCGATGAAACTTTCCGAAACACGATCTGCTGGCATTACGATTATTGAAGAGGTGGCGACCGAATTCCAAAAGTCGCCTGGCTCAAAGTATCCGATATCGAGTCGATAACGACTTTTGCAATTCGAGACGGTAATGAAACAACTGCCAGCCATTGGCTCGACAGGGACGCGTTTCTCTTCCACGTCTTCCGCATCGCGATAGACGCGCAAATACACCCGCTTATCGGCAGGAGCTTTCCTGGCGAAAACGGCTGGCCAGTCGATATACCAACAGGCGAAAATGGTGCTCGGATCACGGCCCACAGCGAAGAATGCTGGCTCGCCCGGCGAGCGAAGAACGTCGGCGTCAGCAAGCTGCGCCAACGTGTCGCGTGTCTCGGTTCCCCAAGGGACAACCGGTTTCTTCGAGATTCGGAAACGAGAGAGTCCGCGCCTCCGCGCTTTGGAATTTTGTTGGATCATCAGAGATTTCCAATCAGGGTATCTTCGCGCAAATTAAAAAAAGAACCAGCCACCAATTTGTGAATCGGAAGAACTTGGGCGTGATTTCCGGTATGGAGCGAAAGGATGGTGCGGGATCCACGGACGTTGCCGATGCAAAAATCGTCAGTCTGGCGGAACTGGCAGCGCGTTCGGCTGCGCTTCGTGCTGCGGGGAAACGCATCGTGGCTACAAATGGCTGCTTCGATTTACTTCACGTTGGGCATGTGCGTTACCTGAAGGCGGCCCGCAAGCTCGGAGATTTTCTCGTGGTTGGCTTGAATGGAGACGATTCAGTTCGCCAATTGAAAGGATCGAGACGTCCTTTGAATAATGAAAGAGATCGCGCGGAAATCGTCGCTGCGCTCGATTGCGTGGATTTTGTCGCGATCTTTCCCGAACTGCGCGCGACGCAGTTCTTGCTCGCCGCGCAGCCGACCATCTACGCGAAGGGCGGCGATTACACCGCGACGACTCTCGACGCCGAAGAACGGGCAGTTCTCGAAAAGCTCGGTGCAGAGATCAAGATTTTACCGTTTGAGGCCGGTTATTCGACATCCCGCTTCCTGGAAGAAATTTGCGGATCCGGACGATGAAATCGGCAGGCCGCTGAGCAGAGAAAGGGATGGAGACGTGAGAAAGTTGCCAATTGCGATTCTTGGGTCCGGCAAGGGCAGCAATTGTCGAGCGATTCTCGAACGGGTTCGTACCGGCCAGCTGGAGGCGGATGTGCGTGTAGTGATATCGGACGTCCGCGACGCGCCAATTCTTGAAATCGCCCGCGAGTTTTCCGTGCCGGGTGCCTATCTTCCGCCGGGCCGTTTTCGGACGCGGCTCGAGCCCGAGGCGGAGCTGCGCCTGGTGCAAATGCTGCGCGACGCAGGCGCGGCATTAATCGTGTTGGCTGGCTTTATGCGCGTCTTGAAAGCGCCGATGCTGGAGGCGTTTCCCAGGCGCATTGTAAATATTCACCCTTCGTTGCTGCCGAAATTTCCCGGGCTCGAAGCCTGGAAGCAGGCATTGGAGGCGGGCGAAACAAGGACCGGCTGCACAGTCCATTACGTTGACGAGAAGATTGATCATGGGGAAATTATCGCGCAACGCGAGGTGCCGATCCTGCCGGACGATACGCCCGAGACTCTTCATGCCCGTATTCAGGCGGCAGAGCACGAATTATATCCCAGGGTGATTGCAGATTTTTGTCGGCTTTACCAGGAGCCATAGCTTTACAGCTGTTCGGGCTTTTGCTCGCGTTGCAGCAATTCTTCCAATGCCGCCGTTGGCTTTTTCCCTTTGTAAAGTATGGCGTAAACCTGGTCAATAATCGGAGTCTCCACGTTCAATTTGCGTGCGCATTCAAACGCGCTCTTGGCGGTTGGAATTCCCTCGGCCACCATTTGCATCTTGGAAGTAATTTTCTGCAGCGATTCCCCGCGGCCAAGGTATTCGCCTACGCGACGGTTGCGGCTGTGCCGACTGAAACAGGTGGCAATCAAGTCCCCCAGGCCGCTCAAGCCGTAGAAGGTCTGAACGTTGCCGCCCATCGCGCTGCCGAGTCTCACCAGCTCCGCGAGTGAACGAGTTACCAATGCCGCCTTTGTATTGTCGCCAAAGCCGAGGCCGTCACTTGCACCAGCGGCGATAGCGAAGACATTTTTTAAGGCGCCGCCCAATTCGACGCTGGCAACGTCGTTGCTTGTATAGATGCGAAACCGGGAACTACCCAGGAAACTTTGCAACTCCCTTGCGCAACCGTCGTCCGTACAGGCGACGACGGTTGCCGTCGGTGCGCCGCGCACGACTTCGATGGCCAGATTGGGCCCGGACAATACTGCGATTTTGCACTGCGGGAAGAGGTCGCCAAGCACCTCGCTCATCCGCATCCCTGTGCCGTTTTCGATTCCCTTGGTGCAACTAAGGAGAACAGCCTGCTGATTGCCTAACACGGCCCGAAGCTCGGCTGCGATTGCGCGCAGCGCAGTCGATGGCGTCACAAAAACAATCAGGTCCGCGTCAGCGCAGTGGCGTATGTTGGGCGTAACCCGAACTGATTTAGGCAGTGTAACGCCCGCCATGTCGTCCGTGTTTTCGCGTGAATTTTCAAGACGGGCGGCGCGCGCAGCGTTGTGGCTCCAAAGGCAAATTTTTCGGTTATCCTGTGCCCATAACCATGCCAGCGCAGTGCCCCAGCTGCCCGCGCCGATGATCGCCGTTTTCGCAAACCTCATTTTCGTTTGTAACGTGGCTCGGTTCCGCGAGCTAATCGTTCAATGTTCGAGCGATGTCGAAATATGACGAAAACCGCCAGACCAGCGGCGACATAAAAAAGCGGCCCGGTTTTTGCCAGAGCCAAAATTACCAACGGCAGAGCCACTGCTGTACCGATCGATGCCAGTGAGACGTACCGGGTTACGCAGAAAACAGCGCACCAAATCATCAGCCCGATGACGGCCGCAACGGGAGCCAACCCGAACAAGACGCCGGCTGAGGTAGCGACTCCTTTACCTCCCCGAAAAGAAAGCCAAACGGGAAACGAATGTCCAACCACACACATAAATCCGCTAATGATCTTTAACAGTTGCGCAGCGGATTCATCCAAGTGGGCGTGCCTCGAAACAAGTATCGCAAGGAACACAGCTGCCAAGCCTTTCATAAAGTCTATAGCGAAGACTGGAAACCCGTATCGTTTTCCAAGAATGCGTGTTACGTTAGTAGCTCCGATATTGCCACTCCCGGCTGATCGAATGTCGATGCCTGCAAGTCGTCCAGCGATGTAACCGGCAGGAATGCTTCCCAGCAAATACGCGGTTGCCAGGGTCGCAACTATTGGGAAGATTTCCATCATAGCTCTAGTTAGATCGTAAGCCACTCTTGGAGAGCCAGATGGAAATTATTGCAACATCGGCCGGTGTCACGCCGCTAATCGAAGCTGCGTGACCCAGTGACTTGGGACGCACAGCCGCCAGCTTTTGTCGCGTCTCGTATCTGAGACCGGGGATTTTTCTGTAATCAAGGAAATCGGGAATTATCTGGCGATGGAGGTGTGCTACTTTTTGATTCTGTGCGGTTTGTCGAAGTACGTATCCCTCGTATTTCGAGTCGGTTTCGATAAGCTGCCAAATCTCGAGTGGAACTGAGGCCAGAATTTCCGCTGGCAAACGGTCGGCCGTGAAATCGCTTCGCTTAAGGAGTTGCGAAATCGGGATACCGTTTAGTCTTGTATCAGCAGCGATCCGACGTGCGTTCGCCAAGAGTTGGAGCTTCTTTTGGAAGCGTTCCCATCGTGGTTTGTTTACCAACCCAACTTCGAATGCTCTCGGAGTGAGGCGCTGATCAGCATTATCTTGTCGAAGTTGCAACCGATTTTCGGCTCTACTCGTGAACATTCGATATGGTTCGTCAGTGCCTTTGGTCACCAAGTCATCGATAAGAACCCCGATGTACGCTTCGTCTCTGGAGAGTATGAATGGTTCGCGGCCCAAAACCTTCAAAGCTGCATTGGCTCCAGCGATTAAACCTTGAGCCGCTGCCTCTTCGTACCCCGAGGTACCATTAACTTGACCTGCGAAATAGAGTCCGCTTATGAGTTTGGTTTCGAGCGTGTGCAATAGTTGAGTCGGTGGAAAGTAGTCGTATTCGACAGCGTAGCCTGGCCGTATGATTTCAGCTTTTTCCAATCCAGGAATTGTATGGAGAAGAGCCAGTTGTACATCGTAGGGCAGACTCGTTGATACACCGTTTACATAATACTCGAGCGTGTGACGCCCCTCCGGTTCCAGGAAAATTTGGTGCGATGTTTTCTCTGCAAATTTAACGACCTTATCCTCAATTGACGGACAATATCGCGGACCCGTACTGCGGATTCGCCCGGTGTAAAGTGGCGATCTATGGAGGTTATCTCGGATAATCTCGTGCGTTTTTCGCTGCGTTGCCGTTACTAAACAAGGAATTTGTTCCACGTGGAACCTTCCATCCCGAACACAGTTCAGCGTAAAAATTTGGTTTTTATCAGCCGTGATTTCTTCTGGGAAAAAGGAGAAATGTGGTGGCGGGTCGTCGCCTGACTGAATAGAGCATCGGGAAAAGTCAATCGACCGCCCGTTCAATCGGCAGGGCGTGCCAGTTTTGAACCGACCAACTTCGAACCCCAGCTGCTTCAGACTGTCGCTTAGACTCGAGCTCGCGTCAGACATTCGTCCCCCGGCTTTCGTATTTTCCCCGACGTGTAACAGACCGCGTAAAAATGTCCCGGAAGTGATTATGACCGTCCGTGCCAGGATTCTCAGTCCGAGATCCGTCTCGACACCAAAGACCTTGTCCTTATCCACAAGAACGCGTGAAACTGTTCCCTGCTGAAGATCAAGATTTTCAGCGGATTCAAGGATAAATTTCATTCTGAATTGATATGCCTTTTTATCACATTGGACGCGAGGTGCCCGGACCGAAGGACCCTTCGTGCGGTTCAACATTCTGAACTGAATTCCAGTCGCATCCGCGTTAAGTCCTATCGCGCCGCCCATGGCATCGATCTCACGAACGATATGGCCCTTCGCCAAGCCGCCTATCGCGGGATTGCACGACATTTGGCCGATTGTGTCCAGATTCTGCGTCACCATTAAGGTACGGCATCCCATGCGTGCCGCGGCGAGTGCCGCCTCAATTCCGGCGTGGCCACTGCCAACGACTAAGACATCATATTCGATTGGTAATTCGAACATCTTAGAAGTAATTGATTAAAATTCAGATTAACAACTACTTATATGTTTAACATCCGTCGATCTTCCTTCCTTGTGAGCTCCTTTCAAATCATTGATATTTTCGGCGCGCACTGCGCGCAGAGCGACACGTCCAAGGACAAACAGCAACAAGGCCGTCGTCACAAGAGCTCCGCCCCACGTCCAATATTCCACCATTTGCGGATAACTTTTGCCGCGGATTATGCGCAGCCCGAGTTGGCCAAGAGTTCCGATGTATACGTACAAAAATAAACCGGGTACACGGCCGAGCGAGGCCCAAAACAAATATTGCCGCAGCGGGATCCTCGTCATTCCATAAATATAATTTAAGAGGCTGGTGGGAAAGAGTGGATGTAATTGGCTCAGAAGGACAATCTTCCAACCCTCGTGTTGCACGGCTGGCTCCAGTGCCCGAAGCGTAGGGCTGCCTGCTAACTTCCGCCGAAACCAGCGTCCGGCTACTGATCGGCTAAGTCCAAATGAGACCGCAGCCGCAATAAAGTTGCCAGCGAAAACTACAAGAAATCCCCACCACAGTCCGAAAAAGAAGCCACCGCCTACTGCAAGGATCCCTCCGGGTAGAAGAAGAATATTGCAAAGGGCAAACAGCAGCGGGTAACAAAGGCCGCTCCAGAATCCCCAGCCCGCCACCCGCTGTTGAAGCGCGTCGAGAAAATCGACAACCGGAGCAAACTGCGCGAAAGCAGCGATCGCTGCGATCGCTCCCAGTGCGGCAATAACTTGGCAGTAAACGACCCACCGAGACTTGCGCATTGGCAGAGTTTGCTTGGATCAGAGGGAGCGCGCAAATCGTGTCAGTTCCGCTGTCACTTCGTAACGCAGGAACGGGGTGATGAGGTAAACACCCGCAAATCGCTCCAGAGCTGCGGCGATGATTTTTCTTGCAAGTTGCATCCCGTAATCAAGCGCCGTCTTGTCGTCCAAAGCAGCCAACTCAGCCCTTACCGGATCGGGAACGATAATGCCTGGAACTTCATGGTGAAGAAACTCCGCCTGGCGAAAGTTAAACAATGGCCAGACACCTGTGAAAATCGCGACATTCAGATGCTGGGTTCTGCGAAGCAATTCATCCACCAGAGGAACGTCAAACACTGGCTGTGTCATCACGAACTGAGCACCAGCCGCGACCTTGCGCTCCAGCCGCTGCACCTGCACGTCCAGATTTTTTGCGTTTGGATTAAATGTGCATCCGATAACAAAGTTCGTCGATGCTTTTAACGCTTTGCCCGCGTAGGTGAATCCTGCGTTCAGCTGTTTGATGATGGAGATCAGTTCAATCGAGTTGACGTCATACACCGAGGACGCGCCCGGATGATCCCCCACGCGCGCCGGGTCGCCCGTCAGGGGGAGCACATGTCGCATCCCCAAGGCTGCCATTCCGAGCAGCTCACTTTGCAAGCCCAGCACGTTTCGATCCCGGCAACTTAAGTGGAGCAATGGCGTAATCCCAAAACGTTCCTTCAAGATCGCTCCAATTGCCAGGTTGCTGACGCGCAGGATGGCCAGCGAATTGTCAGCCAGCGTAATCGCGTCGCATCCAGCCTGAACCAGGGCTTGCGCTCCGGTGAAATATTTTTCCAATGCCAGTGTCTTTGGCGGGTCCAGCTCGCAGATAATCGCGCGGCCGCCGCTGCGTATTTTGTCGACCAAGCTTTCTTCCGGCTTATGCCGCATTTGCGGCGCCACCGTTGCCGGCTCGGTCGTGACGCGAACAGGTTTGGAACGAACGGGCGCCAGTTCCGCGAGCGCGCCGGCAAGGGCTGCGACATGCGCGGGCGTTGTTCCGCAGCACCCGCCGATCAGACGCGCGCCTTGCGCAGCCAGCTCGCGCGCGCAGTTGGCGAAATAATCTGGAGCGGTCGGGTAAACGTACCGGCCCTCGGTATAACGCGGATATCCGGCGTTTGGATAGGCCGCGAGCAGTTCACCTGCGGGAAGCTTTTCGAACAGCTGGACCATGGCGCGCGGGCCATTCAGACAATTCGCGCCTGCGATTTTCGCGCCCAGCTGGCGACTCTGCTTGAACGCGTCAACGAGCGGCATGCCGGACTGCAACCGCCCTTCCGGTTCACAGGCAAACAATGCCACCGTTGTGCACTCGTTCTGCGGCGCCGCGCGCAGAGCAATCTCCATTTCTTCGAAGCTCATGAATGTTTCGAAAAAAAGCAGGTGCGCGCCGGCCTCAAGCAACGCCGCAACTTGTTCGCGGAAACAGCCTGCGCGATCGATGCCCCGCTCTTCCGCTTCGTGTGCTGTGATTCCAAGCGGACCGATGCTGCCAGCCACCCAGACGTCTTTGCCGGCAGCGGCCTTCAACGCTACACGCACCGCCGCTTGATTGATTTCTCTCACGCGGTTTTCAAAGCCGAATCGAGCCAGGCGCACGGCGTTTGCTCCGAAGGTGTTGGTTTCAATCACCCGGGCCCCGGCTGCGATGTATTCGGCGTGAATCGCCTCTATCCGGGCCGGGTCGCTTACGCACAGTTCTTCAAGACAGCGATCTACCGGCACGCCGCGATCCAAAAGCAATGTGCCCATCGCGCCATCGCCACAGATCACCCGCCGTTCCAGTTCGTCCAGCAGAGTCATCTTATTTTTTTGCGATTAACGTTGCATACCTCTGCTCGGTCAACTGCGCGCGGCTTTGAAGCCTCGCACTTGCCGGCTGATCGGCAAAGAGCACTCAGCTGCCCTTCGAAACGCTCAATGCGCAGTGGAACGGCCGGGATCGCGTCGGCCTGCCAACGTTGCGCGATATACCTGGCACGCTTCCTCCTCCCAGAGCACGAAGGTCACTTTGTCGATGTCTTCGTTGGCTGCCAGGAACTCGCAAGTGGTTTTGATGGCCACCTGAGCGGCTTTCTCGATCGGATAACCGTAAGCGCCGCAGCTGATCGCTGGAAAGGCGATGGTTTTGATACCGTTTTGCGCCGCCAAGAGCAACGAATTGCGATAGCAATTGGCCAGCGTCTCGGGCTCGCCACGGTCGCCGCCGCGCCAAACCGGACCCACGGTGTGAATGATAAAGCGCGCCGGCAGCCGATAACCCTTTGTGATTTTTGCTTCGCCCGGCCGACAGCCGCCAAGCGCTTGGCATTCCTTGAGCAGTTCCGGGCCGGCAGCGCGATGAATCGCGCCGTCAACGCCGCCGCCGCCGAGCAGCGTGGTATTAGCTGCGTTCACGATGCTGTCGGCAGCAATTTTGGTAATGTCTCCCCGAACAATCTCGATTTTGTCCTCAAGGTTTTTCTTCACGCGCGGTTGCCTCCAAAGTGTAAAAGGATTTCAGGGAGCCAGGCGCTGAATGAGCCAGCTGCCGTCGGCCTGTCGCATGTAGCGAAAGCGATCGTGCAACCGATTCGGTCTGCCCTGCCAGAATTCCAGCGTGTCGGGTTTGACGCGATAACCGCCCCAGTGCGGAGGCAGCGGCACAGGTTTGCCGGCAAACCGTTCCGCCATTTCTGCCATGCGCGCATCGAGCACTCGACGCGCATCGATCACCTCGCTCTGACGCGAAGCCCACGCGGCCAACTGGCTGCCCAGTGGACGCGAGTGAAAGTAAGCAAGCGATTCCTCCCGCGAAATTTTTTCCGTGCCGCCGCTGATGCGAATTTGCCGATCCAGTTCGACCCAGTAAAAGGCCAGCGCGGCGTAAGGATTGGCTGCGAGATGTTTGCCTTTTTCGCTTTCGTAATTGGTGAAAAAGACAAAGCCTTGATGGCTGAAATTCTTCAGCAGCACGATTCGCACCGATGGCCGGCCGTCTGGGGCGACGGTGGCCAGGCTCATGGCATTGACGTCGCGAATACCGGCCTGTGTTGCCGCGGCGAACCAGTTGCCAAATTGCTTGATCGGATCCGGGTCGAGATCACGTCGGCGAAGACCTTTGCCGACATGCTCGTATCGCGAAGCGTCAGGATCGCGTGGAATCTCCATGGGAAAAAAGTAACGCATGCCTCCCGGATGCGGAACGCAAAACTCACGCCACGACGGATCGAAAGATTGACGGCGTCTCCCGGATTTTCTTGATTACCGCAGGCACCACTGCAGCGGCGCGATCGATCTCGGATTCGGTGTTGAACCGACTGAGGGAAAAGCGCAGACTCCGGCGCGCGCCGTCGCCATGGGGATTCATCGCCCGCAAAACGTGCGACGCCTCCCGCGAGCCTGTGCGACAAGCCGAGCCGGCAGAACAACAGATCCCATGTCGGTCCAGCAAGGGCAGCGCCTCGGAGGATTCGATGCCCGCGAATGACATGCTCGAGGTGTTTGGCAACCGCTCGGCGCCAGCGCCGTTAACCGACGCGCCGCTGAGATTTTCGAGCACCGTGTTTTCGAATCGGTCGCGCATGCGCTGGACGTCGGACTTTCCCGCCTCGAGATGGTGGAGCGCCAGCTCGGCGGCCTTCCCCAGACCAACAATCGACGCCACATTTTCCGTTCCGCCACGCCGCCCAATTTCCTGGCCCCCGCCTTCTATCAGCGGGCTAAATCGCGTTCCACGTCTGATGTAAAGAGCGCCTGCGCCTTTTGGACCGTGAAACTTATGCGCTGAGAGCGACAGGAAACTGATCGCCGTATCGCGCAGGCGCATCGGAATTTTTCCGGTCGCTTGCACAGCGTCGGTGTGAAAGGGCACGCCTTTGCGGTTGCAGAGTTCGGCGATTTTCTCGACTGGAAATAGAACGCCGGTCTCATTGTTTGCCCACATGACCGACACCAGCGCGGTGTCGGGGCGAAGGGCGGCCTCCAGTCGAGCCAGGTCCAGATTGCCGTCTGCGTCGACGGAGAGGAACGCGACGTCGCAGCCGCGTTTCGCCAGAGCCTGACACGGGCGCAGCACGGCGCTGTGTTCGACTGCGGTTGTTACGATATGTTTGCCGCGCGGTTCAAATTCAACCGCCGAATGAATGACCGCGTTATTGGACTCCGTGCCACCGCTGGTAAATATGATTTCCGACGGCTCACAACCCAACAGGGCAGCCACACGTTCGCGCGCGACGTTCATCGCTTTTCGCGCCTTCGCGGCAAACGCGTAACCGCTGGAAGGGTTGCCGTAACACTCGGTCAAAAATGGAAGCATCTCTTCGACCACCGCAGGATCGAGCGGCGTAGTGGCGTTGTTATCGAGATAAATGAACGCTTCGGCGCGCATCCGTTTGTCTGCGTTTAACATTCCGTTTCAGTCCGGGAATCTTGCACCAAGAGCATGAGCACAGGCCGGTGTTAACGGCAAGAACAAGAAACATCGTGGAAAATGGAAACCCGCTTCACTTCCGGCTAAACTCCCCCTCATGACGTCGATCTGGGACTTGGCTAACCCGCAATTCCGCGATCTGATCCCCTATCAACCCGGCAAACCGATCGAAGAAACGGCTCGCGAGCTTGGCTTCGATCCCGGGGAAATTATCAAGCTTGCTTCAAACGAGAATCCGCTGGGACCGTCGCCAAAAGCGATGGCCGCCGTGCAACAGGCTTTGGCCAGGGCGCATCTCTATCCCGAGGGCGAGTGTTTTTGCCTGCGCAACGCGCTTGCAGCGAAACTTGGTTTTAGCCCGCAAAATCTCATCGTCGGCAACGGCTCGAACGAACTGCTTGAGTTCATCGGACACGCGTTTCTCAAGCCCGGCGACGAGGTGCTGGTATCCCAGTATGCTTTTGTCGTTTACAAATTGATCGCCGCCTCATTCGGCGCGCGCACCGTCGAAGTGCCGAGCACCGATTATCGCCAGCGCCTGGAGGAAATGGCCGCCTGCATCACGCCGAGGACGCGGATTATTTTTGTGCCAAACCCAAACAATCCGACCGGCACATTGGTTTCGCAGCAAGCCATCAATCAACTCATGGCGCGCGTGCCCGACACTGTAATCGTTGTTTTCGATGAAGCTTATTTCGAGTTTCTCGATCGCCCGCCCGACACGCTGCGATTTATCCGCGAAGGGCAAAACGTCATCGTCTTGCGCACATTCTCCAAGATCCATGGCCTGGCGGGGCTGCGCATCGGCTATGCCATCGCTCCGGAGGACCTGGTGCAAATCCTTTATAAAACCAAGCAGCCGTTCAATGTTAACAGCATTGCCCAGATCGCAGCCCTTGCTGCGCTTGAAGACGAGGATCACTTGCGCGCCACAAAACGCCTGGTGGACGAAGGGCGCCATTACCTGCAGGAAGAATTTGCCAAAATGAAAATTCCATTCGTGCCGGCGACGGCAAACTTCATCATGGCAAATGTCGGTGACGGCCGGGCGATCTTCGAGAAGCTGCTGCGGAAAAAGATCATTGTGCGTCCGCTGAAAGGCTACGATTTGCCCGAATGGATTCGCATTTCCGTAGGCACCATGGAGGAGAACGCGAAATTGATCGCAGCGCTGCGGGAGGTTCTCGCAGCGGAACCTAGGCCGCGTGGCTGATTTGGCCCCGCCGCTGCTTGATGGAGGCTCCGCTCACGGCAAGACTTCTCCTGCTGGAATCATGACCGTTTCCGACACGATCGCGGCCATTTCTACTGCGCCGGGCGAAGGCGCCATTGCCCTGGTGCGCGTCTCGGGCGCCAGTGCAATTGAAGTGGCTGACAAAATTTTTCGCGGAAAGGAACAACCGTCGAAATTCGCGCCGCGGGTACAGCACTTCGGCGAGATTTTGAGCCCGGAAGGGAACGTGATTGATCAAGTGGTCCTTTCCGTGCATCGCGCGCCGGCCAGTTATACCGGGGAAGATTTGGTGGAGATCAGCTGCCACGGCGGGACGCTTGTTTCAGCCAAAGTCCTGGAGGCCTGTCTCCGCGCCGGAGCGCGCGCGGCGCGTCCAGGCGAATTTACCGAACGGGCGTTTTTGAATGGCAAAATGGACCTGACCCAGGCTGAAGCGGTGATCGACCTGATCCGGGCCAGGACAGATTTGGCCTTGCGTTCTGCCACCGAGCAACTCGAAGGCAGGCTGGGCGCAAAAGTCCGGGAAATGCGCGAGGCGCTCGTTTCGCTCATCGCCCACCTCGAGGCTTCGATTGATTTCCCGGAGGAAGGAATCGAGCCGGACCAGGGCGAGACGCTCCAGTCGCGGCTGGAGAGAATTCGCCGAACAATCTGCGATCTGCTGGCCACTGCCGATCAGGGCCGCGTGTTGCGCGAAGGCGTGCGCGTGGTGATTTACGGGGCGACTAACGCCGGCAAATCGAGTCTCTTGAACCGACTCCTGGGGTACGACCGGGTCATCGTGAGCGACACGCACGGCACCACGCGCGATACCATCGAAGAAACGGTCAATCTCCATGGTATCCCCGTTCGTTTGCTGGACACTGCAGGGCTGAGAGATTCCACGAGCGAAGTCGAGCAGGAGGGAATTGCGCGCACGAAAAAGTCGCTGGAACTGGCCGATCTGCGTCTGCACATCGCCGATGGCAACGCCCCCAAGCCTGCGCATTTCGGCCAACGAGTCGACGACGACTCTCGCGAGATTATCGTAATAAACAAGAGCGATTTACCGGAACACAGCGACTGGAAGCATTTTCCTGCGCTGCGCATTTCGTGCCGGACGGGCGCAGGTATTCCCGAGTTGCGAAACGAGATTCTGGCGCAGATCACCCGGCAAAATTTGCGGCCGGAGAGCGCGCTCGCCGTCAACATGCGCCATCGCGATTGTCTGCGACGCGCGCTGGACGCGTGCGACCGTGCCGCAGCTGCGCTGGCCAAAGATATGGCGCCGGAGTACGTGGCGGTGGACTTGCAGGAGGCTCTGCGCGCCACAGGCGAAATCATCGGCGCGGTGGACGTGGAACAAATTCTGGACTCGGTCTTCAGCCAGTTTTGCATCGGCAAATGAAATGTGCGCGCTAAGACGTTAAAACCGACGAAGCGTTGAGCCGGTGGTTCACATGAAGGACGTTTACGAGCGAGTCGTCAGGCGTTTGCTTTTTGCGCTGGATCCCGAGACGGCGCACCGGCTGACTCTGGCACTGCTTCGCAGCCTCTCCTGCGCGGGTTGGTCGCTGAAGTTGCTCGAGCTTTTTCAACCGCAACCAAAACCGAGAAGCCTTTTTGGCCTCAATTTTCCAAACCCCATTGGAGTGGCAGCGGGTCTGGATAAGAACGGAGTGGCGCCCGCTGCGTGGGCGGCGCTGGGATTCGGCTTTATCGAAATCGGCACCGTCACCGCACAGGCGCAGCCGGGAAATCCCAAACCGCGCCTTTTTCGTTTGCCCGAGCAACAGGCGTTGATCAATCGTTTGGGTTTCAATAATGCCGGGGCGGCGGCGGTCGCGGCGCGGCTGCGCAACTTGCGCGAGCACGAGCGTTTGCCGGCCGTGCCCATCGGAATCAACATTGGCAAATCGAGGGCGACTCCGCTTGAGCGCGCGACGGATGATTATCTTTACTCCTTCCGATTGCTGCGCGAGTTTGCCGACTACGTGGTTCTCAACGTCAGTTCCCCAAACACGCCGGGTTTGCGCGAGTTGCAGGAACCCGCGGCGCTCTCGCGCCTGATGGGTGCGATTCGCAATGAGCCGGGCGCAGCCGCCAAGCCAATTTTGGTGAAAATTTCGCCTGACCTTTCGTCCGCCCAACTGGAGGCGCTCCTCGCTGTGTGCGAAGAGAGTGGCGTCTCTGGAATCATCGCTACCAACACCACCCTCGACCACTCCGGAATTCCCGCCACGCTCGACACGGAAGGCGGCTTGAGCGGGGCGCCGCTGCGGGGCAAATCCACGGCGATGGTCCGGGCGATTGTCGCCCGATCGAAAATTCCAGTGATCGCCTGCGGCGGCGTTTGCGACGCCGATTCTGCCCGGGAAAAATTCGATGCGGGTGCGCAGCTGGTTCAGCTTTACACCGGATTCGTTTATCGTGGGCCGCGGCTCTTGCGGGAAATCATGCAAGTGCTATAGGCATCCGCGTTCGTTCCGCGGCAGCCGCCCGCTCGGCTCGACACGCCGAAACGGTTGCAGCATTTTGGCGTTGTTTGCGCGTTGGCAGTGAAAATTTCCCGTAAAATTCTCAAGTTTACAGAGCCGCTCACGTATCGGCGTGGCTGGCGCCGGGTGCAACGCGTCATGTTCCCGATTTCCATGCGGTCGCTTCTGGCTGAGATAGACCAGGAGCGCGCGCGAGAAATTCAGCGGCGCTACGCGAGCTGCACCGCTGGATATGCCAAGTACGCGAACATCGAACCGTGGTTGCGCCTGAATCGCGAGCGGGTCCAGGATTTGAAGCTTCATCGCTCGGCGCCGAAGCGTGTGCTCGACCTCGGGTGCGGCGGCGGTTTTTTCCTTTTCATTTCGAAAAAGTTTGGCCATTCCGTGTTGGGTCTCGACGTCGGCCACATCGCGTTGTTCACGGAGCTGCTGCAGCTTTTCAATGTGCCCCGTGTTCTTCACACAATCACCGCGTTCGAACCGCTCCCTAACCTGGGGCAAACGTTCGATTGGATCACGGCCTTCTCAGTCAATTTTAATCTGTATCACCCGTCCAAACGCCGCTGGGGAACGGCGGAGTGGGATTTTTTCCTGCGCGATTTGCAACGGCTTCTGGCGCCGGGCGGCAAAGTCTTTTTTGGGCTCAATCCGCTTTATAACGGCGACTTTTACACGCGGGAGTTGCGCGATTTTTTTATCCGGTGCGGCGCAGGCGTGGAGCGGGAGAGAATCTTTTTCGAGAACGGGCTGCGTTTCTAGGCGGCGTTGCGGGTGCGTCTTGCTACGGCGTTGCTGAAGGCTCGGGAGAATGCTGGTTTCGCCATGGTTCGGCGTGATGGCGGTGGCGCGCATGCCATCGTCCGCGGCGCTCTTCGATCTGCTTCAGGGCTTGCCGTTGTTCGTCCGTGAGGCTGGCAGCCATCTGACGATGTGCCTCCTCGATGATCTGGCGCACACGCCGGCCGGTATCGCGCCGCACGTCGCGCAGTTGGGCAGCAGCTTTATCAATGATCGGGGAAACCTGGGCCATCTGCTGCGGCGTCAAATTGAGATCCTTGCGCAGGCGCTCTTTCATTCGCGCTGCCAGCAATCCCGGTCGATGTACTTCAACAAAGAAATGCCGCGCGTACGCGCCGCCCAGAATCGCCCCGGTAATTCCCCCTGCGATAAAGACCAGGATGAATCCGGCCAGCAATTTCCACTTCAAGGCGCGGTTCATTGCGAAAACTCATCTTGTATTGCGGTGTCAGCAATGGCGAACTCGTTGGTAAGCTCATTGTATTCGTCCCGGCTCTCTCTGGCTTCGTAAACAGCGGCGAGCGATGAAAGCAGGATCATCGCGCACGACGCCAGGACGACTCTTCTCAGCAGCCAGGCCACGCCGTTTGGCCTGGGGCTCATGGCTCGCCAGCGAGCTACTACGCGGGTATCGAATCCCAACGGCATGGCCGGCGGGGCACCTTCGCCGGCTTGCGCCGCGGATCGCAACAATCTGTCGAGCTGATTATTCTTCACGGGTTTTCACGAATCTTTGCCAATAACGCTTTCATTTTCTGGCGCGCCCGAAAAGCCCGTACTTTCACGAGCGTGGCGCTCCAGCCGGTCATTTTGTGGATTTCTTCAATCGAACGCCCCTGCAGGTAAAGCAGATCGACAACCAAACGCTCCACTGGCTTGAGCGCGGCGAGCAAATGTTCCACCAGTTGACGGGAGGCAAACCGCCGATCCGGAGCCAGTTCGTCCGGCGAGGTTGCCAGGCTCTGCACGACTGCCTGTTCTTCCTCGGTGAGATCGGCGTGGCGCACTTCCGGGCGCACTTTTTCGGCCTCGATTTGGTTCAGGCACGTATTGACTGCAATGCGCGATACCCAGTGTTCCACCGGGACTTTGCCGGAGAACTGCGGCAATCTTTGAAAAACTCTGATGAAGATCATTTGGCAGAGGTCCTCTTCCGGCGTGCGACGCGGACGATGCGCGCGCACAATTTTGGCCACCAATGGATAAAGCCGCCGCACCAGCGCGCGAGCCGCCTCGTCATCATGCTGAAGCGCGGCTTTAACCAGCGCGCCTGCGTCAGAATCATCCATGTGTTCCAGAACGCGTCCACACCATGGCCAATGACCGACGCCAGCCTCTGTTGGTTACAGTTCCTGCGGTGGCCATGGTTCTTTCCGCGTTGCTCCGGTCCGGAAACGTCGGCGCCCAACAATAATAAAAAAGTTTGTAACCGTTGTCGCGGCGGGCCGGTCATCCCACTTGAAAGCGCGCAAAAGCGCTTGGCAAACGAAAGATGAAACCGACCATGAAAAGAAATCTATTGACGCTTGTGACCGCCGGCGCAATCGCGCTGTGCGGTTTTGTGGTGGCAGAGGCGCAGCCCGGCCCCAATGCGGGGAAGCACTGGCGCGGCCACGCGTTCGGCCTCCGGGGAATCACCGAGAAGTTGAACCTGACTGCTGACCAAAAGGCTAAGGTGCAGCCAATCCTCGATCAGGCCAGACCGCAGCTTGCCGCCATTCATCAGGAGGCGATGCAGAAAATGCAGACGGTGATGGACAGCACGCTGTCGCAGATCCGTCCGCTGTTGAACGCCGATCAACAGAAGAAACTGGATGCCATCCAGAAGGCGCATCAAGACCTGATGAACGCCAGAAAAGAATTGCATGACGCAATGCAGGAATAACCGGGGGGTTATTCTGAGCAATGGGGAAACGGGCGGCGATCTGGAAAGGTCGCCGCTTCGTTTTCCAGCCCGCGGGCGCAACGCAGGCCGTTGACGCGCGGACAGGCAGGCGCGGGCGGGCCTTAGCACGCTCGTTTCCGCAGAGACAGCAGAAACACGATTATCCCCAGCACGGCCAGCACGGCCGCAAGCGTAAATCCCGCGCTGGAGATTTCAGCGCGCGAATGAAAATTCTCCTTCAATCGCGCCGCGGCGCCGATCAGGCAGAAAAGGAATCCGGTGCAAAACAAGATGAGACTGATCGCTTTCTGGTCAGTGGAAGAGATTTTCATGCGGCGAGCAGTGAGATATAACGGCTCCGGGAAAATGCAAGCCTGGCGTTGGCGGTTCGGATGAGAATCGCCTCAGCGGTCTGGCGTAAGGTCTTTTTGTTTGCGCGGCGAAAAACTACAATGGCCGTATGAGAACCGTTGCTGCCAGCGTTTCAATTTTATCGTTCGTCCTGATGGCGCGCGCGCTTCAGGGGCAGATCGATCGCATTACAGGCAAAAACTTCGCCACGCGCTCGGAAGTCATCGCGCGGCACGGGATGGTCTGCACCAGTGTGCCGGCGGCTACCCAGGTGGGGCTGGAAATTTTGAAACGCGGCGGCAGCGCGGTGGATGCCGCGATCGCGGCCAATGCGACACTGGGATTGATGGAGCCGGTCTCCAACGGGATCGGTGGCGATTTGTTCGCGATTGTTTACAGCGCGAAAGACCACAGGCTTTACGGGATCAATGGCAGCGGGCGCTCGCCGCTGGGGCTGAGTTACGAGCAAATGAAGATCGAACTGGACAAGTTGAACCGCAAAACAATTCCGCCCACCGGCATGTTGCCGATCACTGTGCCGGGCACAGTCGATGCCTGGGCGGAACTGCACAAAAAATTCGGCAGGCTCAAATTGAGCGACGATCTCGCGCCTGCGATCCGTTACGCTGAGGAAGGTTTTCCCGTCACAGAATTAGTGGCCTATTACTGGTCCCTTACTCCGCGACTCTACAACGGTTTACCCGGCGCCTTTGCCCAAACCTATACGCTGGACGGCAAAGCGCGCACCCCGGCCAAGGGCGACATCTTCACAAATCGTGATCTGGCCAGAACACTGCGATTGATCGCTGACAAGGGCCGCGACGCTTTTTACAAGGGCGAGATTGCCGACAAGATCGAGGCCTTCATGCGCGCCAACGGCGGTTTTCTGCGCAAAGCCGATTTCGAACAACATGCCAGCACGTGGGTGGAACCGGTTTCAACAAATTATCGGGGCTACGACGTTTTTGAATTGCCGCCCAACGGACAGGGCATCGCCACCCTGCAGATTCTCAATATCCTCGAGGGTTTTGACCTGAAGTCCATGGGGCGCAACGCGCCGGACACTCTCCACACGATGATTGAAGCCAAGAAAATCGTGTGGGCCGACCGCGCAAAATACTACGCCGATCCTGAATTTGCCCAGGTTCCGCTGGCTACTCTGATTTCTAAAGCGTACGCCGCCGAACGCCGGAGATTGATCGATCCCAATCGCGCGGCCAAACAGGTTGAGGCTGGTCGTCCGTTTGGCGGCGCCGGTGCGCCAGGACCTGCCTCCGCCAAGAGTTTGGCCCGGGGTCGGGCCGACGCCAGTTCGCCGATCGATAATGGCGACACGATCTATCTGTGCACAGCCGACGACGATGGCAACATGGTGTCGCTCATCCAGAGTAATTATCGCGGCATGGGCAGCGGAATCGTCGTGCCAGGCCTGGGTTTCATGTTGCAAGACCGCGGCGAGCTTTTTTCCATGGAACGCGGGCACGCGAATGTTTATGCGCCGGGCAAGAGGCCGTTTCACACAATCATTCCGGGATTCGTGATGAAAAACGGCCAACCCTGGGAGGCGTTTGGCGTGATGGGTGGCGACATGCAACCGCAGGGCCAGGTCCAAGTGCTCACGAATCAGATCGATTTTGATTTAAATCTGCAGGAAGCGGGCGACGCCTCGCGCTGGCACCACGGAGGGGACAGCGAACCGACCGGCGAAAAAATGCAAAATGGCGGGTATGTGGAGGTCGAGAGCGGGATTCCATACGAAACGGTTCACGAACTAAAAAGGCGGGGACACGACGTCCGTTTCGGCGCTGGCGATTACGGCGGTTATCAAGCCATCAAGGTGGAACTGCATGATGGTAAGCGCGTTTACCTGGGCGCCAGCGAATCGCGCAAGGATGGAATGGCAGCAGGATATTAAAATGCGGGCGCGGAGGCTCAGCCGGTTCGCGAATTTTCCCGGCGCGCCGCTTACTTGTTCTGCGCCTTGAGCTCGGCGAGTTTTTCTTCGGCGCGTTCCACGTCGGACTTGTGCGCGCTGCCGAGCTTCAGCAGTTTTTGTTGACGCCGCAAGTTTGCTTCGGCGAAATCGAGCTCGGCGCGTTCGCGTTTTGCCGCGGCGACCTGGGCAGCTTCCATCAATTTTGCCAGCGCACTTTTTGCAGCGTCGAGGTCGCTCGCCGTGTTCTGACCGGATACGACGCCTGACTCCAGCCGCGCGACCTGTTCCGTGGCTTGCGTGACCCGGGCATTGGCCAGTTCCGCTTCACGCTGGGTCACTTTCAGCTGGCGCTGCTCGACTTCCATTTTTGCCAGCACGCCGATCTTCCAGAGGCGTTCCGCTCCGGCAGCCTCTTTTTTGGCTCGTTCGAGCAATTTCTCCAAACGCGCCACTTCCTGCTCAGGGCTTCCGGGCGGTGGCGACGATTCTGGTGAAAGATTCTGTTTCAGTATCGGCGGCTCAATGTCGAACGCATCCGGTTCGTCGGATTTATTTTTTGGCGACGGTTCCCCGGCCAAAATCGCGATCGCTGCGCTGAGAAACAGAATGGGCCACCCGACTGCGCGCAGCATGCGGAGAGTTTATCACAAAACCTCGACGCAAGGAACGGAGGGACAACTCGCTGCACTCATGAAAATCTTCCTCATACTTTTTTCTTTTCATTCCTGCTTGCCTTTACTACAAGAGCGCGCCGGAGGAGTTTATCGGTTCGGTTAACCGTCACGTTCCACGCAGCCACCTGCGGCAGGGCCGCGTTCTGACGCGAGCGGCACTTGCTTTTGTCCTCTCCGTGCTGGTGGTCCAGTCAGTGTCTGCCGATCTTTTTCCCGATTCGGGGCCGACTGTGTCGGGAAGCAAGGCGCGCCTGCGTTTCGGACGAGCAGCTGCGCCCAGAAATGCGCCGCTGCCGGTCAAGCGCGCCATCTGGGCGGCGAATCAGCTGCGACACAAACCCTACCGCTACGGCGGCGGCCACAAATCGTTCCAGGATCGCGGTTACGATTGTTCGGGAACCATCTCGTATGTGCTCGGCGCTGCCGGTTTGATCAATGCGCCGCTGAGCTCGACGGAGTTTCGGCGCTACGGCGAACCTGGACCCGGCAAGTGGATCACCATTTACGCCCGCGAAGGGCACACCTTTGCGGTGATCGCCGGCTTGCGGCTCGACACGACGCCATTCGAACGCTATCGCGGCAGATGGGCGCCCCGCTGGTACACAGCTTACCGGCCGCCGCGCGGATTCGAAGCGCGACATCCTGTGGGGCTTTAGGTCGCAGCGCCAAAACCAAATAATGAGTGTTCAAAAGATGATAAAAGCCAGTTGCACAATTCCAATGACACGCTTTTGGCGCGCAGCGTTGTTCAGCCATTTGCTTCTATCGCCTCTTCTTTGTGCGCATTCAGCTCGCGTGGTGCCACCGACAGATCCAGTTTCGAACTTGGATGCGTTCATAGAGAAAGCGCTGAAGGAATACCAGGTGCCGGGCGCAGCGGTTGCCGTGGTGCAGGCTGGCAAAGTGGTTTTAGCGAAAGGATATGGCGTCCGCAATGTGAATCAGCCGGACACCGTGAATGAAAACACAATCTTTCAACTCGCTTCAGTCACAAAAACATTAACCGCCGCGGCTGCGGCAACCGTTGTGGACGAAGGGCAGCTCGATTGGGACAAACCAATCTTCAATTATTTGCCCGAATTTGTCGCCTACGACCCCTACATGACGCGCTGGATGACTGAACGCGATTTGCTCGCGCACCGCACTGGTTGGCCTGCGTTCGCGGGAAGTCAGCTCGACAGCTTTGGCTACGACCGCGCGGAAATCGTGCGGCGCCTCCGATTTTTGAAACCGCGCTACAGCCTCCGCGAAGAAGCGCAGTATTCAAATCTCGCATTTTTTCTGGCGGGCGAAGTTGCGGCTCGCGCGGCGAAACAATCCTGGAATGATCTTGTCGCAACGCGCTTGTTCAAGCCTTTGGGAATGTCGCGCTCTGGGACGGTGACGAAAAGTTTGCAAGACAGCAACGCCACGGCGGCACACGCACTGATCGAAGGCAAGGTTGTCATCGTCCAACCAGACCAGCTCGATACGACGGGTGCAGCCGGCTCGGCCACATCGACGGCCTCGGATATGGCGAAGCTGATGTTGATGCTTTTAAACAAGGGAGCCTATAACGGCAGACGGGTTCTCAAACCCGGCACGATCGAGGAAATTTTCAAGCGCAGCATGGTGAGCAAAATCGAGTTTACCGAAACAGCGCCGATCGGGGAAAACACCGGGTTTTACTACGGGCTCGGCGTGGACAGCTTCGATTACGCCGGACATCAGATCGTGGGCAAAGGCGGGGCGCTCGGCGGTGTGCGAACGCTGATGGCGCTCGTACCTGATAAGAACGCGGGAATCGTCATCCTCGCAAACCTGAATCTCACAGCGTTCCCCGAAGCTGTGCGCGCATATTATCTGAATCAAGTGCTGGGCATTGATCCCGAAACGGACCAAAAAGAAATTTTCGCGCGCAGCCAGCAGCTACAACAAATGCTCGCGCCGCCGCCGCCGCCGAAGAAGCCTGGTAAATTCAACGGCAGCCTGCAATCGCTCGTCGGCGTTTACGAAAATGATTTCTATGGCCGCTGCGAAATCCTCTCGGATGGCGACGGGTTGAAAGTCCAATGTGGTCCAGCCAAATATCCTGCCACCCTGAGGCACTGGAACAACGGCGCGTTTCACATGCAGTTCCCCGGCGCGACGCAGACGTCGTCGGTCACGACATTCATGATTGGTGAGGACGGAAAGGCGGAAAGCTTTGCCGATGAAACGCTCGGCGTTTTCACCCGGGTGAAGGAAAAGCAAGTGACTGGAGACTGATTGGTTTGAGCCTGACGGCAAGGCTGCTCAGGTCGTGGTGGAAGATCTCAATGCGCGCGGGGAAGGAACGTTCAAGCGCGTTGGAAGATAGTGATTGAATGGAAACGCTCGGCTTTACGCGGTCGGAGTTGCGGACCTTGCGCGCATTGAAAACGCCCGTTGGCGTGCAAAAATTTCTGGACGATCTGCCATACAACCTCAGTTGCACTGCGCGATCGCCGCGCAGAGTCATGCGCGATCGAACGGCATCCTGTCTCGAAGGCGGCATTTTCGCCGCGGCAGCGCTGCGGGTTCTGGGATTTCCGCCGCTTATTATCGACCTGGAAGCGGAAAAGGATACCGATCACGTCGTGGCGATTTTCAAACAGCGCGGGCACTGGGGCGCAGTGGCGAAATCCAATTTCACCGGGTGCCGTTATCGCGAGCCGGTCTATCGCACGCTGCGCGAACTGGCCATGAGTTATTTCAACATCTACTTCAACCTCCGCGGCGAACGTACCCTGCGGCGCTATTCGCGCCCGGCGAACCTGGCGCGGTTCGATCGCCTCAACTGGATGACCACGGACAAACCGATCTGGTTCATCGCAGAGTATCTGTGCGAAATTCCGCACGTTCCGCTCCTCACGCCGGCAATGGAAAAAAATCTCACGCGTATCGATCGACGCACGTGGCGCGCTGAAATGGTCGGCCACAGGAAAAAATCTGTCGTTCGATCAAAGACACGCCGGTTGTGTTGTCGGCGCTGAATGTCTGGATCGCAACTGAAACATTATGACTGCTGATGAATTTCGAAGGCTGGCGCTGGCCGTTCCGACATCGTTCGAGCAGTCGCACATGAGACATCCGGATTTCCGTGTTGCCGGCAAAATTTTCGCGTCACTCGGTGTGCCTGACGAGGTCAAACTTGCGCCCGATCAACAGCGCGCAGTCATCAAAAAGGCGCCAAAGATTTTCAAGCCATGCCCCGGCGCCTGGGGCCGGCGCGGCTACACCAATGTTTACCTGCCGGTCGCCGGGGTTGCCGTTGTGCGCGAGGCGCTAGATGCCGCTGCAAAGAACGCTTGCTTAAAGAAAAAATGAAAAATGCGCGATGCCCACCAATTGATGCTCAATCAAGCTCTGGCTAAACGGCAGCCTGAAAAAAAGCGTTCTCAAACGTGGGCTGAAACGGGCCGGGATCAGTTTCTCCGATACGAAATTGCGGACTGATTTCCGATTGCGAGGCGCAATGAATCTCCACATTCAGTTTGCCATGTTTTGCCAGCGTGGTGCGCACCGTATCCAGGGCGAGGCCGGGCGTGTTGCAATCCCGGCTCAGGTGGCTCAGAACCACGCGCTCGATTTTCCCACTCAATAATTCTTCGATCACGCCCGCCGCCGCGGCGTTGGAAAGATGCCCATGCCGGGACTGAATTCGCTGTTTCACCGGCCAGGGCCGATGCGCATCATTCTGCAAAAGTTTTTCGTCGTGATTGGTCTCGATCACCAGGGTTTGTGCCTGGCGCAAACGTTCCACGATCATTTTGGTCACATAACCCAGATCAGTGATAAATCCCAGCGAACCGGAGCCGGCGTGAAAAACGAATCCCAGCGGGTCAACCGCGTCGTGCGGAACTGGAAACGATTGCACCGTGATATCGCAGACGGAGAACTCGGAACCGGTGGCGAAAATTCGCCAGTTCCGATGCTCGGCAAGCTGACCGTTGCAGCGGAGAGCGTCAGCCGTAAGGCGATTGGAATAGAGGGGGACATCGAATTTGCGGCAGAAAACCTCCAGCCCGCAAATGTGGTCGCCGTGTTCGTGGGTCAGAAGGACGCCATCGAGTTGTTGCGGGAGGACGCCGCACTGTTCCAGCCGCAGCGTCAGTTGCCGCGCGCTCAGCCCGCCGTCAATCAACAGCTTGCAGTGATCGGTGGCCACCAGCGCGCTGTTTCCCGCGCTCCCGCTGCCGAGGATGGTCAGGCTAAACACGGAACTGAAGTTAACGGCCCGCGTTCTGCTTGTGCAAATGGAAATGCACATCGGGAGCAATCGCCCGTGCGAAGGATTGGGCATCGGTCAAAAAATGTTTGAGCGATTTGAGCCAAACAGAACGAAGACGCCCCAGCGCGTCTCGGACCGTATTCAAATCCCGGCGTTTCGGGAGGAGCACGGCGGGGGTCGCCGGCTCGACATTCGAGACGGCCAGATTTACATTCGCCTGCTTTGAAAGCGCACATCACTTTCATTGTTGGGATTGCCGTGGTCATCGGCGTCCTCCACGGCGAAACCGTTGAAGGCGCGTCCAATATCTCTGCTGGCGACACCAGAGGCATGGATTTCAAGCAATGGGGGCTGCTGGCAATTCAGGATGGCGGACGACGCAAACCGGTGGACACCTTTGCAAAGGAGACGCTCATCCGGATCACGGGACGATCAACTTACACGGACAAAACAGGCCGGGTGTGGCGTCCCAACGATTTCGTGTTATCGGCTCTGCTGGAAACGCACGACTGGAAGGAGGAACCGATGGTGCTGGTTTCCTCGGGTCAACTGGTCGAGCGACTCGGGCTGGACAAGGCGCAGCGGCGATTTTCGTTTGCGCAACTGGCGGCGTCGCCTGAATTGCAGAAGCTCGTCGCGGAGGCGCAGGCCCTCAAGCGCGCGGAGAAGCCGCTGAACCGGGTGCAGCAAGAAGCGCTCAGCGTAAATGACCGGCTTACGCTGCTTGCTCATGTAATGGATGGAAGCGCCCTGCTGATCATCCCTGCTGCGAGCAACGAGACCGATCCGTGGGCCGATCCAGCGAACTGGTCGAAATACTATTCGGAAACGCAGTTCGCGCCGATCCAGGCCCAGTTGCAAAAGGTCGTGAGCGGCTATGCCGACGGCGACTCTTTTGCGTTTAACCGCAGCGCAAATCAGCTCCGGGAAAGTCTGCGCGCTCTGAGCCCGTCTGTTTATCCTCGGGAACGACAGTTGCGGCTCGAATATTTTTATAATCACTTCGAAGCCTTTTACCGGTCGATTTGGTGTTATGGAGTCGCGCTCGCCATTCTGTTGGTGGCGCATTTTCGCAAGGGCGGGCGCGTTTTGCAGAATATTGGAGTTGGCGTGGCATTACTGGGGCTCGGGTTTCAGGCGGCTGGCATCGTCCTGCGGTGCCTGATCGCCGGGCGCCCGCCGGTGACGAACATGTATGAATCAATCATCTGGGTTTCGTTTGCGGTCGCATTTTTCGGGGTGATTTTTTTCTTCCGTTATCGCGCGCCGGTCTATTTGCTGGCTGCGTTGCCGGTTACGCTCATTGCGCTGTTGCTCGTCCACCAGATGCCGGTTGCCATGCCTGCGAGCATTGATCCGTTGGTGCCGGTTTTGCGCGACAACTTTTGGCTGACCATCCATGTTTTGACTATCACGCTCAGTTATGCGGCGTTCGCGCTGGCGATGGGGTTCGGGCACATCTTGCTGTGGCGCTATGCCCGCAATCCATCCGCCGCGCGTGCGGATGCGCCGATGCATTTCTGGCTTTATCGCGTGCTGCAGCTCGGCGTGCTGCTCCTGGCTGCGGGAACCATTCTTGGCGGCGTGTGGGCGAACTATTCCTGGGGCCGATTCTGGGGCTGGGATCCGAAAGAGACTTGGGCATTGATTGCGTTGCTTTGTTACATCCTGGCATTGCACGGCCGGCTGGCGGGCTGGTGGACGCAATTTGGTCTGGCGGTCGCAAGCGTAGTTTGTTTTCTCTCCGTGCTGATGGCGTGGTACGGAGTGAACTTTGTTTTGGGCAAGGGGCTGCACAGCTACGGATTTGGCGTAGGCGGCGAGAAGTGCGTGGCCACATGCGTGGCGCTGGACCTGGCCTTCGTCGCATTTGCCACCTGGCGCTACCGAAAAGGGGTAAAGAGCATGCGCCCAATAGATCCAGTTAAAGTCGAACGCGCAGCCGTGTGAAAAACAATTCGGGTCCGAGCGCACTGTTTTGGGGAACGGCGTTCCCCAAAAGCAAAAAGTGGCCGCCCACAATGGACGGCCACTTTCAGTGTCGGGAAATTATCCTGCGCTCGTTAAGCTTTAAGAAAGCGCCTCAGAATCCCAAGCGCGCTGATACCTGCTCCGAGCAGCATTAATGTGGTGCCGCCATCGGGAACCTGACCCGCCACGCCGAACAGCGTCCAGCCGGAGAGCGCATACTTTTGCCGGTATAATCCAACGGCAGGAATGGTAATGGTTCCGCTGAGATTGCCGACGTACCAGACCTCTGCACCCCCGTTGGGTCCATCGTATTTGGCAAAGAGATACTGATAGACGCCAGGCGTGGGGCCGAGGTTTATCGTCGTGCTGGTTCCATTCACCAGGCCTATAAGAGTCGCAGCGGGATAGTTGGGATACCCGGGGCCAGGATTTGCCAGCGAACGATTGAATGTTTGACCGTTGAATGTATCGGTGCTGCCGAGCGCCATGCTGATCAAATGATTTACGTAACTTAATCGATCAGCGTCTCCAGAGGGTATGCCTGACCACACCTGTCCCAGATCGTTGCTGTCGTTGAATGTTAATGCTCTGGCGTTCTGAGTGAACGCCACCAAAAGGCTGCAGAGAGCCAGGGAAAAGAGTCCGACCTTGTTTAGTGTCCCGAATTTAAATTTCATAATAATGCAGCTTTTAGGAAAGCAGGCATTATGCCAAGGGCTGAGCTGTAGAGGAGTGTTTGCAAACCGCTACTGCGTTGGGAGTTGGCCTCGTTTGCGCATTTTGCCTTGAACGGTCGAAGTCGTAAGCGAATCCGACAGATGTAAGGGATTCCGACAAATTTTGGAAATCGCGCTCTGGACTCTATTCGCCAATTGCGCCGACAAGGAGATCAATGACTTGCCGTGGCGTCTCCGCACGCATTAGATCAGAACGCGTAGCGTCGTTTCGGATCAGCCGCACGAGCGTGCCAATGCAAACCAAATAATCGTTTACGAGCCGCTCCGGGACGCCGATCACAAAAATTAAATGCGCCCGATCTTTAGCCTGGCCAAAGGGAATGCCGGGCAGGCTGCGCCCAAGTCCCACTACAATCTCGCTAACCAGATCGGTGCGCGCGTGCGGAAAGACAACGCCGTTCTCCACCAGACTCGGGTGCGCCTGTTCGCGCGCGAGCACCTGCTCGAGGAATTCGTCGGGTCTGGCGATCTTACCGTTGTCTGCGAGCAACTGGATGATCTCGCGGATCGCGTTCGGCGCTTTTCGCGAGCGCACGGCAGGGATCACGTGCTTTTCGCTCAAAAGGTCTGACAGCGCAATGGGCATTGCAGATTGAGGGAGATTTGTTGGATTATATGGCAAAGCCAGTCATCCAGTGACATCGTAAGAGCAAATGATTGAGGTTTGCGCTGCAGCCTAAGACCGTGCCGACGCAAAATACAACTGTGTCCACAAACCAGGAGCGGGCAGTCTCCTTCCAGAGCGGCCTTCACGATCCCAGCTACGTCAACGCCATGTCACATTTCTATCGTGGCGAGATGGGACGCATCATGGTGTGGCGCCAGCGACTGGATGTGACCACCAATTGGGCGATTACCAGCAGCACGGCCATCATCACCATAGCCTTTTCCACCCGCGACGTGCCGCACATCATCTTTTTCTTCAATCTGGCCATTGTGTGGGTGCTGCTCTGGATCGAAGCGCGCCGGTATCGGTTTTACGATGCCTTCCGAGCGCGGGTGCGCATGCTGGAAGCGCATTTTCTCGTCCCGGTAGTGATGGAAAATCGCCAGATGCTTGAGGGCGAATGGAAAAAACTCGTGTGTGAAGATTTGATTTTGCCGTGTTTTAAGATCACGAAACTGGAAGCGATTGGTCGTCGGTTGAAACGTAATTACATGTTCATTTTTATTCTGATTCTCGTGGCCTGGCTGACTAAAATATTTTTGCATGCCAGCGCTCCGATCAACGACGTCGTGTCCTTTTATTACGCGCTGCGGATCGGCCATATTCCATCGTGGTTGGTGGCGTTGATCTTTATCGGCACGTTTGTCACTGTGATCGGGCTTACCGTTTACGTCAGCAGGCGAACATCGGGGGAAATATCGGAGTTTGGCACGCACCGGTCGCTGTGGCGGATATGACGTTTATCGCCCGCAGCGCGCCTCGCCGCCTGTCTGGAGTCAATCGGGCCAGGATTCTAAGATGACGGAATTCGAAAAGCTCTGCGCCATTGTAGCGAGATTGCGCGGCCCCGGCGGTTGCCCGTGGGACCGGGAGCAAACAGCCGATTCATTGCTTCCAGCCATCATTGAAGAAGCGTACGAAGCGGTGGAGGCGGGCCGCGCCAAAGACCACGCGCATTTTTGCGAGGAACTGGGCGACCTGCTTTTGCTGATCGTGATGCAGGCGCAAATTGCCAGGGAATCGGCGCGTTTCGACATGGATGCAGTCATCGCCGGCCTCACAGCCAAACTGGTGCGGCGTCATCCGCATGTGTTTGGCGCCGGCGAGGCCCGCGATTCCGGCGCTGTGCTCAAGCAATGGGAAGCGATCAAACGCCAGGAGAAAAAAACCGATTCTCACTATCTGGCCAGTCTGCCCAAGGCGTTGCCTGCGCTGGCCCGGGCGCAGAAGGCACAATCGAAGGCGGCTCGGGTTAATTTCGACTGGCCCGCTGTGCGCGACGTGATTTGCAAGGTGGAGGAAGAACTGGGCGAACTCAAAATCGCAATCAGTTCGCAAAATCTCAAAAGCATCGAAGAAGAAGCGGGCGATGTGCTCTTTGCCGTCGTTAATCTGGCGCGGAAATGCGGTATCGACGCAGAGAGCGCGCTTCACGCGGCGATCAACAAGTTTGTGGCGCGATTCAATCTGCTGGAAGAAGCGCTGAAAGCCAGAGGCAGGAAACTGGGTGATGCCGATCTCGCGGAGATGGATGAGATCTGGAACCAGGTTAAGAATAAGGAGACGCGAATGGCGCAGACCTGATTCGGCATTTGTCATTCGCCATGAACTGCTCATATTTCGGCTCCCGATGAATTTTCTGATTGGTTTCTGCCTGGTGCTCTTTGTGCTGGTCTGTGTGCTGATGGTCCTTGTCATCCTGATGCAGCGGCCAAAGAGCGAAGGCTTGGGTGCGGCTTTCGGCGGCGCGGTTACCGAGAATATTTTCGGCGCTCAAACCACGAACGTGCTGGTGAAGTTTACGACCTGGCTGGCAGGCATCTTTTTTGCGCTCACCTTTGTGTTGTCGATTCTTTATGCGCATCGCAGCACTGCCGGCAGCGCTTTCAGGCGCGAACTCATGAAGTCGCAGAGCGCTCAGCCGAACCCGGGCGCGCCGGGTGGCAAACCATCGCCCGCTGTTTCTCCCAGCGCTTCGCCGGCGCAGTCGCCTGCGTCTCCTTCGCCTTCGCCGCAATCGACGGCGACGCCCTGAGACGCGCTCTCAGCGAAGCGCCCGACCCGGTTTTCGCCATCGCATTTTTCCTGCCCCGGGCGGGCAGGCCCGGCTCGTTGCTCAAAGGGCAAAGTTTCCCCAATTGTCACTTTCTCGTCATCAGGTTGTAACAAAAGGCTTCTAGTTTCGTGCGCGACCCAGGGCGGCAAGTCGCCACTGGGTCAACATCATCAACCCATCAAAGGAGAAACAGATGCCTTTAAAAACAAACCTTCTACGAGCAGCGAGCTTGAGCTTCGCTGCGATTATTTCGCTGCAAACACTCAACGGCCAAACCTCGTCTGATACGGAGCGCTTGAAAAAATTGGAGCGCGCAGTCGAGTTGCTGGAAAAGCAGAACGCCGAACTTCAAGCGGAAGTCAAGAGCCTGAAGGCCAGGGAAGGCGCGCTTCCGGCGGATGGCAAATTCAAAACCAAAGTGACTTACGACGGCAAAACCTATGTGGAGAAAGCCGTCGTCGAAGAAAAACCGCCGGTGTACGTCCAGCAGCGCGGACCGGAATTGAAACTCGTACTCGGGGGATTCGCGCAGGTGAACTTCGAAGACGGCGACGTCTCCGCGTTCGAAGGCCGTTTCGGCCAGACGGCGTTAAAAGACCGGTTTCGAATCCGCAGGGCGCGCATTAATCTCACAGGCGATTTTGCCGAACAGTTCGATTTTAAACTGGAAGGAGATTTCGGTCAGGGTGACGGACTGAATTCCAGCCGCACCGCGTTCTCCGCCACCGACATTTTTATCAACTGGCATCAATTTCCCTGGGCGCAGGTTAAAGTGGGCCAGTGGAAGGCGCCCTTTGGTTTGGAGCAACTGACTCCCGACACGTCGCTCTACACAATCGAGCGAACGCTGCCAACCGGCGCGATCACACCCGAGCGGCAGATCGGCGTTCAGCTCTGGGGCAAACCTCTCGCCACGATCTGGCCCGAGCAAAAGGAGCTGCTGACTTATTACGCCGGCATTTTTAACGGCAACGGCCGCAACATCACCAATAATGACAACAATAATTTCATGTATGTGGGCCGGTTGGAATCCACCCTTGCGCAGGGTTTCCTCGGCAAAGATTCATTTTTGAAACTGGGCGCCGACATTCTCAACAGTCGCGACGACAAGGGCACCAACATCTCGCAGACGCTGAACCTCCTGGTCAACAGCGACGGCTCGCTTTCGCCGTTTGTTTTGCCGGGAGCAGACGAGCGAACCGCCTGGAGCGTCGATGGCTGGCTGAAAATGGGCCCCTTCGATCTCATCGGGGAGTTCCTGCAGGAGCGCGTGCATCCGCGCACGGTCAATGGCGTCCCTGCCGGCTTCAATCGCTTTACCACCGACGGATTCTACGTCACGGGAGGCTATTTTCTTTTGCCGAAGAAACTCCAGGCAGTCGTGCAGTGGCAACATTTGAATCCCGGCCAGAAAGGCAACGACGGAATATCGTCTATTGTGGGCGGCCTCAATTACTACATCCACGGCGACGACCTGAAGTTGATGGTCAACTACATTCATACCTGGTCGGACTTCCGCGAGGCGAATCCTCAACTGGGTGAAGACAACTTTGACGAAGTCATCGGGCGTTTGCAGGTGATGTTTTAGAAATGGCGTTTGGATTGAGCTTGCACACGGTTAGGTCGAGCCGCGCCCGCCGGGAGAGCACCGCCCGGCGGGCATCTTTTTGCTGCCGAAATCAATTCCAGATTCCGCGCGCCTGGGCGGGGAAGGGGTCGCGCAAATCAACCAAGGCTGCCGTGTGAAACCCAAAGCCAAATATAAACAAGCCCGACGCAAACACATCGAAGTATCGCCGGTGACTGTTCTGGAATCGGAGCTGCATGGGTTGCATCGCGACCTGCGCACGACCGCAAAAGCTTATCTGACCCGCCTGGAGAATGATCTGCTGGTTTGCCTCGCGACGCTCAGGTCCCTGGGACCGATCGAAAAAGTCTCTCGCGACATGCTCCGCCAAATCCGAGACCTCACGATCATCATCGGAAATCGGAAGCTGAAACCGGAGAAAGGGCGTCGAAAAGACCTTCGCAAGATTGATTCGCTCATTGTCGATCTTGTGGCAGCGATTGGCCGAAAGAGTTGAGGATCGGCCCGTGTCGTCTCAACGAAATGGATCGCCCTCTTCTTCGTGAGCGCGAGCGGCCTTCGCCACACAAAAGTCACAGTACACTTTTTGCCGGCGAGCCCGGTCATTTTTAGCTTGATGCCGCAGTGAAGATGCAGGCCACGAGCTTATCCCGCAGGAACGCCGAGCCGCTTCCGGCGACTCAGCAGCGGTTTTCCTTTGGCCAGCGGGCGAGCAACTTTGCCGCGGCAAAGCGGCACCGGGCAGCGTTCCTTTCCGACGCTCATTTGGGGACGCGGGGATGCAACGCGCAAGCGCTGTTAAATTTTCTTCGCGAAAACGATTTTGAGAGGTTGTACATTGTGGGCGACCTGATCGACATCTGGTCGCTGCGTCGCGGGATCTATTGGCCGCAACAGCACAACGACGTGATTCAAAAAATTCTCCGCAAGGCGCGCAAGGGGACCCGTGTCATTTACATTCCCGGCAACCACGATGAGCTGGTGGCCGGGTTTTGCGGCGTTTACGGCAACATCGAGATCAGGCGCAGCGCGGTTCACATCACCGCTTCCGGGGAACGCATTTTGATCATTCACGGCCACGAGCTAGACACCGTCGTGTCGGGCAGCGGCTGGGTAAGATGGCTGGCGTTCGCCGGCGATCTTGGCTATCAATTTTTGCTTTCGCTCAATCCGTTGATCAATTTCATCAGACGCCGCTTCGGTCTCGGGTACTGGTCGCTCAGCGCATACGCCAAGCGACGCGTCAAGGATGCCGTCAGTTTCATCGGAAAATTTGAGGCGGCGGTGGCGCGTTATGCCGAATGTTACGGTGTTGACGCGGTGCTTTGCGGTCACATTCACAGCCCCTGCATCCGCGAGTTTGGCGATATCACGTACTACAACTGCGGTGATTGGGTGGAAAGTTGCACCGCGCTGGTCGAGGCCGATGATGGAATGATCTCGCTTGTGGGGTGTGACCCCTTTGCCTCCGTGCGGTCCATGCCTGCCTGTAAGGTCCGTGCTGCTGCGGCGGGTCCGGCGGCGGCAGAAGTTTGCCCTTAACGCCCTCTTTTAAAGGGGGCTTTGTTACGCGATCGCCATTTCTTTTTAACAATTCGTAACCTGACGTCCGCCCCTTCGGTGTTATCGAACAGCGAGCTTATGCATGTCGTTAAAGTGACAAGAACGCGCTTCAGGAGATCGGTGGCCAGAAAAGAGCGGAAATCTTTCCGCGAACTTACGCGGGATTACTTCCGGACTGAAAAGGGCTTGGAATTTGCAATCGAAGCGCTGGTTTTCGTCGTCCTCTGGGCGGTTTGCGCCTGGCCGATTGTGGCGGCTGTTGGCGCGCTCGGCGAACTTTTCCAGCGCGCCGCCTGAGTGCCCCGATGCTCTCGGGAGGGCGAAAGCGCCCGAGTATCGCGTCCTGATCGCTCTCTCGCGCCATTGTTCGGCGCGCGAAGTTCTCGACAGCGGTTTTGACCCGTTTAGCATTTTACGTTGTGCGAAAACGCGGTCCGAAGTCGAATAATCGCGAAATTGAACGCAAATTTCTGATCAAACGGCTCCCGGAAGAACTCAAGGGATCGCGACGCCAGGAAATTGCGCAAGGATACCTGGCAACGGGACCACAAGGCAGACAGGTGCGGCTTCGCAAGGCGGGCCGACACGCCTCGCTCACTTTCAAGATCGGTCGCGGCTCGCATCGCGAGGAAAGGGAAATCAAGCTTGGGCCGCGTCAATTTGCCGCGCTCTGGCCGGCGACGGCCGGGAGACGGCTGCGCAAGGTGCGGTACGAAATTCCCTGGAAAAATTGGCTGATCGAACTGGACGTTTACAAAGGAAAACACAAAGGCCTGATGGTGGCCGAGGTGGAATTTCCAGACCGCGCCAGCTGCCGAAAGTTCAGGCCGCCTTCCTGGTTTGGCAGGGAAATCACCGGCGACAAGCGTTACAGCAACGTGCGGCTGGCCGATGAATAGATGCAACTGCCATGGGTTTCCGTTTGAAATTGCGCGAGCCATTGCCGGAAGGCTTGCGACGCGTGTTTTGCGAACAGATCGAAGCTGCGCTCCAATTATGCCGGCGCCCGGCCAAGCAGCGCGGAGTCACGGTGCACGAAGTGCGCAAGCATCTGAAGAAACTGCGGGCCGCCATGCGCCTCGCGGCACCCGTCGTTGGCAAGGATCGGCACGCGCGGGAGAATCGCGCTGTGCGCGAAATCGGGCGGCTGATCTCCGATTTGCGTGACGCCCACGTGCGGCTGCAAACAGTCATTCAGCTGCGGGAGGAGAACCGCTTTCCGCGCATTGAAGCACTTTTATCGCTCGAACGGGAAAGTTTTTCCGCCGCCTTCGCAGACTGGCAACAGCAAGCCATTCCCCGGCTGCAGAGCGTGCGGGCGCGCCTGCTGAAATGGCCGCTGGCACGCCTGAACTGGAAGCAGATTTGCGCCGCCGTCGAGAAAACCTACAAACGCGGCCAGCGCCGCCTGGCGAAAACAATCAAGGACCCGACTCCGGAGAATTTTCACTCGTGGCGGAAACGGGTGAAAGACCTCTGGTATCAGTTGCGCATTTTGCAGCCGCTGAATCGTGTCGTTCTCACAGAGATGGCGCACGAGGCGGAGATTCTGGGCGAATTACTCGGACGCGAACATGATCTGCATTTCCTCTGGACGCGTTTGGAAAAGGAAACAGGCGACAAAGCGCTGCGCGATGAGTTGGCGCAACTTGGGAAATTGGTTCGCAAACGCAGTAAACGGCTGCGCAGCGATGCGCTGGAACTCGGGCGGCGTTTCTATGCCGAACCGGCGAAGGCTTTCGGCAAACGAATCTCCCTCTTTGTGGGCAGGCGGCTGTGAGAGGAATGCAAGCCGCGCTATCATCAGCTGTCGCTATGAACGGCGGAGGCGGTCGTAGCAATCGAGATACTTGATTCCGGATCCGGTGTTGAAGATCACAACGCGATCACCAGCGCGAAACCTGCCTGCCCCGCGCAGTTTCTCGAAGGCAGCAAAGCAGGCGGCCGCCTCCGGAGCGACAAAGAGGCCCTCGCTCGATCCGACTTCGCGCGCGACACGGATCATTTCTTCATCATCAACAGCAATCGCTCCACCGTCAGACTGACGAAGGATATTCAGGATCAGAAAATCGCCGATCGCTTTCGGAACACGCAGCCCGGAGGCGATGGTGCGGGCGTCGGGAAATTCTGCGGCATTCTTTTCTCCGGCCTCAAGCGCCCGAACGATTGGCGCGCAACCGGCCGCCTGCACCGCGAACATGCGGGGGCGCTTGTTGCCGATCCAGCCGAGTGTTTCCATTTCATCGAACGCCTTCCACATTCCGATGAGGCCGGTGCCGCCGCCGGTGGGATACAGAATTGCGTCCGGCAATTGCCAGTTGCATTGCTCGGCTAACTCATAGCCGAGCGTCTTTTTTCCCTCCACGCGATACGGTTCCTTAAGCGTGGACATGTCGAACCAGCCTTCTTTCTCCCTGCTTCGGGCAATCGCGACGCCGCAATCGGTGATCAGCCCGTCGATCAACGTTATTCGTGCGCCCAATTCGCGGCACTCGATGATATTGGAGCGCGGCGTATCGTTTGGCATGAAGATGTGCGCTTCCAGCCCGGCTCGCGCCGCGTACGCGGCCAGCGCGCTCCCGGCATTGCCCGCGCTGGGAATGACGAGTTTCCTGGCCCCGAGATATTGCGCCATGGAAACCGCCACAGCCATCCCGCGCGCTTTGAAACTGTGGGTGGGGTTGAGCGATTCGTCCTTGATCCAAAGCTCAATGTCGCCGCCGAATTTCCGTGCGCGCAACAAGGGAGTGCCGCCTTCGCCTAACGAGACCGGCGCAACATTTTCGGGCAGCGGCAATACCTCGCGATAACGCCATAACGATTTCGCGCGCGTGACCAGCGTCTCGCGTTTCAGCGCGCGAGTGGCTGCGCCCAGATCGACAATCGCAAAGAGCGGTTTGCCGCAGCCAGCGCAAAGATTCTGCAGACATTTCCACGAATGTTGAAGCCGGCACGCCGTGCATTCAAGGTGCGTCAGAAACATGGAGTCTAGCGTAGCACACAGAGCTTATCAGCGGGGCGGAGGGAGCCTCTTGCCCGCTGCCTGGTTTGCTCGCGCCGGAGCGCAAGCTTGCTGGTCGTGATACATTTTCAAGAGGATGAATCTGCTGACACTGACGGAAATTCGCCGCGCCGCGCGGAACGGCCCTGTGCCGGCGCGCGTGCACGTGCAGGTAGAGAGCGCGTCGCCCAGGCTTACGCGGGAGCAACAACCCTATTGCGAGCTCGCGCTGGCCGATGCCTGCGATCGCATGACCCTGCGCGTCTGGAGCGATCATCCAGCCTACAAAACCTGCAGCGCCCTCGTCCCAGGCGAGTTCATCGAGTTGAATGCCGAATTTTTTCAATCGCAATACGGGCTGGATGCACGCAAGTGGACAATGCGCCCCTTGACCGATCAGGAGAAAGACGAACTGCTCCAGGGCCCGGCAGATTTGCGCGCCAAACAGAAGGCGGACTGGGAATTTATTGAAAGCGCGATCGCGACAATCGCCGATCCGCGGTTGCGCGCATTGTGCGACGCGTTCCTCAAAGAATGGGGCGACCGATTTCGGCGCACCGCCGCCGCGCGCAACTATCATCACGCGCGTCGGGGCGGCCTGGTGGAACACACAGCGCAAATGATGCGGGTGGCCAGACAGATCGCGCCGCTTTATCCGGAGCTGAATCTGGACCTTTTGCTGGCCGGGATCCTCTTCCACGACTCCGGGAAACTCTGGGAAAACCAGTATTCGGAAACTGGGTTTGTAATGAATTATGACGAGCTGGGCGAGTTGATGGGGCACATCTCCATTGGCTTGGAACTGGTTAACGCCTTGTGGCGAAAAGTAAGCGCGGAAAATGCCGAGGCATGGAAAAATCTCCTCCCGCCCTCCGAAGACGTGCGGATGCATTTGCTGCATCTGATTGGCGCGCATCACGGCGAGCCGGAGTTCGGTTCACCGGTGGCGCCAAAAACGCCCGAAGCGATGGCGCTGCATTACATCGACAACCTGGACGCGCGCCTGGAAATGTTCGCCGCCGGTTATACGACCGCAAGGCCGCTGGCCCCCCGCATCTTCGATCGGGTGCGGCCGTTGCCGGGAAATTTGGTCAAGGCGCTGGAGAAATTTCAGCAACCCGCGGAGACAAAAACTCCAGCCGGGGATAAACTGCTGTGACGCGAGGCCGGCGGTGCGCCGCGCCTATTTTGCCAATTCCCGAAACCAACGCAGCGCGATAGAGGTTTGCGCGTCATTAACTTCGTGACCGCCACGAAACGTCCCGACTCGAATTCTGGTGAACCCGGTCTGTTTGATTGAACTTAATACAGCGTATTGCTGTTCCAGCGTTGCGATCCGATCGTCGCGCCCGGCGGCGATGTAAACCGGCGTGCCGAGAAAGGCGGGCCCCGGCCGAATCTTCGCGTAGCCAAGGCTCAATCGGTCCTCGTTGGCGCCGGTCAAATAAATCCCGATAATGCGGCAGCCGTTCTTCGCGAGGAACGGCGCGACGAATCCCGCGCCCTTGCCTCCGCCGGAGAAGCCTGCGCAGGCGATGGGCCATTTGTCTGATTTTGGGAAACTGCGATGGAGCGCGTCGACGGCGGCGAGCGTCATTGCCGAGCGCCACGCGGCGGTATCGTTTCGGGGAAACTGCGGCCCGTCCCCCGCAAGCAGCAGCCAGCCTTCGGAAAGAGCGGTCCTGCGGTAAAACTCCACCAGATCATCGCGGTTCTGGCGCTTGAGATCGCTCGTGGAACAGGTGATCAGCACCGGCCACGATTTCGAAGGATCGAAACTGCGCGGCGTCCCCAGCACCGCCACTGCGTACGCCGGCGCCACATTGCCGCCCTGGGTGGACAATGATTTTTCCTGTGCGCTCAACTGGACATGAGCCTGCACCGTGGCCCCGGGAGAAAAGTCAACGCCGGCAAATTGCAGCGGAGACGCGGTTACAGGCGCGCTCAGAGCCACGATGAAAATTTGCGCGCCAAAAAGATGGATCATGAACCGTAACTTGCCGACCGGCGAATTGTGAGCGGCAGTTCGCCGCCAAACGGCGTTTTTACAGGAGGCGAATTTCGTGATCATCCAGCCTCCGTTTGGCTTCTTCGAGATACATTTCATCGATCTCGAAGCCAATGAATTTCCGAACGCCGCAACGTTGCGCCGCCGCGGCGGAGTTCCCAATGCCGAGGAATGGATCCAGCATCGTGTTCACACGCGCGATCCCGTGCAGCTTGATGCACCATTCGGCCAATTGCACCGGAAAGGTGGCGGGATGCGGGCGCTCTTTCTCGCGGCTTTGGATCGTTTTGTAAGGGACAAACCAGGTGTTGCCGCGGCAGCGCAAATCCTTTCCGCGGGTATGGGACCAGCGCGCGATGTTGCTTTTGTCCTGGTACGGAACGCCAAGCGCCAGCCGGTCTAATTCCACGCGGCCCGTTTTTGTGAAATGGAAAATGTATTCGTGGCAATCGTTGAGGAATCGCTTTGAGTTAATCGGTTTGAAATGGCCGAATGTTGTTTCGCTTTCGGCGGGCGCGCCGTCCTTCTGTTTGGGCAGCGGAGAGAAGCGTGTTGCAATCGCAATGGATTTGACCCAGTGAATGGTATTTTGCAGCACAAACAAATCGCGCAACGCCAGCGCGATCTCGTGCGGCAACATCGGATTAGCCGGCGCGGCTCCGATGTTCAGGAAAAACGAGCCGTCGAGCTTCAGAACGCGCCGCAGCTGCGCCGCCCATTTCCGGCACCAGTGCAGATACGACTGGCGATCCTGCCGATCGGAATACATCCCATATTTAATCCCGAGATTGTATGGCGGCGAAGTGACCACCAGATCGACGCTTTCACCCGGCAGCCGCGCCATGCCCGTGATGCAATCCTGCAGGTGGAAGTCGAATTGAGTCACAACTAAAAAAATAGCACACGCACTTCGAGTCCGGCGCGCGAGCGAGCTGCCCCCGCAGGCAGAGGCAACCGGCGAGCCAGTGAAGGCTTGCTCAGCCATTCGCGCGCCTGCGCAAATTCGTTTATTCTGTGCCAATGGCTGATAAGCCCTCGAAACTGAAAATCGCCGACCGCGAATTCACTTCGCGCCTGATTGTGGGCACGGGAAAATTCGCGTCCAACGAACTGATGCGCGACGCGCTTATTGCCAGCGGCGCCGAGCTGGTGACCGTGGCCCTGCGCCGCGCCGATCTCTCCGGCAAACACGATCCGTTTGCCAATATTCTCGATTTTATCGATCCAAACCGGTTTCTGGTTTTGCCCAACACGAGTGGTGCGCGCAATGCGAATGAAGCCGTGCGCCTTGCACGGCTGGCTGCCACGGCCGGTTTGCCCAAGTGGATCAAGCTGGAGATTCATCCCGACCCGCGTTATCTGCTCCCCGATCCGGTGGAAACATTGGCGGCTGCAGAAATTTTGGTGCGAGACGGGTTCACAGTTCTTCCGTACATCAACGCGGATCCGGTGCTGGCGAAACGATTGCAGGACATTGGCACGGCGACGGTGATGCCCCTCGGATCGCCCATTGGCAGCAATCGCGGGATTGAAGCCCGTCCGCAAATCGAAATTATCATCGAACAGGCCACCGTGCCCGTGGTGGTGGACGCTGGCCTGGGCGCGCCGAGCCACGCGGCCGAAGCGATGGAAATGGGCGCAGACGCCGTGCTGGTGAACACAGCGATTGCAATTGCCCCCGATCCGATTCGCATGGCCAGGGCGTTCAAGAAAGCTGTCGAAGCCGGCCGGGAAGCGCGCGAGATCGGGTTAGCGGAGAAACTCAGTGTCGCATCGGCAACCAGCCCGTTAACGGGATTTCTCGCGGGGAAGTAATCCACTCGGCAGACCTCCTGCACGGTGGCAGAGCTCTGCTTCGGCTTAGAGCGTCGTCTCGGCTACCAATGCTTCGCGATGCCGGATACCGCGCCTGGTTTCCTTTTGCAATCGTTTCAGCCGGCTGGCCAGCGCAGCCTTCGCCGCTGAATTCATGCGATCGATAAACAAAATTCCCTGGAGATGATCGTGCTCGTGCTGGATGGCGCGCGCCAGGAAGCCGCCGGCTTCCAACTCGATCATGTCGCCATTCAAAGTTTGAGCGCGCACCCAGACCGATTGGGCCCGCTCGACCTCGCCAGTGATTTCCGGAAAACTGAGACAACCTTCTATTCCCACTTCCGTTTCGCCCTGCAACTCCACTTCGGGGTTGATCAGCACCAGCGGCATTGCGCTCTTTGCATCGGGGACATTTTTGCCATCGATTTTCAGCGTGCTCGGCCGGTCTTCAACCGGTGAAATATCGAGCACGGCAAGCTGCAGAGCCTCGCCCACCTGCTGCGCGGCGAGCCCTACGCCGCTGGCGGCGTGCATGGTCTCGAGCATGTTCGCGGCCAGCTCCCGGATCTGGTCGTCGATCTGCTCGACCGGTTTCCCCCGGGTGCGAAGCACCGGGTCGCCGTACTGAACAATTGGGAGAATCATTTTTCTTCCTGGGTAAACGCCGGCAGATTTCGCACGCCGGCCAGCTTCAGCGCGTCCATCACTTTGATAATCGTCCCAAACGACGCCTTTTTGTCGGCTTGCAGAGCCAGGGTTGCTCTGCGCGCCTCAGGCAGTTCGCGAACACTCGCTTCCAGCTTCTCCAGATCAACGGTGCGTCCATCCAGTTTTATCTCGTCATTTTGGTCAATGCTCACAATCACGTGCTCCAGTTCGGCCGGCTGTTTCTTTGCCGTTTTGGATTCCGGCAGGTTAATCTGCACTTCCGGCTGGTCTTTCTTAAATGTAGTCGAGACCACGAAAAAGATCAGCAGAATGATGAGGATATCCACCAGCGAAACGATGATGATGACGGGGGCCCGCCGTTTTCGCACTGCGAATTTCATCAGGGGAAATGCGCCCGGCGGTTCACGCTATCGGCGCCGGGATCTGCCGTTGCGAAGCCGGCAATGTTTTTGCCGTCTCCAATTCCCGCGTCGGTCGGCCGTAATAACATTTATTGATCAGTTCCAACACGAGGGTCTCCATTTCCACCGACATCACTTCCACTTTTCGAGAGAAATAGGTGAACCCGATCAACGTCGGCACAGCAATGGAAAGCCCGAACACGGTTGCGTTGAGCGCTTCGGCGATGCCAAGAGCAATCTGCCGCGTGTCGGACGCGCCGGTGCTTAGCCCGAGGTGAGAAAAGACATGCACCAGGCCGGAAACGGCGCCGATCAATCCCAGCAGCGGCGCAATGCCAACGATCACCTCCAGAATGATCAGGCCTCGCTCCAGGCGCACCATCTCGTGTCGCGCGCGGGTCTGGACGACTTCCACGTTTTCCGAGCGCGGGCTGCGCAGATGTTGCAGCGCGACCTGGGCAATGCGAGCCAGCGACGAGCGATCGTGATACACCAGTCGCGATAGCCGCTCCGTGCTTTCGCCGGGTGTCAAACGCTCGATCTCATTTTCAATCAACGGCGGCATGACCTTATTCCGCCGCAGGGCGAGCCCTCGCAGGATCATGATGGTTACCGAGACGATGGAACAGGCCAGCAACGGCCACATAAACAAGCCGCCTCTGGCGAAAAATCCAAGCACGGTGTTCACAATATCAGGCGTTTCGATGGTGATGGCGGCAACGGTCATCAGTTGGGAAAAATGATGAAGCCCAGCCCTTCTACTTCCAAACCCTCCGGAGGCAGCGTGTCGGCCACGTCGGCGGGAATGGGCGGCAGGTGCGCGTCGAGCACCGACTGCACACAGACGTTGGCAAACGCTTCGTTGGAACTGTTTTCAGTGATCTTAAGATCCTTCACTTTCCCGCTGCGGTCGATGTAAAACCGGAGCCGCAGCGTTCCGATGTTAATCAGATCGCGCTTCTGTTCCACATACGCATACCAGCGCGACCCGATGGCGTCGGCCACAATCTTCTGATAGCGCCCCAGCGGCGTCCCCAGGGCGTTCACTGCGGAAATGCCGCGGTTGGTGATGTTGCCAGAAATGTGAGTTCGCTCCTTCAGGCGTCGATACGCCGAGGGCGCCTGCGACGCGGCATCCGATGACTGGATGGCGACGCTGGGCTTTTGAGTTAACAACGCAAATTGTTCCGCCGCAGTGAGCGGAGCCTGTTGACCAGCCGGCGCGGCGTTGCGTTGCGCCGCGGGATTCTGCTGCGCCTGTGCGCCCCTGGTCTCAAGCGAATACGGTTGGGTGTCGAAATCGATAAACGGTCGGTCTCGTCCTGCCTGAGATGGCAACGGCAAATTGCCGGTGGCATCCAGCTCGCTGGCCCCAATGGAATGGGCGTTTGATTCGAACGTCTTTTCCTTCGGCGGTTCGAGCGATTTTCGCGCTTCGTCAGTCTCTATGAATGCGGCATTCTTTGCAGGCCGGCCCAGATCGACAAAGGTGAGTTCAACCGGTTTCTCTTCCGTTGGAAGGCGTGGCGAAAAGAATCTGCCGAAACCGGCGAGGAAAAATGCCACCAGCAGATGCAGGAGTATCGCCGCGAGCAGGGCCAGCAAGACCGTTCGCGCTTCGTACTCGCGATCCCGAAAGCTCGCCGGGCTGCCCGGTTGGGCAAGCATGATGTCAGCCGTCGTCATCAGAGCGGTTTTCTCAGTGGTCGGGAAAATTGGGCCTTGAGCTTTCTCAGCTTAAGGCTGCAACATTATCCCAGCCCGCAGAGACTGACAACTTGCGCCGGAACCAAGATCGGTTCGTCTCCCAATCCGCCGCCAGCTCCCCTTCGGGGTGTCGGATTCGCCTTCTTTGGCGCGAGACCGCGCGCTGGCGAAACGAAGGCGAGAAATCTCTCAATGCTCCTGACTTCCGCAATGCGGTTCGTGCGTAATGAAACAGGTATTGCTGCGCGTAGCCGCCGTGCGTTCCGAAATAACTTTCGGAAAATTCCCGCAGCTGCGCCTGTGTGACTTTTTTGCTTCCTGGAAAATATTCCCGTCGCAACACCCGTTCCATCCAGACGTCGATGGGGAATGCCCGCAGCCGCTCATAGGCAAAAAGCATTACGCAGCTGGCAATTTTGGGCCCGACACCGGGCAAACGACAGAGTTCTTTCCTGAGTTGGGCGTCGGGAAGCGCCGACCACCCTTCCAGATCCGCGTTTCCAGAGTCCACCAGTTGCGCAGTTGCACGAAGGTAGGCTGCCCGGTAGCCAAGCGCGCATTCGCGCAAATCATTTTCCGAGACCTTTGCGATTCGCTCAGGAGCCGGGAAAGTGTAAACGACGCGCTCGGCAATTCTGCGCGGCTTGCCGAATCGACGCCGCAGGGCCAGTGAAATCTGGCGGATGTGCGTCACCTGTTTCATTGAAGAACAGATGAAGGTGGCCAGACATTCCCATTTTGGCTGGCGGATAATTCGCAGGCCACGACAAAAATCGCGCGCGTTGTTCATGACCGGATCATCCGGGAAGGAAGCGCAGATTTCCGCCAGAGGATGGTCGAGCGCCAAATAATGCTCGATCAGGGCCTGGAGACGCGATCCGGCTTCAGGCGTCGGGGTCGCCTGCACGCGCAAAAGGCTTCCTTCCTGTTCGATGTACGCGGCGCAATGGTCGATGGTCCCCACAAAGCCCCTGCCGCTCTTCTCCCAATGAAAGACCTGGCCGGAATCGAGCGACGTAGCCAGATCAAAATCGGGTGCGCGAACTTTTAAAAGCTTCACAAACGAATGGCCTTTATCGAGCGATCGTAAATCGCGCCGCTTAAAGCGCAATGGGCGCGCGGCGGTTTCAGGCGAGACGGAATTGTCGCTGGCTTCCTTTGGGTAAACCCGTTCCCGCCCGGTTTCGGGTTCTTCACCATTAGACATTCCTCACCCGTCATTGGTAAATAGCGTCGCATGGGCGCCCGTCTTGCAATCGATTGCGTAGTCCTGTTGCTCTATTTTGTGGGCATCATCGCCATTGGCCTTTACATGGGCCGCAAGGAGGAAAACCTTAAAGATTTTGCCCTGGGCGGGCGCGCAATTCCATGGTGGGCGGTGCTGGCCTCAATCATCGCCGCGGAGACCAGCGCCGGGACGTTTTTTGGGACACCGGGGGAAGGCTTCGCGCTTCGCAATTTCACCTATCTGCAACTGGCGCTTGGCACGATTTTGGCGCGGATCCTCGTGAGCTACATTTTCATCAAGCCCTATTACGACTACAAAGTGTACTCCATTTACGAGTACCTCACCGCGCGCTTCGGTGTGCCGACCAAAAACGCGGCGTCAGCAGTTTTCATGATCACGCGTCTTTTGGCTTCCGGCGCGCGGTTATACGTGGCGGCCATCGCGCTGGCGCTGGCCTATGAGATGATTCGCGGCGTTCAGCCGCGTCAACGCGAAACGCTCCTGATTTACATCGGCGCGATCATCGCGCTTGTTTTTTTAACGGCCATTTATACGACGCTTGGCGGAATCAAGGCGGTTATCTGGACCGACCTTATCCAGGCTTCCATCATGATCGGCAGCGCGCTGACGGCGCTCGGTTTGCTTTACAGTTCGATCCCGGGCGGCTGGACCGAGATTGTCCAACGCCATGGCGGATTCGCGATTTCAGATTTCATCACCACGGGGCTCGATCCCACCAGACATGGTTGGGAACGGATCAAGGGGATGTTTGAAGTCGAATACACGATCTTTGCGGGGCTGATCGGGTCCACCTTTATCACGATGGCCACCCACGGCACGGATCAGGATATGGTGCAGCGCATGTTGACGGCGCCGGATATCCGCCGCAGCCGGCGCTCGCTCGTTCTATCCGGTCTGGCCGATATCCCCATTGTGCTGACTTTTCTGAGCATTGGTCTGCTCCTGTGGGTTTATTATCAGGCGCATCCGGACGCCTCGCTGCCCAAGACCCCCAACGAAACGTTTTGCCATTTCATTCTCTATCAAATGCCGGTCGGTCTGCGGGGGCTGTTGATTGCCGGAATTTTTGCCACCGCCATGGGCTCGCTGAGCACCGCCATCAACGCGCTGGCGACGAGTTTCACCCGCGATTGGTACGAGCCTTACATCAATCCCTCATCAACACCCGAGCAGAGCCTGCGCGCGGTGCGCCGGGCCACCGTTGGGTTCTCATTTTTGATGATCGTCGTGGCTTCGGCGACCTCTTATCTCGTCATCGTTCATCCCAACGTGCGAATCATCCCCATTGTTCTCAGCGTTTTTGGCTACACTTACGGTTCGCTGCTGGGTGTTTTCCTCTGCGGCATTTTCACGCGAAGCCGCGGCAACAACCTCGGCAACATCGTGGCGATGCTCGTCGGCTTCATCGTCGTCGCCATTCTGAGCGGGTTGCCCAACAATGTCGCCGGAATATTTGGCGGCAGACTTTACGCTCAGCCGGGCTGGCTGCCGGTGATGGAATTTCCCTGGTGGATTTGCTTCGGCACGCTTGCCACGTTTTGCGTGGCCGTTTTGTTCCCGTCGCACCGCGAGCCTGCGCGCGTCGAGTCTTTTCAGCCGATGCGAAAGAGAAATTGACTCCCGCTGACTCGCTAATTACTTGACGCATACCGCCGATTTTTCTAACAACCCAACTGCCTTAAATCCCATGCCTCACGTCGTCACCGAGAAATGTAACGGATGCAAGTTCACTGATTGCGTAGAAGTCTGTCCGGTCGCGTGCTTCTACGAACTGGAAACGCAGGTAGTCATTCACCCGGAGGATTGCATTGATTGCATGGCTTGCGTGGACGTCTGCCCGGTGCACGCCATTTATGCGGAAGCCGATGTGCCGCCCGAATACTCCAAGGACATCGAGTTCAACGCCACGGAGGCGCACCGGTTAAAGGACTCAGGCGCCGAAGCGATTACAGTGAAAAAGGATCCATTGCCCGGCGCTGAGGAGCGAAAAAAGGCATTGGGTTATTAACTGCGAAAACGCCCGCCATCGTCAGAGTCGGGCTGTTGCGCGCAGCGCGGCCGTTTTGAGCTGAGGCATCTCTCCCATGAATCGCAGGCCGATGGAGAGCCGCCGCGCCCCTGTCATTTTACGCAAAGCCTTGATCGGTTCAGGATGTGGCTCGTTCATTTCTTGTCTTCCATCAGCCGAAGTTTCAATTCCCGCAACTGTCTTGAATCGACGGCGGCCGGCGAGTTCGACATCAGGTCCATGCCCCGATTGTTTTTCGGAAACGCCATCACGTCGCGGATCGATTGTTCGCCGCAGATTAGCATGACCAAACGGTCGAGCCCCAGCGCAATCCCGCCATGCGGCGGCGCGCCGAGCCGCAGCGCGCGCAGCAAATGGCCAAACTTCGATTGCCGGTCTTCTGCGCTCACGCCGAGCGCCTCAAACATTTTTTCCTGCAACGCCGGCTCGTGAATCCGAATGCTGCCGCCACCGAGCTCGACGCCGTTTAAAATAACGTCGTACGCTTCTGCGCGGACGGCTGGAAATTTTCTGGCTTCAAAGAGTGCCAGATCCTCCGCCTTCGGGCGCGTAAAGGGATGATGCATGGCGTTCCATTTGTTTTCTTCCACACTCCATTGGAAGAGCGGAAAGTCTGTGACCCACAGAAAATCCCACGTCTTGCGCGGCTTCAGCTTCTGCATTTCGGCAATGCGCAGCCGCAACCTTCCGAGCACTTCACAGGCTACTTCCCATTGATCGGCCGCGAAGAAAACGCAATCGCCTTCCTCGATTTTCAGGCTGGACTGCAGGGCCGCCTTTTCGGCGTCACTGAAAAACTTTACGATCGGCGACTTCCAATCGCTGTTTTCAATCTTGATGAAGGCGAGGCCCTTTGCGCCGTGGAGCTTTGCCATTTCAGTGAGTTCATCGGCTTGTCCGATGGTGATGCCTGCAAACCCTTTGGCGTTGATGGCCTTCACCACGCCGCCGGCGTCCAGCGCGCTGCGGAAAACTTTGAAGCCGCTCTGCCGAAAGATTTCGCTGAGGTCCACCAGCTCCATTGCGAATCGGCGATCGGGTTTGTCGCTGCCGTACCGGTTGAGAGCCTCGCGATACGCGAGCCGGTCGAATGGAATCGGGATGTCGATACCCCGCGTGGCCTTGAAAATTGCCGCCAGCATTCCTTCGGTGACCGCAAAAATATCGTCGGGCGTGACGAACGAGGCTTCGATGTCAATCTGCGTAAATTCCGGCTGGCGATCGGAACGCAAATCTTCGTCCCGGAAACATCTGGCGATCTGGAAGTATTTTTCCACGCCGGCGACCATGAGCAGTTGTTTATATTGCTGCGGCGCCTGCGGCAGCGCGTAAAATTTGCCGGGGCTGATCCGGCTGGGCACCAGAAAGTCGCGCGCCCCTTCGGGCGTGCTCTTGGAAAGGATGGGCGTCTCCACTTCGATAAATCCCTGATTGTGGAGGTAGTCGCGGGTGGCTTTTGTTGCCGTGTGCCGCAGCCGCAGATTGCGCGCCAGCCGCGGCCGCCGCAGATCGAGATAACGATGCGTCATCCGCAAATCTTCATTCTGTGGTTCGGTATCGATGGGGAACGGCAGCGTATCGGCGCGATTGAGAATGCGCAGCTCGTGGGGAATGATCTCGATTTCGCCTGTGGCGAGATTCGGGTTTTCGGTGCCCGGCAGCCGCGCGGCGACGCGGCCGGAAACCTGGATCACATCTTCGCTGCGCAACGTATGCGCCTGCCTGGCCAGTTCGACATTTTCCTCCGGCCGAAACACAACCTGCGTCAGCCCTTCTCGATCGCGCAGATCGACGAAAATTACCCCGCCGTGGTCGCGGGCGGCATTCACCCAGCCGGCAAGAGTGACCTGCGCGCCGACGTCAGTTTTGCGAAGTGAATTGCAGTCGTGCGTGCGATACATGATGTCCGTTATTCTGGGGCGAAGTCGAGAAATGTCTGCTGCCGGCTGGTCGCCATTCTACGGTCTCGTGCAACTTCGCGCCGCCTCGCTCAGGATGACAAGCCGGAGAATCCTTGCAAGTGCGCAAGTAAGCGGTCGTGCGGCACAAGCTCCTGGCGGCCGCTTTCGAGAGATTTAATTTTTACCTCCGGCCATTCGTCGCCAAACAGGATCGCAAAGCGCGCGCCCGAATCTTCGGCGGCTTGGAATTGCCTGGCTACTTTCTCATAGGCGAGTGGGTAATCGACCCGATAACCGCGCTCGCGCAGTTGTTGCACATACCGGAGCGCGTCGGCCCGGCGTTCTTCCTTGGCGATGACAATGTAGAGGTCGATGGCGCGATGGCTGGCAATGGCCTTCTCCATCTGTTCGCGCGCCCGGGGGATGTCGTTGATCAACTCGCCCAGCACGACGTCGCCCATGGCGAAACCGACCGCTGGCAGCGACACAGCGCCATCGCTGATAACGCCAACGAGATTGTCGTAGCGACCACCCCCGGCGATGGCGCGGAATTTTCCGGCGCGGTCGAACACTTCAAACACGATGCCGGTGTAGTAAGCCAGGCCGCGCACAATTCCGACGTCCACCGCCGCGAAATCGCCAAGGCCGCGGTCGCGCAGGCCATCGAGCACGCGCTCAAGTTTTTCACTTTTGCCGCCCTGTTTCAGCGTCGCAAACACGGCTTCTGCCAGGTCGCCAAGTTTCTCCGCGGTTTTTTCCCGCGGCTCGCGCGCGGACTTGTCGATCGCCTGCAACAACGCATCCCAGCGCTCGGGTTGAACCCCTTTTTGTCGAAAAAAATCGGTCCAAAATTCGCGGTCGCTGATGCGCACGACGAAATCGTCCCGGCCCAATCCAAAGACGCGCAAGACGTCGATGCACAGCGCCACCAGTTCGACATCCGCAGCCAGATCCTTTTCGCCAAGGATGTCGCAATTGAGCTGGAAATGTTCGCGCAGCCGCCCGCGCTGCTGTTTTTCGTAGCGAAAAAACTGGCCGATGGAAAACCATTTCAGCGGCTTCTTGAAGCCGCGCTGGTGCGCAGCCACCACGCGCGCCAGCGTGGGCGTCAACTCCGGGCGCAGCGTCACTTCCCGCCGGCCTTTGTCGGTGAAATTGAAAAGCTGTTCGACGATTTCCGCGCCACTTTTCTTTTTGTAGAGCTCGGTCGGTTCCAGCAGAGGCCCCTCCCATTCCTGGAATCCATAGCGGCGAGCCACATCTCGCCAGCGCGCGAAGATGTAATTGCGCGCTGCGCATTTGTCGGGCAGGAAATCGCGGAAACCGGGAAGCGACTGCATGGCGCGGCTATTCGCCCCTGGCGCGGGCGAGAGATTTACGGCGACCGAGGCGACCAGATGGCGCCAACCTTACGATAGGAGGGGGAGAGCGAAGAAGCTCCGGCGTTGAACCGCCGGAGGGATACACAAAACAGCACATCGATCCAAATCAAAGCAAAGATACAAATATGAAACAAATGAGATTAGCAAAAATATTGGGGGCTGGTGTCCTTTGCGCGGCGACGCTGGGGTCAACTCTTGCCCAGACGACCGTCACCACAACCACCACAGACCCGGCAACCGGCACGACCACCACGCAGCAGACAACCACAAGCGCCGCGGGAACAATCGTGACCTACACGCCGGATGCCGACTACATCACCTTCCGCACCGGGCCCGGCCGCGCCGCCGGTGCGCTACTATTATACCAAAGAAACCACCATTGTGGATCCGCAGGGTCGCGCGGTAACCTGGTCTGCGATTCGACCGGATACGCCGGCCACCGTCTATTACAGCACCGTGGGGGATCGCGTGGTAGTGCGCAAAATCGTTTTGAGTCAACCGGTCACCATTTACAAGCAGGAGGAGACGACAACGACCACGACCACAAAGCCCTAGGCCATCGGTTTTCGGATTAATTTAAAGCGCTCGCGAATCTGTTCGTGAGCGCTTTTTTTCTTTTCAGAGGAGAGCCCGGCGCGCTGCTCCGCGTTGCAGCAGCAGGCTCCGCTGTTTTCGCCCGAGGCTCTCTGGCGTACATTGGCGGCGCGATGACGCCAGCGAAGAACGAAAAACCGGATTTGCAAGGCAAGGTGCACGAATTGCCGCACAAGCCCGGCGTGTACCTGATGCGCGACCGTTTTAACCGCGTGATTTACGTCGGTAAGGCGCGCGATTTGCGCAAACGCGTGGGGTCGTATTTTCTCCCCTCCAAAATGGCCCAGGCCGACTTGAAAACGCGCGCCATGCTTGATGCCGTCTGGGATTTTGAAATCTACCCTGTGCGCAGCGAGGCGGAATCGATTTTGCTGGAGGGCAAGCTCATCAAGGAATATCGGCCGCGTTACAACGTGTCTTTTCGGGACGACAAACGGTTCCTCCTTGTGCGAGTGGACTTGTCGGAGGAATGGCCGCGCTTTCGCCTGGCGCGACTGAAGAAGGATGACAACGCCCGCTACTTCGGGCCGTATCCGCATGCCGGCGCCTTGCGTCAGACGCTCAACTTCATGCGCAAAAAATTTGGCGTCCTCACCTTCGGGCGGGGCGCGCCCACTGAGCGCGAATTGAAATCCGCCACGTATCAGGTGCCGGTGCGATTGAGCGAAATCAGTGCCGAACAGTATCGCGAGCGCGTGGCGCACGCCTGCGAATTTTTGGAAGGAAAATCGAGAGAAATGATCGCGGCCCTGGAAGCGGAGATGCGCAAGGCGGCCGAAAAAATGGATTTTGAGAAAGCAGCGGAACTTCGAGACACCATCAAGAATTTGCGCAATACCACGCGACCGACCCGCCGATTCACGCGGGGCGGCCTGCCCAGCGCCATCAATCCCATGGCAGACGTGCAGGCACTGGGAGACGCGCTGCAATTGCCGCATCCGCCGCGGGTGATGGAATGTTTCGACATTTCCAACATATCCAGCACGCACGTTGTGGCTTCGATGGTCTGTTTTCGCGACGGCGTGCCGGACAAAAACCAGTACCGCCGCTATCGCATCCGCTCCGTGCGAGGCCAGGACGACTTTGCCAGCATGGCCGAGGTGGTGCGCCGGCGTTACAGCCGCGTCTTGCTGGAAACGCGCGCCCGGCATCCGGACACGGCGGAATTTTCCCAGGAAAACGCTTTTGAAACGGCCCAGAGACTCGAACGCGAAGTGCGCCGGAAAGCCCCAGGCGACATCGCGCAACCGTACGTTCGGCTCCCGGATTTGATTATCGTGGACGGGGGCAAAGGCCAGCTCTCGGCTGCCTGTCGCGAGCTGCAGCGGCTCGGTTTGCACGATCTGCCCATTATCGGCCTGGCCAAGGAACATGAAGAGATTTATCGGCCCGATCGCGCGCTGCCGTTGCAACTTCCCCTGGATTCAGGCGCCTTGCGTCTTCTTCAGCGCATCCGCGACGAGGCGCATCGGTTTGCCAACACTTATCACCAGTTGCTCATGAAGCGGCGCGTGGAAGAAAGCGTTCTGGACGAATGTCCCGGCGTAAGCCAGACCCGTAAAAATTCGTTGCTGCGAAAATTCGGCTCGGTGAACCGGCTGCGCAAAGCGAGCGTGGAAGAGATTGCGCAAACAGAGGGAATCGGGCGCAAACTTGCCGAGGAACTTCATCGATTTCTACAGACGCATTGATTTATCCGGGATGTCGCCGAAACTCGCGCCGGTTTATTAAGCATGTTGGGCAAAGCAACCGCCATCGTTTTCCTGACGTTGCCGGCAATGACGACCGAGCTCTGCGCGCAGGCGCTGGTGCCAACCCCCGCGCCGGCCGCCAGCCCCGCAACTGAGGAAACCATCATTCCCACTTTTGAAACGCAAAAGCTGGCGCGCACGTACGTTCTTGATGTGCCCGCGCCGCGGGGCCAGATCACAGATCGCAACGGCCTGCCGCTGGCCCAAAACAAACTCAGTTATAACCTGGCCATTACGTTCCCCACGCCGCTCGATTTCTCCGATGCGCAGGCGCTCGGCTACGCGCGGAAAAAGATCAGCAAAGCGGGCAGCCTGATCAACCGCCGGCTTGAAATCTCCGATGAAGCGATCCTGCGGCATTATCACAACCGGGGAATCATGCCGCTGGAGATCGCGCAAAACCTGAGCGAGTCCGAGCTGGACAGGATCAAAAGCGACGCGCCGTCCGGCGTGCTGGTGCGACCCATTTATGTGCGCGTTTATCCCAATGGGAAGCTCGCCGGCCATGTGATTGGTTACACGGGAAAAACCGGGCGTAATCCAGACGGCATAATTGATAATCACGAAACGCTGTGGCCGGAAACCGAGGGACGCGAAGGGTTGGAACAGACCTTCAACGAAAGTCTCCGGGGCAGGCACGGCGAATACAAGCTTACCTTTGACAAGGACGGCCGAAAAACATCGGAGAAACTGGTGACGCCGCCGGAACCCGGCTACAATGTCGTGACGACTCTGGATTTGCGCCTCCAGCAACTGGCCGAACAAACTTTGGAAGCCAAAGCGAAGCGGGGCGCCATTGTGATCATGGACCCCAACAACGGGGATATTCTGGCGCTGGCGTCCTGGCCGGTCTTCGACCCAAACCTCTTTGTTCCCTCCATTTCGACCGAACAACTCAAGGCGTTGCAGGACGATCCGAACATTCCACTGCTGCCGCGAGCCTATCGTTCCGCCTATCCGCCGGGATCAACTTTCAAAATCGCCGTGGGCATCGCTGCCCTCGAGAGCCATGCCGTTTATCCCGATGACCGTTACGAATGCGTTCCGGCGATTCAAATTGGCAACGTCACTTTTCACAATTGGAAAAAAGGCAATCGAGGCGCGCTCAATTTCGTTCAGGCGCTGACTGAATCGTGCGACACCTGGTTTTACCAAGTCGGCATCAGGACCGGCGCGCAACCGATCATCGAGTGGGCGCTGGCCCTCGGCTTTGGCGCCAAGTGCGGGATTCCCTTGCGCGGCGAAGCCACCGGACGCGTCCCGACCGACCAGTACATGAAAGCCACCCACGGACGCAGGCTCCTCAACGGCGACATCGCCAACATGTCCATCGGCCAGGGCGACCTGCAGGTCACTCCGCTCCAAATGGCTCAGGCGATGGCCGTGGTGGCCAATGGCGGCACTCTTTATCAGGCCCGCCTGGTTCAACAAGTGCAGACGTTCGATAACCAAATTGTGACGGCGTATCAGGTGCGCGCAAAGAGAACGCTCAACCTTTCAACTGAAACCTTGGATCAGTTGCGCACCGGAATGATTAACGTTGTGAATGGCGCCGCCGGCACTGCGCATCAGGCCAGTCTCGATAATGTGGAGGTCGCTGGGAAAACCGGCACCGCACAATGGGGACCCAAGAATAAGGAACGCACGGCGGCCTGGTTTGCCGGTTTTTTGCCAGCCAAGCAGCCGCGATACGCCTTCGCCGCGTTGTACGAAGGCGACGTTGGCAGCAAAGTTCACGGTGGCTCCGCCGCAGCGCCGATGATCGCAGACATCTTTAAGGAAGTTTACAAGGGGCAAAAGGCGGGCGACCAGCGGAAGCGCCGCGCGCAGCCCGAAATCAGACGCGCCGAGCCGGTGGAAGAAGAAGATGAATCGGATTAACGATAGCCCGCGCTCTTGGAGCGCCGCAGGTTCTAATGCGCAACAGGTGTGTGATGAATTCTTGAGCGAGGAAGATCTGGATTTATAGAATCTTTCCGAAGAGGAACTGATCGCGCAGTGGAACCTCTGGCTTGAGCAGGCGCAGACCAGAAATGATCTGGACGCAAACAGCTATAGTCACGGCGTTTTCGGAAAGGGCGCTGGCACTGGATCCCAGTCAGCCGTAGGAATCCATTGCCTGATCGGGAAGCAACAATTTGGCGTAAAAGGCGAAGCGCCGCGCTGAGGTGCGATTCGGTTACGCGGCCGCGGTTTCCTTCGGCAGATCCATCGTGCCTTTAAATTTCGGCGGCGCTTCTTCGATTCCGAAGTTGTGCGCGTGCAGTTCGGCGATCTTTGCCATCTCGTCTGCTGTCAGTGGCGCGCACTCCGGCGCTCTGGCGAATTCAACGAGCTGTTCTTCGTTGTAGATGTTTGGCAGGGTCGAAGCGACGCGATTGTCGGCCAACAGCCATTGCAACGCCGCCTGGCCAAGTGTGCGCTCGGAGTTTTCCAGAAATCGCAACTGCTCGACCTTCCTGATCCCGTTGAGCAACCAACTGCGCGGACGATGGCTGCGATGGTCAGTGGGCGGGAAAGTTGTTTCTTCGGTGTACTTTCCTTCCAGCAATCCGGACGAATGCGTCACGCGGATGAGAAACATGGTGTCCTTGCCAGCTTCGGTGGCGGCCTCGTGCATCGCCCGGCCGGGATGCTGCTCCAGCATGTTGTAAATGTGTTGGACGCTGGTGATGTCGCGCTCCCGGATGCAGTTGACGCCTTCGTAGAGCCACCCGATGGCAGGCCCCAGCGCGATGCCATAGTAACGGATTTTGCCAGCGGCTCTTAATTTCTCCAGGATCGCCCAGAGCGCATCGTCGTACACCTGTTGCATCCGAATATTGTGCAGTTGAAGCAAATCGATGCGATCGGTCTTCAATCGCTTCAGCGCTGCGTCGGTCGCGCGCGCGACGGCTTCCGGCGAAAAATCCTGCGGAATTTCGCGCTGCCCGCGTCCCCGGGCTTCGCCGTAATGGACAAAATCGTAGCCGACCTTGGTCGCGATCACGATTTGATCCCGCTGATTTGGAAACGCTTTGGCGATGAATTCCTCGCTCAAGCCGTTTCCGTACGTGTCCGCTGCGTCAAACAAGGTGATGCCGAGATCGAACGCCTTGTGCATGAGCGCAATCGCTTCCCCCTCGGTGAAGTTCCCCCACCAACCCGTGGAAATGGTCCACAACCCGAAACCGACCTCGCTGACCGTCAGATCGGTGTTTTTGTAAGTTCGGAAACGCATGGCTGAGTTTACATGCGCGAGGGCGGAGACTCAATTCTATTGAACGTTGCGTGTTGCGCGTTGAACGTTTCTTTTAAGCATGAGCTCGCAAGCTCAAACCGGGCTGCTCATTGCCGCCCACGGCTCGACCGTGAACCCCGATTCCAGCGCGCCCACTCTGGCGCACGCGGCCGAGATTCGGCGCCGGAAAGTTTTTGCACAGGTGGAGTGCGCGTTCTGGAAAGAGGAACCGAGCCTGCGCGACGCGTTGTTTTTGTTCGACCCGGAGGCAATCCGCCAGGTTTGCGTGGTTCCAAATTTCATTAGCGAAGGTTATTTCACGCAGACTGTCATCCCGCGCGAACTCGAGCTGAAGGGGCGTATCACGCAGCGATCCAGCGGCCAGATCTGGAAGTATTGCCAGCCGGTTGGGAATCATCCCATGATGACCGACCTGCTGCTTAAACGCGCGAGGGAAATCGCGCCCGACGTGGATCCCGCCGAGACCACCCTGCTGATCGTCGCGCATGGCACGGATTTGAACGAAAACAGCGCGGTAGCCGCGAAACGCGAAGCCGAAAAGATTCGCGCGCGCGAAAAATTCGCCCAAGTGCTGAACGTTTACATGGAAGAACCGCCACGCGTCTCCGACTGGCGGAAATTGACCAGTAGCCGGAACGTTGTCGTGGTGCCGTTCTTTATCTCAGACGGGTTGCACAGCTACGAAGACATTCCGCGATTGATCGGTCTAAAGGAAAAGGAATCTCCCGCCGGCTCCTCATCGAGAGGGATTTTCCGCGGCAGTCCATATCGCATCGATGGCCGGGCGCTGTTCTATGCCTCATCCATCGGTACCGATCCGGGCGTGGCCGACATCATCCTCGAGCAGGCGTTGAACGCTTGAGCGCGCAAAATTTCGCGAGTTGAAATCGCCACTGCCCTCGGTTTCTTTAAGATCGCTTTCTCTGCCGAATGAAAGAGACAACGTGCAAGCAGCTGCAGGAGATCGGGGCATTCGCGCTGGCGGGCGGCTGCACACGAAAACGGATGAAGCAATTGGTGGAGATGATCCGCGCAGCGCGCAATTATCGCTGGGTGGGCGTTTACAAGATCGTCAAAGACGAATTTGTGATTCTTGCCGGCACCGGCGACGAGCCGCCCACCTATCCGCGCTTCCCCATCACCCAGGGATTGTGCGGCGCGGCGTTGGACGACGGCCAGCCCATCATCGTAGGCGACGTGCACAAGGACCCGCGTTATCTCCCCACGTTTCACACCACCCGTTCCGAGATCGTTGTTCCGATGAGGAACGAGCACCGGCATATCTTGGGCGTCATGGATGTGGAAAGCGACAAGTTGAACGCCTTCACGGACGAAGATCGCGAATTTTTAGAGCGCGCGGGAGGTTTGATTGCCCACTGCCTGCATTAGCGCGCCGACGCGCCGCGCACTGCCGGGTCCGGCTTTAACTGACAAGCGGCGCTTGGGCGGCTATTCCCACACGCGCGCCCATCCTGCGCAAGCGATGGCAAGCCTGTGAAACGGACAGGGTGGCGCCGGCGTTCTAAAGCAGATATGCTTTGTTCTTCCAAAAACATGCCTCGCCTGCCTGGCAACTTCTCTGAAAACGGGATGGCGGCGCCCGTGTACTTTGGTCAGATCGTCATTACAAAATCGGACGCCGGATTCACCGTATGCCATCGGGACGATCAGGCGCGCGACGACTTGCCGACCTTTTGCGGCGCGGAGGCCGCCGTGAACCTCGCCAAATTCGACGATGCCGGAAATTACCGGCCGCTCAAGACGGCGCCAAACCTGCGCCACGGCTGGCGGCTGCATCTGCGCCAGTGGGAAGAGTTAACTCGCGCTCTCGACTACTTCTATCCGGGACGACTCGCTGTTTTCGCGGCTTGGCAACGCGGGGAACTGCCGACCACGTCGCTGCGCGAGACGCTCGACCGCCAATCTGGAATGTATCGTGTGGCCGCGAAAATTTCTGATCACCAGATCAACGATGTGGTCGCCGATTTTTGCCGGTCCGATGGCGGTTGTCTTCGGGCCATTCTTTGGAAACGCGACAGATCGGGGGCTCTTGCGTCAACAAAACTGCCGAAGGAAAAATATGATCCGCATTTCGATCAGGCCCGCGCGGCGGCTGCGCCGGGACGCCGGGTGAAAACGCCGCATCTCCCGATGCCCACTTTCGTACCGCTGCTTTGCCAGGAGCCATGCAATTTTTTGGTGGCAGAGTGCCGCAGAGCGGTGAAGGGTGAGCGAGTCCCGCAATCGTAGTCAAGGCTCAACACGCCCTGTTTGTGACGCTGCGCCGACCGTTTACGCCGCCAAAGCGTCGATGGCTTTCCATTCTTCGGGCGTCAACCT
>Ga0209581_1000337_pt1 | contig 117976 bp, 92 predicted proteins | sample Coa_R2_FD_187160 | JGI IMG/M metagenome (GOLD analysis project Ga0209581, IMG submission 187160) | Surface soil microbial communities from Centralia Pennsylvania, which are recovering from an underground coalmine fire - Coalmine... | ecosystem: Environmental > Terrestrial > Soil > Unclassified ...
ATCCGGCCAAAGCACTACGAACGTATCCGCGCCTGCGGCATCGAACTGCCGTCCGCCATGTTCCAGACCGTGGTGGAGGTGAACTGACGTGTCCCTCCTGCTGATCCTCAGCTTCGTGCTCATCTTCGCCCTGGTGATGCTGGCGGTCAGCCTGGGCCTGCAGTATTTCGAGGGCCGCCGCAAGCAGAACGTCAGCCGCATGCTGCGCACCGTCGAGGATGTGCGGCCGGCGCCAGTTTCCAATCTCCTCAAGGAACTGGAAGAACCGCGCTCGGGCGGGCTACAGCGGCTGCTGGACGCGTGTAATTTCTCCTCCGCGGCGCGGGCCCGGGCGCAGCAGGCGGGCCTGCGCTGGACACCCTCTGATTTGGCCATCCGCATGGCGGCGTTGGCCGGCCTCGGCGCCCTGGCGGGCAGCGTCTTCCCCGTGCTGGTAAGCCGCGGCGTGAGCATGCTGGCGTTCGCCGGCCTCGGCGCGTGCTTGCCCTATCTGTATGTCCGGCGCAAGGCCACCAAGCGACTGGCCGAGATGGAATCCCAGCTTCCCGAAGCGCTGGACTTCCTGGCGCGCTCCATGCGCGCCGGGCACGCCTTCACTATCAGCCTGGAGATGCTCGGAGAGGAATTGGCCGATCCACTGGGCCAGGAGTTCCGCGCGCTCTCCAACGAGCAGAATCTCGGAGCGCCGCTCGAAACCGCGCTGGGCAATTTCACCACGCGCGTCCCGCTGGTGGACGCTCGCTTCTTTGCCTCCTCCATCCTGCTCCAGCGCCAGACCGGCGGCAATCTCAGCGAAATTCTCATGCGCCTGGCCTACCTGATCCGCGAGCGCTTCCGCCTCAAAGGACAGGTCAAGGCGGCCAGCGCCCACGGGCGCCTCACCGCCACCATCCTCACCGTGCTGCCGGTCGCCACTATGTTGGGGCTGCTGGTCGTGGCCCCGGGCTATCTACAGGGCATGGCCACGGATTCCGACGGCCGCCACCTGATCGTGGCGGCCGTGTGCGCTCAAGTTCTGGGGAATTTCTGCATCAAGAAAATCATCCGCATCAAGGTATAGCCCATGCCTCTGGCCATTCTCCTTCCGGCTGCTCTGTTCGCCTCGCTGATGGTCGGCCTTTCGTTTGCCGGCTACCGGCGCCACCTGCGTTCCGCGCGGATCCTGCGGCGGCTCGAAGAACCGCTAGTCGTCGAAGTCGAAATGGAGGGCGGCGAAGCCCTCCCCGCGAAACCCGGCGTGCTGGTGCAACTGCTCGAGCGTCTCGGGGGCTACCTGCCGGTTTCGCCCGCCGAGACCGGGGGCCTCCGCCGCGAACTGGGCCGCGCGGGCTACCGGGCCGAAGCGGCGCCTGCGGTCTTCTACGGCGTCAAAGTGGTGACCGCCGCAGCCCTGCCCTTGCTCATCTTCCTGTTGCGGGACAACCTGCCTCCGCATCCGCCCCTGCGGCTGGTCCTTCTGGGCTTCGCCGCGGTGGCCGGATTCACGCTGCCGAATATCGTGCTCGAGCGCCTCGTTCGCCGGCGGCAGGAACGCCTGCGGCTCTCGCTGCCCGACGCGCTGGATCTCATGGTCGTCTCCGTAGAAGCCGGACTGGGATTGGACCAGGCGATGCTCTACGTGACCCGCGAGTTGCGCTCGACGCATCCGGAGATCTGCGACGAACTCGGGCACGTGACCCTGGAAATGCGCGCCGGCAAACGCCGCGCCGACGCCTTGCGCAACCTCGCCGAACGCACCGGCGAGGCCGAAATCCGCAAGCTCGTGGCCATTCTGGTCCAGAACGACCGCTTTGGCACCAGCATGGCGGAATCGCTCCGCACCCATTCCGACTTCATGCGTACCCGCCGCCGGCAGGAAGCCGAAGAGCGCGCCGCCAAGGTCGGCGTCAAACTGGTGTTCCCCATCTTTTTCTTCATCCTGCCGTCCATGATGCTGGTCACGGCAGGGCCTGGACTCCTCCAGATCTTCAAGCAGCTTTTCCCGATGATGAAGCAGATCCGGTAGAGCCCATGGAGAGACGGCCATGAACCATGTCGAGATCGCGATTCTCCTGTTGGGCATGGCGGCCATCGCCCTGCTGCTGTATTGCAGGCGCCGTCGCGCCCATCGGGCGTTTCGCTGAATGACCAAACCACCACAGAAAGGAGAATCACCGTGGACCACACATTCTTGCAGACCGCCATCTGGCTGGCAGCCGGGGTGATGCTGCTGTTGTTTCTCTCGCGCCGCCACAAACGCAAGACCGAGCGATAGCCGTGTCGCCGGCCCCCAGGTCTGGCGCCCCGGCTGCTGCTTCCAGCCGGGCGCCGGACCGCAAAAGGAACAAACCCTGCTCCCCCTTTCGGCCACCAGTTCACCCGGGTGGATGGTATCGTGGGCATGGAGGGTTACGGTTTGATGCTCGCGCCAGGCGTGGTGGCTCTCTTGCTGCTGGTGGTGCTCCCCGCCGGCATCTTCGATATCCGCACCCGCCGCATCCCCAACTGGCTCACAGTCAGCGGATTGCTCCTCGGATTGGCGCTCAACACGTTCCTGTTCGGAACCTCGGGTTTGGGGCACGCCGCCCTGGGGTTCGCTCTGGCTTTCGTGGCCTATCTGCTGCTTCACCTGCTGCACGCCATGGGCGCCGGGGACGTCAAGCTGATGGCGGCAGTTGGCGGAATCGTGGGCCCGGGCGCCTGGTTCCGCATCTTCGCCCTCAGCGCGGTTCTCGGGGGCTTGTTTGCCCTCGCGCTGCTCATCTGGCGGCGCAGCCTGCGCCGCACCCTCTGGAACGTCCTGTTCATCCTGAATGAAATGCGCCACTTGCGCGCACCTTATCTCACCCGCGAGGATTTGGATGTCCAACACCCGCAGGCGCTGACCCTGCCCCACGGTGCCGTGGTTGCCCTTGGCTCGCTGGCCTTCCTGGCCATCTCCGCTGTGGCGCGCTAGTTCTCGTCCTCCGCTCCGCGGGTACGTCCTTGGTTCCCTGGACCCCCGACCCCGCCCCCGGCCGGCGCCAGCACCACCACCGAGCGCTCCTCCACGCGATATGCCGCTCCCACCCGCGCCAGCGCTTTGGCCCCCACATCGAGGATGTCCCAGGGCGACTCCCGCGCCGTATCAATCACCCGCCCCCACCGTTTCCCGCCAGGCAGCTTGGGAAGTTCGAAGGTCAGCGGCTCCCAATACGCGTTCGCGATCAAATAGAACCCGCCGGCTTCCCCCTCCCCGCCGCACACCTGCATGGCCAGCGACCGCGACTCCCAGGACCAGTCCGGCTGGCCTGGTTTGACCCCGTGCCAGAGAATCCGCACGTGGTTGCGCTCCGCGCCGTTCCTCAGACGGAGCAGCGGATCGGCCTTGCGAAAGCGGATCAGGAGCCGGAAAAAGCGCAGCAGCTCCCGGCGCCACCGCTCCAGCTCCCAGTTTACCCAGCTCACCTCGTTGTCCTGGCAGTAGGCGTTGTTGTTGCCCTGCTGCGTGCGCCCCAGTTCGTCGCCTCCCAGGATCATGGGCACCCCCGCGGAAAGAAGCAGCAGGACTGCCAGGTTCTTCACCTGCCGGCGGCGCAGACGCAGCACCTCCGGGTCAGCCGTCGGCCCCTCGTGCCCGCAGTTCCAGCTCCAATTCTCCGCAGCGCCGTCCCGGTTGTCTTCACCGTTGGCCTCGTTGTGCTTCTCGTTGTAGGAAACCAGGTCGGCCAGCGTGAATCCGTCGTGGCAGGTCACGAAGTTGATGCTGTGGTAGGGATGGCGGCGGCTGCCCCCGTAAAGGTCCGGGCTGCCGCACAGACGCGCGGCCAGCGCCGAAGTCATCCCCGCGTCCCCTCTCACGAACCGGCGCACATCATCCCGGAATCGTGCGTTCCACTCAGCCCACCTCTCCCACGCCGGGAAACTCCCCACCTGATACAGCCCGGCCGCATCCCACGCCTCGGCGATCAGCTTCGTGTCCGCCAGCACCGGATCGCCGGCAATCCGTTCGATCAGCGGCGGATTGGAAAGCACGGTCCCGTCCCGTCCCCGCCCCAGCACCGACGCCAAGTCGAACCGGAATCCATCCACGTGCATCTCCGTCACCCAGTAGTGCAGGCAGTCCAGCACGAAGTTCCGTACCACCGGATGGTTGCAATTCACCGTGTTCCCGCAGCCCGTGTAGTTGTGGTACCTGCCGGTAGCCGGATCCACAATGTAGTACACCAGATTGTCCAACCCGCGGAACGATAGCGTGGGCCCCGTCTCGTCACCCTCCGCCGTGTGGTTGAACACCACGTCCAAGATCACCTCGATGCCCGCCCGGTGGAACTCCTTGACCAGGGTCTTGAACTCCCGCACCACCGCTTCCGGGTCCCGGTCTGAGCTGTAGGCGGCCTTGGGCGCGAAGAAACCGAATGGGCTGAAACCCCAGAGGTTCAACAGGGGTGCCCCTTGGGGGCTCGGGCGCGTGATTTCGCATTCTTCGAACTCCTGCACCGGCATCAGCTCCACAGCCGTGATTCCCAGCTCTTTCAGGTAAGGAATCTTCTCGATCAGGCCGCGATAGGTGCCCGGGTGCGCCACCCCGGAGGAAGCATGTTGTGTGAACCCGCGCGCATGCAGTTCGTAAATGATCGAATCCGCCAGCGCGGTGTTCAACGGCTGATCGTGCTCCCAGTCGAACCGCGTATCCAGGATTCGCGACCGCCGGGGCGCCGCCGTCCGCTGACCCCAGGGAAGGTCCTCCGAAAACGCCCTGCCGTATGGATCCTGCAGCAGCGCATTCGGATCAAACCGGTGCAGGTGCGGCGCTTCGTTGGGCTCCCGCCGCATACGGTATGCGTATTCGACCCCCGGATCCAGCCCGCTTACGAACGTATGCCAGATGTGCCCCGTGCGGTAGTGGGCGGGATCCAGTGGGAATTCCGCTATTGGTTCCGGGTCTCCCGGCAGGAACAGCACCAGGGAAACCGCCGTCGCGTGCTTCGAAAACACCGCGAAGTTGATGCCGCCGCGCTCCAGAGTGGCCCCCAGCGGCAGCGGCGATCCGCGCGAGATCTCAAAATCCGGGCCGATCACCTGCAAAATTCTGCGATCTAGTGCCCGCGAACCTTCCCCTTGCTGCATGCTTCACACCCGGCCGATCTCCTCCGCGGCCCGGTTCGCCGATTCCAGCGCCGCCTCCTGACCCCAGGACATCTGTGCCGCGTAGGCGCCCGCGAAGTGAATCCGCCCGTGCGGCCGGGCCGCTTCCGGCCAGAAACGCGCCAGTTCCCCAGGCCGGTAAGAGGTTCGCTCGCACATCCCTGCCCACGGATCCCGCGACCAGTCGTATACCATGGCATGCTCGATATCCGCCGATGGACCGGGATACAGCTTCCGGAACGCCTCCAGCGCGGCCGCCGCGGAAACTCCCGCCTGCGCCCCGCCCAGCAGGATGCCACGCGGTGTGTTCACCTCCTCCGCCGTGGACCACAACTCGTTTAGCCGCGGGTCTGGCGGGACCCAATTAGGACTCACCCCATCTTTCTTCCAGAACCGTGTGCGCGACTGAAATACCACCCTGGTCCGCGTGTAGTACGGCATCTCGCGGATCACGAACGCCTTGGTCTCCGGCCAGGAAGGCGTCACCGGAAGCTGCCGTAGCATCACCAGCGAAATGCAGCTCACCAGGTGGTCCGCCTCCGATTTGCGCTCCTGCCCGAACTCGCGGTACGTCACCGTCACGCCGGACGGCCCATGCGCGATCGCCGTCACCGGACTGCCCAGATGCACACGCTGCCCCAACCGTGCCGCCAGCGCGTCCGTCATGCGCTGGTTGCCGCCTTTCAGCCGGAACAGCTTCTTGCTCTCCAGATCCGTGCCGCGCAACTTCTTGACCGCCGCGGCCCAGATCGTTTGCAGGGCCGAACCCGTGCCGCCGAAAAACCGCAACGACGCTGCCGACGCTCCCTCTCTCGCGAGCAACTCTCGCGTGCTCAGGGCGTCCAGCGGGCGCAACCCAGGCTCGAACGGGTTATTCTCGTCGCGGACCTGGTCCACATACCGTTCCAAGTACAGTAGCGGCAGTTCCGCCCAGGGGCGCTCCGCCAGGAAATCCACCTCCTTTTGGCTGAATCCCAGCTTGCCCAGCACCTTCCGGCTGTGCAGTTCCTCCTCCGGGAACCGCTGCCCCTCTAAAAACCGCACCAGGTGATCCCGCCGCGGATAGGGAACCGGCGTGAGCCCGAACTCCTGCACGTATTTCCAATACTGCGTGTACCCCGGATAGTAGAAGTGTTCCGCCCCGATGTCCGCGTACAAGCTGTCTGCAAACGGGTCGTGAAACGTGCGGACATGCCCTCCTGGCCGTCCGCTGGCCTCCAGCACCATCACCTCGTGCCCGCGCCGCGTCAGTTCATACCCGCACGCCAGGCCCGCGATGCCCGCGCCCATCACAATGACACGTTTCCTCCCCGCAGTGCCTTGGGCCGCCCGGGAAGGGCCCGCCAGGCTCGCCGCAGCCGCCGGCAGGCCTCCGCCCACGCGCAGCATATCGCGGCGGTTCATACCCTCTTCTCCGTGGGTCTGCTTGCTCATTCCTGAGACTATATCAGGGCCCGCCTTCCCGAACGGTCACGGTGCGGTCTGCCGCGACGTTCTCCAGCCTCTGCACTGTGCCGCTCGGCCACCGGATCTCCAACAGACGCGCCTGCGCGTCTTTCCCCAGCCCGAAGTGCACCTTACGGTCATTCGCTGAAAGGTAGCTGCCCGCCGTGCTTACGTATCCGTACTGAGTCCGTCCCGACGCTCCCACCAGCTTGATGCGTGCGCCGATGCCGTCCCGGTTGCTCTTCGCCCCCACCGGATTCACGCTCAGCCAGTGGTTCCCGTTTCCTCCCTCGTTGAACAGCACCAAAGCGGGGCCGTCGTTGCAGTTGATCGCCACGTCCAGGAATCCGTCGTTGTTCAGATCGCCGAAGGCCACCCCCCTGGCCGCCAGTGGCACTCGAAAAGGCGCCCCGCTTTGGCCGGAAACATTCGCGAACTTGCCCCCGGTGTTGTGCAGTAGCAATAAAGGCTCCAGATATCGCACCGCGGGCTGGGTCAGTTCGATGTTGTCCATCACGTGCCCTTGGCCGACAAACAAGTCCTTCCAGCCGTCGTTGTCATAATCCAGGAAGCCCGCGCCCCAGCCGGAATGCAGTATGCTCAAGCCTCCCACACCCGTCGGACCGGAGGCGTATTCAAAAGCCTGGCCCTTCTGATTGTGAAACACCGCGTAGCGTTGGTTCGCCAGGGCGTTCACGAACACGTCCGGCCAGCCATCGTTGTCGTAATCGCCAAAATCGATTCCCATCCCCGCAAACGTCTTGCCGTCGTCGTCGTAGGCCAACCCCAGCGTCAGGGCCGTCTCGGTAAAGGTGCCGTCACCGTGGTTGCGAAACAGTTGCTGCGGCATCGAGTCGTTGGCCACGGCCACATCCGGCCAACCATCGCCGTCGAAATCGTTGATCGCGATTCCCAAACCCTTGCCGGGCGCGGCCCCGATTCCGCACCGCTTCGATACGTCCGTGAAGGTGCCGTCTCCGTTGTTGTGGTACACCAGGTGCGTGATCGCCGGGAACTGATCCGGATGACAGTAGGCCCGATACCCCGCACGGCGTTCCCCGCAATAGATGTTCCTCGAAAAGTCCCAGTCCAGATAGCGCGCCACCACCAGGTCCAGGAAACCGTCTCGGTCATAGTCCACGAAACAGGCCCCCGCTGACCAGCCGCCCCCCGCAACCCCGGCTTTCTCCGTCACGTCTGTGAAAGTCCCATCCCCGTTGTTGCGGTACAGAATGTTCCGCCCGAAGTTGGTCACGTACAGGTCCGCGCGCCCGTCGTTGTTGTAGTCCCCCACCGCGACCCCCATCCCGTAGGAATGCCCCCGCACGCCGGCCGCCTCGGTCACATCCGTGAACGTGCCGTCGCCGTTATTTCTGTACAAACGGTTCCAGTAGCGCGGGGCGGACTTGTCCGGCGTTCTGCCCGCCGGCATGGGGTCTTCCAGCGCCGCTCCGTTCACGAAAAACAGGTCCAGCAGTCCGTCGCCGTTGTAGTCCAACATCGCCACGCCGCCGGTCATGGTCTCCACCAGGTACTTTTGCGAGGTGTGGCTCGCCGCGTTGCGGAAGCTCACGCCGCAGCGCGCCGTTACGTCGCGAAAGGTGGGCAATCCCGGCCCGTCCGGCTTCCCGGATAGCGGTACCGCAAGGCCGCGCGCCAGCATGCCGGACAAGAAGGTTCTCCGCTCCACATCCCGATGATACTCGAGCCTTCGCGCCCTCCACGGCGCCTCCAGTACACTGAAGAGACCTCGATGGTTCGGGCCTTCGCTCTCTTTAGCGTCGCTGTCGCCTTTTGCATCCTGTTCGCCGCGGCCCGCCCGGAGAAGATCCACTTCCGGGAGGTTGCCTCCGAGCGCGGCCTCACCGCCCGCCTGCACTCCGGAGACCCCGCCCGCCGCTGGATTCCAGAAGCCAACGGCACCGGAGCGGCATGGCTCGATTACGACAACGACGGCTGGATGGATCTGTTGATCGTCAACGGCGCCGACATGTCCGTCTTCCGGCAGGTCGCCGATGGCCGCACACCCCCTCCGCGCGCCGGCGGCGTTTTTCTCTACCGTAACCTGGGCAATGGACGCTTCGAAGACGTCACCGCCAAGGCGGGACTCGCTAACCCCTATTGGGGCACGGGCGCGAACGCCGCCGACTACAACAACGACGGCTATACCGATCTGTTCATCACCACCATCGGCCTGGACCTGCTCTACAGGAACAACGGCGATGGCACCTTCACCGAAGTGGGACGTCAGGCTGGGCTAAGCCCCAAAATGGCGTGGCACACCGGCAGCGCCTTCGGCGATTACGACGGGGATGGTCATCTGGACCTGTACATCGCTGGCTATGTCGGTTTCGACGCCTTGCGCTGGGGCGCAGCCCCGCCCGTCTGCCAGTACCGTGGCGTGCCCGGCTTCTGCGGCCCGATCGGACTAAAAGGCGCGGCGGATATGCTCTACCACAACAACGGGGATGGCACCTTCACCGAGGTCACGCGTCAAGCCGGAGTCGCCGACAAATCCCTCTATCACGGCTTTACCGCCCTGTTTCTCGATTTCAACGGCGACGGTAAGCCCGATATCTTCGTGGCCAACGATTCGGATCCCAACTATCTCTATCTGAATCGAGGTGATGGCACCTTCGAAGAAGCCGCTTTGACCAGTGGCCTGGCCTTCAACGGGGATGGGCAGGCTCAGTCGAACATGGGGGTCGCTGTCGGGGACTATGACAACGACGGCCTCATCGACATCCTCACCACCACCTTTTCGGAAGACTACTTCCCCCTTTTCCGCCAGTCCCAGCCCGGTTTCTACCAGGACGTTTCCGCTCGCGCCGGATTATCCTCCGTGACCCTACCCTGGGTTGGCTGGGCGTGCGGTTTCACCGACTTCGACAACGACGGCTGGAGGGACCTCTGGCTTTCCAACGGCCATGTTTATCCCCAGGCGGATCTGCTGCCCACCTCCAGCTACCGGCAACCTTTCGTGGTGCTGCGCAACGTCGCTGGCCGCTTCACCCTCGCGCCCGGGATCCTGGACCGCCCCAGCAAAGACACCTACCGCGGTGGCGCCGCCTGCGACTTCAACAATGACGGCAAAATGGACCTGGTGGTCCTGCCCCTCGAAGGTCCCCCAGTCTTGCTCGAAAATGACACTCAGACACCCGGCAACTGGATCGGACTTCGCCTCCAGGGCACACGGTCGAACCGCGATGCCCTGGGTTCCATCGTGCGCGTCCAGGCCTGCGGCCAGACTTACGTGGACGCTCTACACAACGGCGGAAGCTATCTTTCCCGCGACGACCCCCGCCTGCATTTCGGACTGGGAGACTGCCCCGCGGTGGACCGCGTCACCGTGCGCTGGCCAGCCGGGCGCGAGCAGACCTTCCTCCGCCCTCCGGTCAACCGCTACTCCACCCTTCGTGAGCCCGCTTCCTAGGAGTGCTTGACAAAGATAGTATATATCTAGTAGTACTGGTCTTTTCAGAGGTCACCACCGCCGGCGTAAAAAGGAGCTTCCATGTCCTCGAAGCACTGCCACGCTGTTCCTCGTGTCCCTTATCTGCTTCTCATCCTTGGCTTTAGCATTCTGGCTCCAGCTCCTCTCCGGGCCCAGGCCATGAACCGCGTCAGCGGCCTGGTCACCGATCAGACCGGAGCGGTCATCGTGGGCGCCACCATCACCGCTCGTGACGTGGCCACAAATGTCACCACCACTGCCACCTCGAACGACCGCGGATACTACCTGCTGCAGCTTGCCATCGGCGTCTACACCATCCAAGCCGCCCAGCCCGGCTTCCGCACTTCCATTCGCGAGAAAGTCGATGTGAGTGTCGGAGCCGACGTGGGCCTGGACTTCAGCCTTTCTCTGGCTTCCTCCGAGCAGACCGTCGAAGTTGTCGGCGGCGTGGCGCCGCTCCTTGCGCCCAACTCGACTTCCGTTGAGACCACCGTGGAAAACCAGTTGGTCCTCAACCTCCCGCTGGCCGTCTCCGGCGGTATCCGCAACTCCGCGGACTTCCTGAAGCTGACGCCCGGCTACCAGGGCAGCGAATTCTCCGCGCGACTGAACGGCGGGGTGGGCCTGGATCAGGAAGTCACTATTGACGGCGCCACCGTGTCTCCCGTCGCTTTTGGCGCGGGCATTCAGGGCGCCCAAAACACCGTACCGGGATTCGCCGTCCAGGAGTTCCAGGTGGTCGGCAGCAACATCGAAGCGCAGTACGGCCGCACCTCCACCGGCGTCATCAAGTATCAGTACAAATCCGGCACCAATTCTTTCCACGGCTCGGCTTTCGAGTACTTGCGCAATCAGGCCCTCGATGCGCGGAATTTCTTCGCCCCTACCGTGGCCAAGGATCACCAGAACGAGTTTGGCGTAGAATTCGGCGGACCGCTACTCCTCCCCAAGGTATATAACGGCCGCAACCGCACGTTCTTCTACATGTATTACGACGGCTTCCGGTACAGCGATTCGAATCCCGGCGCGATCTATAGCCTCCTGACTCCGGATATGCGCCAAGGCAACTTCAGCGCCGCCGGTCTGCCCGTGATCTACAATCCCGCCACCACGCGGCCCGACGGGAAAGGGGGATTTGTTCGCGATCCGTTCCCCGGAAATACCATTCCGCAGTCGCAAATCAGCTCCAGTTCCGCTTACTTCGCGGGCTTGTTTCCATCTCCCAACCTTCCCGGGTTGGCCAGCAATTTCAAGGGTCTGAGCACCTCCACCAACAACATGGATCAGGGCCTCATCAAGATCGATCAGAGCTTCCACAACGGCCAGCTTTCGGTCAGCTACAATCACACCACTCAGCCCACCATTAGTAGCGGCCCCTTCGGCCCGACTCTGAGCGGCACCTTCGGTGACAACCAGGGCCGCCGCGCCATCGTGAACTGGGATCAGACGATCTCTGCCAACAAGCTCAACCACTTCGGCGCCTCCTTCAACCGCTGGTCGTTCTTCAACCACCAGGGCGGCCAGCAGGATCTGGGAAACGGCTCTAACCTGAACCAACTTGCCGGACTCGGCGGTATCCTCAATCCGACCGGCCAGGCGACCATCAACGCCGGTGGCTATTACCTGGGTATCGGCGGCAATGTCAACCGCATCGCACATCAGAACTGGCGCATCTCCGACGATTTCACCTGGATCCAGGGCAGCCACACGTTTCAGTTCGGCTTTAGTCAGACCCGCTATTACACCACCGGCCTCCAACAAGCGGGCGGCTTCACTCCCTTCGGCACCTTTAACTTCGGCCCGCAGGAAACCGGCCTGCCGGGAGTGCCCGCGACCGGCTTCGGCGTTGCCAGCTATCTGCTCGGAGAAGTCGATTCCGCCACCTACGGCCAGCAGCCTTCGCAGGCCTGGCTGTTCCGCAACTGGGGCATTTACGCCCAGGACCGCTGGAAAATCCGTCCCAACCTGACCCTCACCTACGGCCTGCGCTGGGAATATGAACCACCCATCACCGACAAACTCGACCGCCTGGCCAATTTCGACCCCACCGTCGCCAACCCCGGCGCGGGTGGCCGCCCGGGCGCGCTGGTATTCGCCGGAAGTGGGAGCGGCCGCACCGGCCAAGCCCAGTTCGCCGACTCTTGGCACAACGGCTTTGGTCCCCGTATCGGCTTGGCGTACTCCTTCAAGAAGGACACCGTCCTGCGGGCCGCCTTCGGAATCATGTACGATACCAACGCCGGACCCGCCATCTTCCTCAACCAACAGGGATATTTCACCCAAGCCACCCTCGCGAGCCTCAACGCGGGCGTGACCCCGGCTTTCAACTGGAAAATCGGTTTTCCGCCGGTTCCACAGGGCCCCTTCTTTGACCCCACGTTCGCCAACGGCGGATCTACTTCCTGGATGCAGCCCAATGGCGCCCGCCTGCCCATGGTCGAAAACTGGAACGTCGGTTTGCAACGCATGCTGCCCAAGGGCATCCTGCTGGACGTCGCCTACGTGGGCACCGCGGCGCATCATTTGCTGAACGGCAACCTCAACTACAACCAGTTGAACCCTCAGTACCTCGCGCTGGGCCAGTTGCTCAACGCGGAGATCGGTTCGCCCGCTGCGGTCGCGGCGAGGATATCCGCTCCTTATCCCGGCTTCGAGGGTAGCGTGGCGCAGGCGCTGCGGCCCTATCCGCAGTACCAGGCCATCACCATGTCCTCCAATCCGCTGGGCAACAACACTTACAACTCGTTTCAACTCCGCGTGCAAAAGCGATACACCAACGGGCTTTCCCTGCTGGTGTCCTACACCATTTCCAAGGATCTCACCGACGCCGATGGCCAGGGCGGCGGCGCGTTCCTGGGCAGCGCCCAGAACTATTACAACCTTCGGCTGGAAAAGGCCGTCGCCGCCGCCGACGTGCCTCAGGCCTTTGTCGCCGCCTATAGCTATGACCTGCCCCTCGGCGAGAACAAACTCCTCCGCACGGGCAGTCACGTGCTGGACAAGTACGTACTCAGCGGCTGGATCGCCTCCGGTATCGTGACCCTTCAAAGCGGGACACCCTTGGGCATCAGCACCGAGTTGAGTCTGCCCGCCATCGGCGGAATTCGCCCCAACGTGGTGAGCAATCAGTTCTTCTCCAACAAGGACCGGTCCTCGTTTGATCCCGGCAAGGATCTGTATCTGAACCCTGCCGCCTTCGCAGCTCCTCCGCCGTTCAGCTTCGGCAACGCTCCGCGCCTCTTCAGCCAGATTCGCGCCTTCGGTATCCGCCAGTGGGATGCTGCGCTGCAAAAGTCCATCCCGATTCATGAAAGCATGCGCTTCGCCTTCAAAGCGGAGTTTTTCAACCTGCCGAATGTCGTCAATTGGGGAGCCCCCGTGACCGACATGAACAACCCCAGCTTTGGGAGTATTACGTCCGCAGGCGCCGCCCGTATCGGGCAGGTGTCCGGAACGTTCTTCTGGTAGTGGTTCAGAGGTGCGTCTTGTCCTCCTCTGCCTTGCGGCAATCGCTGCCTGCGCAGAGCAGCCAGCGGGTTCGGATGTTTCTGCTTTCGGGAACCTTCGGCGCCTCCTGTCTGCTGCCCGGCAGGCCCCGGAAGATACCGGTGTAACCACAGATCTGGCGCTGAACTATTTCCTCCTGGGCCAACACCAGTTGTTCCGCGAGGCGATTGCCGGCGTCCTCGCTCGCGATCCCCGCTCCGCCCAGGCGTACTATCTCCGAGGCCGCTTCGCCCTGGAAGCGGAACAAAATCCAAAGGCAGCCGCCGGCGACTTCCAGAAGGCATTGGAGCTGGCACCCGCCAGCTTCAAGTCGGATTACTATCTCGGCATTTGCCTGCGTCAGCTTGGGCAGTTCGCCGCCGCCCGGGCCGCGCTTCAGAAGGCCTGTGCTTCCTCCACCTACAGTTGGCCGTTCCGCGCTCTGGCCGAACTGGAGTTAGACCTGAACCGCGCGGTGGCGGCGCTGCCTCCGGCGCTGAAAGCCGTCGAACTCGAACCGCGGTCGGCCGAGAACTGCCTGGTAGCCGGCAAGACCTATCAAGCCCTCGGGCAGGCCGAAAAGGCCATTCCCCTTTATCAGCAGGCGGCCCGTCTGGACCCGCTTTGGGAGAAGCCACATTTTCTGTTAGGCAACCTCTACCTCGCTCAGCCCACCACACGCGCCCTGGCCGCTGGGGAACTCCAGACCTTCCAACAGTTGGACAGCCGCCAGCGGTCCTCCCACGGAGCCGCCGCTGGTGGTGGGCTGCCCCGGCAGGATCCCCAGGCCAAGACTTCCGCCGAATTGGACGCCTTCGGCTCCGTGGTTCTCGCCGCTGACCCTCTGGCGGTCATTCGCGCCGGCGAAGCGTTTCTCTCTCGCTTTCCGGCTTCCGAATTCCGGGAGCGCGCCCTCGAAGCCGAATTGGAAGCCTTCCGCCAGAGGAACGATTACCAGGCAGCGCGGCGTGTGGCGATAGACATTTTGGCGCTGAATCCCTCCAACGCCCGGGTACTCGCCGAGACCGCACGTCTCATCGCGGAAGCTAACGACGCTGCCGCCTTTTCATCTGCCGCGACTTACGCCGCGCGCGCCCTGGAAACCGCCAATGCCACCCCGCGGCCGGAAAGCCTGCGTCGCGCGGATTTCTTCCAGTGGAAGGGCAGCGTCCAGGCTTCCGCCTATGCCGCACAAGGACTGCTGGCGCTGCGCCGCCGCGAGCCCGACGAGGCTTTGCTCAACCTCCGGCGCGCCATTGACGCTCGCCCCGCTCCGGACGGTTCGGACTACCTCCGGCTCGCGGAAGCCTATGCCATGAAGGGCGACGCGCCCCACGCTCAGGAGGCCTTTCGCCGTGCTGAGTCCATCGGCCCCCCGCCGGTTGCCGAAGCCGCTCGCAAGCAGGTCGCCCTCCTTGCGGAGCCCGGCAGTGGTTCCACCGCTCAGTTTCAGCATGCCCGTGCCTTGGAGAAGGAAGGCAAGCTGGCGGAAGCCGCTGCCGCGTATGAAATCGCCCTGCGCGAAAATCCCAATCTGGCCGAAGCCTGGCACAACCTCGGGCTGGTCTACTACCGCCTGGGCGACTACTCGCGTTCGGCACAAAGTCTGCGCGAAGCCGTACGCCGCAAGCCAGATCTCTCCGCCTCGCACTTGTTTCTCGGTCTCGCACTCTTCCGCCTGGGTGAATTTGAGGACTCCTCCCGGCGCCTGGAAGCCGCGCTCCGCTCCGGTCTGCGCGGCCGCGAGGCCTACCTGTTCCTCCTCCGCGACGAGATTGCCTTGAGCCGCTTTCGTCCCGAACTGGCGGAGGAGGCGCTGCGGCAGTTTCCAGACGACCCCGAGTTGAATTACACTGTCGGTCTCGCTTGCCTGGAGCGTATCCGGGAAATCGCCCGCGCCGCGAACGAGTCCGGCGCCGATTCGCCGGCGTTCCTGTGGCTTAGTCTCCGGCGGGCGGAAGAAAGGCGGCAGGCCGAGGCAGTGGAAAAATACCGGCGGCGTACAGCGGCTCTGCCGCAGCCCCCGCTGATCCGCGAGTATGACATCCTGGCTGCTTTGTTAAAGCAGTGCTTCGATGCCGTGTTGGCCCGCGAACCAGGTTCGCCCGCCGCACATTCCGTCCGCGGCTATCTCTACGAGTCGCGCAACCAGGTGGAAGAGGCCCTCGCCGAGTACCGGCAGGCAGGCGACCACTTCGCCGCCGGCCGCCTGCTCGCGCAGAACGTCCGGCTAAAGGAGGCCGAGCAGGAATTTCAGGCGGCCCTAGGCGCCGATCCGCAAAACGATCGCGCCAAAGCTGACCTCGGCCGCCTTTACTTGCAAGACGACCAGCCGGAAAAAGCCCTCACCCTCCTGCAGCCTCTCGTGAAGCGTTACCCGCGCGACGCCTATGCCTGGGCCGACCTCGGCAAGGCCCAAAGCAAGCTCGGCGCACCCGAGCAGGCGGTTCAATCCCTGCGGAAAGCCCTTGAACTTGACCCCTCCCTCAACCAGGTGCACTATCAGCTCGCCATGCTGTACCGCCAGCAGGGGCGTGAGGAGCTGGCGCGGGAAGAACTGCAGAAGTTCCGGGCCAAGCGGGGGGCCAACCCTTGATTTTTTCGATGAGGAGCGCATATGAAACGTAGAACTTATTTGAAAGCCTTCGTGGCCGGAGCCTGTGCCGCGGCCGTTCAGGCACAACCCAAGGCCCGTCCGATCCAGCTGCACGTCGATCTGTCCGTGGACCCGGCGAAGGAGAAGGAAATGCTTCACAATTTCCACACCATCTTCCGGCCCGCAGCCGCTAAGCAGCCGGGCTACATTGACGTCAAGATGTTGAAACTGCGCTCGGCCCTCCAGGGCTCCGCCCCGGCCGGCGCCAACTACCGCTTCGTGCTGACCTATCAGAGCGAAGAATTGCGCCAGAAGTGGGTGGCTTCGGATACCCACAAGAAAGTGTGGCCAACCGTCGAGAAGACCCTCACTTCCACCAACTACACAGTCTTGCTGTACGATCTGGCGTGATCGCCTCCGAGGAGATGGATTCGATGAAACTCGCAGACAACCAGGTTTCCCGCCGGCGGCTTCTACGCGGCGCAGGGACCGCCGCCGGGGCGGGCCTGCTGGGCGCCGCTGCCGGGCAGATGGGCTCCAGCCCCCGGGCGCTCGCCTTGATCGGCGATCGCTACCACAATCCGGACTATATCCGCGTGAGTCTCGACCGCGTCTTCAAAGAAGTCGGCATCCCGGTCGACTACACCATCCAGTACGACGGGCTTTCGCGCGATCTGCTCCGGAAGTATCAACTGTTCGTCGTTCTCCGGGACGGCATGATCTGGCCCAACGGCTACCTCGGGCCCGATGCATACACGGCCTACGCGCAGGCCCTGGAAAACCGGCGGGACTTCCCCGAAGCCAGGCCCGTATCCTGGATGACGGAAGAGCAGGGAGCCGCCGTCAAGGACTTTGTCACGGCCGGAGGCGCGTTTTACGCGATGCACAACAGCAGCCACATCTCGCTATCGTCGAAGAACTACCGCGAGGTGATGGGGGGAGCGTATATTGGCCATCCGCCGTTGCGCCCCTTCAAAGTCCGCGCCGTAAACAAGCAGCACCCTATCACCCGCGGCCTCGGAGAGTTCATAGTCAACGACGAGCAGCATTACGTGGCCTACGACAAGGACCGCAAATATGTCCTGCTCGAATCGGAGAACATTGACGGTCTCGATTACGACAATCACGGAACCAAGGCCATCGGCGGCTGGGCCTACGAGTATGGAAAGGGGCGGGTGGTCTTCACCGCCGTGGGTCACACCAACCACGCCCTCTGGAATCCGGTGCACCTGGAGCTCGTGAAGCGGTCGGTGCAGTGGGCCCTCCGCCGGATCTAACGTGGAAGATCAGGTACTGAACCAGCCGCCGCCGCTGGCGGATTACAATCTGTTCGCGACCGATCGCGACTTGCGCGAGGCCGTCGTTCGTGAGCATGCGGCATGGGCTTGCTCCCTGCTCGACGAGTTCGGCCGCAGGGTAGGCGCCTCCGAGGCCATCGAGTGGGGTGCGCTCGCGAACCAGTATCCGCCCGTGCTGCACACGCACGACCGCTTCGGGCGGCGGCGCGATGAGGTCGAGTTCCACCCCGCCTGGCATCACCTGATGCGCCTCTCCGTGGAAGCCGGCATCTCCTGCCTGCCGTGGGCGGATGCGCGTCCGGGAGCCCATGCCGCACGCGCCGCTCTGGCCATGCTGGCCTCTGAAAACGAAGCCGGGCACGTATGCCCCGTTTCGATGACCTACTCCGCCGTGACGGTGCTACGCGAGGATTCGGCCGTCGCCGCCGAATGGATTCCGCGCATTTGTTCCCGGCGCTATGATCCCTCGTACCGTCCGGCGGAGAAGAAGGAAGGCGCGCTGATCGGAATGGCCATGACTGAGAAACAGGGCGGCTCGGACGTGCGCGCCAACATCACGCGCGCCGAGCCGGCCGGGAACGGCGAATACCTGCTTTCAGGACACAAGTGGTTTTGCTCGGCGCCCATGTGCGACGCCTTCCTGGTGCTGGCACAGGCGCCGCGCGGCCTCTCCTGCTTCTTCCTCCCGCGTTGGACACCTGAGGGCAGGCGCAACGCCTTCCATCTCCAGCGCCTGAAATCCAAGTTGGGAAATCGCTCTAATGCTTCGAGCGAAGTGGAATTCCACGGCGCCTGGGCGCGGCTCTTGGGCGAAGAAGGGCGCGGGGTCGCCACCATCATGACCATGGTGCAGCACACGCGCCTGGACTGCGTCATGGGGGCGGCCGCGATAATGCGGCGCGCGCTCGTGGAAGCCCTGCACCACGCCCGCTACCGCCGAGCATTCGGACGCGCCCTGCTCGATCAGCCCCTGATGCGCAACGTACTGGCGGACTTGGCCCTCGAATCGGAAGCCGCCACGGTGCTCATGATGCGCCTGGCGCGCGCCTTTGACGAAGGCGACCACGCCTTTGCACGTCTGGCCGTGGCTGCCGGCAAGTACTGGGTTTCCAAGCGCGCCGCCCCGCACGTCGCCGAGGCGCTCGAATGCCTGGGCGGCAACGGCTACGTCGAGGAGTGCATCCTTCCGCGGTTGTACCGCGAGGCGCCGATCAATTCGATCTGGGAAGGCTCGGGCAACGTGGTTGCCCTGGACGTTCTGCGGGCCATCGCCCGGGAACCGGACTCGCTCGAGCGCGTTATGGCGGAGGTGCGCCTGGCGCGCGACCCGCGCATCGAGAGGTTTGCCGGGCATATCCCCAGGGATATTTCCGAAAGCGGTGCCCGGCGTCTCGCCGAGCGCCTGGCGCTAGCCTTACAGGCTTCCCTGCTCGTCCGCTTTAGTCCTCCGGCGGTGGCCGACGCATTCTGCGCTTCCCGGCTGGATGGGGACGCTGGACGTACATTCGGCACACTCCCACCCGGAGGGGACCTGGACACCGTGCTGGCCTCCAGTTTCGAGGTCAACCCGGTGGCGCCAGACCCATCAACGCCCATAGCATCAACAGGGTAAAGAAGACCGTTGCGGCGAAAAACAACATCACGTATCTCACCCCGGAGGGGAGTGGGCCGGAAAGTGGCGCTCGCTCGGGCTTCGCCGGGGGCTCCGGCGGCGTGGCAGCCTCCTGGCCTTTCTTTTCTTCTTCTGCGACGGCGTGGACCGCCGTGGCGGGAGTTCCCAGGGTGGGAATATCCAGTACCTCAATCTTCTTTCGGATCTCCTCCCGAAAGATGGTCATATCCGAGGGCAGGCGCACCCGAACCCTATCGGGCAGGCTGTGGAGAACCTCCGCAAAGTCCACAATTTGCTCGCCCCCGAGCGGGCCAAAGCCAAGCGCATACGCCAGTTGCGCGGCGGCCTGGACCAGCCCGGCAAGATCCAGGGGATCGTCCCGCGTGCGCGCCCCGGAGTGGTGGCGCCCCACCAGCGACTGGAGTTCCGCCGGCAGGTTCCAGCGCTCCGCCAGCATTTCCCCGGCCTCGTAATGGTCGATGCCGAACAGTCGGCGCTCTTCTTCGGGGAGATCGAAACTCAGGCCGGCGGCCCGCTTACGGCCAGCCTCGGCCATGAGGAACGCGTAATCCCGGCGATACGCCACCATGAGCGCCAGCCTGCCAACGTCGTGTAACAGGCCGGCCGTGTAGGTGAGATCCTGAGGCAAGCCGGCAGCCCGTCCGATTTCCTCGCTTAGCAGCGCGCAGGCCAGACTGTACACCCAGAGCTTACGCATCTCGTCCAGGTCCAGGGTGTCTTTGAGGAACATGCGAGCTGCCACCGTCATGGCAAGCTGCTTCACGCGGTCCAGTCCAAGCACCACGAGAGCGTGCTGGAGACTCGAAACGGGCTGCAACAGTCCGAACTCTACCGAGTTGGCGCAGCGGAGAATTTCGGCCGAGAACACCGGGTCGGCGCGAAACAGTTCCACCAGCCGATCCACCGCCACGTCCTCATCCGCCAGCAGATGCAGCATGCGGATGGCAATGGGGGGGAAGGCGGGGATCTGGCTCAGCGGCACGGTTGGGCGCAACTTGCCACTCCCACGACTCCGGAGCATCAACTAACTTATCGGCGGATTTCACTCGTACCGTAGCGCTTCGATCGGATCCAGCAGAGCGGCCTGCCGTGCCGGATAGTAGCCGAAGAAGATGCCCACCAGCCCGGAGAAGACGAAGGCCATCAGCATAGCCAGCGGGCTCAGCAGCGTGGACCACTTCGCGAAGTAGGAGATCAGGGCCGAGGCGGCCACACCGGTGACGATGCCGGCCACACCGCCTAGCGCCGAAAGCGTGACCGCTTCCACCAGAAATTGGGAGAGGATGTCCCGCGTCTTAGCCCCTACCGCCAGCCGCAACCCGATCTCGCGCGTGCGCTCGGTGACCGAGACCAGCATGATGTTCATGATGCCGATGCCTCCCACGATCAGGGACACCGAAGCGATGGCGCCCAGCAGGATAGACATGACCTTGGCGGAACTCTCCTGCGCGGCGAACACCTCGGAGAGATTGCGGATGGTGAAATCGTCTTCCTGGCCCTGCTGCAGGCGGTGGCGCTGCCGAAGCAGCGCTTCCATTTCCTGTTGGGCTTCCTCCATCAACTTCGGCCCGGCAGCCTGCACCATCAGGGTGCCGACGGCCTTGGCATTGGCGTGGCTCGCGCCCAGAACTTTGTCCTTCGAGGTGGAGATGGGCATCAGGATCACGTCGTCCTGATCCTGGCCGGTGGGCGACTGCCCTTTGGGCGTGAGCACGCCCAGCACGCTGAAAGGCACGTTCTTGATGCGGATCACCTGCCCCACCGGATCTGCTTCGCCAAACAGGTTCTTCGCCACGGTCTGGCCCAGGAGCGCCACCTTGGCCGAGGAGTCCACGTCCTGCGTGGTGAATTCGCGGCCGGACATGACGCTCAGATCGCGAATGGCGAGATATTCGGGAGTCGTGCCCTGAATGCTCGTGGCCCAGTTGTTGTTGCCGAAAGCCACCTGGGCGGTGCCCCGCACAGTGGCCGCCACGGCGGCGACCGCCGGGCACTCGGCGGCGATGGCCTTGGCGTCATCCTCGGTCAAGGTCACATTCGCGCCGCTGCCCAGCCGCACGCCGTTATTCGTCAGGCTGCCGGGCATCACGATGATCAGGTTGCTGCCGATCGACTGAATCTGTTGCTGGATCCTCTCGGTGGCGCCCGAACCCACCGCCACCATGGCGATCACTGCCGCCACTCCGATGATGATGCCCAACATGGTCAGGGCGGAACGCAAGCGGTTGACGCGCAGCGCTCGCAGCGCAATGCGCATGCTGGCCAGGAGCTTCATACGGCCTCCTCCACAGCTTCCTCCGGCTCCGCGGCCAGGCGCTCCGCCTCTTCCTGCGCCTGCCGCGGGTGGGCGGTGCGCGCTTCCCTCACCAGCCTGCCGTCCCTGAAGTGCAGGCTGCGGTTGGCATAGGCGGCAATGTCCGGCTCATGCGTGACCACAATCAGGGTGATGCCCGCTTCGCGGTTCAGGCGCTGAAAAATGGCCATGATTTCGATGCTGGTGTGCGAGTCCAAGGCGCCGGTAGGCTCGTCCGCCAGGATAATGCGCGGATCATTCACCAGCGCCCGCGCGATGGCCACCCGCTGTTGTTGCCCGCCGGAGAGCTGGCTGGGGTGGTGATGCCCGCGGTCCGCGAGGCCCACGGCGCGCAACGCGCGCATGGCCCTTGCCTGGCGCTCGTGGGCGGGCATGCTGGTGTAGAGCAGCGGCAGTTCCACGTTTTCCAGGGCGCTGGTCCGCGCCAGCAGGTTGAACTGCTGGAAGACGAAACCGATCTTCTGGTTGCGAATCTCGGCCAGCTCGTCGCGGCCGAGCGCCGCCACATCGATGCCGTCCAGCCGGTAGCCGCCCGCGGTGGGCTTGTCCAGGCAGCCCAGTATGTTCATGAGCGTCGACTTCCCGGAGCCGGACGGACCCATGATGGCCACAAAGTCGCCGCGCTCGATCTCGAACGTGATGCCCTTGAGCACGTGCACCGGGATATCGCCCAGCCGGTAGTCCTTGACCAGGTTGCGGACTTCGATCATCGCGGACATGGTTAGAACCCCGGACCTTTCCGCCCGCCGCCAGTAAAGGGCGCAGCCGCGGTCTGGTCTTTTTTCGAAAACGCAGCCACCACCACCCGATCGCCGGGTTGCAGGTTTCCGGAGGTAACCTCCGTGAACGTGCCATCACTGAGGCCCAGTTTCACGGGCACGGCCCGGAGCTTGCCGTTCGGCGCCAAGACCCACACCACCGGATCGGCGGACCTGTTGGACGGCCGCGCCGCGGCATAGACCACGTTCTCCGCGCGGGCGGCCTGCGGCGGCCGGAAGCGCAGGGCTGCATTGGGGATCTGGAGCACATCATCGTGGCGCGCCACCAGGATCTTCACGTTGGCGGTCATGCCGGGCAACAGCTTCAGGTCAGGATTCGGCGCGGAGATCACGGCATCGTAGGTGATGACATTTTGCACGTTGATAGGCGCCTGGCGGATCGATGTGACGGTGCCCTGGAACAAGCTGCCGGGGTATGCATCCACGGTGAAGGTGGCCGCCTGACCAACCTGCACGCGGCCGATGTCGGCCTCTGAGACATTGGTGTCCACCTGCATTTTGGTGAGGTCTTGCGCGATATCGAAGATGTCCGGGGCCTGCAAACTGGCGGCCACGGTCTGGCCGACATCGAAGTGCCGCGCCACGACGATACCGTCCACGGGAGCCCGGATGTAGGTGTGGTCCAGATCGGCCTGGGCCTGAGCCAGCGCGGCGGCGAATTGGGCCACCTGCGCCTGGTTGGAGGCCAACTGCGTGCGGGCTACCTCTACTTCCGCCTCGGCGGCTTTGACGTTCTGCTGGGCGGCGTTCTGTTGCGCCTTCGCCGATTCCTGAGAGGCCACGGCGGTATCGTAAGTGGCCTGCGCCGTGTCCAGGTCCTCGGGCGAAAGGATGCCTTCTTTCTGCAATTGCACGCGGCGGTCGAGTTTCACTTTGGCGTCTTTCACGGCCACCTGCGCGCGCAGCACGTTGGCTTTGGCGTCCGCCAGCGAGGCATTGGCCGCGGCCACCTGGGCCAGGTCCTTCTGGATCATCGCCTGCGCGTTCACCACGGCCGCTTTAGCGGCGTTGAGGTTCGCCTGCCCCTGGTCCACGCGCGCCTGGAAAATTTGCGGATCGATGCGCGCCACCAGTTGGCCTTTGGTTACTTTGGTGTTGAAATCGGCGTACAGAGCCTGGATGTTGCCGGAAACCTGCGAGCCTACCTGCACGGTCACCACCGCGTTGGGGTTACCGGTGGCCGAGACCACGTCCTGGATCGTGCCTTTGCGCACGGCAGCGGTGCGGTATTGCATGTCGCCACGTCCGCCCAGCCATACGCCGGCCGCGGTCAGGACCAAGGCCGCCGCTCCCGCGATCCACCACATCCTCCCGGTTGGAAGTCCCATATAGCCTAGCCTCCTGACTGGTAGGCGTATCCGGGCGGAAGCCATTTCGTAAAGATTCGTACAGCCCGTGTAAATGTTCTTCACCAACTTCCCACCGGCCACGCTGCCGCTCTGCGCCGGCGTTCACACAACTTGTTAACATCTGAGTGGGCTTTATGAATGCGAAACGAACACACGTAGTACTATCCGACGAGTTGGTGCGGGAGATCGACACGGTGGTGGGCAGCCGGCAGCGGAGCAGCTTTATCAGCCAGGCGGTGGAAAAGGAACTGATGCGGCGCCGTCAGCTTGCTGCTCTGGATGCCGCCGCCGGCGCCTGGAAAGACAAGGATCACCCCGAATTGAAAGAGGGAGCTGCCCGGTGGGTGCGGAAGCTGCGCCGCGAAAATGAGCGCCGCGTCCGAAAAGCAAGTACCCCCTGATATGGCAACATTCCTGCTTGACACCAGCGTTTTGATTGACGTGCTCAACGGGAAAAGGGGCCGTGGGACGCTGTTGCGAAACCTGATCGCAGAAGGCCACATCCTGGCCTGCTGTCCGATCAATGTGAGCGAGGTCTATGCCGGCATGCGGCCCAGAGAAGAGGCGCGAACCACCGCCTTGCTGCGCAGCCTGGAATACTTCCCCATCACCTTTTCGGTTGCTGAACTGGCCGGCCTGCTGAAGCGCGACTACGGTAAGCGAGGCCGCACTCTTAGCCTAACGGACACCACGATCGCGGCCGTCGCGATTCACCATCAGCTCACCCTGATCACGGACAACACGAAGGATTTCCCGATGAAGGACCTTCGGGTCTACTCCGCGCCTGCTGACCTAACGCTGCTGTAGGGAGCGGAGCGCGTAAGCCGCACGCCGCATCCTCTCCTGTGCACTGCCCGCAAAAATACCTCGCTGGAAGTATAGGAAATCCGCGTTCGCTGCCCTAAATTGAAGATCAAGCACCGAGCCGTGGTCCACCGGCCGGCGCGGGAATCGAAGTGTGAGATTGCACATCGCCATCGGGCTGTTGCTGGCGCTCGCGCCTCTGGCGGGCGATGGCGAATCTCCCCCGCGGGAACGGCTGGTGGACCTCGACGTGGTTGCCGTTGACGCCCACGGCCAGCCCGTGAGCGGCTTGACGCTCGAAGACTTCCGCGTCACCGACGCGGGCCGGCCCCAGAAAATCGCCTTCTTTCGCCACTTTGATGCCAGGCTCCGCCAGCCCCCGGCCCTCGCGCCCAACGAAGTCTCCAACCGCAGCCGCTCGAACATCCCGCATGCCACGGTGATTCTGCTCGACATGCTGAACGAACGGTTTGAAACCCGGGCGTTCGCCGCGGACCAACTGGCGCACAACTTGCAGAGCCTGGAGACTGCCGATTATCTGTATCTGTACCTTTTGACGCTGAACGGCCGGCTGTATGCCGTGCGTGGGCTGCCCGGCGCGGCGGACCCGCCGTCCGGCCCCCAGGCGGCGCCATGGACTCGCCAGGCCAAATCGCTGATGGACGCCGCCATGCGCCGCTTCATGCAAGTCCGGCCGGTCGATATCGATGTGGCCGTGCGGGTGCAACTGACCTACACGGCGCTGGAGGAGCTTTCGGTCGAGCTCTCCAAGGTTCCCGGCCGCAAAAACCTCGTGTGGATCACGGACGGCGTACCCATTTCCCTGGGGCCGCGCCGCTCCGATACGGGCGACTTCGTGGATTTTACACAGCCGCTGCGGCAGTTGAGCGAACACCTCGGACTGTCGGGCGTGGCCGTGTATCCGGTGCGGCAGGTCATGATGGGCAGTCCGGATGCGATGGGTGCGGGCCGCGGCGACGGCATCGGAAGTGAAGAGACTCTGGATGAGGTCGCGGGCTTGACCGGAGGGCGGCCCGACGCGGGGAAAGACATCGGCCAGGCAATCCGCCAGGCCATGAACGACGTGCGTACCGGTTACCAGATCGGATACTATCCGCCCGTCCAGCACTGGGATGGCAAGTTCCACAAACTGCGCGTCTCGTGTAGCCGCAAGGGCGTGCGTATCCAGGCCAAGAGTGGCTACTACGCCCATCCGGAGCCGCCCGGGGCGGAGGCCCGGCGTGCCATCGACGCGGTCGCTTCCACCCCCTTCGATGCTGCCGAAATCGGGCTGCGCGCCAAATTGTCGCCGGATCCGCACAGCGCTGGCACGGCGCACCTGGCGGTGCGCATCGACGCCAATGACGTAGTAATCGCGCGCGAGGAGCATCAGTACACCGCGCACCTGCGGCTGGCGGTGATCGGGTACCAGTCGGACGGGCGCAAGGAAGCTTCCGCCATCATTCCCCTGGATCTGCATTACAGCGACCAGCAGCGGAGCCAGGCGCTCCAGCAAGGAGTTCCTTTCGCCAACGACTTGAAAATCGAGGAGAACCTGAAAGCGTTCCGCTGCGTCGTCTTTGACTCCGGCTCGAACGCCGTGGGCTCGGTCACTATCCCGGTCCCGGCAGCCGCGCCGAGCCCAAAGCCGTGAAAACCGGCAAACTCGCCCTGCCTACACAGCATTTTCGGCGGCCAGCAGGTCCAGCAATTTCTCGAAAGCCGCCACCGTGTGATCCACATCGCGCCGGTTGTGGACTCCGGAAACCAGCCCGCCTGGCCAACCCATGAGATCTACACCGTTCAGCAGAAAGCCCGCGCGGATTTTCTGAAGCAGTTCCATCGGGGTGGCGCCCTTGAGTTTGCTCCAGGGGAGACGCCCCTGGTGGATGTCCTCCGGCGTGACGGGAACGCGCTCGAGATTGGGATAGATGTGGAAGGCGGAGAACTCGCCGTACACGCACCAGGCCATGCCCTTGCGTCGCAGCACCCCGTTCATCTCGCGGCGGATCTCCGCGGCGGTGCGGTTGGCGGCTTCGATCACGTCGGTGTCGCGCACCAGCCGCAGAGTGGCGATCCCCGCGGCGGCTGAAGGCGGCGCGGCATTGTGGGTGCCCTGGTGCGCCACGTCAGGCAGCCGCAGTCCCTGTCCGGTGACGCGATGCTCCATCACACCGAGCACGTCGGCGCGCCCCGCCAGCGCGGCTCCGGGCATCCCGCCGGCAATGATCTTACCCAACGTCGTCAGATCCGGCGTGACCTGATAGAACTGCTGTGCGCCGCCGGGCGAGCAGCGGAATCCGCTGATCACCTCGTCAAAAATGAGCAGCACGCCGTGCTCCTTCGTCGCCTCGCGCAAATCCCGCAGGAACTGCCCGTTCAGCGGCACCTGTCCGAAAGTGGCGCCGGTCGGCTCGAGGATCACCGCGGCGATATCATGGCGGCTCTCGCACAGCCGGCGGAAGGCGGCGATGTCGCCCGGAGGGCAGAGCAGCACGCGCCCGGCCACTTCCGGAAGGATGCCCGGGGGAACCTCCGCGCCGAAGGCTACGTGGTCCTGCCAGCCATGGAAGTGCGAGAGGAAGCGCACCACCATCGGCTTTCCTTTGTACGCGCGGGCCACGCGCAGCGCCAGCATGGTGGCCTCGGTGCCGGATAGCGTGAAGCGCACCCGCTCGGCGGAGGGAATCATCTGGCGGATCAGCTCGGCCCATTCCACTTCCAGTTCGTGCGAGGAGCCGTAGTGCATGCCCTTGGCCACCTGTTCGGTGACCGCGGCCACCACAGCCGGGTGGCTGTGGCCCAGGATCAGCGCGCCGTGCCCCCCGAAGTAGTCCACGTACTCGTTGCCGTCCACGTCCCACTTGCGGGAGCCCGAGGCGCGCGCCGTGAAGAGCGGATGCGGGCGCAGGTAGCGTCCCACGTGCGTGACGCCTCCGGGAAACAGCCCCGCGGCCCGCTCGAATAGCCGCGCCGACGCCGGCGTCTTTTCTGCGTATGCCTGCAAGATGCGCGAAGTTTGCATGGAGATTACAATTCTAACTGGACAGTCGCACTCTGAGTGAGAGGGGCCATCGATATCTATGAAAACTTCCGAAGTTTCCCTGAACGATTTGCAGGGCGTGTTCGCCGTACCGCCGCTGGCGCGGCGCGCCGATGCCCGCCGGACGCTGGATTTTACCGAAAACGAACGCCTGGCGCGGTATCTCGGCGAGGGCGGCGTAACGCGCCTGATGTACGGCGGTAACGCTTTCCTGTATCACGTCACGCTGGCGGAGTACGCCGCCCTGCTGGAATGGCTGAGCGGATTGGACGACGGCGCGTGGGCCATCCCCAGCGCCGGACCGTCCTACGGGCGGGCCATGGACCAGGCGGGGCTCCTGCGCAAGCATGCATTCCCTTGCGTCATGATGCTGCCCTGCGGCGACCCGCGCGACGCGGCGGGACTGGAGCAAGGTCTGCGCGAGTTCGCCGACGCCGCCGAAAAACGGCTGATCCTTTACCTCAAGGAGGAGAGCAACTACGGCGCCGATAAGGAAGCCGGCTTAGACGTGGTGGGGCGGCTGGTGGCCGACGGCATTTGCGTGGCCATCAAGTACGCCGTGGTGCGCGTGGATCCCAACCAGGATCCCTACCTCGAGAGCCTGCTGCGCCGCGTGGACCGGCGGCGCGTGATCAGCGGCATGGGTGAACGCCCGGCTGTCTGCCACCTGCGGGACTGGGGACTGCCCGGATTCACCACCGGCTCGGGCTGCGTGGCGCCGCGCTTGAGCAACGAGATTCTGCGGCTCTGCGCCCTGGGCGACTTCACCGCGGCGGAAAAGGTGCGCGCGCGCTTTCTGCCGCTCGAAGACCTGCGCGATGCCTGGGGCCCGGCGCGCGTCCTGCACCAGGCCGTGGAGCTGGCGGAAATCGCGCAATGCGGGCCGCTCATCCCATACCAGTCGGCCCTGCGCGAGGTGCAGACTCGCCAACTTCGGCCCGTGGCGCAGGACCTGGCACGCGCCAACGGCCAGACTCTGGAGAGCCGGGCACAGACCCTATCGGCCGTGTGAGACGGCCGCGCTCCTAGCGTTTCCGGGCGGCCTTCTTAGGAGCAGCCTTTTTGGCCGCCTTCTTCACCGCTTTTTTCGCCGGGGCCTTTTTAGCAGCCTTTTTCACAGCGGCCTTCTTGACGGCTTTCTTCGCCGTCTTCTTGACGGCAGCTTTCTTGGTTGCTTGCTTCATTTCGGGGTGTACCTTTTTTCTATTCTATCAATAAAACATGAATTGACAAATCTGTTTTTATCGCACGGTGCGAATGCAAACAGATCCCCCCCGGATGGCGGCCACGAAGTGCACCTCGCTCGCGGGCGAGACGCGTTCCAGCAACCCGAGCGGGCTGACCTCTCCATCCACGGCCACGGAGATGTTGGGGCGCAGGCGCTCCTGGTCGAGCAACCGCTCGCGCAGGCCCGGCCAGGAGCGTTCCAGGTTTTCAATCACCTCGCGCACGGTGGCGCCGTCGGCTTCCACCGTCGCGCGCCCGCCCGTGAGGTTTTGCAGCAGCGTGGGAATGTAGACGGTTGGCACCGGCTCAATCCCTCTGCTTCCAGATGGCCTCCATGATGGCGGGAGGATTCATGGGCAGCCGGTCCATGCGCACGCCCGCCGCGCGATAGATGGCGTTGGCGAGCGCCGCGGGTGGCGGCACGATATTCGCCTCGCCCACGCCGCGCACTCCGAAGGGATGCCCCGGATTCGGCACCTCCACGATGGCTGTGTCGATCATGGGCAGATCCAGGCTGGTGGGCATGCGGTAGTCCAGCAGGCTCGAATTCAGCATCGCGCCGTCCGCGCTCATGTAATACTCCTCGTTGAGCGCCCACCCGATGCCTTGTACGCTGCCGCCCTGCATCTGGCCTTCGACATAGGCCGGATGAATGGCCCGGCCCACGTCCTGCACCGAAGTGAAGCGCAGCACGGTTACCTTGCCCGTTTCGGGGTCGACTTCCACGTCCGCGATGGCGCCGGAGAAGGATCCGCCCACGCCGCGGGGATTCACCGCGCCACGACCCACCACGGGGCCGCCGGTCTCTCCCAGGCGCGCTGCGAGTTCCTGGAAAGTCATGCTGCGTTCGCCGGCGCGGAACACGCCGCGCGAGACTTCCACCGCCGCCGCGTCGGTCTCCCACAACTTGGCGGCGCGCTCCTTCATCTGCCGGAGCACATCCTGCGCCGCCTCGTAGGCCGCCCATCCGGTGGCGAAGGTGACGCGGCTGCCGCCCGTGACGGCCGTGTAGCCCACCGAATCGGTGTCCACCACGGTTGGCCGCACGGATTCGGCGGGAATGCCCAGCACCTCGGCCGCCTGCATCGCGACCGACGTGCGCGTGCCGCCGATGTCGGTGGACCCTTCCACCAGGTTGACCGTGCCGTCCGCGTTCACGCTCAGCGAGCAGCTCGAAGGCAGGCCGACGTTGAACCAGAAGCCGATGGCCACGCCGCGGCCGCGGTTGGGACCGGGCAGCGGAGCTTTGTAGTGGGGATGATTCCGCATGGCCTGAATCACCTCCACGCAGCCGATGCGCCGGTATTTGGGGCCGTCCGCGCGGCGGGTGCCTTCCTTGGCGGCGTTCCGCAGCCGCAACTCGAGGGGGTCCAGACCGAGCTTTTCCGCCAGCTCGTCCACCACGCTTTCCGCGGCGAAGGCCGCGTTGGTGGCGCCCGGCGCGCGATACGCGGCCGTGCTGGGCTTGTTCACCACCACGTCGAACCCGTCGATCACCACGTTCGCCAGATCATAGGCGGCGAAGATGCACATCGCCCCCGGTCCGACCATGGCTCCCGGATATGCGCCCGCTTCGTAGGCCAGGTACCCCTGCGCGGCGGTAATGCGCCCATCCCTCCTGGCGCCCATCTTGACCTTGATATACGAGCCAGGCGTTGGCCCCGTGCCCTCGAAGACTTCCCGCCGCGACATCACCAGCTTCACCGGCCGCCCCGACTTGCGCGACAGCAGCGCCGCCACCGGCTCCAGATACACCGGGATCTTGCCGCCGAATCCGCCGCCGATCTCCATGGGCGTCACCCTGACCTGAGAAACTGGCAGGTCCAGCATGCAGGCTACTGTGTCGCGCACGGTAAATGCGCCCTGCGTGCTGCACCAGATGAGCACGCGGCCGTCGTTGTTCCACAGCGCCGTGGCGTTTTGGGGCTCGATATAGCCCTGGTGCACGGTGGCCGTGTGGAACTCCCGCTCCACGATCACGTCCGCCTCGGCGAATCCTTTTTCGAGATCCCCCATCGAGTAGCGGAAATGCTCGGCCACGTTGCTCACGCGGCCGGTCTTCTCGCCGAACTCCTTGGTGACCAGGTCTTCGTGAAGAATGGGCGCGTCCTCCCGCATGGCCTCGGGCGCGGTGAGGACGCAGGGCAGGACTTCATAATCCACTTCGATCAGGTCCAGCGCATCCTCGGCCACGTGCGCGCTGGTGGCCGCTACGGCTGCCACGGCGTGGCCCTTGTAGAGCGTCTTACCCCGAGCCAATACGTTGCCGCGGATATAGCTGAGCGGCGTATCGCCCTCGCCCAGGTCCACGAGGCGCTCGGGCGAATCCGGAAAATCCGCGCCGGTCACAACGGCCAGGACGCCCTCCAGCGCCTCAGCCTTGCTGGTGTCGATGCGCAGGATGCGGGCGTGCGCGTGCGGGCTGCGCAGCACCGCGCCGTGCAGCAGGCCGGCCATCTGCACATCGGCGCCATACAGGGCGCGGCCGGTCACCTTGTCGGCCCCGTCGTGGCGAATGGGCCGCGTCCCGACGACAGTCATTTCAGCAGTGCTCATGCTTTTACCTCCCGGAGTTCCTGGGCCGCCTGTTCGACGGCGCGCACAATCTTATCGTAGCCCGTGCAGCGGCAGAGATTGTTGGCCAGCCACAGGCGGATGCGCTCCTCTGAGGGCGCCGGCTCCTGGTCGAGCAGCGCCTTCGCGGCCACGATGAAACCTGGGGTACAGAAGCCACACTGCAGAGCGGCGTTTTGGAGGAACGCTTGTTGCACCGGGTGCAATTGGTTGCCCCGGGCGATGCCCTCGACGGTCGTAATCTGCGCTCCCTGCGCCTCCACGCCCAGCACCAGGCAGGAATTGACGATGCGGCCGTCCATCAGCACCGTGCAGGCGCCGCAGTTGCCGTCATTGCAGCCTTCCTTGGTGCCGGTCAGACCGATGACGTCGCGCAGGCATTCAAGCAGGCTCTGGCGCGGCTCGCACAGGAACTCCACCGGCTCTCCGTTGATCGTTGTCTGTACTGGAACTTTGCGGTGCATGGTGTGTTATCGGGCCTCCCTGGCTCTTTGGACAGCGGTTTCGAGGGCGCGGCGCGTAAGCACCGAGCAAAGATGGCGGCGGTAATCCGCCGTGCCGCGCATGTCGGTGATCGGCCGCGCGGCCCCGCGCGCGATTTCGGCCGCGGCGCTGATGGCTTCCGGCGTCACCGGCTGTCCGGCGAGCGCCTCACCGGCCTCGCGCACAAACAGCGGCGTCGGGGCCACCGCCGCCAGCGCGATGCGCGCGGAGCGGAATACGCCGTCCTCCAGCACGACGCTGACGCCGGCGCCCGCCACCGCGATATCCATCTCGTTGCGCGGGATAAAGCGAAGATAACGCGCCCCGGAGCGGGCCGGGCCGGGCGGCAATTGGATCGAAACCAGCAGTTCGCCGGGCCCCAGCACGTTGCGGCCGGGCGCGGTGCAGAAATCCTCCACGGCCACCTCCCGCGTGCCGGAAGGGCCGGCCACGCGGCACACGGCGCCCAGCGCGATCAGCAGCGGAATTGAATCCGCGCTGGGCGCCGCGTTGCATAGATTTCCGCCGATGGAGGCGCGTCCCTGGATCTGCGTGCCTCCGATGATGCCGGCCACTTCCGCCAACGCCGGAAACGCGGACTGCACCGCCCCATCCCCATAAATGCGGTAGCAGGGGACCGCCGCGCCCAGAGTGAGTCCCTTCGCCGGGTCATGGTGGAGCGCATTCAGTTCGGGAATATGTTTGACATCGACCACCAGGTCGGTCTGTTTCTTTCCCGCTCGTAACTGGACCAGCAGGTCGGTGCCACCCGCCAGCAGCAAGGCTCCGGGGTGCTGGGCAAGAAGCTTTACAGTTTCGTCCAGCGACGCCGGAGCGGCATAATCAAACCACTTCACGCCTTGTCTCCTTGATCCTTCATCGTGAGCTACCTTTACAGCGTACAACGAGCGCGGGCCGGACGACGTGAACACCGCCGGCCTTTTGGGCTGGAACCGAGTCGCGACCGTGAGGGAGCGCTCTGTCTCGCGGAAGAGGTAGGATCAACGGAGAGACTGGAGGAGCGGCGGGATGAATCGGCGCGAATTCCTGCGGCAAACAACTGGCGCGGGCCTGGCAGGCAGTGCGGCGGGTCTGGCGCGCGGGGTCTCCCTGGTCGTGGACCCGGACGACCCGGTGGCGTCGGCGGCGCCGGCCCGGTGGGCGGCCGGCGAACTGCGGCGCGCGCTCGAAGAGCACGGAACGGCCGTGCGGTCGCGCGCCGCGCTCGATCAGGCGGACCCCGCCGAGTCATGCGTGCTCGCAGCCGGAGCTTCGTCCGCGCTCGCGCGGGAAATCCTGCGGGCGGCCGGCGTCGAGGCGCCGTCCGGGGCCGAAGCGCTGGCCCTGGCGCCGGACAGAGCCGCGGGGCGGCCCGTGCTGCTGGCGTGCGGCAGCGATGTGCGCGGGCTGGTGTACGCCCTGCTCGAACTGGCGGACCGCGTCCGGCTCGGCGCGGGTCTGGAAATGTCGCACGCCCTGGTGGAGCGGCCGGCCAACCAGGTCCGCAGCGTGACCCGCTGCTTCGTGAGCGACGTCGAGGACAAGCCCTGGTACTGGGACCGCTCCATGTGGGGACCGTACCTCTCGATGCTCGCCGCCGAGCGCTTCAACCGCTTCAGCCTGGCTTTCGGCATCGGCTACGACTTCCCGCGCAACATTCGGGACTGCTATCTGCACTTCGCCTATCCCTTTCTGCTGGCCGTGCCCGGTTACGACGTGCGCGCCAGGGGCCTGGCCGACGCCGAGCGATATCGCAACTTCTCATTGCTGCGCCACATCGCGGCGGAGACCGCGGCGCGGGGACTGCAGTTCCAACTGGCTCTGTGGACCCACGGCTATGTGTGGGAGGACAGCCCGCACGCCAACTACGTGATTGAAGGGCTCACGCCGGAGACGCACGCGGCGTATTGCCGGGACGCGCTCTACGAGGTGCTGGAGGCCTGCCCGGCCGTCAGCGGCGTAACCTTGCGAGTGCACGGCGAAAGCGGCGTGGCCGAGGGCAGCTACGGTTTCTGGAAGACCCTGTTTCAGGGCATCACCCGCACCGGGCGCCCGATCGAGATCGACATGCACGCCAAGGGCATGGACCGCCGCATGATCGACCTTGCCCTGGCTACCGGCCTGCCCGTAAAGATTTCGCCCAAGCTGTGCGCCGAGCACATGGGGCTGCCCTATCACCAGGCAGCCATCCGCGAATTGGAGATGCCGCCGAAAGAGCAGGCGAGCAACCGGTTCTTCGCGCTGAGTTCCGGATCCCGGCGCTTCCTGCGCTACAGCTACGGAGACCTGTTCGACGAAAACCGGCGGTATGGCGTGCTGTTCCGTGTCTGGCCCGGGACGCAGCGTCTGCTGCTCTGGGGAGACCCGGCCTTCGCGGCCGGCTACGGCCGGGCGGCGAACTTCTGCGGCGCCGACGGACTCGAACTGTGCGAGCCGCTCTCCTTCAAGGGCAGAAAAGGCTCCGGGCTGCCCGGCGGGCGGAACGCCTACGCGGAAGCGTCGCTCGCGCCGCGCTTTGACTGGCAGAAATATCTCTATACTTACCGCCTGTGGGGGCGAAACCTGTACCGTCCCGGCGCGCAGCCCGAAGCGTGGCGCCGTCTGCTCGCCGCGCAGTTCGCGGCCGGCGCGCCGGAAGCGGAAGCCGCACTCTCCAGCGCCAGCCGGATTCTGCCGCTGGTCACCACGGCGCATGGACCCTCCGCGGCCAACAACAGCTACTGGCCGGAGACCTACACCAACATGCCCATCGTGGACCCGGCGCGCAAGAGCCCTTACAGCGACACGCCCAGCCCCAAGCGCTTCGGGACAGTGAGCCCGTTCGATCCGGAGCTATTCTCGCGCGTGGATGATTGCGCCGCGGAGCTGCTGGCGGGCGAGCCCAGCGGCAAATATTCGCCCCTGGAGGTGGCGCAATGGCTCGAGGACCTCGCGGCCGCGGCCTCAAAGCATCTGGAACGGATCGCGGCCGCCGGCGTAGAGGCGCAGCGCCTGCGTGCGGATGTGGCCATCCAGGCCGGGCTGGGGCGCTTCTTCGCCTGGAAACTGCGCAGCGGCGTCCTGTATGCCATCTACGGCCGCACCAGCAACGCGGAGGCGTTGCGGCAGGCCCTCGAGGCCTATCGCCGGGCGCGGGCCGCCTGGGTGGAGCTCGCGGAACACGCGCGCGTGTATCGCGCCGACATCACCTTCGGCTTCGACGCGCACCTGCGCGGGCACTGGCGGGACCGTCTGCCGGCCATCGACGCGGACCTCGCTGATATGGAGAAGCAGCCTGCCGGCGGCTCCGACAAGGGCGCTTCGGCCGTTCGCGCGGCCCTGGCGCGTCCGCGGCGCCCGCCGCTGGCCTGCCGGCATACCCCCGTGCAGCATTTCCGGCCCGGCCAGCCGCTCGCCATCGAACTGGCCGCGGCCGGCCCGGTCTCCGTGCGGCTGCACTACCGGCACGTCAACCAGGCGGAATCGTATCGCGTCGTGGAGATGCAGAATCACGACGGCCGCCATCGCGTGGTCATTCCGGGCGAGTACACCGACTCGCCCTTCCCCCTCCAGTACTACTTTGTCCTGCGGCAGCCGGACGCCGCCTGGATCTATCCGGGCTTCGACAAAACCCTCGCAAACCAGCCGTATTTTGTCGTCCGTCGCGCCTGACCGTCTGCCTACAACCCGGTTTTGGCGGCAGCATTCTCCAAAAACAGCGAACCTTCGCGGATGTAGCGGCGCAACGTGGCGAGGCTGCGGTGGCCGGTCTGGTTCATGATGGAGCGTTCGGAGGCGCCGCCCATGGCGGCGGCGGTTGCCAGTCCGGCCCGCAGGCTGTGGCCTGCATAGAGTGCCGGATCATAGCCCGCGGCCATGGCGGTCCGCTTCACCACGCGCGCCACGGCTCGGTCGGAAAGCCGTCTTCGGACCACGCTGCCGTCGCGCCGGATCGGACAAAATACCGGGCCTGCGTCCCCTCCCGCCAAATCGCGCCAGGCTTCGAGCGCTCTCGCCGGGCAGTGTTCTTTGCGGCTGCCCAGGGGAACACCGATCTTCCTTCCCTGCCCCTCCGGATCGGTCTTGGACCGCCGTAGCGTGAGGGTGAGTCCCTCGGCGCCGAAGATCACGTCCTGCCAGTCGAGCGCCACAAGTTCCGACCGCCGGAAGGCCCCGGCGAACCCCACCAGCAGCAGTGCCCGGTCCCGCGTGCCCCGCAGCGTGTCGGGCAGAGTCTCGATCATGCGCTTCAAATCGGCCGTCAGCACGGGACGTTTCGCCGCCGCGGCGGTGCCTTTCGCGCGGCGAATGCCCGCCATTAGAGCGCGCACCGCCGGGACCCGCGTCGGCGGCTCGCACCCGGCTGCCTGGTGCGCCTGCGAGATGGCGCACACCCGCCGGCTCAGCGAGGAAACCTTGTGGGTGGCCGCCAGTTCCGTGAGGTAACAAACCAGGGTTTCCGGCGCCGCGGGCAGCGCCACCCGGCTGCGCGCTTCACACCACGCCGAGAAATGACCCCAGTCGGCGCGGTAGGCGCGCCGCGTGTTGGCGGCCTTGGACTGCCGGAGATAGTCTTTGGCTTGCTCCATGGTGTCGAGCGTGGCGGGCAGCGTCGGCAGGTCCGGCATGGCAACCGTCTATTATCTCCGGTTCCATAGAATGTTCGAAGGGGGAATCATGAACGGCAAATTCGCAGGTCCGTCGCGGCGGTCCTTTTTGGCCGGGACGGCGCTGGCCGCGCAAGCCCCGGGAGCGCAGCGCGCCGGCGGGCCTCGGCTGCGCGTCGTTTGCGTGGGCGGGCATCCGGACGATCCGGAATCCGGCTGCGGAGGCACCCTGGCGCGATACGCGGAACAGGGACACTCGGTCACTATCATCTACCTGACCCGCGGGGAGGCCGGTATTCCCGGCAAATCGGCCGCCGAATCCGCCGCCATCCGCAGCGCCGAAGCCGAGAAAGCCTGCCGGATTCTGGGCGCCCGGCCCGTGTTCGCCGGGCAAATCGACGGAGCCACGGAATTCAACCGCCGTCGCGTGGAGGTCTTCGGCGAGCTGCTGCTCGCCCAGCAGCCGGATGTGGTGCTGACGCACTGGCCGGTGGATTCGCACATGGATCATCAGGTCGCCAGCCTGCTCGTGTATCGCACCTTCGTCGCGTACCCGCAGCGCTTCTCGCTGTATTATTTCGAGGTGAACCTGGGCAGCCAGACCATGGGTTTCCACCCCACGCACTACGTGGATATCACCGCCACGCGGGCCAAGAAAAAAGCCGCTCTGTACGCGCACGCCAGCCAGGATCCCGAAGGCATCTACCGCAAGCATCATGAGATCATGGAGAATTTCCGGGGTCGCGAATCCGGCGTGGCCGCGGCGGAATCTTTCGTGCATCTCGACCGCGTATATCCTCCGGACCGGCTGCCCGGATAGCTACCGAGCCGCGACCGTCAGGGAGCGGTTGATCTGCCACGGCTGATCAGCCCCAGGAGAACACATGTCACACAGTTTCGCGCAGAGATTACGGGAGAGTTCCGGATGGCTGGGGAGCTGGTGTACCTTCGCCAGTTTTGCCAGCACGGAAGTGATGGCGCAGCTCGGCTTCGACTTTCTGATTTTGGACCTGCAACACTGCGAACTGACGCAGGCGGACTTCCCGGCGGTGCTGGGAGCGTTTCGCCAAGAGCGGCCGGCGGCCGTGGTGCGCGCTCCGGCCAACGAGTACCACATCATCAACTGGTTGTTCGACCAGGGCGTGGCGGCGGTGCTGGTGCCCATGGTGAACTCGGCCGAGGATGCCCGCCGTGCGGTCGAAGCGGCCAAGTTCCCGCCGCTGGGCCGCCGCAGTTTCGGCCCCTATCGCGCGTCGCACTATAGTTTCCGGGCGCGCGAATACATGGCCGAAGCCGACCAGCAGGCCACCCTGATCGTGCAGATCGAGAGTGCCCAGGGCGCGCGGGAAGCCGGGAAGATTTTGGCCGTGCCGGGGGTCGATGCGGTGTTCATGGGCCCGAACGACCTGGCATTTTCCCTGCTCAAGCCCGGAGAGTCCCTGGCGCGGCCATCCGGCAGCGGCGCCGCGGGCGCCGGGCAGTGGACTTCGTTCGCCCGCACGCCGGAAGTCCTCGAGCTGTGTGACCAGGTCCGGCAAGAAGCTATGGCGGCGGGCATCCCCTTCGGCATGACCGCCGGGTCGCTCGAAGAAGCCCGGCACTGGTTCGCCAAGGGCGCGAACTTCATGACTGTGGGCTGCGATTTTCTGTTCCTGAGCGCCGGCGCGCGGGAAATGCTGCCAGGAACGTAGGCGCGTCTCCTCGATCTCGGGCCGGAAGAGGCGGTCCGGAACCGCTCCGTCACCGTCGCGGCTCAGAAACATATTGCAAACACGAAGCACTCAGCTTACCGAGCCGCGACCGCCAGGGAGCGGTCGATCTCGCGAACGCTATGCCAGAACCTCGCGCACCACTCTTCCGCCGAACAGGTCGCGGACCAGGTGGAATTCCGGCTACGGCCGCCGGCCAACGCCGTGGCGAGGGCGGCATTGGCAGATTTCCTATGGTAGAGTGTCTACCAATGACTCGCATGGAATTGTCGCACGGGACGCTGGATCTGATGATTCTCCAGACGCTGAAGTGGGGACCGCAGCATGGGCACGGGATCGGGCAGGCGATCCGCGCCAGCTCACAGGATGCCTTCCAGGTGGAGCACGGGACGCTATATCCGGCGCTTCACCGCTTGGAACGGCGCGGTTGGCTGGCCGCGCAGTGGAAGGTCTCGGAGGCCAACCGCCGCGCCCGTTATTACCGCCTCACTCCGACAGGTAAGAAGCAACTTCTGGAGGAGCAGGCGAAATGGAGAGCATTGGTGCATGCCGTGGCCCAGACCATGAAACCGGTCCGGGGGTGAGAGGATGTGGCCCATTTTCGGCGGGCGCAAACGGGAGACGGAACTGGACGAGGAACTGCAAGCCCATATCGACATCGAAGCCACGCGGCTCGAGGCTGAGGGGCTGAGCAAGGAGGAAGCGGCGAGTCGGGTGAGGCAGACGTTTGGTAGCCGGGCGCTGGTGGCTGAGCAGACACGCGACTCGTGGGGCCTTCGATGGCTGAACGGGGTTCGCCAGGATCTCGAGTATGCCTTCCGTTCCGGACGCCGGGCTCCCGTCTTCGGCGCGGCCGTGGTCCTGTCCCTGGCCCTGGGGATCGGCGCCTCAACCCTCGTCTTCAGCGTGGCCGACACGGTGTACCTTCGCCCGCTGCCATACCCGGTGCCCGGCGAATTGATGTTCGTGGCCATGCGGATCTTCCGCCTGGAGATGGTGCTTTCACCCGATTACGTGGCATGGCGGAAGGACCACTCGGCCTTCGTCGAACTCGCCGCCATGCAGTTCCACGGCGGAGATCCTGCGATTCTGGGCGACAAGGACCCGGTGGAGGTCCACGTCACACGGGTTTCTTATAATTTCATCGCCGCACTCGGGGTTCCACCGGCGATGGGCCGGAACTTCGAGCAAAACGAAGAACTGCCAAACGGGCATAAGGCCGCACTGCTAACCGACGCGCTCTGGCGGACCCACTTTCACTCCCGGGCCGACATCGTAGGGCGGAACATTGCGCTGGATGGCGTGACATACCAGGTGATTGGGGTACTGCCGCACTCCTTTGTCATGCCGCTGGAGGTGCCGGCGGATATTTTGACGCCGCTGCCAATCACGCCGGCGATAAGCCATCACGACCGCGGTCTGGCGACCTGGACCGTCATCGGCAGATTGCGGCCGGGTGTGACCCAGGCGCAAGCGTTCGCGAACCTCAAGCTGTTGTTTGCGGCGAGCAGAGCCGACGCGCCCGAGATCTTTCGCGACGACGCTTCAGTAATGATCGAACCGCTGCAGCAGCGCATGGCGGGCAATGTTCGAACGCTGCTCCTGGTGCTGGCCGGCGCAGTGGGGTGCCTGCTGATGATTGCGTGCGCCAACGTGGCGAACCTTCTGCTGGCGCGCTGGAGCGCGCGGTCGCGAGAGTTGGCCGTGCGCGCCGCTATTGGCGCGCGAAGAAGCCGGATCGTGCGTCAGCTTGTGACCGAGACGGCGCTGTATTGTGCGGCGGGATCTGCCGCTGGTATGGCGTTAACGGCGTTAGGCCTGCGAACGGTCGTCTACTTTGCCGCGGGCTCCCTGCCTCGGCTGAACGAGGTGAGAACGGACGGGCGCGTTTTCGTGATTGCCATTGGAGTATCGTTGCTCACCATGCTCCTGTTCGGCCTGCTGCCGGCCTGGCGCGCGGGACGGGTCGATGTGCAAACCGTACTGCAGCACGCCGGCCGTCCGGGCATGAGCGGCGGATACCGCGCCTCGCGGCGCGCGCTCGTAGCCGCCGAGGTGGCCCTCTCGGTCGTGCTGCTTTGGGGCGCGGTGCTGCTGCTGCAAACATTGTGGCGGATGCAACATGATCACTTGGGTTTCGCGCCGGAGCATGTCATGAGCGTGTCGATTCCGCTACGGAACACCAACCGGGCCAACGCCAATCGCAAAGCCCTGACCGAGGAGATGCTGGCGAGTATCCGGAGGATACCGGGAACGATGGCTGTCTCTTGGACCGAATGCACGCCATTAACCGGCGGGCCAATGGGCACGACGTTCACGCGGAGCGACCGGCCATTGCCGAAACCTTGGGACCGCGGCGATACCGTAGCCGGGTGCGCCGTAGGGCCGGAGTATTTTCAAGCCTCGGGCATGCGCTTGGTACGCGGACGCGCGTTCGCGGACGCTGACTACGACCATCCTCAAACACTGGCGATCGTAAATGAAGCGCTGGCCCGCCGCTATTTCCCGGGCGAAGACCCGATTGGGCATCAGGTAGACGGCCACCAGAATGGTGGGTGGAAAACCATTATCGGTGTGATGGCGGATTCGAAAAACCAGGGTTTGAACCAGCCACCCGCGCCGCAGATGTTTCTCAATGACATAGCCTTGTCCCCAGGATCGAACCTGGCATTTGTGGTGCGATACGTAGGCGCCGAACCCTTGTTTACCGGCGCCGTTCGTGCCAGTCTGCAGGCGACGGATCCGGGACTCCTTGCGAACTTCGAGAGCCTGGACCAGGCAATCGAGCGCATGTCGGCTGGTTCCCGCTTCAACGGCATGCTGCTCGGAAGCTTCGCGGTGATGGCATTCCTGATGGCCGTTGTCGGCGTGTACGGGGTTCTGGCATTCGCTGTGGCGCAGCGGGCGCCAGAAATCGGGATTCGCATGGCCTTGGGCGCCGGCCCCATGAGCGTGCAGGGCCTGGTCCTGAAGGAGGGCGTGGCTCTGGTGGCGATTGGGACCGCACTTGGAGTGGCGATGTCGCTTGTGGCCGGCCGGTATTTGAAGACACTGCTATATGACATCAGTGCGACCGACATTCGAACCTATATGGCTGTCGTTTTCGCCATCGCGGCCGCGGCTATGGTAGCCGCATGGATTCCCGCGCGGCGGGCCGCTTCTCTCGATCCGACAGTTACGCTGCGAGATTCATAGCCCGCCCTTCCGAACCTGCGTCAAGCCGCGCCCCAGCGCCTCGGAATGCGCCCAAAGCGCGGGGCGCCTCACGCCAGGATCTCGCACACCACTCTTGCGGCCACCGGATCGCGGACCAGGTTGCAACTGAAGTCGCCGGTCTCGCCGTGCTCGATGTTGCCGCCGCTAAATTTAACTAACGAGAAAAGCCTTCAAGCTTGAGGCTTTTCCTGCCGCTCGCCACAGGGTAGACTCGTTTGCGTCTGAGCGCAAGAAGGCACAAGACGCCAGGCACGATAAGGATCAAGGACGATGGCTCCGCCACGACTCCGTTTGCCGTGTAGCGGGTGCCGGATACCGAGGTAAAGACCGGATTAAGGACTGGATTCCCTTGGGCATCGAAGGTATGTAGGCCGGAAAGCGTGGCCGTGTTACTAAAATCGACGTTTCCGGAACCCGCGACCGTTGTGGAGCGGCCAATTCCAGAGATGACTCCACCACTACTAACAAAATCCTCTGTCCCGGTGCCGGCGTTCATCTCAAGGTAAAGATTGAACGGTGTCCCGTACGTGAAACTGAATAATTGAGGGAATTCGAATTTTCCCGAAATGGGTGTGGTGTACATCGCTTGTTGGAAATTGGGTCCGCCAATCAGTGAACCGAATGGCGGGGCACCTACGATGGCCGTGATGACCGCTGCTGAACTGATCGATCCGGATTGGGCGATGACGCCATCAAGAGTGTAAGCTAGCGCCAACAATCCTGGTTCGCCCGTCTGCGGCCCGGAATCAATCGTCACGATGTCAACAAACAGAGCATCTCCGGAGGAAACGAAGCTCACTGGGGAAATCGGGGTGCTCAACGCGGAAGAGCTTGCCACCTTGAGTACACCAAACGATGCGCTTGCCGAAGCACCGAAAGAATACGCCCCGCTGCCTGCTGCAGAGGTGCCGCTAACTGTGGCCGCATCGCCGGGGAGTACTTGGCTGGCAAGCGTGGTACATGGCAAATTAGTGCAGTCAGCGGCATAGGCGGAACTGCTCGTAAAAGGGTTCATCAAATCGGCAGAAAGAGGTGAGGAACAGGCAACCGCTACAAACACAAATCCCAGCTTCATCGCATTAGTTCCTTTCCCGCACAGACCTGTCAGATTCTAACAGGTTTGTATCAACGCCGCAAACGATTTTAGGACCACGATTTCACGATTTGCCGATTTCACGATCACCACAGCAGACTGGCCGGGTCCATCCCCCCCAGCTTCACGGAATGAGCCCGAAGCGCGGGGGCCTTACGTCAGAATCTCGCGCACCACTCTTCCGCTCACGTCCGTGAGCCGGAAGTGGCGTCCCTGGAACTTATAGGTCAGCCGCGTATGATCCACGCCCAGGCAGTGCAGGATGGTCGCGTGCATGTCGTGCACGTCCACCGGGTCGCGGACCACGTTGTAACTGAACTCGTCAGTTTCGCCGTGGGTCACGCCGCCCTTGATGCCGCCGCCGGCCAGCCACACGCCGAAACACCGCGGATGATGGTCCCGGCCGTAGTTTTCCGCGGTCAGCGTGCCTTGCGAGTACACCGTGCGCCCGAATTCGCCGCCCCACACGATCAGGGTGTCCCCCAGCAGGCCGCGCTGCTTCAGGTCTTGTACCAGCGCGGCGGAGGCCTGGTCGGTCTGCTGGCACTGCGCGCGGATATCTCGCGGCAGGTTGCTGTGCTGGTCCCAGCCCCGGTGGAAAAGCTGGATGAAGCGCACCCCGCGCTCGGCCAGGCGCCGCGCCAGGATGCAGTTGGCCGCATACGTGCCCGGCTTGCGCGCATCCGGGCCGTACAGCGCGAAGGTAGATTCGGGTTCTTTCGAGAGATCCGTGAGCTCCGGAACGGAGCGCTGCATGCGAAAGGCCATCTCGTACTGCGCGATGCGCGTCACGATCTCGGGGTCCTGATACTGCTGCTCGTGGATCTGGTTGAGACCCGTCAGATCGTCCAGAAACCGCCGCCGGGCGGTCGCCGAATAGCCCTCGGGATTCGAGAGAAACAGCACCGGGTCGGCGCCGGATCGGAACTTTACCCCCTGATAGCGCGTGGGCAAAAACCCGCTGCCCCATGCCCGGTCCGCCAGGGCCTGCGAGCCGCCCGTGCCCTGTGACACCATCACCACGAAAGCGGGCAGGTCCTGGTTCTCGCTGCCCAGACCGTATGCGATCCAGGCGCCGATGCTGGGCCGTCCGGCAAGCTGGAAGCCGGTCTGCAGAAAGGTCACCGCGGGATCGTGGTTGATGGCCTCAGTCTGCATGGTTTTGATCAGGCAGAGGTGGTCGGCCGCCTTGCCGGTGTAGGGCAGCAGTTCGCTCAACCACATGCCGCTCTCGCCGTGCTGCGCGAAGCGGAACACCGAGGGCGCGGTGGGGAATTTCGCCTGGTAGGCGGTCATCCCCGTCAGCCGCTGGCCCATCCGCACGGACTCGGGAAGATCGGCGCCGCGCACCTTCTCCAGGCCGGGCTTGTAGTCGAACAGGTCGAGTTGCGACGGCGCCCCGTGCTGGAAAAGATAGATCACACGCTGGGCCTTGGGCGGGAAGTGCGGCAGGCCCGGCAGGCCTCCCTCCGCGCGGGCCTCGGATGCCAGCAGGGAGGCCAGCGCCGCGGTCCCTAGCCCCGCCGCCGCGCGGCTGAAGAAGTGCCGCCGGGTGAGAAGCAGGTTCCGTTCTTCGATCGGGTGCATCGCTATTCCTTCGTCACGGTTTCATCCAGGTTGAGCAGCAGGCTGCCCACGGAGGCGTATGCCGCCAACTCGCGCTGGTCCAGGGCAGGATCGCAGGGGAACTCGCCCTGGCTCAAGAAGGCCTTCAGTTCGTCCGCCTTGCCCGCGAAATAGTCCAGGTGATACTGCAAATCGCCCTTGAGCAGCCGCTCTTCGGCCGCAGTGGGCATGCGCGCGGTCACCAGGCGGAAGCCGTAGCGCAGCCGCTCGTCCGCATTCGCGCCGCCTTCCCGGATCATCCGCTGGCCCAGGAAACGTGCGGCCTCCAGGAAGGTGACGTCGTTCATCAGGTCGAGCGCCTGCAGCGGCGTGTTGGTAGGTGTCTCGCGCACCACGCAGGTTTCCCTCGCCGCCGCATCGAAGTTGACCATCATGGGCGGTGCGATGGTGCGTTTCCAGAAGGTATACAGGCTGCGGCGGTGCAGATCGTTGCCCTGGCTCTGCACGTAGTCCATATCCTGCATGGCCAGCTCCTTCCACAGTCCCGCGGGCTGGTAGGGCTTGACCGAAGGGCCGCCGATTTTCTCGTAGAGCAGCCCCGCCACGAACAGCGCCTGGTCGCGGATCATTTCGGCCGGCAGGCGGAACCGCGGCCCGTGCGCCAGCAGGCGATTCTCGGGATCGCGCTGCTCCAATTCCGGCGAAGCCGCCGAGGATTGCCGGTACGTAGCGCTGGTCACGATCAGCTTTTGCATGGCCTTCACGTCCCAGCCCGTACGTACAAACTCGGTCGCCAGCCAGTCCAGCAATTCCGGGTGCGAGGGCCATTCGCCCTGCGAGCCGAAGTCCTCCACGGTCTTCACGATGCCGGTGCCGAAGTACATCTGCCAGAAACGGTTGACCGTCACGCGAGCGAGCAGCGGATTATCCGGATCCACCAGCCATTTAGCCAACCCCAGCCGGTTGTTCGGCGCGCCCGCAGGCGGCGGCAACACCGCGGGGACGCCGGGCTGCACCTTCTCCCCGGGCTTGTCGTAAGCTCCCCGGATCAGCACGAACGTATCCCGCGGCGTCGGGCGCTCGGCCATCACCATGACGGTCGGGAAGCTCCGCTCCAGCTTCTCCTTTTCCGCGCCCAGCTCGGCCAGGCGCTGCCAGACCTCGCGGATTTCCGCGGGGGCCGCGTGCTCCAGAAAATATCGCCGGAGCTGCATGCTCTCGACCAGAGTGCGCTCGCCGGCCGGCTTGGCGGCAATCTGGTTCAGCGATTCGCCCGCGGCCAGCGCCGCGATCTCGTCCTCATCCAGGACCCGCCCGTAGATCCGCACCTCGTCGATGCGCCCGCGGAAGCGCCGGTCCTTTCCCCAGCCGCCGCCGATGCGCAGCGGCTCGCTGAAGCTGCGGCCCGCGTTGCGGAACGGCCGGTAGAGCGTATCCAGCTCTACTTTCATGTGCGCGGGCTTGCCGTCGATGTACACGTGCACGCCTTCGGCCATGCGCGACCCGCTGTAAGTGGCCGCCAGGTGGTACCAGCGCCCCGGCGCCAGCGTCTCCTCGCTGTCCATCCGGATCGCGTCGTCCGCATAGACGCTGGTCAGGTGTACGTGCACCTTGCCCTGGTTCAGGTGCAGCCCGTACCCGCGGCCCTTGGGATCGTCGCGCATCTTGGTGACAATCGGGCCGTCCGGGGTCCCGTCCGCGGACACCCACGCGCAGAGCGTAAACCGGTCCTGGATATCGAAGCCCGCCAGGTCGCCCGCATCCAGGTAGGCTTTCCCGTCAAACGCCGCTGCGTCTCCGACCCGCCCCGGCGCGTGCGTCACCGCTCCCCCGGCTGGCTTCAGCCCCGCCTCGGAGTCCAGCGGAAACGCAGCCACCAGCTCCGCGCCGGGCGCCCAGTAGAGCGGTGCGCCGCCCGCTATGGGGCTTTCCCAGGCGCGCTGGTCTTTTTCCAGTGCCGCGGCGCGCGCGCTCAGGAACGTCTCCTCGCGGTGCATGCGGCCTTCCAGATTCCGCAGCGCCGCCTGCTGCTCCCTGGTGGGCGCCGCCATCACGGGAGGCGAGTTGCCGTACTTCATGCCGCGGCCCAACTCCGGCACGTTGTTGAAGTAGGCGAAGAACCGGTAGAACTCCTTCTGGGTGAACGGGTCGTACTTGTGGTTGTGGCAGCGCGCGCACCCCAGCGTGACCCCTAGAAACACGGTCGATACCGTGTCCACGCGGTCTACCACGTATTCCACCGCGTACTCCTCCGGAATGATGCCGTCCTCGGTGTTGATCCGGTGGTTGCGGTTGAAGCCGGTAGCGATCTTCTGGTCCAGCGTGGCGTTGGGCAGCAGATCGCCGGCGACTTGATCCACCGTGAACTGGTCGAAGGGCTCGTTGCGGTTGAACGCCTCGATCACCCAATCGCGCCAGCGCCACATGCTGCGCTCTCCGTCGAACTGGTAACCGTTGGAATCCGCGTACCGCGCCGCGTCCAGCCAGCGCACGGCCATGCGCTCGCCGTAGCGCGAGGAGGCGAGCAGGCGGTCCACCACTTTTTCGTAAGCGTCCGGCGAGCGGTCGCGCAGGAAGGCATCGATTTCGGCGGGCGTCGGCGGCAAACCTGTAAGATCCAGGCTTACGCGGCGCAGCAGCGTCTCGCGCGAAGCTTCCGGCGAAGGCGCCAGGCCTTCCCGTTCCAGACGCTCCAGTACGAAGTAGTCGATCGGGTTCTTCGGCCAGTTGGCGTGCTGCACCTTGGGAAGGTCCGGCCGCCGCGGCGGCAGGAATGCCCAGTGCTTCTGCCACTGTGCGCCCTGCGCGATCCAGGTGCGCAGCGTTTCGATCTCCGCCGGGCTCAGCGTGCGGCCGGAGTATACCGGCGGCATGCGCCGGGCCTTTTCGGGCGCGGTGATGCGTTGGATCATGAGACTGGCTTCGGGATGGCCCTCCACCACGGCGTGCCTGCCGCCGCCCAGGTCCGCCTTGGCGGCCTTCTCGCTGTCCAGGCGCATGGGAACGTGCTTGGCGGTGGCGTCCGGGCCGTGACAGGTCCAGCAGTTGTCGGAGAGAATCGGACGGATGTCCCGGTTGAACTCCAGCGTCCGGCCGGCCGCCGATGCTACCCAGAGCGTACTGATCCAGACAAACACAACCCCGGTGAGTCGCATGGCAAACGTGCTTACATTCTATATCCGGCGCCCGGGCTCAGGGAGCTGCGGCGTTCCCTGTGGCCGTGCGGATGCGCGCCGCGGCCTGCTCCTCCGAAAGCGCGCGCGCGCTCAACAGCCGGTCGATGGTCTGAATCGTCGCCCGCGCATCCCGGCCGCGCGCTGCGAACAGTTCGTAGAACAGAGGGTAGTACTGGGTGTAAGTCCGGTCGAAAGCCAGCCCGGCGTTGTTGTCCGCGCCCAGGCACTTGTTGAACGAATGGGGATCCGGAGCCATGGCCCGGCAGTCCGCGCGCAGTTCGGTAAACACCCGCGCCTTGCCGGCGAAGGCCTCGTCCCGGGTGATCGCGCCGGCGTGAAGCCTGTCGTACAGGCCGCGCAGCTCGGCATAGTAGCGGTTCACCAACTCCGCTTTGCGCAGAAACAGCGCCGCCTCCGCTTCTAAATTGCGAGACACCGGCGCATCCGCTCCGAACCGCTGCCGTGCATAATCGGCCGCCGTCAGAAATCCCACCAGCGTGGCCGCCGCCTCCGCGATGGCCGGCGGCAGATCCTTGCGGGCGTGGTAGTCCTCGTGCGAAACCACCACCAGAACGCGCTCCGGCGGTTCGCTCGCCAGGGTTGTGGTCACCGGTGTCTTGCCGCTGGCCACCGCTTCGATGGCATAGAAGAACACGTCGAATTTGCGCGGATCCATGCCGCAGCCCGACTCCCGGCCCTGCCGCAGCTTCAGCCCGTCATAGGAGTCGGGCAACTCCAGCGGGCCGGTGTAGTAGCACCGGTAGTACGCCTTGAGCGTCTCCGAATCGCGGCCGAAATTCCGGGTCTTGGGGAAGCCCAGCTTGGACTCGAAGTCCTTCATCCCGTCGATCAGTTCCCGGTTGGGTGTTGTCTGGGCGTGCAGGTGCCCGTCCGCAAGGAAAATCGCTAAGAACACCCCGGCGAGGCGCGGCAGGCCCATCGCCTCCAGGGTAGCTTGTTTTGCGGCTTCAGCCTACTTCCTGGTTCGCCCGGCGCAGATAGGAACGCATGCAGGCGATGCAGTAGGCCGTGCCCGCGCGCCGCAGGCCCCTGTCTCCCGCCAGTTGCGGCACATGATCGGGCTCCGCCAGTCCGTCGAAGCGCACTTCCCGCAGCGTCTTCATCACCCGGTACATGTCCATGTATCCGTCGTCCGGAAAAGTCTCCACGAAGTGCGGCAGAGGCGACGTCACGTTCCGGAAGTGAACCTCCAGGATCTTCCCGCGGCCCCCGAAATCACGGATCATTTCGAAGACGTCCTTCCCCATCTTGTCGCCGCCTTCCGACCACGTGCCCACGCAAAAAGTCAGACCCCAGTAGCGGCTGCCCCCCGCGATCAGCTCCGCGCGCCGGTAGCCCTCGTAGTGCGTGAACAGCTTGGCCACCCCGTTCATCTTCTCGAGCGGCGGATCGTCGGGATGCAGGGCCAGTTTCACCCCCGCCTTCTCCGCCGCCGGAAGCACGGCCTTCATGAAATAGGTGTACGCCGACCAGATGTCTTCGGCGGCATACTCCCGCTCGAATCGCTGCTTCTCGACCTTCCTGCGGAAATCCGTGACGTCGAATTCCCGCGTCGTGTAGCCGCGCCGCGTGACCATGCGCGTCGTGTACGTGTTGGCCGGGTGGAAATCGTAGGACGAAATCGGGATTCCCAGGCGGCCCAGGTCCCGCAGGAAGGCGCAGTATTCCTCGATGTCCTGGTCCCGCCCAGGCTGGCCTAACTGCACGCGCGTGCGCCGGTAGGCGTAGTGCACGCCGGAATAAATTCCGATGCCGTAGGGGGCGAAGCGCTGCTGGAGCGTGCGAATCTTCTCCAGCGGCGTGGGACCGTCGCCAAACTCGACGCGGGCATGCCGCAAACCGATCTGCTGCAAAAACAGCATGTCGTCGTCGCTGATCGTGTGCGCGTCCAGCCGGTGGGCGAACTTGATGTTGGCGGGGTCATCCTCGGCGATGGGGGCGGCGCCGAACGCCGCGGCCGCGAACGCCGGCGTGGTTAGGGATTTCAGGAACGTCCTTCGGTCCGGCATAAGCGCAAGCTTACCCTACCGGCCGGCCGCGTAGTAGCCCTTGCGCGCCTGTACCTTCAGGTTCTTGTCCTTCAGCCGGATCTCGATGTGCCGGTAGCTGCCGTCCCGGGCTTCGTTGATGGGCGTGTACGCGATGGCATACTGGCTGCGCATCTCGTCCTGCAATTCCTTGAACACCTCGGGCAGCGTGTGCTTGCGATCCACCTTGAAAACCCGCCCCCCGGTCTCATTGGCCATTTTCACCAGGTCCGAATCACTGGGGTGCAGGAAGAAGCCGTAGGCGCTGGGGTCGAAGTAATAAATCCCGTATACCACGCTGTCCGCCCGCTGCGCCGCTTCGATCGCGTCCGATACTTTCAGCCGGCTGCCCTGATCCACGCCGTCGGTGATCAGCACGATGGCTTTGCGTCCCACTTCGCTCTGCAGCTTCTCCCTGGCGGCCAGGTACACGGCGTCGAACAGAACCGTGCCCCGCGGCTGGCCCACCGTCGGCACCGGGCCGGGGTGCAGACCGCCGACCGGCGCGCTGACGTGCAGCCCGTCCAGCGCGCGGCCCAGCAGGCGCGTCGAGTTCGTGAAATCCTGCTCCAGCTCCGCGTCCTCTCCGAAGCTGATCACGAACGCCATGTCCTTCTTGCGCAGCACCTCGCCGAAAAATTCAACAGCCGCGCGCCGTTCGATTTCCAGCAGATTCTCCTGGCTGCGGCTCACGTCCACCAGCAGCCCGATGGTCAGCGGCAGATCGGTCTCTCGCGTGAAATACTTGATGGTTTGCGGCTTGCCGTCCTCGAGGATCGTGAAGTCGTCCTTGGTGAGATTGCCGATGAGAGCCCCGCGCTTGTCGCGCACGGACGCCAGGATGTTCACCAGGTTCACCTCCACCTTGATGGGCGGAGGCAGTTCTTCGGCGGGTTTTTGCGGCTGTTGGGGCAGCGCCGGGGCCGCCAGCAGTGCGAGCGCCAGGAGGAACCGGAGCGGCGCGGCGTGAGTGCGCACCATATCGTTACAATAGGGGGGACGTACGGCAGGAGCCTTCTGTTTCCTCATGCGTGAAGCCATTCGCCATCTCACCGCCGCCGACCCCGTGCTCTCTCGCATCATCGAACGGGTGGGCCCGTACCGCATGCAGTTCCGCGAGCCGAATTTCGATACTCTCGTGCGATCCATAGTGTACCAACAGCTAAGCGGAAAGGTCGCCAAGGTGATTTTTGACCGTCTGGCCATGGCGGCCGTCGCCGGCGCCTCCCTGACCCCCGACGGCGTCCTGAAGCTGCGCCCCACGCGCATGCGCGCCCTGGGGCTCTCTCGCCAGAAGACCGCCTATATCCGCGATCTGGCGCGCCTCACCCGCAACGGTCAGGTGGCCTTCGAATCCCTGCCCGGGTTGTCCGACCAGCAGGTCATCGACCAGCTCACGCAGGTTAAGGGCATTGGCGTCTGGACCGCTCACATGTTTCTCATGTTTGCCCTGCGGCGCCTGGACGTCCTCCCCGTGGGTGACCTGGGAATCCGCGTGGCCGTGCGCAAGGCCTACGGCCTCGATGAAACTCCCCGCCCTGCCGACGTGGCCGCCCTCGGCGAGCGCTGGCGGCCCTACGCCACCGTGGCAAGCTGGTACCTCTGGCGTAGCCTCGAAACCGACGCCAACCTGTGATCGTCAGGCCCTGAGCAGCTTTTCCACCGCCGTCGAGAACACGTCCAGCTCTTCGAGCGTGGTGTAGATATTCGGCGTCACGCGGATGGCCTGAAACTGCTTGTGCACGATGGGCGTAACCAGGATGCGGTGCTGCGACCAGAGCTTCTCCACCAGCGGGACCGGCTCCCGCCCTTCCACCGAGAACGACGCCAGCCCGCCGCTCTGTTGTGGGTCGGGATTCGTCAGGATGCGCACCCGCGGCAGGCGCCCCACCCGCGATGTCCAGGTTTCCTTCAGGTAGCGCAGCCGCGCCGCCTTGCGGTCCACGCCGATGGATTCGTGGAACGTCAGCGCCTCGGCGATGGCGTTGTGATTGGCCGCCGGGTGCGTGCCGATCTCCTCGAACTTGCGGATGTTCCCGTCCATCTCGGCCGGCGCCGCCATCATCGGCCACAGCTTTCGGACCTTCTCCCGCCGCACATACAAAAAGCCCGTGCCGTGCGGCGCCAGGAGCCATTTGTGCAGGCTCGTGCCGTAGTAATCGCACTCCAGGTCCGCGCCGCGGAACGGGAAGTGCGCGTAGGCGTGCGCCCCGTCCACGATGGTCTCGATGCCCCGGCTGCGCGCCATCCGGCAGATGCGCTGCACCGGGAAGATCTGCCCCGTGAGGTTCGTGATGTGGCAGAAGTGGATCACCCGCGTGCGCGGCGTAATGGCCCGCTCGAAGCAGTCGTACAGCGCATCCAGCGAAGGCGGCGGCGTGGGAAACGAGAGTTGTTTGAGCACCACGCCGTCGCGCCGCTCGCGCTGCTTCCACGTAGTGATCATGCGCGGGTAGTCCTGGTCCGTCGTCAGGATCTCGTCCGCGGGCTTGAGGTCCAGCCCCAATTGGCAGATCTCCAGCGCTTCCGACGCGTTGCGCGTAATAGCCAGTTCCTCCGAGTCGCACCCGAAGCTGGCTGCCAGGCGCCGCCGCACGCTCTCCACTTCCGGCTCCAGGATGCGCCACATCGTGTACACCGGGGCTTCGTTGCTGAACTCCAGGTAGCGCCGCATGGCCTCCTGCACCACCCGCGGCGATGGGCTCACACCGCCGTTGTTCAGGTTGATCAGTGTGCGGTCCACTGTGAAGGCCATCTGGATTTCCCGCCAGAAATCCTCGTCGCGGGCCGCATCTTCGGCGCTGCGGCGCTCGCCCACCGTGGCGGCGCGCGCCCGGTCGATGGAATCTGGCCGCAGAAACGCTAGCCCCGCGGCCTGGCTCAGGAAGGAACGGCGATGCATGGCGAGGCCATTGTAGCCGATCGCCCGTTGCCTTGGGGGCCCCGGCCACCGGCGCGCTAGGCAAACCGCTTGCGCCAGGCCGCCAGTTCCCTCGCCAGCTCGTCGCGAGCCTCCACAAACCGCGGATCATCGTAGCAGTTCACGCTCTCCAGCGGATCGGTGGCCAGCGCATACAAGGCGTTCGGCCCCCTGCCTTCGTCCCGCAGAATCAGCTTGTACCCTTCGTCCCGCGCCATCTCGGTGTTTCGGTAATGCCCGAAAACCAGATTGCGCCAGGGTTGCTTCTTGGGTAGCGGCTGGCCGAGGGCCAGCGGCAGATAGCTGCGTCCGGTGAGATTCCGGTCCTCCGGCGGCGTGGCGCCCACGGCCTCGCACAACGAAGGTAACAGATCGTAGGAAGCCACCAGTTCGGTGCGCACGGTTTGCGGCGGAATACGTCCGCTCCACACCCAGATCAAGGGCACGCGTACCACTTCCTCATAGAGGTTGAAAGGATAGGAGCCTGCCGCACGGCCCCAGAGCCCGTGGCGCCCCAGCAACTGCCCCGTGTTTCCACAAAACAGGATCAGCGTGTTCCCGGAAAGTCCGCGTTGATTCAGGCGCGCCAGGAGCGCCGGGATCTGGTCATCCAGCGCTGTCACGGCCGCGGCGCACTTGCGCAGGTTGCCCACGATGTCCTTCAGCATCTCTTTGTCGCGCAGGGCGTTCGGTGCGGCCGGCTGCCAGCCGATCGAGTCGAAGCTGGTTTTGGCGTAAAGATCGTAATACTTCTGTGGATGCCCCTCGTACGGCGTGTGCGGGTTGGGATAGCTCACCGTGAGGAAGAAGGGAGTCCCCGCGCTCTGCCGGTCCAGAAACTGGCAGGCTTTAGCGGTCAGTAGGTCCGGGAGGTATCCCTTTTCCTGGACCATCTGGCCGTTCCAGCTCATGGACGGGTTCTGGTACGGGCCCTCGCCGCCCGGCGCCGTGTACCAGAATCCGAAATGGTGCTGCGGCTGCGCCCCGTTGCCCAGGCGCCATTTGCCGATGTAGCCGCAGGTGTAACCCCGCCCGGTCAGAATGTCGGGTAGCATGATCTCGCTCGCAAACGAGGCCGGCGGCGCGGCTTGTCCCTGCGGCGGATTTTCGATCGGTTTGGGGGTCAGAAAATCCAGCACCCCCGTTTGTTGCGGAACCCGCCCGGTGAACAACGTGGCCCGGCTGGCTGACGACGCCGGCGCGCAGGTGAAGGCGAACTCGAACCTTACCCCCAGATTCGCCAGCAGGTCGATGTTCGGCGTGCGGATTTCGCGGTTGCCATAGCAGCCCGTCATCCAGGCCCCCAGGTCGTCGGCCTGAATCAGCAGGACATTGGGTGGTCGTTCGGGAGGGCGTTTCTTGGCGGCAAGAGCCGCCCCACACAGGCTCCCCCAAAGGAACTTGCGGCGCGCAAGGGACATTGCCTACAAGTATATGAGACCTTCTGCTACACTCGATACAGGAGCGTCCTTCCTCTGGCGGTGTAGCTCAGTTGGTTAGAGCGAGGGTCTCATAATCCCTAGGTCGGGCGTTCGAATCGCCCCGCCGCCACCAACTTATTTATCGCCAAACCGAAAGTGTAGAATCACTTCGCTGGCCACCGGCTTGTCGTTTCTTCGCGCGGGCGCGAACTGCCATCCGCCCGCCGCATAGGACGCCAGCGTCACCAGTTCTTCGTCCCGCGGGGCCAGGATCTCCACGCGCGTCACCCTGCCGGAGGGATCCACCCAGGCCTTCAAATCGATCTGCTGGCTCTCGGCCAGCCCCACGCTCGCCACCGGAGGCAGCGCGAAAGTCACATCGCCCAGAGGCCGCGCCGGCGTGAACCCTTCTCCCCCGGCGTCCCGCGGCGACCTTCGCACACGCGGGAACTTCTCCGCCGCGCGCCGCAAGCGCGACGCCTTGGCTGGTTCGTAGGTGGCGGTCGCAATGGTACACAGCCTCTGGCCCAATACTGCCGCCAGTTTCGGAACCGAATCCGGCACGTTCGCCCGCAGCATGGGGGGCGGCGCCAGTTCGATCTCTACTTTCCGGGCCGCCGGATTCTCCACGGGCGGAGAAAAGGGCCTCACGCGCCGCGGCGGAATCCCCGCCGTCAGCATCGCGGCGGCCACCAGGAGAAGCCCCGCCCGGCATGGTCCCCTCCTCACCGGTCCCAAGCCCCGCAATCGCCGATGTAGCGCCACGTCCATGAAATGAGCCCTACCGGAACCACGACCGCGCCGTGGCGCCGCCATTCTGGTTGGGCGAGTTGCCGGAGGAATAGGTAATGCTGGCTTGTGTGGGCAAGGCCAAAGCGGTCCCTTCCGCCTCCACCGCGTCCAGGATCCACAGCAGCAGGTCTTGCTGGAGGCGGAGAAATTCGTCGCCATCCCGCGTCAGGATGTAAACGGCCACCTCCACATCCAGGGAGTAGGTGCCCACGCCCACGAAACGCACCGGGAAAGTGCCGGTTTCGACCTTGGGGTGATCCGCCAGCATGCGCGCGATGGCTTCAAGCAGTGCGCGCACCTGCTCCGGGGTGGTGTCCCGGCGCAGGTTGAGCATGATGTGGAACCACATCTTGTCGCGCTTGGAGAAGTTTTCCAGCACCATCGAGGAGAACTGCCCGTTGGGAACGGTGACCAAAGTGCGGTCGGGCGTGCGGATCCGCGTGGAGCGCAAGCCTATGTCCTCGACCATGCCCATCCGGTCCCCAAAGCGGCAAAAATCGCCCACCGAGACCGGGCGGTCGCTGATCACCGCGACGCTGCCGAAAAGGTTTTCAATGGTTTTCTGGGAAGCCAGAGCCACCGCCACGCCGCCGACGCCCAGCCCGGCCAGGATCGTGGTGGTGTTGTATCCCCAGTCGCTAAGCACCGCGGCGATCGCCAGCAACAGGATGGTTATTTTTAGTACGCGCGAGGCCAGCGGCAGCACCGAATAGGAAAAACTCTGGTGCCGCGTGGTGGCCAGCGCCAGGCGCAACCGTTCCAGCCCGAGATCCACGGTACCGCTGCCCAGCCACGCCACGCCTAGGACGAACAGCACTGCCAGCACCCGGTCGATCCACAGGCGCGGCAGCGCGGAAGGACCGATCCAGGCCATGCCGGCGCGGAACGCGGCCAGCGAGAGCAGCAGGCGCATTGGTCCCACGAAAGTTTCGAGCACTCCGGCGCTCATGCGGGGGATCAGCCGCCCCACACCGATCTGAGCCAGCCGCAGCAGCCCTTGAGACAGCCCGCGCGAGAACGCGGCCGCTACCAGGACCAGCAACGTCAGCGCGATCCAACGCCACAAGGCGGTGTCCAGCAGCCGGTTGCGCACCAGCGCTTGTGGCAGGAATTTCTCGATGGGAGAGTCGCTGGCCAATTGCGCAATCTGCGGGATCAGTGCCACGCTCTCGGAAGAAAACAGCCATACGGAAAGACCGGAACGCAGCGTGACACGCTCCAGATCGAGTTCCAGCGTCCTGCCGTTCATGTTGAAGGAGTCCACACGCTCGCGGTTGGCAGGCAGATCGTCGTCCTGGTCCCCCGCCGCTTCCCGGCTGAGCGAGGCTACATCGAATTGCACATCCCGGTCCAGAATCCGGACCAGCTCCTGCGCCAGTTCCGGACCTTCCTTCAGGCGTTGCCCGGCGGGCAGTTTGCGCAGGTCCAGGTAGCGCCAGGCGCGCGCATAGTTGCGTGCGTGGCAAGCCTCCAGAAAGGAAAACACAGCGCTCTGCGGAGTATCCCGGTTCAGAGGGTCGCTGGACTTGGATGGGGCCGCCGGCGGCGCGGTGGCGGCGGATTCCGCGTGGCCGACGGCGCTGTAGGCCCACAGCGCCAGCAGCACCGCGGCGCCCGGTGCGCCGGCCGCGCCACGGAAGAATTTTCCTAGCGGGCGGATTTTGCCGCCCGCGCCGGCCGCTAAGTGCATGATGGCTGTTAGGTGCCTCTCCCGCCAGGCTTCGCGCTGCACGCCGGTTGCCAGATTGGGGCACAGGTGACGTGCCACCCCGCCGACGAGTGAGATGCAGTAACCTGAATTTCTGATGCGGCTGCTTCATAGTTTGCTGGTGTTGTCTCTGCTGCCCGCTTGGGCCGCGGAGCACCGCGCGCTGGTTCCGCGCCCTCAGGAAATCCGCTACGCCGGCGGCACGCTGGCGCTCGATGGGCTATCCATCCGCTTCGCCTCGGAGCCCGGCGCGGAGGACCGGTTTGCGGCGCGGCAACTATCGGCGGGGCTCTCGGCCGCTGGCCAAACCCTGGTGCCGGTTCACGAGACCGGCAATGCCACGCCCGCCATCGTGCTGGTTCGCACAGGCGACGTGGCTGCATTGCCCGCCGCCGACGAGCAGGCCGGGCCGGATTCCCGCGAGGCCTATACCCTGCGCGTCTCGCCCTCTGGCGCCGAAATCCGTGCGCGCGCCTCGGCCGGACTGTTCTATGGCGTCCAGACGCTTCTGCAAATGGTCGAGGGCTCGGGCAGCCGGGCCGTACTGCCCGCCGCCGAGGTTCGCGACTGGCCGGCCCTCGCCTACCGCGGCTTCATGATGGATTTGAGCCACGGCCAATTGCTGCATCTCGAGGAGATTGAACGGCAAATCGATCTGCTGGCGCGCTTCAAGGCCAACCAGTACTTCTTCTATTCGGAAGCCGCCATCGAGCTGGAAGGTTACTCCCTGGTAAATCCGGATGGGCGCTACACGCGCGAGCAGGTGCGCCGCATCATCGCCTACGCGCGGGAGCGCCATGTGGACGTAGTGCCCTGCCTGGAGCTCTACGGCCACATGCACGACCTGTTCCGCGTGGAGAAGTTCGCGGACCTTTCTCTGCCGCGCTACGGCGGCGAGTTCGATCCACGCAATCCCCGCATCCGCGAGGTGCTCGACGGCCTGGTGGAGCAGACCGCGAAGCTCTTTCCCAGCCCCTGGTACCACGTGGGTTTCGACGAGCCCTGGGCCTTGGGCAAGCTCGGCGTGGCTCCCGGTGCGGACCCCTTTCAGCTCTACCTTGATACCCTCCGCCACGTGGCCGGCGAAGCTCAGAAATACCACAAGCGGCTCATGTTCTGGGCGGATATGCTGAGTGGCGCGCGCATCTTTTCCCGGCATCCCGAACTCATAGCCGGGCTGCCCAAAGGCTCCATCGCCGTGCCCTGGGTGTACAACGACCGTCCGGACTTCACGCCCTACGTGGAGCCGCTCGCCAAAATGAACGTCCCCACCGTCGTGGCCCCCGGGGTCTGGAACTGGAACGAGGTGTTCCCGGATTACCACCAGACCTTCAAGAACATCAACGGCCTGCTGGCCACCGGAAAGCGCTATCACACGCTCGGCATCCTGAACACCGGCTGGACCGATAGCGCGCAGACGCTCTACCGCATGTCCCTCCCGGGCCTGGCCCTGGGAGCCGCGGCCGGGTGGCAGTCGGCGCCTGTGGACGCCGCCGCCTACTTCCGCGACTACTGCGGGCAGACCTATCCCGCCGCCGTCGCCGCGGAAGTGGCGCCCGCGCTCGAGGAACTCTCGAGCGCCGAGGAAACCTTCACCAAGGTGCTTCAGGGGGCCAGCATCCATCGCTTCTGGGCCGACCCGCTCGATCCCGCCCGCCTGCCGCGGCTCGAAGCGCACCGGGAAGATTTGCACCGCGCCCGCCTGCTCGCCGAGAGCGCCCAGGAGCGCCTCCAGCGCGCCCTGCGCATGGGAGGCGACCCGCGCACCCTGGAAAGCCTCCTCATCGCCGCGCGCATGTTCGACTACCTGGGGATGAAGAATCTCTACGCCGTCGAGTGGGCCGGATACTTCGGCCAGTTGCGCGAGAATCCCGATCCGGAACTGGTGAACTTCTACCTCAATACGCAAATCGCCGCCCAGGACCACGGCATGCTGGCCGACCTGATGGACGCCGTCACGGGGCTGCGCGAACAATACCGCCAAGCCTGGCTGGAGGAGAGTACGCCGTATCGTCTGGGTACCGCCCTGGCGCGCTGGGACGCCGAGGCCGAATACTGGCGGGCCATCCAGGTCCAGGTGCCCCGTATCAGCCGCGGCCACAAAAAGGGCGAGCCGTTCCCGCCCGTGGATGCCCTGCGTCCGCAACGCTGAGAGGAGAAACGCGATGCCGAAGCAAGCGAAAGCGGAGGACCGTATCGGGCTGGTCGGACTGGGGCTGATGGGCCGGGGGATCGCCGCCTGCCTGCTGGCCTATGGGTTCGAGGTTGTGGGCTACAACCGCACGGCCAGGCGCGCCAAAGCCGCCGTGGCGCACATCGCGGAGTCGCTCGAGGAGCTCGCCCGCCGCAAGATCGTGCCGCGCTCCCGCTTGAAGGGCTGGCGCGAGCGCTTCCATCTGGTGAAGTCCGTCTCCGAACTGGGCCAGTGCGCCCTGGTCGTCGAATCGGTGGCCGAAGACCTGGCCCTGAAGCGCGCCATCTTTCGCGAGCTGGAAGATGCCGCGCCCGCGGAAACCGTAGTCGCCACCAACAGCTCCAGCTTCCCCATCACCTTGCTGCAAGCCCAGGCCAGGTGCCCGGAGCGCTTCATCGGCATGCACTGGGGCGAGCCTGCGCATATCATGCGCTATCTCGAAATCATCCCCAGCGACAAGACCTCGCGGCGCACCATCGAATTTACCGAAAGCGTGGGCAAGCGCTGCGGCAAGGAGCCCACCGTCCTGCACTTCGATATCCGCGGCTTCCTTTCCAACCGCATGATGTACGCCATGCTGCGCGAGGCCTTCTATTTGGTCGAGTCCGGCGTGGCCGACGTGGAGACCGTGGACCGCTCCTTCCGCAACGACATGGGCTGGTGGGCCACCCTGGCCGGACCGTTCCGCTGGATGGACCTCACCGGCATTCCGGCCTACGCGGCCGTCATGGAAGGCCTGCTGCCCGAGCTCTGCGAGCAGAAAGCCGTTCCCCGCCTGATGCAGGAAACCGTTCGCAGCGGAGCCCTGGGTATCGCCAACGGCAAGGGTTTCTATTCTTACAGCCGCCGCGCCGCCAAGGCTTGGGAGAAGGCCTGGGTGGATTTCACCTACGACATCCGCAAGCTCGTCGAAAAATACGAGCGTCGCGTGAAGCTCTAGCCCCTATGCCGCCAGTGTTACCGAGCCGCGATCGCAGGGAGCGGTGCTTCTCCACGTGAATCGCGTGCTGCGCCGGCAAATCGCCCTCCTCACCGCCGCGTTCGGCCTGGCCCTGCTGCTCTCCTGGGTCCGGCCTGCTGATCTTACCGCGCGTCCGGTGGTGCAATTGCGCGGCCTGGCGTACCCCCGCGGCATCGCTGTGGATCCGCAGGGCTCGCCGTTTGTTTCGGCCGGCAACCAGGTTTTGCAGGTCGTGGCGCGCGGGCTTGCCGTGCCGCTGGGCGCGCCGGGCGGCCAGCCGGCGGGTTTGGCCTTCGATGCCGCCGGAACCCTCTACGTCGCAGACCGCATGCAGAAAGCCGTACTCCAGGTGAATTCCTCGGGAGACCCGCGCGTGTTCGCGGCCCGCTGCGGCGGCGCGCCCTTCCAGCAGCCCGAGCGCATCGCTGCGGGAGCAAACGGCGATCTTTTCGTTACCGATGCGCGCGCCGCCCGCGTCTGCCGAGTAGATCCTCAGGGCGGTGCCTCGGTGTTCGCCGCCGGGCTGAAGCGCCCCCTGGGTATCGCCGTCGCGGCGGATACCGGCCAGGTGTTCGTGGGGGATGGCCCGCGCATCTGGCGCTTCGCGCCGGACGGTGGCAGCCGCGCCCTGTTCGCGCAATTCTCTGGCGACGCCCCCGCCGCGGGCCTGGCCTTCGATCACCAGGGCAACCTCTATGCGGCGCGCGACGGCGCGGGCGAAATTTCGGTGCTCAACTCCCAGGGCCAGGCGGTCGCCGCCTATCCCCTGCCCGGCCGGCGCGTCAGCGACCTCGCCTTCGGCGGCGCGGACCTGCGAAACCTCTACGCCGCGGAACTCGAAAGCGGCTCGCTGTTCCGGCTGCGCACCCCCTCGCGTTCTCAGCGCCTGCCCTGGGAGCCGCGTGAGTCGCTGTCCATCTCCGAACCCGTGGACGGCGCGATCCTCAACCGGCACGACGGGGAAACCACTCCCGCCGGCTTACGCATCTCCCTGCGTGGGTTTTGCCGTGCCGCCGGGGTGCGCGTCAACGGCGCGAGCGTCCCGGTCGAAAACGGAGCCTTTCAAACCACGCTGGTGCTGCGCGAGCGCGAGACCCGCATCGTGGCGGAGGCGGCGGACGGCGCCCGAAAAGAGATCACCGTCCTCTGGGATCGCAACTCTTTCCCCCGCTACCGCGTCTCCACTGACGACAATATCCTCTTCTTCAAAGACCTCGCCCTCCACGCGGGCTCTTACCACTCTCTGTTCGACAACCCCTACCTGGCTTTTTGGCGCGAGATGCACCGCAAGTACGGCGCCAAGGTGCATTTCAACATCTATTACGAAACCCCCGGCTTCAACCTTTCGCAGATGCCCGCCAGGTTCCGCCCGGAGTGGCAGGCCAATGCGGACTGGATTCACTTGACCATCCATGCGCGCGCCAACGATCCGGACCGGCCCTACCTGCATGCCTCGCCCGAACAGGTGCGTGAGGATTACCGCCTCGTCACCCGCGAAATCGAGCGCTTCGCCGGCAAAGAACTGCTCAGCCCGATTACCACCGTGCATTGGGGCGCGCTCACCCGCGAGGCCGCGCGGGCGCTGCGGGCGGAAGGAGTCCGGGGGCTGGTGGGATACTTCGAGGCGCGCGACGGGCTGCCCTCGGTCTGCTATTACCTGCCGCTCGCCCAGTGGCGCTACCTTAGCGGCCGCGACTACTGGAAAGATACCCGCGAAGACCTGCTCTTCCTCCGTCACGACATGGTCGTTAACCTGTTCCCGCTGGAACAGATCGTTCCGCGGCTCGAGCAGGTGGCCGCCGACCCCCACCAGGCCGAGATCCTGGAACTCATGATCCACGAGCAGTACTTCTATCCCGACTACCGCGCATACGAACCGGATTACCGCCAGCGCGTGGAGCGGGCCATCCAGTGGGTCACCCGCCACGGATACCGGCCGGTGTTCTACAGCGATGGCTTTTTGGGCGCGCCAGACCGGCCGTGAGCTTGCCTATAATGGCGGGGGAATCTCTATGTCCATGCGCATCCATCGCAGAGAATTTTTGAGCCTCGGCGCCGCCGGCTTGGCTGCGGCCCAGGCTCCGGCCGCCAAAGCCGTCAAGGTGGGCATTGTGGGCGTCGGCAACCGTGGCACCAGCCTGCTGCGCACCATGCTGGATCTGCCCGCCGTCGAGGTGCCCGCCCTGTGCGACATCAACGAAGCCAACCTGGCGCGCGCCGTCAGCCTGGTCGAGAAAGCCGGCCGGCCGCGTCCCCAAGGCTACTCCCGCGGCATGGAGGACTTCCGCAGGCTGGCCGCGCGCGAGGATCTGGACGCCGTCGTCACCGCTACCCCCTGGGAGTGGCACACTCCGGTCGCCGTGGCTGCCATGAAGGCCGGCAAGTACGCCGGCGTCGAAGTGCCCGCCGGCCTCACCGTCGAGCAGTGCTGGGAACTTGTCGATACCTCCGAGCAGACCGGCAAGCCCTGCATGATGCTCGAAAATGTCTGCTACTTCCGCAACGTGCTGATGGTGCTCAACCTGGTGCGTGAGGGAGTCCTGGGCGAAGTGGTCCACTGCGAAGCCGGCTACCAGCACTATATCGCCGGCATGCAGTTCACCGGTGACGGCGGTCTTTCCTGGCGCGGCGTACACGCTCTTCAAAGCAACGGCAACCAGTATCCCACCCATCCCATTGGCCCCGTGGCCTGGTGGATGAACATCAACCGCGGCGACCGTTTCGCCTACCTCACGTCCATGAGCACCGTCTCGCGCGGCCCCCGCCTCTACGCTTCCCGCACGTTCGGCGCTGATAGCCCCAACGCCCGGCGCACCTTCGCGCAGGGCGATATCAATACCAGCCTGATCCAGACCGCCAACGGCATGACCGTGACTCTGTATTACGGCACACAGTCGCCGCGCCCCTACGACCTCATCTTCCGTGTGCAGGGTACCCAGGGGATCTACTCCGGAACGCTCGACAAAATTTACATCGATGGCCGCAGTCCCAGGAAATCCGGAGAGCCCGCCTGGGAGGATCCGGCCGCTTACTACCAGCAGTACGAACACCACTTGTGGAAAGAGATGGGCCAAGTCGCTACCCGCTATGGCCACGGCGGCGCAGATTACATGACCCTGGCGCAGTTCATGGATGCCGTCCGCCATCAGCGCCAGACGCCCATCGATGTGTACGATTCCGCAACCTGGAGCGTCATCGTGCCCCTCAGCGAGAAGTCCGTCGCCTCCCGCAGCGCCGCCATCAACTTCCCGGACTTCACGCGGGGCAAATGGAAGACTGCCAAGCCCGTCGCCGTCTGAACAGCACCCATAGCCCTAAAGAGCTATTCCGTAACTTCCCAGCTTCGTCCCGTCGCCATACCGCTGTGCCGAGGTAGCGCCTTGGTGGTTGGCATGCGCGTTCCCATTGCCGCGATGTTGTGCCTGCTGGTGGCAAGCTGCCAGGCGCGCGCGCAGACCCGCCCCGCAAGCAACCCTCCGCCGTCCGGATTCGTTTTCAATGATCAAAGAATCCTGGGCCTGATCCCGAACTATCAGGCAGTCTCGGATCCGAATGCCAAAGTCGCACCCCTCACGGTCAAGCAAAAGTGGGCGCTGGCCGCGCGGGAAACCTTCGATCCATTCAACATCGCCAGCGCGGGTTTCGGAGCCGCATTTTCGCAGTCGGCGGATGATGTGCCGAACTACGGACGCGGCCCGGCGGCGTTCGCCAAGCGCTTCGGCGCGGCGGTTGGAGATTTCGGCAGCCAAAATTTCTTCAGCGCCGGCTTGTTCGCGTCCCTCCTGCACCAGGACCCGCGCTATTTCCGCAGAGGACCCCGTGCCGGCATCCTGTCGCGCGTGGGATACGCGGTCAGCCGCGTGGTGATCGCCCGCCAGGATTCGGGGCGCACGGCGTTCAATTACTCCGGCATCTTCGGAATGAGCCTGGGGATCGCGGCCTCCAATCTCTACTATCCCGCCAATTCCATCAACGGCTCGGTCGTGGCATCGCGGTTCGGCACCAGCATGATGGGTGGAGCCATCGGCAACCTGCTCTCCGAGTTCTGGCCGGATCTCCGCCAGCGTTTCTTCCACCACAAGCACCCCCTGGGTTGAGCCCGGAAGTGTTCGGAATAGGCCCGAACGCCGCGCCGCCATGTGTGTTCATCAACAGTGCGCCGGAGCGAGACCACGCGCCGAGATGATAAATTGCGCATAGGATGTTGTTCTCGCCCCGCTGGCTGACATGACCAAGCGAGATCTATTGCCCGTGTGGGGACGCGTTCTCCAGGGGACCCGGCCGTTTCTTTCCCTTGAACTTACCAAGGAGTGCCCACTGCACTGCCCTGGCTGCTATGCGTACAGCCCCGGCCACCTGGGTGATGGGACCGTCCTGCGGCAGCTTAGCGATTTCCGCGGCCGCGAACTGGTGTCCCGCACCCTGGATCTAGTCCGCCGGCTTCGGCCCGTTCACATTTCCATCGTCGGCGGAGAGCCGCTGGTTCGCTATCGCGAACTAACTGAAATCCTGCCGCGCCTGGCCGAAATGCGGATCGAAGTGCAATTGGTTACCAGCGCGGTCCGGCCCATCCCCGCGGATTGGGCCCGTTTGACCAACTTGCACCTGGCCGTCTCTGTGGATGGTCTCCAGCCGGAACACGACCGCCGCCGCGCGCCGGCCACCTACCCGCGCATCCTCCAGCACATCGCGGGGCACCGCATCCGCGTGCACTGCACCGTCACCCGTCAGATGGCCCACCGCGCCGGCTATCTCGCCGAGTTCGCCCGCTATTGGTCGGCGCGGCCTGAGGTGCTCAAAATCTGGTTCAGCCTCTACACGCCTCAGGACGGCGAAATATCCGAGGAACGGCTGCGCCCCGAGGACCGCGACCAGGTGATTCGGGATTTAGCCGCGCTGACGCGCTCTTTCCCAAAGGTAGAGGCGCCCCAAGCGGTGCTCCGGGGCTATGCCCGCCCTCCCCGTTCGCCGGAAGAGTGCATCTTCGCGCAGTTGACCACCTGCGTTTCCGCCGATTTGGAATCCGTGCTCACGCCCTGCCAGCTTGGTGGCAGCCCGGTTTGCTCCGAGTGCGGCTGCCTGGCCTCGGCCGCCATGACTTCCGTCGGCAGACGCCGGTTGGCGGGTTTCATTCGCGTCTCCGACATTCTGGATGTGTCGCGCAAGATCGGTTCCCTGGCCTACGCCTGATGGTTCTTTGGCTGCGGACAGCCTATTGCACCGCAATGCCCGACGCTTTCGACGTCTTCCCGCCGATCGCCACCGTCACCGGCTGGTTGCCGGCGCTCAAATTTCCCGGCACCGTCACGTTGATTTGGTACAGGCCCGCGAATCCGGGGGCCAGCCCGGCAAACGACACCGCGGCGGCCTGCCCGCCGATCGTCACCATGGGAAGTGTGGTGGTCTGCGCCAGGGGCGATGCCGGTGCCGGAGCGCCGCTGGCCGGCTGATTCGTTACCGGTCCCAACCCGTTGGCGAAAAGTTGGACCGTCTCCCCGCGCCGTGCGGGATGACTGGCCGTGATCACCTGGTTCTGCGCGTCCAGCGCCGCCGCCACTCCGCTTGCCGTCTCGAACAGCGCGGGCGAGTAATTCGCCAGCGGCGTTGTTACCACGGTGCCGGCCGAATAATCAATGGTCACCTTCACCTGCGCGGCGCTCTGCCCCTGCAGCTCCCAGGGAACCTGCACATTCACTTGCCCTGGGCTGACATAGATCAGGCGCCCGGGCACGCTCAGATTGGCCGAGGGCACGTCGAAGCTCACGTTGACATAGTCGATCGCCAGCGGCAGCGTGGCGCTCGAAGTGGAATCCGTGGTGTCGCTCAGGCCTGTGCCGAAAATGCTGATGTACGAGCCTGGCGCCACCGGGCTCGATGCATCGAAGCTCGCGGCGTTCACCACGCCGTTGGCCGCGATGGTGGGCTGCACCCGCGCCGACCCGCTGAACACGTGCCTCAGGCCACCCGCCGTCGCTACAATCGACTGGCTGCCCGGCTGCGAGCCCAGCACCGGCTCAGCCTGCGCGATGCCGTAGGCGTTGGTCGCGCTATCCATTTGTTGCAGCATGGCGCCGCCGCGCGCCGTGAACGTCACCGGCGCCCCCACGATCGGAACGCCGTACTGGTCCACCAGCTTGAAAGAGATTACACCGTCCGGGATCGGCTGTCCCGCCGTGCCGTCGAAGTTGTCGCCCGTCAGCGGAATGATGCCGTCAGGGTTGCCGTCCCCCACCAGGTACAGGTAAGGAATGCGCAGCGCCACTCCTCCGCCCGTGAGCGTCACGAAGCCGGAGTACGATCCCGCCGGAGGCATCGCGCCCGAGAGCGTCACCTGGATCGTGCCTGAAGCGCCCGCCGCCAGCGTCAGGCTCTGCGGCTCCGCCGCCACCGTCCCGCCCCCGGATTGGCCAGGCGCCACCGCCACGCTCAGTGTCACGGAGCTCCCTCCGCTGTTGGTCATCTGGATCTGCTTCGTGAGCGGCAGCGTGGCCGGGTTCAATATGCCGAACGACACTGTGGCCGGGTTGGCCGTGACCGTGGCCTGGACCGCCGCCCCGGCATCCAGTTTCCCCGCCCCGGCGGACTGCACGCTGACCGGCTGGTTCCGGTTGTCGGTGCTCACGTCGCTGGCTGTTGTATTCACCAGCGCGGATTTGATCTGCGCGGCGGTGAATTTTGGGTGGCTCTGCTTCACCAGGGCGGCCGCGCCCGAAACCAGCGGCGTCGCGAAGCTGGTGCCGTTGGCCACGGCGTACCCGTTCGTGCTGAAAAGCTCTCCCAGCGGATCGTAGCTCTGCGCAGCTATGTACATGTTCGTGCCCGTGGCCAACACGTCGGGCTTAATCAGCGAGTCTCCGGTGGACGGCCCCATCGAGGAGAAAGCCGCCAGGCGGTCGGAGCCGCCCGCGTCCAACTCGATCCCCGCCGGATCGATGGTCACCGGGTGGTCCGGATGAGCATTCACGAAGCTCTTGAGCGCCAGCCCGTCGCTGTTCGAGATCATCACCGCCGGAATGTTGAAGGAGAACAACCCGCTGGGCGTGGTCCTCGAAGCATCCGCGAGGTAGAAGATCACCCCCACCGCACCGGCGTTCTGCGCGTTGATCATCTTGCTGGCGAATGTGCAGGTGCCGCGCTCGATCAGCGCGAAGGCCCCTGCCAGCGATCCCGCCGGCAAGCTCGCGCAGGCCAGCCCGTCGTCGCCGAGCTGGCTCACGTCTCTCAGCGGCGCCGTCACCGCGCCCGGCGGAACCAAGGCGTCTCCCGCTTGCGCGGCCAGGCCTTGTAGGGTGGACGGCGCGTCCGCCCCCGGCACGCTCACCCCTTCACTGAAAACATGCGAGTTGGTCGTCGCCCCCGCGGCGATCACCGAGGGCGCATCGGCGGGCGACTCGATCGAGTTGAAAGTAGGATATCGGCTGCCGCTCTGCCCGTCATTCCCGGCCGCCGCAACGATCACCAGGCCGTTCTTCGCCGCCGTCTCAAAAGCCTGCGCGCTGAGATCGCACGCCACCCCGGCGCTGTTGCCGCAAGCCGTCCCTGCATCCAGAGGCCCCGTCAACGCCGGTCCGCCGGAGGAGAACGACACGATGTCCATCCCGTCCTTGATCGCGTCTTCCAGCGCCTGAATAATCACATCGTCGGTGGTGAAGTCGTTCACTTCCGGCGATCCGTAAATCTTGTAATTGCCCAAATAGGCTTTGGGCGCCATGCCCGTGATGGTCACCGCGCCGGTATTGGTTTCCCCCGCGGCGCAGGAAGCCACGGCCGTCCCGTGCCCTCCGCGGTCCCGCGGTGAATAATCGTCCGGACGCGAATCCGCCGCCGGATTGGACGCCGAACTGCCCGCCGCCAACTGCCGCACGTAGCTGCGCGCCACGATCACTTTGTTGCTGGTGAATGCGCAATCGCTGCCGCTGCATTTCGGATAACCCGCCGGCATAGGCAGGGAGCTGTCCTGAAACGCTGGATGCGTCTGGTCGATGCCGCTGTCCAGGATGCCAATCTTGATCCCTTTGCCCGCGTTGCCCGCTCCTCCCAGAGCATTCCACGCGGCAGGTGCGTCCATCAACTGGGTGGCCCGGTCGAGACTGCGGCGGTAGCGCCGCACGGGAATTACCGCCACCACTCCGGGAAGAGCGCTTAACTCCGCCACGCGATCCTTCGGAGCCGCCACGAAGACGGCGTTGAGCAGCGTGTCGGCCGAGCCGGTGACCCGAATATTCCGGGAGGCCAGTTCCGTGCGCACGAGCCTTTGTTTAGCCGCAATCTGCTGGGCGTAGCTCTTCGCCGTAGTGGACTGCATCGCTTCTTTGGACGAAATTCGGGACGACACCGGAGGATCTTCTAGAATCAGGGCGTACCGGTTGGCGGCCACTTGCGCGAAGACTGGTCCGGCTGCCAGAAAAAACAACACCGGCCAGGCGCGCCATCCGCGGAAAGGTGTGTTCCCGTGTCTCATAAAATGTTCCTGACGCCCCGGCCCCGGCTTCAGTTTCCCGGTAGCATGGGGGAATGTACCCTATCCGCGGCGCTGGTGATCCGTCTTGAAGACCCGGCTTTCCGCCTGCCTGCTGGCAGGCCTGCTGTTCGCCGGCTGCTCCGGGAAACACCGGATCACCGTGGGCTCCAAGAATTTCACGGAGCAGGTCATCCTGGGCGAAATTGTAGCGCAGCGCCTGGAGCGGTCTCTGGGTCAAAAGGTTGACCGCCGCCTCAACCTGGGCGGTACCCTGCTGGCCCAGCAGGCGCTCGCCAACGGACAGATCGATGTGTATCCGGAGTATACCGGAACGGCTCTGACCGCCGTGCTCAAACTCCCGCCTTCCTCCAGCCCGGCCGCGGTCCTTGAGCAGGTGCGCCGCGCATACCGCCGCCGCTGGGACCTGGAATGGCTGGATCCGCTGGGCTTTAACAACACCTTCGTCCTCGCGGTACGCGGCGCCGACGCGCGCGCCGAACACTTGGGAACGCTGAGTGACGCCGCCCGCCGCAAAAAGGGCTGGCTGCTGGGCGCGGGCTACGAATTTCTCACCCGCCCGGATGGCTTGCCGGGCTTGCAGAACACCTACCACCTGCCGCTCGCCGGAACGCCCAAGACCATGGACCTGGGCCTGCTCTACCGCGCTCTGGAGCAGAATCAGGTGGATATGGTGGCCGCCAACGGCACTGATGGCATGCTCTCCGTGCTGGACGTCCGCATCCTGGCCGACGACCGGCACTACTTTCCGCCCTATCAGGCCGCGCTGGTGGTCCGCCTGGGCGCCCTGCGCGCCTGGCCCGCGGTGCGCCCGGCGCTGGCCGGCCTATCGGGCAGGATCTCCGATCAGCAGATGCGCCGGCTCAATTACGAGGTGGACGGCAAGCACCGGCCGGTGGCGGAGGTGGCGCGGGAGTTTCTGGCGGGCCTGCCGAAGTGATGCTCCCTTAATCCAGATCGATATCCCGCTGGGGAGGCGTCAGGTCCGGATTCTCTTTGGCCTGCCGCAGCAACTCGTCGAACTTCTTCTCCAGCACCTTGCCGTGGGACTTCTCCGTCTCTACCTGCTTACGGAAGACTTCCTCTCGCCGCCCAGCCTCCCCTTTTAGCCGGGCTACTGCCGCTGCCAGGTCCTCCACCACCGGCGGCTTCTCGGGTACCTTGTGGGAAATCACCGCACGCGTCTCCGGATCCACTTTCAGCACAGCCTGGCAGCACGGACAAGCGACCTCAAATAAACCTTTCGGCATACCGCTTATGGTACCACCCCGGCCCGAGCCGCAGGCCCAAAGAGAGCAGATTGGTGGGGATGTTAAAGAGGAGTTACTAAGTGGGATTTGCTACGTAGTGAGTGACTAGGCGGGTGACGGTCTGAGGGGCAATCAGCTCTCTTTGGACCTGGTTGATTATCGTCACGCAATCCTATATTGCAATCCTCAGGCCAAACAAGAAAGCTCTTCGAATCATGCGGATAACTCCGAGCTCTGAGCCCGAAGTGTGCAATTTTGGCGTCCTCAATGGAACGATTGTTCCATGCTGGGGCACATCCCTAGGCCCCGCGCCACACTGTAAACGTGAGCACTCAGCTAACCGAGCCGCGACCAAAGGCAGCGGTGTTTTGCTACGCCCAGGTGATCAACCCGGGCACGAGCGCAACACTTAGATCGGGATGGTAGGGTAGCACACGCACCGTATACCCGTGCAAGCCGCTATGAACGCTCGGCGGCGGCGAAGCTTCAAAGATCCAGGCGCCGCTGGCTTCCCGTCCAGTGCACTGCATCGCGCTGGCAGTCGGCTCGATAATCTCGCCGCGGGCATCCACGCGCCCCAGGTACAGTTCCGCCGTGACATCCTCGGGGCGCAGCGGGTCCAGGTGGACGCGCGCACGCACGTGCACGGCTTCCCCCAGCCGCAGGGGCGCCGCCGGAACGCCCTCCACCAGTTCCACGCGCACCTGCCTCCAGTTCTGCTGCACGCGGGCGAGCCACGCCCCCAAAGCCCGCGCGCGCGCCGCGGAGTCCGCTGCCAGCTCGCGAAACCGCGCGTCGGCGATCAGGTAGAAGCGCTCCGTGTACTCGCACACCATGCGATGCGTGTTGTAGAAATGGCAGAGTTTCCCCAGGGAGGCGCGCATGTGGGCGATCCAGCGCCGCGGCAGCCGGTCGGCCCCGCGTTCGAAAAAGGCCGGCACCACGTCGTGCTCCAGGATGTCGTACAGCGCCTGGGCCTCCACCCGGTCCTGCGTCTCCGTGCTGTCGTACGCGCCTTCGCTGCCGATGGCCCAGCCGATCATGTCTCCGCCGGACTCCGACGCCTTCCAGGCCTCGTACCACCAGCCGTCCAGCGTGCTGACGTTCAGCGCGCCGTTGGTGGCAGCCTTCATGCCGCTCGTGCCGCTGGCCTCGAGCGGCGGCCGCGGCGTGTTCAGCCACACATCGCAGCCCTGCACCAGGTAGCGGCTGATGGCCATATCGTAGTCTTCCAGAAACACCAGCCGGCGGCGGAATTCCTTACTTCCCGCCAGCGCCACGATCTGCCGGATGAGGTCTTTGCCGCCGTCATCCCGGGGGTGCGCTTTGCCCGCGTAGATAATCTGCACCGGCCGCTGCGGGTCGTTCAGGATGCGCGCCAGCCGGTCCGGATCGCGCAGCAGCAGGGTGGCTCGCTTGTAAGTGGCGAAGCGCCGCGCGAAGCCGATGGTGAGGGCTTCCGGATCCAGCACCTCCCCGGCGGCTTCCATGTCCGCCTGCGGCGCTCCCCGGCGCTGCATCTGCTCCTTCAGCCGCCGGCGGGCGAAGGCCACCAGGCGCTCCCGGCGCCGCTCGTGCGTGCGCCATAGCTCCTCGGCCGGAATCTTCTCCACTTGCTGCCACAGCTTCCGGTCGGTGGGCTCTTCCCGCCAGTGCGGCCCCAGGTACCGGTCGTAAAGCTGGTTCATTTCGTTGGAGATCCAGGAGCGGAAATGCACCCCGTTGGTCACGTGCCCGATGGGCACCTCGTCAACCGGCACCCCCGGCCACAGGCTCTGCCACATGCGCCGGCTCACCTGCCCGTGCAGCCGGCTGACGCCGTTCGAGGATGCGGCCATGCGCAGCGCCAGGACGGTCATGCAGAAGGCTTCGCCCGCATTGGCCGGATCGCGGCGCCCCAGGCCCAGAAACTCCGCCTGCGAAAGGCCCAGCGAACGCGCAAACCCGTCGAAATAGCGGTTCATCAGCTCCGGCGGAAAGTAATCGTGGCCCGCCTCCACCGGCGTGTGCCCGGTGAACACCAGGCTGGCGGTGGCCAGTTGGCGGGCCTCGGCAAAGGCCAGCTTCTGCTCCTCCATTAGACGCCGCACCCGCTCCAGCGCCAGAAACGCCGAATGCCCCTCGTTCATGTGGTAGACCGTCGGCTGGATGCCCAGCGCCTCCAGTGCACGGTAGCCCCCGATCCCCAGCAGGATCTCCTGCCGGATGCGCATCTCCAGGTCACCGCCGTAAAGCTGGTCGGTCACGTCGCGGTCTTCCGGCCGGTTCTGCGGCAAATTGGTATCCAGCAGGTACAGAGGTACCCGCCCCACCTGTATTCGCCAGACCTGCGCCGCCACCCGGCGCCCAGGATACTCCACCTCCACGAGCAGGGGAGCGCCGTCCCCGCGGCTGACCGGGGTGAGCGGTAGATTGTGGAAATCGTTGTCCTTGTATGCCTCCTGCTGCCAGCCCGCCTGGTTGAGGTGTTGCTGGAAATAGCCCTGTTGGTAGAGCAGGCCTACCCCCACAAGGGGTAAGCCCAGGTCGCTCGCGGCTTTCAGGTGGTCCCCCGCCAACACGCCCAGGCCGCCGGCGAAGATCGAGAGGCACTCGGTCAGCCCGAACTCCGCGGAAAAATACGCCACCAGGAGTCCCTTGGCCGACGGCAGCGACCGCGTAAACCAGCAGCCGCGCTTGCTGCCCGCGTCGAAGTCCCGGGAAACCCGCTCCAGGTGCGCCAAAAAACTTTCGTCCGCGGCGGCTTCCCGCAGGCGATCCTGCCCGATGGACCCCAGCATGGCCACCGGATTATGGCCGCTGGTCTCCCATAGCTGGCTGTCCAGCCGGCGGAATAACTCGATAGTGTCGTGATCCCAGGCCCAACGGACGTTGTAGGCCAGCTCCCGAAGACCCTCCAGCGGAGGCGGTAGGGAAGGGGTCACACGAAACGTGTGTACCGGCTTCATGTCTGATTGTTAGCGGGACGGTCCCTTAGCCTGCGGTCGCGGCGCGGGCCAGGGGCTTGCCCTCCTCACGCCAATTCAACCACGCCAGGCTGACTACGCGAAACAGTTCCTCCGCTACGAACGGCTTTTCCAGCACATTGAACCCGCCCTGGTCGAGTACTTCGGTCCACATCCGTTCGTCGGCCAGACGGGACGCGATGATGACGCGGGGCCTGCTTGGGATAGTGTCCGTCTCCCGTAGAAGATCTCTCCAGGTTCCATCGGGAAGGTTGCTGTCCGCAATGAGCACGGGGATGGCCGCGTGGCGCATCACCTGAACGGCCTCGCTGCAACTGCCGGCCTCCAGCAGCACCCAGTTGGTGCGGTGGAAAAGGCGGCGTAAACCGGCGTGGTCGTCCTCTGAAGCACTCACCGAAAGGACTGTCACTACGCGGTGAGGCTGAAGGACTTGGCGGAACGATTCACCGGCGGAGGTGGCCGGCTTCCTCAGGGGGGCAGATTCTCGCCACTTGAGGTCATGTCTGGATTCTCTCCCCCTCAGTGTATAGCGAAGGCCCAGAGTGCGCAATCCGGGAAATTGGTTAGCCGCCGGAAGACTGCCGCACGATCAGCTTACAATCCAGCAGGATATCCCGCGCGGGCATTTCCGGATGAGCAATGCGGTCCAGCATGGCCGAAACGGCCGCAGCCCCCATTTCCTGGCAGGGCTGCCGCAAGGTGGTGAGCGGAACGGGCAGCAGGCGGGCGTACTCCACGTCGTCGATGCCCGCCAGGCGTAGATGGTCCGGAATGCGGTAGCCCAGCCCCAACAGCGACTGCATGAGGTGCGCCGCGGTCCGGTCGTTGGCGCACACAAAGCCCTGCGGCCAGCACTGCTCCATCAACTCCCGTACGCGCGCCGGCTCCGAGGGGTCCATACGCTCGACCAGCGTCGCATCGGCCGGAGCACCATAGGCTTGAAGCGCCTCGCGGTAGCCGGCGATGCGTGCATCCACCGTCGACGCCGAGTCCGGCAGGCCGATGAAGGCGATGCGGCGGCAGCCCCGCTCCAGCAGATGCTCCGTGACCAGGTAGCCCGCGCGGCGGTTGTCGATGCCCACCAGGTCGTAGCGGCTGCGCCGGGGGTAGCGTGCGACACACCGGTCCAGCAGCACCATCGGAATGCCCGCCCGGTCTAACGCCTCGGTGATGCGGGCATTAATCGCGTCCCGCTCCGGGGTCAGCTCAAACGGCGCGAAGAACACCCCGGATACCCCCCGCGCGATGTACTGGCGGCAGAGTTCCAGGGCCTGCTCCTCCTCGGAACCGGCACCTTCCGGGAGGTTGCCCCATAGCAGCGCATGCGGGCGCGCCCGCGGCGCGCGCGCCATTCCCTGGCAGATGGGCTCGAAGATCTCGGTCCGCCCCAGGTCCGGAATCAGCAGTCCGAAAAGCAGGCCGCCCGGCTCTGCCCGCCCTCCCCGGACGTACGTTCCCGACCCCACCCGCCGTTCCACGAGCCCCTCCTGCTGGAGTTCCCGCACGGCGCGCCCCACCGTGATGCGGGAGGTCCCAAATTGTTTGACGAGCTTGGCCTCGCTCGGCAGGCGCTCACCCCGCCGGAACTCTCCGGCCACGATGCGGCTACGGAGCGCTTCGAAGACATCCTGGTACTTCGGCATCCATAATTGATATTACAATTTATGCCATTCGATCGCAAGCTGTAATAATAGTTGGTATAATACCCCTTATGAGTGACCGGGCTGAAGTCACGCGACAGTATTTACTCGCCAGCGACTTTGACCAGACGTTGAGCTTCAACGACTCGGGCATCGTGCTGAGCGAACGGATCGGCGCTTCGCGGTTCCAGGAAAAGGTGGCCGGGCTGGCCCGCACCAACCTGGTGCAGCAGGGCGGCGAGCTGGCATACCTGCTACGCCATGATCCGGAGTTCCGGGCTGTGAGGAGGGAGCATCTGGTCGAGGTGGGAAAACACATTCGCCTGAAGCCGAACATCGGCCTGCTGGCCAAGCTTCTGGAGTCCGGGGTGGGAGGCTACCAGTTTTCCTTTTACGTGGTGTCGGCGGCGCCGCGCGAGGTGGTGCAGTCGGCCCTGGAGGGCATCGTGCCGCCGGAGCATATCTTCGGCACGGAGTTTGACTACGATCCGGAATCCGGCGAGATCCGCTCGATCCGCAGGGTTCCGGCGGGTTACGGCAAGGTGACGGTGCTGGAGGAACTGGCGGCCCGGCTGGGCATCACTCCCGACCGGGTGATCTATGTGGGCGACGGCAGCTCGGACGTCCACGTGATGCTTCACGTCAACAACGGCGGCGGCTTCACCATCGCGGTCTCGGAGGCCAAGTTCATCACCCGGATCGCCAAGCGGACGGTGCTGAGCGACAACGGGCTGAGCGTGCTGGTGCCGGTGCTGGAAGAGATCCTGGGCTGGGGCCCGATGCAGATCCGGGAACTGTTCGACGCGCACGGGCTGCTGTTGCAGGAGTGGGACAAGGCCAGGACGGACTGGCTGACGTTTCGCGAGTCGCTGCCGGGAGAAGTGCTCACGGTCCGGCCTGGATGAGGTACTCCTCGAACGCCAGACCGGCCAGGCGCACGCCATCCGGCCGGACCTCCAGGGCGTTTACCAGCGCAACGTGTTCCCCCCGGCCGGAGAAGCGGGCCAGTACCCGCTGCACCGGGATGCCGCCCCGCAGGGCGGCGGTCCGCACAGGCCCGGAGGTCCAATCGCGCGCCAGGGTCAACCCGCAGGACAGCAGAAAATCGAGCACCAGGCGGGCGGCCTGGAAGCCTGCCTCTTCACGGAGCCGCCCTTCCGGCTCCAGGCCGAGCCAATCCGTGATGAGGCGGTAGGTGAAACCCCACAAGGGCACCCCGTTCAGATCGATGGCGGGAAAGAGCATCTCCGGCGGGCGGCCCGGCACCGGAGACAGCACGTGGCGGGCCGGATCCCGCAGGAAGACCAGTGGCACCCAGACGGCTTCGACCGCTTCGGCCGGATCCAGGGTGACGGGCTGGCGGGCATCCACGCGAAACACGAAGGGGACCACCCAGAGGAAGGGCGGCGCCTTGCGGCGGGCCTGCCGGGGAGGCAGCGCGGTTTCCACCTGGCCCTCCGCGAGAGAGATGCCGCACTCCTCCTGGAGTTCGCGCAAAGCGGTGCGCAGCAAATCGGGGTCTTCCGGTTCGCGCCGCCCGCCCGGGAAGGACCAGTGTCCCGACCAGGGGTCGCCCTCCCTTTCGGCGCGCCGGATGAGCAGGATGGATTCCTGGTGGTGGCGCACCCGCACGATGGCCACCGCCGCTTCCGCTTCCGTCATGAGAAACCATTATCGAACGCGGCGGGCGCGCCCCAGGTGCTATGCTTCAGAACAAAGCACCATGCGGGTTCCGCGGGCACTCCGGAGATACGGCTGCGGCCTGGCCCTGATCAGCGCGCTGTGCGCCTTTCAGAAGCCGTTCCGGGTATACCCCGGCATGGAACCTTACGACAACATCCCCCTGCCGCCGGACTGGCAGGACCAGGCCGAATGGGTATTCGGGCGGCTCATGTACCCGCAGCACCCCAACGCGCGCTTCGGCCGGTATGCTCACACGTTTGGGTCGCTGTTTGACTGGCGCAACGGATTCACCAGTTGGACGCAGGATTACCCGCGAGCGGACCGCCACTTCGCTCAGGCGGTGCGGCGGCTGACGCGCATCCACGCCCGCTCGGTGGAGCAGCCCATTAACCTGGACGACCTGGACGACGTGTTCAACTGGCCCTGGCTGTGCGCCGGCGAGATGGGGGACTGGAAGCTCACCGATGCGCAGGCCGCTAAGCTGCGCGAGTATCTGCTGCGGGGCGGTTTTCTGATGCTGGACGACTATTGGGGGACCTCGGAATGGGAGCGGTTCGAGGAAAGCATGCAGCGCGTGTTTCCGGACCGGCCGATCGTCGAGATTGACAGCGGCGACGCCATTTTTCACACGGTCTACGACCTGGACGACCGCTACCAGATTCCCGGGCAGTGGGCGTTGCGGCGCGGCACCACCTACCGCAACGACGGCGAGGTGCCGCACTGGCGCGGCATTTACGACGACAAGGGCCGGGTCATGGTGGCCATGTCGTTTAACTCGGATGTAGGCGATTCCTGGGAGTGGGCGGATGATCCGCGGTACCCGGAGAAATACTCCGCGCTGGGCATCCGCCTGGGGATCAACTACGTGGTCTACGCGATGACGCATTAGGCGCCCGGCCAAAGCCGCTTCGGGCCGGCCAGTAATCGGGATATCATGACCGTGACATGGCGAAACGGTTCCTGGTCCTCCTGGCGCTCGGCGCGTTCGCGGCGGTAGAGTCCCCGGCCCTGGCGCAAAGCCGCTGGAAGGCGGGCGCGGCAAAGATCGACATCACTCCGCGGGAATCCATTTGGATGGCGGGTTACGGCATGCGCACCAAGCCTTCCGAAGGTGTGCGCCAGGAGATCTACGCCAAGGCGCTGGTGCTGGAAGATGAGACCGGCACGCGCACGGTTCTGGTGACCTCCGATCTGCTGGGCTTCCCGCGCGAAGTCTCCGACCCGATCGCCGCGCAGGTGCAGCAGAAGTACGGTATCCCGCGGGCGCGGCTGGCACTCAACTCTTCCCACACGCACAGCGGTCCGGTGATCGGCCGGATGCTGCACCCGGCATACCCCCTGACGCCGGACCAGGAGCCGGTGATCCAGCGCTATACGGAGCGCCTGATCGGCCAGGTGGTGGAGGTGATCGGCAGCGCCATCGCGAATTTGCAGCCGGCGCAGGTGGCCTTCGGCCAGGGAGTGGCGGGGTTTGCTGTGAACCGCCGCCGCGTCACCCTGCGGCGGAACCTGCCCGGGCCGGTGGACCAGGACGTTCCGGTTCTCAGCGTGCGCGGCGCGGATGGCAGCCTGCGCGCGGTGGCGTTCGGCTATGCGTGCCACAACACGGTGCTGGCCGATTACGAGATCAACGGGGACTACGCCGGCTTCGCCCAGGAGGCTTTGGAACAGGCGCACCCGGGCGCCATCGCCCTGTTCGTGGAAGACTGCGGCGCGGACGCCAATCCACTGCCGCGCCGCTCGGTAGACCTGGCCCGGAAATACGGCCAGATCCTGGCGGCCGCGGTGGACGAGGTGCTGCGCGGGAAGATGCGGCCGCAATCCGGCCCTGTGCGGGCCGCCTTCGCCCTGGTGGACGTGCCGTTTCAGAAGCCGCCCTCGCGCGCGGAGTTCGAGAGCCGGTTGCACGGCCACGATGCCAGCGTGGCGCGCCACGCCAAGTACATGCTGAGCATTTTGGACCGCGACGGGAAACTGCCGGACCGCTACCCGTACCCGGTGCAGGTGTGGCGATTCGGGGGCGGTTTGAGCTGGATCATCCTGGGCGGCGAGGTGGTGGTGGACTACTCGCTGCGCTTCAAGAAGCAGTACGGCTGGGATGACCTGTGGGTGGCCGGCTATTCGAACGATGTGTTCGCGTATATCCCCTCCGAGCGGGTGTTGGAGGAGGGCGGCTACGAGGGCGGCGGCGCCATGATCCCGTACGGCCAGCCCGCACCGTTCGCCGCGGGGGTGGAAGGGATCATCGCGGGCAAGGTGGACGACCTGATGCGCCGGACTGGCGGGGCGCACTGATGCGGTGCGGGGCCGCGCTGGCGGCCTTTCTGCTGGGGCAGGCGGTGCTGGCGCAGACCACAGCGGAATCCGCGCGGGCGGCGATGGAGCAGCCGCTCCAAAGCGCCGAGGTGACGGCCTGGCAGATCCGGCGCTACGTGGTGAAGGAGGTCCCCAAACTGGCAGTGCCGGCCCGCGCGGAGGACTGGAGGGCGGAGGCGCAGCGCCTGCGCGAGCGCGTTTTGCGGGAGGTGGTGTACCACGGCTGGCCCCGGGAGTGGGTGGAGGCCCCGCCGCGCTTCGAGGACCTGGGCAATGCCGGCGCGGGCCCGGGCTACCGGCTGCGAAAGTTGCGCTACGAGATCGTGCCGGGGTTCCACTCCGCGGCCCTGCTCTATGAACCGGAACACCTGCGCGCGGGCATGCCGGCGATCCTCAATGTGAACGGCCACGAGGCGGACGGCAAGGCCATGGAGTACATCCAGAAGCGCTCGATCAACCAGGCGCGGCAAGGCATCCTGGCGCTCAACCTGGAATGGATCGGCATGGGCGAACTGGCCCACCCCGAGAACGTGCATTGGAACGAAGCCTACCTGGATTTCGCGGGGGCCAACGGGCTGGGGCTGTTTTACCTGGCCATGCGCCGGGGGCTGGATTATCTTTGGCAGCACCCCCAGGTGGACCGCGCGCGCATCGGCATCACGGGGCTTTCGGGAGGCGGCTGGCAGGCGATCGTGCTGGGCGCGCTGGACGAGCGCATCCTGGCGGCGCTGCCCAACGCGGGCTACCTTTCGGGGATGTCGCTGGGCGGGGCGGAATGGGTGGGGGACAACGAACAGTCGGCCACGGATTTCAACGCGGTGCTGGACTACATGCACCTGACCGCCATGCGGGCGCCGCGGCCTACGCTGCTGATCTACAACGAGACGGACAGTTGCTGCTTCCGGGCGCCGCGCATGAAACCGTTTCTGTACGACCAGGTGCGCCCGATTTTCCGGCTTTTCGGCGCGGAGGACCGTTTCTCGTGGTACGCGAACACCGACCCCGGAGATCACAACTACCAGTTGGATAATCGCCTGCACTCTTACGCGTTCTTCGCCCGGTATTTCCAACTGGGGGCCGCGCCGGCGGAGATTCCGGCGGAGGCGGAGTTGCGCACCTCGGAGCAGCTCGCGGTGGGGCTGCCGGTGGACAACCTGACGATTCTGGGGCTGGCGCGCCGGCTGGCGGGGGAGATCCGCCGCCCGGCCGTACCGCCGGAACCCACGGCGCGAAGCACATGGGCGGCCGGGGAGCGGCACAAGCTGGAGGGCCTGGTGAAGTATCGCCGGGTGGACGTGGAATCCGCGTGGCCGGTGGCCAATTCCTGGGGCGGCGGGTTGAAGACCATCGGTTACCGCTTCGACTTCGACAATGCGCTGAGCGCGAGCGGCACCTGGCTCAAGGCCACCGCCACGCGCGACAATGCGCCCTGGACCATCGTGCTGGACGATGAAGGCAGGAAGGCGGCGGGCGCGGCGATTTCCGAGCGAGTGAACCGCGGCGAGCAGGTGCTGGCCGCGGACCTGCTGTTCACCGGCGACGCGGCGCCGCCCACATACTACTACCCGGTCTACGACCGCATGCTGGCCACCATGGGGGACCGCTCGCTGGGGCTGGAGGCGGCGCAGTTGATCGCCCTGGCGCGGTGGATAGGGACAAGCTCGGGCCACGCGGCGGGGCGGCTGGAGGCGCGCGGGCGGCGCCAGCAGGCGGTGGCGCTGGTGGCAGCGGCGCTCGAGCCGGGCCTGTTCCGCGCCGTCACCGTGCGCGACGGCCTGCGCTCCTGGCGGCAGGTGTTCGACGAGCCGGTGGATTATCTGAAGGCGCCGGAGATTTTTTGCCTGGATTTGTACCGGGAGTTCGACATCGAACGATTGGAGATGGTGGGGGCACGGGTTCAGCCGTGATCCGGACGAGCCGGAGCGGAGGCAATGCGCTTTTCGCGAGTGCGACCGCTCCCTGACGGTCGCGGCTCGGTCCCATGGGCGAACGTTGGAGGCTATTTGCGACTCCAGCCGACTACCTTGCGGCGATTTGACGGCTGTCAATTTAGAAGATTCCCATTGAAGATCGGCAGGCGGTCAAAGAATACGGTGCAGGGGCGCTGAGACTCGGGGCAACCGCCGCCACGTCGTCGCCCACAGAGCTTTTCGGTCTGCTCAACATCTCAGCGGCGAAGCCGCACGCATAGCCAGTCTATTTTCCGGACTGCGCGGCCAGGATCGGAGATCCCAGGGGGATGACGGTCCTGCCGAATGTAGCGTTGACCACTTCGGCAAAGGAGACAAACAGCGCGTCGATGCCGGTGAGCAGCCCGAGCCAGCCTCCGGCGGTGTGGCATGCCGCGCCCATCCCCAGGTCGCCCGCCGCCAGGAAGAAGAAGGTAAGCCACAGCAGCAGAAAGACGCTCCAGACAGCCCGATTGGCGCGGAAGGTGGCAATCCACATGTAGAGCGTGAAGACGCCCCAGACCAGCAGCGTGAGGCCCACGGCGTTCGCCGCCGGCGGTTTGATCCACCCGGCGCCCACGGTCCACAGCAGGAAGGCGTACCACCACCAGAACAGCCCATAGGAGGTGAAGGCCACGGTGCCGAAGGTGTTGCCGTTTTTGAACTCCAGGACCCCGGCAATGATCTGCCCCAGGCCCCCATAGGCAAACGCCAGCGGGACGACCACGGCGGTCAGGGTAGGCGCATCTCCCTGCAACAACCCCGCATTGATGGCACTCAGCACTACCGTGGTCAGTCCGAACCCGGCCAACCCCAGCGGCGCGGGGTTAGCCATGGGCGCAGTGTTCGACATTCCATTCCTCCTAATCTCGTGGATCGCGAGCGAGTATATAACACTCTCCCGGATGCACGCTCGTGATTTTGCGGAATAGCCGAGCATACCGCGTGCTACCGTACCAGGTATGCAGCCAACGGCGATTGGAGGCCTGGCCCTCACGCGACGGATATTTCTCGGCGGCGCGCTCCCGGCCGCCGCGGCGGTTTCGGCCCAAACCGCGCCGGCGCACCCGATGACCGCGTGGATCTTCTGCCACAGCCCGCTGGAGCGCTGGATGGAGGATTACCAGCGCATCTTCGACGCCTGGGCGGAAGGCGGCGTACGCGGCATCATCGTGGGATACATGCAGTTCGTGGGGGCGGACGGCAAGCCCTACCCCTGCTTTCCGGCGGATCCGAAAGTGTACCGGTCCTTCGGCGTGACGCCGCCCGCGGAATCGCCGCGGGACCCGGCCAAGGAAAAGCGCTTCCACGCCCTGCTGGACGACGCGGCGCGGCGCGGCTGGGAGATCCTGATCTTCGGGGCGGGCCGCGGCGGCGGCGCGCTGCCGCCCGCGCGGGACCCGTTCGGCGCGGTAGGATTTGCCGCCGGGGTGCAGGACACCATGAACGCCTATCCGCAGGCGCGCGGCGTGATCATCGACGGCGCCGGCGAGCATCATTACGAACTGGCGTTCCACCACGGCGGGGAAGTCTTCGAAGTGCGCGCGTGGGAGAAGCAGCGGCTGGCGGCGCTGGGCATGGACGCAGCGCGCTACGAGCGCGGCATGCTGCACCTGCGCGAGCAATTTCACCGCTTCACGCCGGCGCAGGTGCGCTACCACTCGCCGGCGGGCGTGCTCAACGGACTGACCCTGTTCGATATCAACGAGGACGCACTCTACTGGCTGCGGGCGCGGCAGGAAACCTCCCTGCGGTATTTCGCGGCCGTGCGCGAGCAGATCGACAAGCTGAACCGCAAAGTCAGGCTGGGGGCCATCCCGCGCGCGCCGACCTTCTCGATGCTCACCACGCAGGACTACCAGCGCATGCACCCGTACTTCGACTACCTGTTTCCCAAGCACTATTTCTGGAATCGCGGATTCGACGGGATGTACGGCACCCTGGCGCGCTGGGTCCGGCGGATCCTGGAGTGGAATCCGCGCCTGAGCGAAGCAGACGCGTTCGCGGTGGTGAAGGCGTGGTTCGGGATCGAGCTTCCCGGCATTCATTCGGTAGCGGACATGGAGATGGGATTTCCGGATGAGTTCTTTGACAAAGTGGTCTACCAGGAAACGCGGCGCGCGCTGGAAGCCGTGGGAGACGACCGGAAGGTGCTGGCATGGGTGTCCACCGGGCGCAGCCCGCACGCCGGGGATCCCATGCCCGCGCGGGATCTGGAGCGGATCCTGGCAGCCTCGCAGCGCGCGGGACTGAGGCGCTTTGTCTACCACCCGGATCCGGACCTGGGCGCGCCGGAGTGGAGCGTTCTTTCGCGGCTGTGCGGCAAGCCGTGGAAGGAGGATCCGCGCGGCTATTGGCCTTCGGACACGCCCAAGCCGGACATGTTCAACGGCGGGCGGAAGCCGGGGGATGGGCGGTAGCTGGGCGCGGAGAGCACACCGCTCCCTGACGGTCGCGACTCGGCAGCCCTTGTGGAGGCCCGGCCGGTTATCGGGTGTTTACGAGGTTTCCGTTTTCATCCAGGTGCGGGTAGGGGCCTCCGGTGCGGAATTCATCCAGGATGTAGCGGTCGAACTGCGGCGTCGGCTCGAAGTAGCCGGGGACACGCAGGTGGGCGCGGCAGGCCTCCTCGTTCAATTCCACGCCCAACCCCGGCGAGGTAGGCACCGGGATGTAGCCATTCTGGATAATCGGCTTGGATGGGCCGGTGACCAGATCGCCCCACCAGGGGATATCCACGGCGTGATTCTCCATCACCAGGAAGTCTTTCAGCGTCGAGATCATGTGGACTGAAGCCATGCAGCCCACCGGCGAGCCCGCAAAGTGGACCGCCGTAGGAATGCCGAACATGGAGGCGAAGTCGCTGATCCGCTTGGTCTCGCGGATGCCGCCCGAGGTGAGCGGGTCGGGGTGGATGAGGTCTACCGCGTTGTTCTCGATGAGCGGGCGGAAGCCCTCCTCCAGACCGAACAGGCTCTCGCCCGTGTTGATGGGGGTGATGGTGGATTCCTTGATTTCCTTATAGGCGCGCCAGTTTTTGGGAGCATCGCCGCTGCCCAGCGTGCCCACCTGGAGCAGGTCCTCGGCCCAGGCGAGCTCGAACTTTTCGAAATAGCGGGCGTGGCGGATGGCGTCGTTCACGTTCAGCGGGCCGAAATGGTCGGCGGCCAGGGGCTGGTCCCAGCCAATGGCGTCCCGCACGGCCTGGATGAATTCGCCGTACATTTCCAGGCCCTTGGCGGTGGCCACGCCGCGCGTGTTCAAGCCGCCGGGGCGATGGCGGATCATCGAGGGCATGATGTCCATCTTGAAGAAGGTGAACCCCATCTTTTTGCGGGCGGCCATGCGCTTGGCGTAGATCTCAGGGCTAGTGCTCTCGGTGGTGTCGCAGTAGCAGCGGACGCGGTCGCGGTACTGGGAACCGATCAGCCGCCAGGCGGGCACGTTGTAGACCTTGCCGGCGATATCGTGCAGAGCCATGTCCAACGCGCTGTAGCCGCCCCCGAAGCGGCGCTGGTTGGTAAAGTTACGCACTCTGTCCAGGATCGGCTCGATCTGCAGCGGGTTGCGGCCCATGATGTGCGGCTTGAGCACCAGGGCCATGCCTTCGTTGCCGGCGTCGCGGACTTCACCGAGCCCGTAAACGCCCTGGTTGGTATCGATGCGGATGATGGGGTAGTCGTAATTGGACGCGATGCGGATGGCGCGCATGTCCGTAATGCGCAACTGGCTGGGCGCGGAATTGCGGTTGACGCCGCCGGCTTGCAGCGGCTCGCCCGCGGCGTTTCCGGCCTCGAGCATAGACGCAAAAGCGGCCGTGCCTGCCGCTCCCAAGAGGCGGCGGCGTCCTATTCCCAGCTTAGAGTCCGACATGAGGTTGTTCTCCCTGGTTGCTTACGCTATAGCGGCCCGAACCGGGTTGTCAATTCCGGGATCGATCCAGCGCTCAGATGGCGCTTGGCCCCAGGGCCTGTGCATCGCATTGCAAGCCGCTGTTCCAGCGGCGCGGCCCAGCGGGCGGATCAGGGCTCCGCTTCCAGGCCGGCGGGCGGCTTCCAGCGCGCCTCCAGAAACCCGATGGCGTGCTCCAGGGCCGAGTCGGCGCTGCCGTGGTGCACCCAGGGAAAGGTCACGTCCCGCACGAGAACCCGGCGGCCCGGTCCATGTTCCTGCTCCATCCACAGGAGTGCGGCGTAGGTCACCGGATCGCCGGGATTCGCAGCGCGCTCTACGATTTCGATACGGTGGCACGCACCGTTGCGCCAGAGGCAGACGACCTTCACCACATCATGGCGATCCGAAAAGGATGAATCGCTTGGCGGCGGTCTCTCCATGCCCACAGGGTAGCACCCGGCGCGGAGAGACGAGCGGCGCCTAGTGTTGCTGCCGGCGCGCCGGATAGCCGGCGTAGCCGTCCCAGCGAGCATTGCCCTGGCGGCCGTAATCCGGCGGGAGTTGGTCCCAGCGCTGGCGCGAGATGCCGTTCAGGTCGTAGACCACCTTCCCGTTGCGGACGGTGAGCTCGCAGATCAGCTTCTGGGTGCCGTCCATGCGCGCGCCGTACATGTCCACGAAGCCGAAGCGGCCGTTTTCAACACGCAGCACGGCCACGTCGGCCGGAGCACCCACAGAGAGGTTGCCGAGTTCTTCGTGCTTGATCTCGCGCGCCGGGTTCCAGGTGGAACGTACGATCACGTCGTCCAGAGACATGCCCATGGCCAGGAACTTATCCATGACGTTCAGCATGTCTTTCATACCGGCGTTCATGCTGCCCACGTGCAGGTCGGTGGAGATGGAGTCCGGGGTAAAGCCGGCCTGCATCAAAGGCACGGCCACGCGCCAGAGGAAGCTGCCGCCGCCGTGGCCCACGTCGAAGATGATGCCGCGCTTTCGGCCTTCGATCATGGCCTTGCTGGGGCCCTTAGTATCGTCCTGCTCGCCGCGCAGGCCGGAGTAGCAGTGGGTGTAGATGTCGCCGGGCCGCAAGACGCGGGTCAGCAGGTCGTACAGCGGGCGCTCGACCCGCTTGGCGCCGTAATCGATCATTACGGGGATGTCGGCGATCTTGCCCGCCTCCACGGCCTGCTCGTAGGGGGTCCATTCCGGACCCGCGAAATGGGCGGACTTGACGCCCACGATCAGACCCTTGTACTTGAGGGCCATCTCGGCGGTGGGTTTCGCCTGCATGTCCTCGATGTTCTGCTCGAATTTGCCGCCGCGCATGCCGGCGCCGACGATATTGATGAAGGCCAGCACACGGGTCCGCGAGCGGTCGATGACGCGGTCCTTAAAGTCTTCGAAGTTGCGCCACCCGGAACTGCCGGCGTCCGCCACGCTGGTGACGCCGTTGCGGAACGTGAAGCCGTCCGGGTAGACGCTCAGATCTCCCGCGTAGGAGCGCCGCTCGCCGGTGCCGGCGTAGACGTGCACGTGAATGTCCACCAGGCCGGGCGTGACGTAGAGGCCGCCGACATTCACCACCTTGAAGGCCTGCGAGGCGGGGATATCCGCGGCGACCGCAGCGATGCGGCCATCCTTGATGGCGACATCGCGGACGGCGCTGAGATGATTCTTGCCATCGATGACGTGCCCGCCCTTGAGCAGCAGATCGTAATCCGCCTGGGCGAAGGCACACGTTGCCAGAAGCAGAGAGAGCCCGTAATTTCTCACACCAGGATTATACTCAAAGCGCCTGACGACCCACTTACTTGGGGGTGTCGGGCGGTTCCGCGTTCTTGGGCTTGGGCGGATCGACGAACACGTTCAGCGCGACCGGTTTCATTTCCGGATCGTCGGTGACATCCACGGCCAAGGGTGCGCCTTGAGCGATCAGGGAAGGCTTGATCTCCTTGCCGGCCTTGAAGAACTTGGTCTTGTGGGTGCGCCGGAGAACGATCGTCTGATCCTCGTCCGACTGCATGACGATTTCCTTGTTGGTCACTTGCTTGAGCGTGCCGCGAAAGGTGACCGCAGGACCGCCGTACGCGCCGGAGTTGAGAGTAGGGTTGGGGGCCGAGCGCCGGCTGCGGGAGCGGCCCTCCTGCGCCAGGACGAGCGAGGCCACCAGCAGCACCAGAGAGGAGACCAGGAAAGCGCGGCGCGCCATAGCCCCATCTTAGCAAGGGGCGGCCGAGGCCTGGCCGGCACGATTCAGGACCGCTCCCTATGGTCGCGGCTCGGATTCGGCCGTGGCCAGGAGGAGGTTCGAGGGGACGCGCGAGAATCCGTAGCCGATGCGGAAGCTCAGGGGCTTTACATCCGGACGGCCATACGCCTTCCGCAGGTCCGGCTGTTCCAGCCACCGGAAGCTGCCGTAGGGCCGTGTATAGTCGCCGAAGAGCTGAACTTGCCAGGAGGGCGTATCCAGGAAGCGGAAGGGGATGCCCGAGTCATCCTGTAAAACCGCGGCGCTGTGCGCCAGCACCTGCTCGCGGATGATGGAGAATTCCGGCTGGTGGGTCATGTAGGAAGTGGCTTTGAAGAACGTGGTACAGCCGGCGAAGCTTTCCAGAAAGGCTAGAAAGGCGGGATCCTGCCTCAGGCGTTCGTTGGAGAGGTTCACGGAGAAATAGAACAGCCGGTGCTCGGGTCCTCCGTTGTCCGCGCGGAAGTCTATCTCCACGCCTTTGTTCCCGATCTTGCCCGGAGCGTGATAACTCGCCGCGCGCTCGATGACCTCTCCCTGCTCGTTGAGGCGCACGTAGCGGTAGCGCGTGACGGTGTGGCCGGAGCGCAGCAGCAGGTGCAGGATGGGTACAAAGAGCCCGTCGGTGACCTGACCGCGGAACTGGCGGTCCATCTGCCGGGTGATGAAAAAGCTGCGCTGCAACTCCGAATCCACGGTCTCGCGCTCTTTGGCAAGTTGGGCCGCCAGCTCCTTGCCGCGGAACTGCCGGCGGGTGGGCAAGGTCCCGGCGGGTTCCAGTCCCACCATCACGTAGACGGGGCTATCCGGGAAGAAGACCGTGATCATCAGCGCGTCCGGCCCGCTGAAGGGATAGAAAACCAGTGACCGGCCGATGCCCGCACGGCCCAACTCCCGAGCCTGGAACTGGCGCATACCCGGCAGCATGCCGGCGGCGACCCGGCTCCAGGCTCGATCCAATTCGGCGCGATGCACCCGCCAGGCTTCTTCCTGTTCCAGGTCTGTGAAGGGGCTGCCGGGTGTGCCCGGGAGGCCGGCCAGGAAACGGCCCACGTCGTCCGCGTCGCGCGAGGCGGGAGGCAGCGGCAGGAAGCGGGGATCGGGATGGCGCGGCGCAGCGGTTTGGACCTGCCGCGAGCAGGAGAGTAGGAACAAGCTCGACGCTGCTGCCAGCAGCAGCACAACGCGCGCCCTTCGGGACCCAGCTTGACTATGATGGCTCATAGTAGATTATCAGGCCTGTTTTTATTTTAGCCGCCCGAGCAGAGCATTGTGTTAGGTATGAAGAAAAGGCGATGAGAACCGCACGAATCATTTTTTTGCTATGGACGGCGGGGGTGGCGGCGCGCGCACAGATCGCGGTAACCGCGGTCACGGATGCGGCGAGTTTCGGCCCGCGTGTTTCGCCCGGATCGCTAGCCACGATTTTCGGCAATGGCCTCGCGGCCACCACAGCCCAGGCGAGCGGATTCCCGTTACCGACGAAGCTAGGTGGAACCACAGTGCTTGTGAATGATTCTCCAGCGCCGCTGGTTTATGTCAGTGGGTCACAGATCAATTTCCAGGTTCCTTCCGGTTTGCAAGCGGGGACGGCCAACCTTTATGTATCGGTGGGCAGCGGCATCCAAAGCAAGCGGTTTTCGTTTACTGTGGCCAGCGCCGCGCCCGGGATTTTCCAAGACAGCAGCAACCATGCTGTCGCGCAGAACACGGACTACTCGACGAATTCCACGGGCAATCCCGCGGCGTCCGGCTCGGTGGTGATCGTCTACCTGACCGGGCAGGGGCCGGTGGACAATGCTGTGGCTGACGGAAGCGCCACACCGAACGCGCCGCTATCGACCGCCACGGCCAGCGCATCGGCGACGATCGGCGGCGCCGACGCGCCCGTGCAATTCCTGGGATTGACCCCGGGGTTCGCCGGCCTGGCGCAGGCCAACCTCCAGGTACCCAGCCTGCCGACCGGAGATTACCCCCTGGTGCTCACGGTGGGAGGCTACGTGAGCGCCTCGGCGACGATCTCGGTTTCCGGCACGGGCACGCCGCCGCCCCAAATCCTGAAACTGGTGGGGCAGACCAGCTTCGTTAACTCCGCGGACAGCATGCCGGCGGTGCTGGGCAACATCACCTATGTTTGCGGGGCCAACCAGATTCAGGTAGTGGATACCAGCAACGCCAGCCAGCCAGCCTACGTCGGCGAGTTCGGCGATGCGGACCTGAACGGCAACGGCGGGCGATGCGCACTCGCGACACCCCTGGGGCTGCAGCCGATCCTGGTGGACATCGTGGGACCTGGCAATACTCCCTCCTTCGTGGTCTACAACGTGAGCACTCCCGCAAGCCCATTCAAAGTAGGTCAATTACCGCTTCAGTACACGTACCTGGCGGACTTGAGCTTCATCGGCACGACGGGATTTTCGAGTACCAGTTGGTATGAATTCGACGGAGCCAGCAACATCACAGCACAGCACGGCGACGTGCTGGCCTACGATTTTTCGACCCCCACGCTGCCGCTGTTCGTCTCCGCATTGGTGCCCAACCCGGCGCAGCCGGCTTCCAACAATCTCAACCTGAAGCCCAATGCGCTGGCGCTCATCCAGAACGCGAACTATCCCAATACGGTGTACGTGGCCAGCACCACGGCTACCGGCAACAACACCTCGGGAAGCGCGGCGCTGGACGTGGTGGACGTCAGCAACCCCTCCAACATGCTGGGCGTGCGGCAGGTCACGGTGGCCAACGTGGCGATTTTTCTGGGCTTTGCCTACGACCACAGACTGCTGCTGATGGCCGGAAACACCCAGAACCACCGCAACCCCGGGATACCGGATTTCAACATCGCGGGGAACCTCACGCTCACGACCATGGACATCACCAGCGTGCAGAACCCCGTGCCCATCGCCACGCTGGTGACCAAGATTCCGAGCGGCGGAACTTTTGCCGTGCAACCCCTAGGAAATAGCATTTTCGCCGTGGCCACGGACCCACCGGCCAGCGATCCCGGCGGGCCAGGCAGCCTGCTGCTGGTGGATGCACGGGATCCGAAGAACCTGGCGCTCTATCCATTCGTCACGCAGTTCGGTTTAAGCGGAATGCAGTCTTCTAACGGATACCTGATTGTGCCGAATCTGAATGGGCTGAACGTGTACCAGATTCAGTTGCCGCAATAGAGCTTCACTGGCGGCGCGGGGGAGGCGACGAGACCATCGACAGGAACATCGCAAATACGACCAGGATCGCGCAGGTGTTGGGAACCCACATATGCCCTCCTGGAGATTACGCGCATTTCCGGCGCGTTTTGAGTCAAGCCGGCTACACGCTGATGCAGGCTTTGGCCAGGATGCCGCCGTCGCATACGAGGTGCGAGCCGGTGACGTACGAGGACTCATCGGAGAGCAGCCAAACGACAGCGCGGGCGGGCTCGTCGGGGCTGGCGAGGCGCCCGATGGGCACTTCGGCGGAGATCTGGCGGCGCATACGAGGGATCTCTTCGGGGGCGACGTTGGCCCACATCAGGCGAGTCTCGGTGGCGCCCGGCACAACGGCGTTGACCCGGATGCCATGACGCGCGTAGTCCACCGCCAAGCAGCGCACCAGGGCAGAGATGCCGCCCTTGGAGGCGCTGTAGGCCCCAGCGGCGCCGGCGGCGAAGGAGACGAAGGCCCCCGGCGACGAGGTGCACACGATCGACCCGCCCCGGGAGGCTTTCAGGCACTGCTGGAGGGCGTATTTGCAGGTGAGGTAAACACCGGTGAGGTTGACCTCCAGGACGCGCTTCCAGGTCTCGAAGGGGAGTTCGTGTGCGAAGCCGCCGGCATCCATGCCGGCGTTGGCGAACACACCCCAGGCGGGACCCAGGACGCGCTCGGATTCGGAGAGCGCGCCGGCCACACTTTCTTCGCGGGAGACGTCGCAGGCCAGGCCGATGGCCGCGGCGGCTCCAGCGGCGCGGGCCGCGGCGGCAGCCTCGACCGCCGTGTCTCCGGCGATATCCAGCACGGCGACGCGGTCGCCCCGGGCGGCGCACTGCATGGCGACCGCGCGGCCGATGCCGGAGCCGCCCCCGGTGATCACGATGGTTCTGGGCTCTTGCGCCATTCCCGTAGGGTAGCAGGCGCCGCGTGCTACGCTAAGCGGCGGAGACACGGGCTCCACCGGAGGTGCATTGGATGCGGCCTTTCCTCGTGCTTCTCGCTTTGCTGGCCTGGCAGCCGCTGGACGCGCAGCAGGTTCAGGTTTACCTGACCTCGCAGGCCGGCGACCGGATCGCGCCCAAGCCCGCGCTACGCTTTGCCGCGCGCGCGCCGGGCGGAGGCGCCGTCTTCCGGATCCATGAGGAGGCGGCGTTCCAGAGGATCGACGGCTTCGGCGCCTCCCTGCTGGAAGCCGGGTTGATCTGTTTGAACAGCCTGGACCCGCCGGAGCAGGAAAAGGTGTTGCGGACCCTGTTCGATGCGCGGTCGGGTTCCGGATTTTCGGCCATGAAGACGGTGCTGGCCGGCACCGACTTCATGTCCGCGGGTCCCTGGTATACCTACGACGACACTCCCGGCGACGTCGAATTGAAGCATTTCTCGATCGCGCGGGATCTCGGCCCCAACGGAGAGGTCACTTTCATCAAGCGCGCGCGGCGGTACGGGCAGTTCGCGCTCCAGGCGCCCATGGATTACCCGCCCGACTGGATGCTGTTCGACGTCCACAAGAACCAGGACGTCGACCCGCGCTACTTCGAAGTGCTGGCGCACTATTACCTGCGCTATCTGCGGGCCTACGAAGAACAAGGCATCCTGATCGACTACCTCAGCCTGTTCAACGAGCCGGGCGTGTACACGAAAATCCCCTACACCAAGATCCGCGACCTACTGAAGAACCACGTGGGGCCGCTGTTTGCGCGCGAGGGGGTCAAAACGCGCATCCAGTTGAGCGAGGCGCCGGAGCGGCGCAACGCCTGGCGCAACTATCCCACCGTGCTGGACGATCCGGCGGCGCGCAAATACGTGGCCGTGGCGCCGTATCACGGCTACGGCTTCAAAGATTACGACCTGATCGCCCAGTTGAGCCGGCGCTATCCCGGGCTACCGTTCTGGATGACGGAGATCTGCTATGCGTACGAGGCCGGCTACAAGCATACCCAGCCCAGGCTGCCGCGGGTGGACTACGAGGACGGCGATTTTTGGGGAAACCAGATCTTTTCCGACCTGGAGGCCGGGGCTTCCGCGTGGATTTACTGGAACCTGATCCTGGACGAGAAGGGCGGCCCGTGGCTGGTTTCACCCATCCACGGCAACCCGGATCCGAACGAGCAGCACCCCGTGGTGATCGTGAATCGCGGGACCAGGCAGGTGATCTATACGGGGCTTTTCTACTACCTGAGCCACTTCAGCAAGTTCGTGCGTCCGGGGGCGGTGCGCGTGGAGACCACGGGTTCAGCGCCGCAGGTTCGCGCAATGACCTTTCGCGCGCCGGACGGCAAGCGCGTGGCGGAGGTGATGAACAGCCGCCGCGAGCCGGCGCAGATCTCGCTGGTGTGGCAGGGGAAGACGCTGGCGGTCACGCTTCCACCGCTGTCGATCGGCACGTATCTATGGTGAGGCAGGCTTCGCCCCGGACCTGCTCCAGCGCTTCCACCAGGCTCTTTTCGATGAGGGCGCACATTTCGTCGAGGTCGGCTTCGGTGGCGATGAGGGCCGGGGCGACGGCGAACCAGGTGGGGTCCACGCGCAGAATCAGGCCGTTGCGCAGGGCGGTCCGGCGCATGGCCGTGCCCAACTCGGGGAAGGGCTCGAGGCTATCGGTATCCCGCACCAGTTCGACCCCGCGGAGAATGCCCTTGCCGCGGACCTCGCGCACCACGCCGTATTTCTTCAATCCCTCGAGGCGCGCCGCCAGGTATTCGCCCAGGCCGTTGGCCTGGCGGTCGAGAGCGTTTTCGGTAATCTCGTCGATGACAGCCATGCCCACGGCGGAGGCCAGCGGGTTGCCGGCAAAGGTATGGCCGTGCGCGAACTGCACCTGGTCCTCGGGGCGCCCCCAGAAAGCGTCCGCCATATCCTCGCGCGCGATCATCGCGCCGATGGGGACAACTCCGCTTGAAAGCCCCTTGCCGCAGCAGATGATATCCGGGGTCACGCCAAAGGTCTGGGCCGCGAACATGGCGCCGGTCTTGCCGAACCCGGTAATGACCTCGTCGAAAATCAGCATCACGTTATGACGCGTGCAGATCTCGCGCAGCATCCGGAAGTATTCGGGCGTGGGCGTGATGATGCCTCCGGTGTTGCCGACCGGCTCGAGGATCACGCCCGCCACGGTCTCCGGATCTTCGTGCAGAATGACGTCCTCGACCGCCTGTGCGGCGAACCGGTTGCATTCCTCCCAGGAAGAGAAGCGCCCGCGGTAGTAAGTCGGGGGAAACACCTTCAGATAGCCGCCCATGTGCGGTTCGAAAGGGGTCTTGCGCGCGCCGGTGCCGCTGGCAGACATGGCCCCCGCGGTGCCGCCGTGGTAGCCCTGGTAGCGGCTGATGAACTTGTATTTGCCCGGATGCCCGGTCTGCTTGAAATACTGCCGCACGAACTTCATGGCCGCCTCGGTGGCCTCGGAGCCTCCGCTGAAGCTCTTCACGTACCGCAGATTGCCCGGGGCGACCGAACCGAGTTTCTCGACGAAATCCAGCGTAACGCCGGCGATCCCGTGGAGCGGCGGAGCGAAGGTCATTTTCTCCATCTGCCGCCGCATGGCTTCCAGCAGGCGCGGGTGGCCGTGCCCCAGGGTGGCAACGAAGATGCCGCCGATGGCATCGAAATACCGCCGTCCCTCGATATCCCAGTAGTACAGGCCCTGGGCGCGTTCGAGAATGAGGGGATGCTGAACGAAGTCGGACATCTGCTGGAAATCGACGAAGGTGTGTTTCAGCAGGTTTTCGCGGCGGAGATCCAGTTTCATCGGAACAAACGTACGCCCATCCGGAGGTCCGGTCAAGCAGGCGCTTGAAGGTTGGCTTCGTGTGCGGCATGATGAACTTCGGCTCTGCGCCATCTATTTATGACCGACCGTTTCTGTTTGTGGCTGCTGCTGCTGGCGGCCTGCCCGCCGCTCGCGCCGGGACAGGGCGCCCCTCCGCGCGATCCCCGGGAGGCCCGCCTGGCCAGGGAGGTGGCCGGCAAAGGCTGGATCGTGACGGCTTCCCGCACCCAGAAGGGCGACTGGGACCTGTTCCTGATGCGGCCGGACGGCACGCACCGGCGCGACATCACGAATACACCGGACTACAACGAGATGGGCGGGCGCTTCTCGCCCGACGGCAAAAGGATCCTGTACCGGCGCATCGCGAAGGACGTCAAGATCCGCCACGATGGATGGGGCGCCACGGGCGAACTGGTCATCGCCAACGCCGACGGCACAAACCCGCAGGTGTATGGCCCGCCCGGCGACTTTCCGTGGGCCTCCTGGAGTCCGGACGGCAAGCAGGTGGCCTGTCTGACCAAGACCGGCATCGAGATCCGCGAGCTGGCGACCAAGCAGGTGGTGCGCACGGTGGACCGGCATGGAATTTACCAGCAGCTTTTCTGGTCGCCGGACGGGCACTGGTTCTGCGGGCCGGCCAACCATTACGGCGAAAGCTGGACGGTGGTGCGCCTGAGCGCCGACACGAGCGAGGTCAACGTGGTGGCCAAATTCCAGAACTGCACGGCCGACTGGTTCCCGAACTCGCAGCGGCTGATCTACTCTTCGCGCCCCGCCAATCAGGAGGAGCCGGACGGGGGGAAACTGGCGCAGGCGGTGAAGCAGAAGCCGGGTTATGGCTGGACGCAGCTTTGGATGGCCGACGGCGACGGAAACAACCGCTCCCTGGTTTACGGCGAGGACGGGCGGCACATCTACGGGGGCGACATCTCGCCGGACGGCAAATATGTGCTGTTCACCAAGTCGATGACCGACGGCGGCATCGACACGGGCATCATCTTCCTGATGCGCCTGAGCGACGCGCCCACGATCGGCGGGGAGAGCATCGCGCTGCGCAAGCTGCATCCGGACGCTAAAAACGGACCCATCCTGCAACTTTCGCCCGGATGGGAGCCGCACTGGACCTACGCCAATATCGGAGGCGGGCGGTGAGCCGCGCCGGGTGGCTCTGGTGCGCCTTGCTGCTCGTCGTGGTGGCGGTTTCCTGCGGGAGGAAAAATTCCGCCGAAGTGGATGCCGAAGTGACTTCGTTGGGCACGGTCGAGGTGACGGCCCAAGTGGAAGAGATCCCCGGCGCGTTTCCGCCCAACGATCTCTACAACTACGCCTACGTGCTGAAATACCGGGTGCTCAAAGTGCATCGCGGGCAGTTGCCGGGCCAGGAAATTCTGGTGGCCCAGTATAATCCCCTCAAGCCGCGCACCACCGTGGCGGACGACGTTTCCGGCAAGGTGGGCGGGCACGTGGAAGCCTTCCGAGCGGGCGATATTCACCGCATGGCGCTGGCCGCGCCGGTGGACCAGTTCTGGATGGGCGGCATCATCGACAAGTATTTCCAGCAGCCGGGCGTGCGCTACTGGGCGATTTGGACAAATCCGGGGTCCAGGTAGCTTGGTCTTCACCACGCATATTTTCCTGTTCTACTTTCTGCCGGTGGTGCTGCTGCTCTACTACCTGCTACCGCGCCACCGCAACGCCTTTCTGACGCTGGCGAGCTACGTGTTCTACGGCTGGTGGGAGCCCTGGTTCGTGGTCTTGATGATGTTTTCGACCGTGCTGGACTATGTGTGCGGCGGCATCATCGGGGCGCCCGGCGCTTCCCGCGCTCGGCGGCGGGCCGCCCTGCTGGCGGCCATCTGCGGCGACCTGGGGCTGCTGGCCTTCTTCAAGTACTACAGCTTCGCGGCGGAGAACTGGAACCGGCTGGCGGCGGTCTTCGGCGCGGGATCGCTGCCGCTGCTGCACGTGGTGCTGCCCATCGGCATCTCGTTTTACACCTTCGAGAGCATGAGCTACACCATCGACGTGTATCGCGGCATCGTCAAGCCGGCGCGGAACTTCTCGGATCTTTCCTGCTTCGTGAGCCTGTTTCCGCACCTGGTAGCCGGGCCCATCGTGCGCTACAACGTGCTGGCCGAGCAGATCGCCTACCGGGAGCACACGCTGGAGAAATTCACCTGCGGGATTGCGCTGTTTATTCTGGGCTTCGCCAAAAAAATCCTGCTGGCCAACCCGATGGGCAGCGTGGCGGACGCCGCCTTTTCCGCCGCCGCGCCGCTGCCCCTGGACGCCTGGGTGGGGGTGGTGGCCTACGCCTTTCAGATCTACTTCGATTTCTCGGGCTACTCCGATATGGCCATCGGGCTGGGGCGCATGTTCGGTTTCGTCATTCCGAAGAATTTCGCCTCGCCGTACCTGGCCGCCAGCATCACGGATTTCTGGCGGCGCTGGCACATTTCGCTGTCGACGTGGCTGCGCGATTATCTCTACGTGCCGCTGGGCGGCAACCGCCGGGGGCTGCGCCGTACGTACGTCAACCTGGCGCTGGTGATGCTGCTGGGCGGACTGTGGCACGGCGCCAACTGGACGTTTGTGGCCTGGGGCGGCTATCACGGCGTCCTGCTGGCTTTCGAGCGCTGGCTGGGCAAGAAGACCGCCTACGAGTGGCTGCCGCGGCGGGCGCAGGTGGCCGCCACCTTCGTGTTAGTGCTGTTTTCCTGGGTACTGTTCCGCGCGGCTTCGTTCCACCAGGCGGCGGCCTACCTGGGCGCCATGTTCGGCGCGCGGCCCGCGGGGGATGCAGCCGCGCTGCTGGCATCCGAGATGTATACGCCGCATCGGCTGGCTGTGCTGGCAGCGTGCGTGGCCGCATGCTTCCAGCCCATGGAGGTCTACGACTGGGTGGAGCGGCTCACCTGGCAGAAAGCGGTGGCCCTGGCCCCGCTGTTCCTGGCAGCCGCCGGCGCCATGTTTACCCAGACCTTCAATCCGTTCCTGTACTTCCAGTTCTGATATGGGGCGCGCGCGACAACTGGTCTTCCTGGGATGGTTCCTGGCGCTGATTTACGGCGTGCCGGCGTATCAGAGTGCTGCCGAGATCCTGCGCGGGCGCGCGCCGCAGTTTTTGGAAGTCTTCACCACCACGCCCACGCGCCCCAACCTGCGCGCTTTCGAGCACCGCGTGGAGGACGCCTCCCTGGTCGCGCAGGCGGTCCGCCCGTGGATGCAGGATGCCTGGTTCGCGCTGTTTCGCGACGCCGGGGAAAAGGTCGTGACCGGGCGGGAGGACTGGCTGTTCTACGAACCTGATTTGCGCTACCTGGTGGAACCCGGCGAACCGGGGGAGCCGTTCGAGGCGATCGTGGACTTCCGCGACCAGTTGGCCCGCCAGGGTATTCGCCTGATAGTGCTGGCCATACCCGGCAAACCGTCGGTCTACCCCGACCGGCTGACCAGCCGGGTGGCCGCCGGCCGGACCATCCGTTCCTCCACGCTGGACCTGCTGGCCGCTTTGCGGCACTCGGGAATCGAGGCTCCAGACCTGTTCGATTTCTTCGCGAAACTCCGCCGCGAGCCAGCTTCCAGCCCCTGGTATCTGCCGCAGGATACGCACTGGTCCGCAGAGGGAGCGCGCCGGGCAGCCGCCGCGGTGGCCCGGCGCATCCGCGATCTGGGGTGGATCGGGCCCGGACCTGTGCGTTACACCGAGCGGCCGGTGACGGTGCGTCGCACCGGGGATATCGCGCGCATGATCCGCGTGGCGGCGATCGAACGGCACTATCCCCTCGAAGAAGTGTCCTGCCGGCAGGTGATGCGGCAGGACACCGGCGAGCCGTATCGCGATGCCGCGGACTCTCCGGTCCTGGTGCTGGGCGACAGCTTCCTGCGGATGTACGAGACCGACGAGCCGCGCGCGGCGGGCTTTATTGCCCACCTCGCGCGCGAGTTGGGCAGGCCTTTGGCGTCGGTAGTCAACGACGGAGGCGCCTCCACACTGGTGCGCCAGGAACTCAGCCGCCGCCCGGCTCTGTTGGAGGGCAAGAAGCTGGTGATCTGGGAATTCGTAGAGCGGGATATCCGCTTTGGCACCGAGGGGTGGCAGAAGGTGCGGCTGCCGGCCGCTCCCTGACGGCCGCGGCCCGGTACGGCGTCCGCATCACAGCACGCCGTATTTGCGGTAGACGTCGCGCAGATAGGCGCCATCCATGAGCTCGGCGCGGCTATGATTTTCGCGAGTAGCCTTCTCGGTGGCCATGCGGACCACTTCCCCGACCGCCTGCGCCGGGACTACGACCACGCCGTCGTAGTCCGCGAAGACCAAGTCGCCGGGCCGCACCAGCACGCCGGCGCAGTCCACCGGAACGTTGTAATCGATCACCAGGCCGCGTCCACGCGAGTCCACCGGCTTAATGCCCCGGGCAAACACGGGGAAGCCCAGCTTCTCGATTTTGCGGACGTCGCGCACCAGGCCATCGACCACCGCGCCGCGGGCGCCCCGGGCGCGGGCGGCGGTGGAGAGCAGCTCTCCCCAGGGCGCATTGCGGATGGAATCCGCGGTCGAGACCACGGCCACTTCGCCCAGCAGCAGGCTGTCCAGGGCCTCGATCTCCTTGGTGTAGGAGTCCTCGGAAACGTGGAACACGTCCACGCAGGAGATCGTGCGCGCCCAGCCGGCAAAGCAGCAGTCTGGGAACAGCGGCCGCACGTACTCGCGCATGGCCTGCTGCCGGAAGCCCAGCTCGTCCAGGGAATCGGCGACGACGGCCGTGTACAGGTTCTTCTCGATGTGGGCGAACAGCTCCAGGTCCGCCGGGGTGGCAGGCGGCCGGGAAGTCGCAACAGGGGCACGATCCATGCCCCTAGCGTAATGGAATGCCGCGAAGCCGGACAACCCCGCGGGTTCAGCTTGCCGCATCTCCGTACAACAGCATCTGCGCGGCGTTGGCGAGCGAGGCCTTGCCGTTGGCGTAGGCAATCACCCAGACGCGGTCGAACACCGTGCCCGGCCACGCCGGCGGGCTGGGGATGCCCAGGGCCTCGGCAAGTTTGGGAATCTTGCCGTGATGCCAGCAAACCAGCACCGTCTTGCCGGCATACTTGGGCTTTTGCAGAATATCCTCCGCCACTTTCTGGTAGTCGTCGTCGGCGTGCTTGTCGTTGTAGTCCAGGCCGAGGGCTCTCGAAAGGGGCGTAATGGTCTCCGCCGGCCGGTTGCTTTGCTTGGAGGCCTGGGTGGCGAACAGGAAATCGGGGGTGGCGAATCGGGGGGCGATTCCAGGCAGACCGCTCGCGTTGTAGCTGCCGGTGAAACTCGCGTGGCTAGTGGCGAGCGCGCAATTCAGCGCGGAGGTGGCGGGCACGAAGAGCGCCGGCAGCGCCGCGGCGCGCGCTGAGCCTCGAATGGAAAGGTCCGGACCGCCTTCCTGATCGCTGGCGGGATCGCCAGTCTTCTCTCCGTGACGGATGATGAGGACCTGTTTGGGTCCGGCATCGTAACTCATGCTTCCTCCTCTGGTGGTGTTTCCATGGGGCCCAGCAGCGACGCAATGCGGTAGCCGGCGGTCATGCCGCCGTCCACCACGAAGGTCGCGCCATTCACGAAGCGGGCCTCCTGAGAGGCCAAGTAGAGCGCGCACCCGGCGATATCCGCCGGCGTGCCGAACTCGCCCGCCGGATAGAGGGCCCGCAATTCGGCCTCCTGCTCGGGGCGGGTATCGTAGTGGCGGCGGGAGCTTTCGGTCATGATGGTTCCCGGGCAGATCGCGTTCACCCGGATGCCGTAGCGTCCGTACTGGAGCGCCAGCAAGCGCGTGAGCGAAATGACGCCGCCCTTGGCCGCCGTGTAAGCCGCCAGGTGCACGCCTGCGATTCCGTTGACGGAACTGATGTTCACAATGACGCCGCCGCGCTGCGCCATCATGCCGGCGAGCGCCGCGCGGGTGCAGAGATAGACGCTCTTGAGCGTCCCGGCCAGCACGTAGTCCCAATCTTCTTCGCTGACCTGGTGCAGCAAGCCGTCGCCGCGCCAGGCAGCGGCATTATTCACCAGGATATCCACGCGGCGGGCGTGGAAGACGCGCTGCACGTCGGCGGCTGCCGAGACATCGCCTTGAAGGGTCTCACACCGCCCTCCCGCCTCGCGGATCAGTTCGGCGGTGCGCGCGTTGCCAGCGGCGTCGAGATCCACCGAGATCACGCCGGCGCCCTCCGCCGCGAAGCGCCGTGCAATCTCCCGGCCAATGCCGTTGCCCGCGCCGGTCACCAGCGCGGATTTACCTTCGAGTCGTAGAGCCATGTGTCTCAGGATATCCTTTTCGCGGCGGCACGCAGGTCCAGCGGCGCGGTGTATGCTCGTGGAGAGGGAGACAACCCGGTGCGCGAAGAATACGAACGCCAAGGTTACTGCGTCCGCGAGGGATTCCTGCCGCCCGCGGAGGTGGCGGCGCTGCGGGAAGAGATCGAACGCATTTGTGAAGGTGCGACGCTCGCCAGGCACGATGCCGCGCGCCTGGAGATGGAGCCGGACCAGGAACCCGGCGGCACGAAGGTGCGCCGCATTTATGAGCCCTGCACGTATTACGAGCGCTTTCGCCGCCTTTCCGACTCTTCCCGGCTGCTGGACGCGGTGGAGGAACTGCTGGGGCCGAACCTGACCTTCCACTACAGCAAGATCAACATGAAACCGCCCACCATCGGTTCGGTGGTGGACTGGCACCAGGATCTCTCCTACTATCCGCTGACCAATACGGATTCCGTCTCGATTCTCTTCTACCTGGATGACGCCGACCGCGCGAACGGTTGCCTGCAAGTCATCCCAGGCGCGCACCGGGAGGGCATGCTGGATCACACGCGCGACGGCTGGTTCCAGGGCAGAATTACTGCGCCGGTGGACGAGAGCCGGGCGGTGCCCCTGGAGGCGGCCGCCGGGAGCGTGATCTTCATGCACTGCACGATGCCGCACGCCTCGGCGCCCAACCGCTCTTCGCGGGCGCGCCGCACGCTGATCCTGAGCTATCGCGCGGCGGACGCGTTCCCCATCTACCTGGGGGACATGACGCCGCGGGCGGAGGCGCACGTGCGCCAGGCGCGCGGGGAGCCGGCCGCCTGCGCACGCTGTTCGCCGGGGCGCATCCCCATCCCGCGCTACCCGCGGGAGACCAAGTCGCTGTACGAACTGCAGGAACTCTCGCGCGGCGGGCAGGCGGGCGCGCGCTAGGCGGGCCAGGGAGTCAGGAGTTAGGAATCAAGCGGGGGCCGCGCGGCGCTCGTCCCACAGCGTGATCAGCAGGGTGCTGGCCAGCACCAGCACCCCGCCCAGCACCATTTGCGAGTTGAGCCGCTCTCCCAGCCAGATGGCCGCGATGGGCACTCCGAAAAACGTGATCAGGTAGTTCGACAGTGCGGCCTGCATGGCGTCCAGCTTTTGCAGAGCTTTCAGGAACAGCACCATGGAGAGGAAGTTGTGGAACACGGTCAGCAGTGCCATGCCGATCCAGGTGTTGGCCGTGAAGTGCGGGATGCGCGCGAAGACGTCCCGCTCCTCCAGGAGGACCACGGGCGTCATCAGCGCCAGGGTGACCACGTAGCTGTAGAACAGCATCTCCATGGGGGAATACCGCTCCAGGGCTTTCTTCCCATAGGAGTTGTAAAAGGAACTGCCCAGGGCCGCGCAGAAGATCAGCGTGTTGCCCACCAGGTAACTGGCGCCGAAGTCCATGGAGTGGAAATCCAGGCCGGAGCACATGACCACGCCGCCGATGGCCACCGCAAAGCTGAGCCAGCGGACGCGCGTCATGCGCTCGCCGAGGAAGAGGTAAGCCAGCACCGCGGTGGTCACCGGCAAGGTGAGCTGGATCAGCGCTCCGTTGCTGGCCAGCGACCTTCGCGTGCCCCAGGTGATCAGGACCTGCCCTGGAAACACCCCCAGGGCGCCCAGGGCCAGGAACATCCAGACATCCTTCCTGCCGGCACGGCGGGCGGGCGGACCGGCGCGCCGTTCCGCGCGCAGGATGGGGATCAGCAGCAGCGTGGCCAGCAGCATGGGGCCCCACACCGTGAACATCGGACCAACCTGGTCCTGCACCAGCTTGATGCAAGTGAATTGCAACGCCCACATCAGGTTGCAACTGAACAGAAATATCCAGGAACGCATGGGATAAACCCCAATTATCCTGCGAGATTGACCGAAATTGGAGGTGGTATTCTAAGAGTGCGTGTTTCAAAGCAGTGCGAGGGGCCATGTCCGAAGGGAGAACGCTGGAATGAGTCTCCACCCGTCCGGAAGGATCCGCGTGCTGGTGGTGGACGACGAGGAAGCCATACGGAACGTCTTGTGCGACGTGCTCTCCCAGAAGGGTTATGAAGTCAGTCAGGCGGCCAGTGCCCAAGAGGCGCTGCGGCTGCTCGACAGCAGCGCGTTTGACCTGATTCTGTCCGATGTCATGATGCCCGGCATGACGGGCCTGGAACTGGCGCAGGAGGTCTGCGCGCGGGGGGGGCCCGGCATCGTGATGCTGACCGGCTGCGACGACCTCCCGACCGCGGTCGGGGCCATGAAAATCGGCGCGCTGGACTACGTGACCAAGCCCGTGAACCTGAAATCGCTCGACGGGCACCTGCGCGACGCGTTTCAGAAGCACAAGGCGACCATCCAGGAAAGCCGCGAGCTGACGTCCCTGCGCAGCGAACTGGACCGCAAGGACCGCGAGATCGACGCTGTGCTGGAGCGCCTGGGGGACGCGACGGACGCGGTCCTGGAGGCGCTGGGGGCGGCCCTGGACGCGCGGGCCCACGACATGCATTGCCACTCCAAGCGCGTCAGCGAATATGCCGTACACCTGGGAAACCTCCTGGGGATGGAGAGCGGGGCGCTCCGGGTCCTGCGCCAGGCGGCGCTGCTGCACGACATCGGGAAAATCGGCATCCCGGACGCCATCCTGATGAAGCCAGGGAAGCTGGAGGAGGCGGAATGGGACGTGATGCGGAAACACCCCGAAATCGGCGCCGCCATTCTGCGCCGCATCGAGGCGCTGGCGCCCGCCGCCGAGATCGTGCTGGCGCACCACGAGCGTTTCGACGGCACCGGTTATCCGCTGGGCCTGCGGGGAGAGCAGATTCCCTTCGGCGCGCGCGTGTTCGCCGTGGCGGACTGCCTGGACGTGGTGACCTCCGGGCGCCTCTACCGAGAGGCGCAGCCCTTTGCTGCCGCCCGGCAGGAGATCGAGCGGTGCGCCGGCACGCATTTCGATCCGAACGTGGTGCGCGGCTTCCTGCGGGTGCCTCCCGGCGACTGGACGGATATTCGCGCGGCGCTGGCCGCCTGAGCGCAGCGCCGGGGTGTGGAAGCGCCGGCCGCAAATCCAGTACACTACCGGCTGCATGTCTGTTTCCCTGCAAGACCAGGTCGTGCTGGTGGTGGGCGCATCCAGCGGAATCGGGCGGGCCTCCGCAAAGCTGCTGGCGCGGGAGGGCGCGCGGGTCATGGCGTCCGCGCGGCGGAACGAGCGATTAGAAGAGCTCCGGGCGGCATTGAGTGCCGAGGGGCATCCGATCGCCATCCATGCGGCGGACGCCGGCGTGCTATCCGAGATGGAGCAACTGGCGCAGGCCACCGTGGCGGAACTCGGCCCCATCGACATCCTGGTTTACGCCACCGGGACGAACACGCCGGACCGGGCCATGAAGCGGCTGCGGCCCCCCATCTGGGACGAACTGATCGCGGTCAACCTCAACGGCGCCTACTACATCACGCAGGCCGTGCTGCCGGCCATGCGTGCCGCCGGACACGGCCTGCTGGTGTACGTCTCTTCGGTCTCCGGCCACACGCCGGATGTCTCCGGGGCGGCCTACCAGGCGTCCAAGCGAGGCATGCTGGGCCTGGCGCATGCCATCCGGGTGGAGGAGAAGGAGAACGGCATTCGCACCTGTGTGGTCTGTCCGGGACTCGTGGACACCGAGATCCTGGATAAACGACCGGTCAAGCCGGACTCGGCCACGCTGGCCAAGGCTTTGCGGCCGGAAGACGTGGCGGAGGCCATCGTGGCGGCGGCCAAGCTGCCTCCCCGGGCGGTGATCACGGAGATGACCATCGTCCCGACGTATTTGTAAGCCGGTAAGCCCGGAAATGGAGTATGCTTTGGGCCTATGATGCGGTTGAGTTGCCTCACATTGAGCTATGGTAAGCAGTTCAACTCGGGCCAGATGGACATCTTCCGCTTTCTGGACACCTGCCGGGCCTTGAACCTGGATGGCGTCGATCTGCACGTGCGCAACCTGGGCGGCACGGAGCGGAGTCACCTGAAGGAAATTCGCCGGAAATGCCTGGACCGGGGGCTGACGATATCCTCGGCCTGCGTGACGACGGAATTCGGGCGCTCGGCCGAGGCCATTCCCGGGGAGATCGAGAAGGCGCGGGAGGCCATGGAGGTGGGGATGTTTCTGGGCGCCCCGCTGCTGCGCGTGTTCGTCGGCTCGGCGCCCTCGGAGGCACAGCGCGAAGAAGCCTTCCGGCGCGGCGTGGACGCGCTGCGGCGGACCGCCGAGATCGGCGCCGGACTGGGCATGCCGGTGGCCCTGCAAAACCACAGCGGCCTGACGAGCACCGGAGACGACATGCTGCGCTTCTACCGGGAGGTCCACCATCCCAACTTCACGCTTCTGCTGGATACCGGGCATTTCGCTGGCCGGGACGGGCCCAACGGCCCGCGCATTGCCGGACTCACGTACGCGGATTACTATCACAGCATCGAGCAGGTAGCCCCGTTGACGCAGTTTGTGCGGGCGAAGCTGTACGATCTGGACGCCAACGGCCGCGAAAAGTGGATCGACTATCGGCGGGTCTTCAACATCCTGCACGGCGTGCACTACAACGGCTTCATCAGCCTGGTATATGAAGGCCAGGAGGACGCGATGGCGGCCATCCCGCGCGGCGCCCGGTTTTTGCGCTCGTTCCTTTTGTAAGCAGACAGGAGACAGGAGGCAGGAGACAGAATGGATGGTGCTCTCCTGACTTCTGGCTCCTGACTCAATGTCCCTTGGTCAGATCTCTTTGACGACTTCGAAGCCCATGAGGCGGCCCATGCGTTCGATGGACCGCACGTGGTCGCCATAGAACACCACGCGGTGCAGGCCGGCGGTGTAGTTTTGTAGCCACTTTTCGGCGTCGGTCACGCGGGTGCGGATCTGGCTGCGGCAGCCGCGGTCGCTATCCACCGGGCCGGTGACTTCCGCCGTGGACACGAGAAACCTGTTGGGGCTGCTGAAACGCGCCACCGTCACCGTTTCCCCGGCCGGCATGAGCACCTGAAGGACGGCGCCCTCGTTGGTTTCCAGGTGATTGCGGATGATGTAAGGCGAGGACGGCCAGTGAAGCCCCTTCATCCGGGTGGCGGATACACAGTGGGCATGGATGACCTCGTTCCGGCTGACGTCGAAAACCGGGTCCGAGACGAAACCGGGCATTTCCGAGTAGGAGGTGACCAGCATCTGGGTCATGGTGGAAGCGAGATCCGCCTCGCAGACGCCGTAGAGGCCGGCATCGTTGAACTTGGACCAGGCGATGCAGGGATAGCCGGGGAGCGTATTGGCGGCCAGGCTGCCGAAGCAGTCGATGGTGACGGCATTGGCCCGCTCCCGCTTGAGCATGTCCTGCAAAGCGAGGTAAAAACGCAGGCCCTTGCGGATCTCCTGAGGCGAGGGCTCCACCACCCGCAGGGCGCCGTGCACGAATTCTTCGGCCTCCTTTTGCGCCTGGCGTTCCTCGATGGCGTCGAAGGCCGCCTGGAACTCGCGAGCGCTGACGAATTGGAAGGTGGTTCCGAGGTGTTTGTGGAAAGCGTCCGCGGTAGCCTGCCGGGCGCCAGGAGGCTCGGCGCCGACCAGGACCTTGCTGGCGCGCAGATGGTGGACGGTGCGGAAAGCGCGCAGGTAGGGGTCCAGATCGCCGTAGCTGGAGCTTGCCACCACGTCGAGCTTGCGGCCGCTCTTCCGCATTTCGGCGATGCCCGACCAGGCGTGCGTGGCGTAGGGGCGAGAGAAGAAAAGCCCCGGCACGGTGAGGTTGTCCACGAGCGCGCGCAGCGGAGGTGTCGGCTGGGTGATAGGCACCATGAGCACGCCATCGATATCGCCGATTTTGGAGAGCCAGGGACGCACCTCTTCCGGGGTGGCGATGGTCTCGCCGCCCACGAAGCGCACGTTGCTGGCGTGCTTGCGCGCCACCTCGCCGAGCCGGGCTTCGATCTCGGCGATCTCCCGCGCCACGTCGAGAGTGGGCTTGGGCCAGACGGGCTTGCCGGCCAGATAGACCTTCGCCACGGTGGCCGGTTCGTTCCAGGGCATGGACTCCCATTCCGCGGCCGCCAGCGGGACCGACAAGGGAATGCCGCACAGCGAAATCGCAAACTGCCGCCGTGTCATCGGGCACGTGGTTTTCGGCATCTTCGCTCCTTACGCCATATTTCAGATATCAATATCTCTTTCTGCTCCCCTGGCGATTATGCGGCAAACCCGCCGCCGGTGTCAATTCCACAACAATTTCATTTCAGACAAAGATATTCATTAAGTCTTGACATCAGAAATGCCCTGGAACATACTGAAAATCGTCCAGCTATTTCCAAACGGGACTGAGGAATGTCGCGGGTGCGGGGATGGGGAAATCTCCGGGGGCAGGCGAGGCATTTCATTCCTTTTTTCCTCCAGACCACGTGACACTTGAAAGGAGATTGCCATGCGTTGGTCTGTTTCACTGCTGGGCCTGGCGCTGGCGGGGATGGCATTTGCCCCGCGGCAGGCCCAAGCACAAGTGACCGGGTCCATCAACGGAACTGTGGTGGATGCCACTCAAGCGGCTATTCCGGGCGCATCGCTGGTACTCACGAACACGCAGACCGGGGGTACCCGGCACGGGGAGAGTTCCGAGCAAGGGTATTTCAATTTTCCGGACTTGTCCCGTGGGGAGTACACCATCAAGGTGACGGCGCAGGGGTTCCGCGAACTGGTAATCGGACCCGTTGTGCTTACCGTGGGCCAGCAGATGACGGTCCACCCCACCCTCGAAATCGGCAGCGTATCGGAAAGCATCGAGGTGCATGCCAGCCCGCCGCCGGTGACCACTTCGACGAGTTCGGTGTCACAGCTTGTGGACAGCAAGCGCATCGAACAGTTGCCGCTGAACGGACGCAACGCGCTGCAACTGGTGGCGCTGCTGCCGGGCGTGGTTTCGGCGGGCACGGCCGGGCAAATGGGTGCGACACAAACCACCTTCAGTACCTCCGGGGGGCGAAACATCGACATGAACTTTTCGCTGGACGGCGGCAACAATATGAATCCGTTCTACGCCATCGCCAACGAATATCCAAATCCCGACGCGCTGCAGGAATTTTCCGCCACCTCGCGCAATTACAGCGCCGCGTTCGGGCGCGGATCTTCAGCGGTGACGGCGGTCACACGTTCCGGCACGAACGAGTTCCATGGCACGCTGTTCGAGTTCCTGCGGAACACGAAGTTGGATTCGCGGCCGTTCTTTTCGGCGAAACGCTCGGAATTCAAGCGCAATCAGTACGGGGGCACCATCGGCGGACCCATCGCCCGGAACAAGTTGTTTTTCTTCGCCAGCTACCAGGGAACCAAGGCCCGTGGAACACCGGGCGACGTGCGCTACCGCACGCTCAACGCCAACGAGCGCGCGGGCAACTTTTCAGCACAGAGCAAGCCGCTCAACGATCCGGACAATCCGGGCATGGCCTTTCCCGGCAACATCATTCCCGCCTCGCGGATCCGGCCGTACGCCAGCAAGTTCGTGAATGAGTATCTGCCGGCGCCGAACGCCGGGGATTTTTTCCAATTCGCTCCGGTGGGGCAGAAACTGGACCAGAACCAGTTGATCGCGAAGATCGACTACTCGGTGCGCGACAGCGACAAGATTACCTTCCGCTACTTCTACAATGACGTCCCGCAGGTGGGACAGGCCAGCAACGTGGGCCCGGACTGGCTCACCGACCTGCCGACCCGGTTCCAGAACTGGACCGCGGGCGAGGACCACCTGTTCTCGCCGACGCTCATCAACACATTCCGCTTCACGTACGTGCGGAGCACCTTTGGAATGCTGGCCAGGAAGGACTTCTCGCTGACGGGACTGGGCCTGCCAATCAGCCTGGCGAATATGAACACGGGCTACGGACTGACGGCGCAATCCATCCTGAATATCTCGGGTTTCGTCTCCGCGGACACCGGGTATCCGACGCGCGACATCATGCCCACGCACCACGTCACCGACACCCTGTCCTGGATCAAAGGGCGGCATAGCGTGGCCTTTGGCTTCGAGGTGTACCATAACCGCGTGAACGAACTGCAGAACTGGCTGACCGGCGGCAACATGGTCTTTTCGGGGGCCTTCTCGGGGAACGCCGCGGCCGACATGCTGCTGGGGAAGTTTGACAATTACCGCCAGGTGACCGGCCTGACGTCGCGGTTGCGGCAGAACCTGCCCAGTTTCTTCTTGCAGGACGATCTGAAGGTCAGCCGCAGACTGACGGTAAACCTGGGGCTGCGCTGGGAGCCGTATTTCGGCTATGTGTCCGAGAACAGCCAGTTGATGCTGCTGGCGCCGGGAAAACAGTCGACGTTCATGCCCAAGGCGGCGCCGGGGCTGCTGTTTCCGGGCGACGCTGGCGTGGCCTCCAGCATCGTGGGCAGCCGGAAGAACAACTTCGCGCCGCGCGTGGGGCTGGCCTGGGACGTGCAGGGGGATGGCAAGACCTCAGTGCGCGCCGGTTTCGGGGTGTTCTATGTGCCGCTCACCCGGGGCATCAGCCTGAACCGCTTCACCCTGATCCAGCCGTTCACCACGGATCTAACGGTGTACGGGGCGGACGCCTACAACATCTTCGCGGGCGCTCCGTTCAATGGCGTGAGCCCGTTCCCGCGTCCGAATGCCGGCGACCTGAATGCCCTCAAGCAGGCGGATTTCGTGCCCACCGCCAATGAAACTACTTTCGGCCTGCCGTTCAAAACGCAATCCGACTACCAGTGGAGCCTCTCCATCCAGCGCGCCGTGGGAACCGACGCGGCAGTGGAACTGAACTATGTGGGCAGCTCGAGCTCGCACATGAGCACTTCGGCAGAGGCCAACCCGGCGCGGTACATCCCGGGGCAGTCCACCATCGGCAATACGCAGTCGCGGCGGCTGTATCCGCAGATCGGTTTGATCAACAACTTCCTGAGCAACCTGAGCGCCAACTACAACAGCGCGCAGATCGTGTTCAACAAGCGCTATTCGCAGGGCTTCACCATTCTGGGCTCGTACACATTCTCGAAGGCGCTGGGGATCGCGGGCGCCTCCGCCGGCGGCGAAGGCAGCAACGGCCCGCGCGATCCGTTTAACTACCGGCTGGACTACGGCCCGCTGGGCCTCGACCGCCGCCACAACTTCATCACTTCCGCGTTGTGGGATATGCCTTGGGGCAAGCAGGGTTCGCCCGGCTGGCAGCGACTGCTCGTGGGCGGGTGGCAGTTGAGTGGGATCGTCAACGCCGTCACGGGGGCGCCGCTGACCGTGCGGTCGGGGCGCGACAACTCGCTGACCGGCATCGGCGCGGACACGGCGGACATGGTGGCCGACTGGCGCCTGCCGGGCGGCCGCAGCAAGCAGGACCGCATGGCGCAGTGGTTCAACACTGCCGCGTTCGTGCAGAATGCCGTCGGCACGTTCGGGCAGACCGGGATCGACTGGCTCTACGGGCCGGGAAGCTGGAACATCGATATGGCCGCCGTGAAGAATTTCTACATTATGGAGAGCAAGCGGGTGGAGTTCCGCTCCTCTTTCTACAATCTGCTGAATCATCCCAACCTGGGAAACCCGAACACCACCGTGCTGAACTCGACCTTCGGCAGGATCACCAGCATGAGCAACTCGCCGCGGGTGATCGAGTTCGGACTGAAGTTCGCATTCTGAAGCCGCCTCACAAGGCGGTCACGCGACATGAGACACCGACTTTGTTCCCGGCGGCTGGCCGTGCTGGCAGGCATGGCGGCCACGCTCGCGGGACCGGCGGCGCTGACCGCGGAGATCCAATACGACAACTCACAGCAGACCTGGAAACTCACCACCGGACCGGTAGAATATCGCCTCCGGCAGGAGAAACAATCGGTTCGCCTGGAATATTTCGGACCCGCCGGGATGGCGGACTGGAAACGGGAGGCTCCCCGCCGCGGAGCCGCCTACACTCCGTCCGACATTGCGGGCCGGGTGGACGGGCAGGCGATCGCCCCGGAGGAACTCGAACTCGTCGCGCATGAGACCGGCACCTGGAAACCAGGGACCAGCGCGCTGGCGCTGGTGTACCGGCATCGCCGGATTCCGCTGCGAATCGAGGCGCGCTATGTAACGTGGGGGGAGACCGGCGTCATTACCCGGCGGCTGACGCTCTCCAACGCCGGTTCCGAAACGATGTACGTGGAATCGCTGCCGGAACTGGCGCTGCTGTTGCCGCCGGGCGACTACGAACTCACCTATCTGTGGGGCGGGTGGGGACAGGAGCGACAACTCGCCACCGAGAAACTGGGCGCCGGGAGACGGTCCATCGTCTCCAGTCGAGGGCGGTCCACCAGCCTGTATTCGCCCTGGTTCGCCCTGCGCAACAACACTCTCGGCGTGCGTTACCTGGCACAACTGGCCTACTCCGGGAACTGGCAGATGCGTTTCGAGAAGACGCCCGGTTCCGCCCAGACGCGCCTGGGAGAGGTGGAACTGGACGCCTCGTTGGGAACCCTGAACGACTTTGAAGGCGCGCTGGCGCTGCCCGCCGGCGCGTCGCGGCAATTGCCCGAAGTGGCCTTCACGGCTTCGGCCGGCGATCTGGACGACGCCGCAAACCAGATGCACCGGTATCAGCGCGCCTACGTCTTCCCGCGGACGCCGAACAACGAGCCGCGGCTGGTGCAGTTCAACTCGTGGTATCCGTTCCCCGGAAAGATGAGTGTCGAAGACATGAAGAAATGCGCCGATATGGCGTCCGAGATCGGCGCGGAAGTGTTCGTCCTCGACTCCGGCTGGTACAACAAGAAGAACTGGTCCAGCGAACTGGGCGATTACCAGGCCGACCCGGTCGCGTTTCCGAACGGTCTCGAAGAGCTGGCCAGACATGTGCGCAGCCGGGGTATGAAGTTCGGCATCTGGGTGGAGATCGAAAACCTGGGCGCCGAGTCTCAGATGTTCCGCGAGCATCCCGGCTGGTGTCTGAGCTACAACGGCCAGCCGATCCGGCGCGGAGTGCGATACATGCTCAACTTCGCCAAGCCCGAGGTGCGCCAATGGGCCCACGCGGTGGTGGACCGGCTGGTGCGGGACTACCAACTCGAGTGGATGAAGATCGACTACAACATCGATATTGGCGATGAGTTCGATCCACCCGGGCGCGCGCGCACAGGCAACGTGCTGGCGGACCACATCGCGAACTACTACGCGTGGCTGGACGAGGTGCGCGCCGCCCACCCGCAGCTTTTCATCGAGAACTGCTCGAGCGGCGGTCTGCGCTTCGATCTGGGGATCATGGGCCACACGCACACCAACTGGCTCTCCGACGTGGTGGAGCCGCTCCCTTCCGTGCAACTGGCATACGGCTGCACCATGGAGTTCGCGCCGGAAGTCTGCAATCACTGGATGGTGGGCGATACCTCTCGGGGTCAGGTGGATCTGTCGAAGCCGGCCGGCTGGTGGGATTTTATGTTCCGGGTGCCGATGAACGGCCAGTACGGCATCTCCAGCCGGGTCTTCGACTGGAATGCCGGGATGAAAACGCGTGCGGCGGAAAACGTCGCGCTCTACAAGCGCCTGCGCCCGATCATCATGGGCGCGGATGTGTATCACCTGACGCCACCGCCGGCCAACCAGGACCCCGCCGGGTGGATGGTGCTGCAGTACGTGGCGCCGGACCGCAAGCGCAGCGTGGTGATGGCTTACCGCCTCGGCGAGAGCGGGGCGGAGGAGCTCTTGCGGCTGCACGGGCTCGAACCCGGCGCTGCGTATCGCGTGAGCATCGACGGCAAACCGGGCCCGGTCATGCAGCAGCAGGAACTGGCGGCACAGGGCCTCCGGGTAACGCTAGCCGAACCGTGGCGCGCCGCCGCGATCGAACTGCAGGCCGAGCAATAGCCCGCTTGCCAGCGGTCGCAACTCGGCAGCATACCGCAAACAGGAGCAATATGAAACGGATCTGGTGTCTTCTGATATTTGCCACCGTGGCGCCCGCGGCGGATGCGCCGCGCATCAACGGGCCAAAAGTCTATGGGGTTCACCCCGCGAGGCCGTTTCTCTACACCATTCCCGCCACGGGACCGCGCCCGATGAAGTTCTCCGCCAGGGGCCTGCCGCGGAGCCTGAAACTGGATTCGAATACCGGGCGGATCACGGGTACGAGCCCCGAGCGGGGTGAGTACACCGTCACGCTGCGCGCCAGGAATTCGCACGGAACGGCCGAGCGTGCGTTCCGGATTGTCTCGGGCGACACACTGGCGCTCACGCCTCCGATGGGCTGGAGCACCTGGTACATGGCGTACGCGCAGATCAGCGACCAACTGGTGCGCGCCCAGGCCGACGCCATGGTCTCGAGCGGCCTCATCCAGCACGGCTACAGCTACATCAACATCGATGACGGGTGGAACGTAAAACCGGGCTCCCCGGACCCGGAGGTCGGCGGAGCAGCCCGCGACGGGGAGGGCAATCTGCTCCCGAACAAAAAATTCCCAGACATGAAGGCGCTGTGCGACTATGTTCACTCGAAGGGCCTCAAGATCGGCATCTATATCGGACCGGGGCCGCTAACCTGCGCGGGCTATGAGGCCAGCTACGGCCACGAAGAGCAGGATGCCCGGCAGTTCGCCAGGTGGGGATTCGATTTTCTGAAGTACGACCTCTGTTCCTACCGGAAACTGATCAAAGACCGGAACAGCGTGGAAGAGAATGAAAAGCCCTACCTGGCGATGCACGCGGCGCTGGAGAAACTCGACCGGGATTTCGTGTATAACCTATGCCAGTACGGACTGGCCAACGTTTGGGAGTGGGGGCGCCGGGCCGGCGGGAATTTCTGGCGGACCACGGGCGACGTAGGGAGCGCGAAAGCGGGGCTCTGGGAACGCGTGTCCGAAGTCGGCTTCTCGCAGGCCGGCAAGGAGAAGTGGGCGGGGCCCGGCGGATGGAATGATCCGGACAACCTGCTGATTGGCCAGATCCTCTGGCACAGGAAACTGCAACCCACGCCACTCACCGCGGACGAGCAGTACAGCTATGTCACACTGTGGAGCATCCTGGCGGCCCCGCTGGTTTTCGGCGGCGACATGACCAAGCTCGACGATTTCACCCTAGACCTGCTGACGAACGACGAGGTCATCGACATCAACCAGGACGTGCTGGGCAGGCAGGGCGCTCCGGTATGGAAATCAGGCGACACGGAGGTCTGGGCGAAGGACCTGGCGGACGGCAGCAAAGCGGCCGCCCTGTTCAACCGCGGCGAGAGCGAAGCCGATGTCGCGGCCCGCTGGCGGGACCTGAGTATCCGGGGAAAACAGGCCGTGCGGGACGTCTGGAGTCACACGGACCTGGGGGAATATGACGGGGAATTTCGTGCCAGGCTGCCGAAACATGGCTCCAGGATGCTACGGCTTCGCGGATTAAACCGCTAAAAAGATCTGCTTGCATCATAATTCGTGCAAGAGTATGATCCTTGCCAGCAAGGGAGGTGTGTGATGGCCTCGGTCGCTTCGCCGGCGGTGACTTTATCGGATATTCAGCTCGTGGACTATACTTTAGAAACCTTGGGGTCTTTGGGAGAACTGCGCACGCAATGCCTGCGCGCCAGGGCACAGGTCTGCATCGAGCGGGCCAAGTACGTCACGGAATACCTGCGGGATTTCTCCGTGCCCGAAGAATCGGCCGAACTGCGCCGTGCGAGGGCGATGCATTATTTCCTCTCCAATAAGGCGCCCCTCTTCTTCGATGACAGCCTTTTGGCCGGCACCACCACGTCCAAGCCATTCGGCGCTCCGGTCTATCCGGAACTGACCGGCCTGACGATCTGGCCGGAACTGGACACCATGAGCACACGGGAGAAGAATCCGCAGCGCATCTCCCCCGAGGACGCCGAGGAGCTGAATCTGCGCATCTTTCCCTACTGGATGGAGCGCAACGTCCTGGAGACGACCCGAACCCGGTGCCACAATCCCCCGTCCATGCGGCTATTTGAGCGCATCGTGTTTTTCCTGGCCGGCAAAGCCGGAGCGGTGTCGCACACGGTGCCGTGTTACCGGCTGGGACTCGAGAAGGGGCTGAACGCCATCATGGCCGAGGCGGCGGCCCGTGAAGCCGCGGTCCGCGGAAAAGGGACGCTCTCCGCCGAGGAGGCACGGCAGGCCGAGTTCTGGCAAGCGGTCCGGATCGCGCTCCAGGGGATTGTCAACTATGCGGGCAATCTGAGCCGGAAGGCGGCGGAACTGGCGGAACAGGAAGCCAACCCGGCCCGCAAGGCAAACTTCGTCCGGATGGCGGAGGTGTGCAGCCGCGTGCCGGCCAACCCGGCGAGCAGTTTTCGGGAGGCGCTGAATGCCATCTGGATCCTGCATATTGCGGTACACGCCGAGAACATCAACATGGCCGTCAGCCCAGGGCGGCTGGATCAGATCCTGTATCCCTACTACCGGCGCGACATCGACTCCGGATCCTTGGCTGTGCAGGAGGCCCTCGAACTGCTGGGTTGCCTGTGGCTGAAGCTGAACGACAACACGAACCTGGTGCCGGAGACGGCGGAGGAGCTGTTTGGCGGTGCCGGAACCGTGCCGGCCGTGACGGTCGGCGGGGTGGACGAGAACGGCCAGGACGCGGTGAACGACCTGACGTATCTCATGCTGCGCGTGACCGAACTGCTGAAAACCCGCGACCCCAGCCTGAATGCCCGCTATCACTACCAGGTCAACCCGAGGGAGTACCGCGACCGCGTGGCGGAGGTGGTGGCGAATACCAAGGCGGTGCCGGCCTTTTATAACGACGTAGCCGCTATCGCCACCCTGGAGAACCAAGGAATTCCCACGCGCCACGCCCGAGACTACTCCGTGATCGGCTGCGTGGAGCTGTCGGCTTCCGGGCGCAGCTACGACTCTTCGAGTTCCATCCTGTTCAACCTGCCCGCGGTACTCGAACTCACCTTGTATAACGGCAAGCGCCCGGTCACCGGCGAGGAACAAATCGGCCCGCAGACAGGCGATCCGGCATCCTTCCGCTCATTTGAGGACTTTTGGAAGGCGTTCACCGGCCAACTCGGGTGGCTGATCGAGCAGGCCATCGAACTGAACGAATGCCTGGGCAGGACGCACCAGGAGTGCCTGCCCACGCCACTGCTTTCCGGGCTTTTCGAAGGTCCCATGGACGCGGGCAGAGACCTGATCTTCGGCGGCGCTCTCTACAATTCCTCGGGCGCCACCCACATAGGCTTCGCCGACACAGTGGATTCGATCAGCGCCATCGAGAAGGCCGTCTTTCTCGAGCGGAAGTACACGCTACCCCAGATCATCGAAGCCCTCGGGAAAGACTTCGCAGGAGCGGAAGAATTGCACGCGTATCTGCTCTACCGGACGCCCAAGTACGGCACAGACGATCCGGTGGCGGTCAAAAACTCCCGGAACCTGGTCGCGTTCCTGTATGAGACCTACCAGCGGCATGTGAACTATCGCGGAGGAAGATACCGGCCGGCTTACTGGACCATGACCAACCATGCCGGACAAGGCAAGCTCGCCGGCGCGCTGCCAAACGGCCGGAAAGCCGGGCGCGTCTTTGCGAGCGGGATCACGCCGGTTTCGCAGGCGGCAGCGGACCTGGCGGGTTGCCTCCTGGGCGTGGCCTCGCTCGACGCTCTCCAGATCCCCGGCGGGGAGGCCTTCAATCTGAAATATCCGGCCATCCAGGACCAGGATGATCTGAAGCGGTTCAGCCAGGCCATCGAGGCCTATTTCCAGTGCGGCGGCATCCAGATCCAGTTCAATATCATGTCCTACGAGATGCTGCTCGACGCCAAAGCGCATCCGGAGAACTACCCGGAGTTGCTGGTGCGCGTCTCGGGATATTCCGCCTACTTCAAAGACCTGAACGATGCCATGAAGGAGGAGATCATCACCCGGACCGCGTACGACCTGCGTACCGGCTCAGCCGTGGCATTTCCCGAGCGCGCGAAGTCCATGCTCCCCGGCAACTGAGGAATCAAGATTATGACGCATCCTCTCGAACTTGGGTCCAACCTTGTGGCCGACAAACTGGTGGAGAAGTTCCGCGAGTGCCTCGAGTCGGAAGTGGCCGAAGGATTCCTGACCTTGCTGCTCGACCTGATGGCGGCGGTGCTGTTCTTTAACGCCCGATACCGGGAAAACATCAAACGGTTCGACGCCTGTTACGTGTTCCGGACCGCGGATGACAGCATGGTGGTGACGGCCATTTTCCGGCACGACCGGCTGGAAGTCTGGCCCCACCGCCGGAAAGATGCCCAGCCGAACATCATCATCACGTTTCAGAACCCGAAGGCCTTGCGGAACCTTCTATTAGCCCCGAAGGCGGATATCCTGGGCTCCATGCTGCGGCAGGAGGTGAGGCTCGAAGGCAACCTCAACTACCTGTACAAGCTCGCGTATATGGCGCGGCGCCTGCAACTCATTGCAACCAGGGCTGTATGAGTGCCGGCCGCCCGCTCATCGCCAATATCCGGCGCTTTTCGCTGGACGACGGGCCGGGAATCCGCACAACCGTCTTTTTCAAGGGCTGTCCGCTCGCCTGCATCTGGTGCCACAACCCGGAGTGCCAGAGCGAAGGCCCGGAAATCGGGTTCCACTCCGAACTGTGCATCCATTGCGAAAGTTGCGCCAGGGCTTGCGGCGCCGGCGCCATCTGTCCGGACGCCGCGCAGAGAGTGAACCGGGAGGCCTGCACGGCGTGCGGAGACTGCGCGGAGGCGTGTCCGCCGGCGGCGCTGCGGATGATCGGCACGTACTATCCGCCCGGCCAGTTAGTCGAGCTGATCCTGCGCGACCGGCCGTTTTTCGATGTCTCCGGAGGAGGAGCCACCTTTTCCGGAGGAGAACCGGCGATGCACATCGAGTACTTAAGCGGCGTCCTCGAAGAGCTGAAACGCGTCGGGATTCACACGGCAGTCCAGACCTGCGGGCTCTACGATGCGGCCGCCTTCACGCAGCAGGTGCTCCCCTACGCGGACTTGATTTACTTCGACGTGAAGCTGTTGGATCCGGCCGATCACTGGAAGTACACTGGCCGGCCGAACGCGGCAATCCTCCGGAACTTCCGGCAACTGGCGGCCACCGCCAGGAGCAAACTCGTGCCGCGAATGCCCTTGATTCCTGGGATCACCACTACGGACCGGAACCTCCGCGCCGCGGCCCGCTTCCTGCGGGAGACGGGCTATTCGGCCTGCCAACTGCTTTCCTACAATCCCGGCGTGATCGCCAAGCGGCGAACCGCTGGAATGCCGGGGCTCGAGGAACTGCCCGAGGCGCTGCCGGGAGTGGAAGAGCAGCGCCGGTGGCGGGAGACATTTTTGGAATATCTGGCCGCTTGAGGGGCCTCCGGTGCCGGCACTCAGAAATCCACCGAGGCCCTCAAGGATGATCCGGCGACTCACCAGGCTCAGATTGGCAGTGTCGAAAACCCGGGCCGGTCGCGAGTGTCAGGCAAGTTTAGAAAAAGCAGCTCGGACTTCGTCGAGGCTAACCGGAACACGCAGAGAAGAGAAGACGACATTAATTCGCCGCCCCACGCCTGCCACAAGGTGTCCAGAAGCTCCTTTGGAGACACCTTTCCGCGCGTGATTTCCGTTTCGGACGTCACTTGGACGCAGTTCAAAATTTCGAGCCACTTTCGAACTGCGAGAGATTGCCTCTAAGTGCTTTGTTTTGAGTTGGTGGCCAGGGACGGAATCGAACCGCCGACGCCAGCCTTTTCAGGGCCGCTTATCGACTAGAGCAAGTTCTTTACAGTCAGTGCAAGGTGCGTTGTACCAGAGGGTTGCGGTGATTCCGTTTGGGACTACCTAGGCCAATATGGGCTGTTTTCGCCCCTTCAATGTTCCCGTATTGTTCCCGCCCGTCTCGTTAAGTCGTCTCCTGCACGGGGGGCACAGGAAAACGGCTATCCCCAAACATTCGCTGAACTCGCGTCGAAAAAGCCGACCGCTAGCGCAGGGGAGTGTGTTCGGGCCGCCATCAATTGATTCGAAGTCGGTTGTTTGTAAAGGGTCGAATGCCGTTTTCGCAGTACCCAAGCTGCTGAAGTCGGCGCTTTGAAACAGAGCTTCATACGAGAAAATATCATTCCGCACCGCGCGGCTGAAACCGTTCCCGAGCAACAAATGACCCTTCCCATCAGGTTGTGTCGCCTGAAAATCAACTACCTCGATCTTAGTCACATCAAAGCCTCGCTGCACACGACCCTCGGATACTCTTCGTCATCCGGCTGGCCGCTGGTCCGGTCAAGCCAGTCTCGAAGATTGTGCTGGTCGTAAAGCCGGGTGAGCGCCTTCAGCAGAGCGGCACCGATCATCCCGTTTCGGCGAATCTGATTCAATTCCCGCTGGAGCGCCTTCGTGAGCGGGTTGCGGAACGCCTTTTCCAAAAGCGTGATCTGGCCCTTCTGATCTTCGTCCCCGGACACCCGGAACAACACTCCCAATTCCCGCATCACATAACGCTGTCCGACCGTCAACGAAAGTGTGTGTTGGCGCTCCGACTGGCGCTGTTTCACTTCTTCATCGAAGATCCTTTTCACCCGCATCACGGATGAGTTGTAGCCGTTCGGCAGAGCGTGCCCCGGAGCGTCAGCGCTACACTTGATCGCTCCCAACACCTTGGGGATGTCCCTCGAAACCACTTCGCCCGTTTCGTTCACCAGGAACAACTGTTGGTATCGCCCCGCTTGGCAGAAAACGAATCCGCCCTTCTGGTCCGACGCCTTTCCCGTGCGAATGCCGTCCCGAAGGTTTGCGATTCGGTCGTATTCAGCGGGATCATCGTTCTTCAACTGGCGCAGGATTTCTTCCGCTTCGTTCAGATCCAGGATGTCCTCTTCGTCTTCGTACTCCAGCGATTCAGACCCGAGCGATTTCTTGTCGTAGATGGCGTACATCGCCTCTTCGTTCAGTTGCTCGGTGCGATCCAGTATGGCCGAATCCTCACCAATGGTGTCGTGGATTTCCTGGATGCGATTGTGGAGCCGCTGCCGCAGACCCAAGTTGCTTTCGATCCCAACTTCGGGAAGGAAATTGAAACCGTAGACCACATCGTGATCGCTGCCGATGCGGTCGATTCGTCCGAAGCGCTGAATCAGGCGCACCGGGTTCCAATGGAGATCGTAGTTGACGATCTTGTCGCAATCCTGAAGGTTCAAACCTTCCGCCAGAACATCCGTGGCGATCAACGTGTTCAGTTCGGATTCACGGCTCTATAGCAGAATCTGTGGGCAGAGCGACGACTGAATTACCTGGCTGACAAGCTGTTTGACTGCGACGAATGGGAGCACTTTGAGAGAGCCGCCCCCGGTACCTGCGGTGAAGGGGGAGCTGTG